>Ga0209573_1000040_pt1 | contig 373663 bp, 324 predicted proteins | sample TNRBio252014_DNA_FD_185870 | JGI IMG/M metagenome (GOLD analysis project Ga0209573, IMG submission 185870) | Wastewater treatment Type I Accumulibacter community from EBPR Bioreactor in Madison, WI, USA - TNR Reactor_6/25/2014_ DNA (SPAdes)... | ecosystem: Engineered > Bioreactor > EBPR >...
CAGGCTGGGTGTGTGTGCAGTGGACTTACAACTCAGGCGGCATGTCGGGAATGTCCGGTATGGGCGGCATGGGCGGCATGGGCGGCATGTCCGGCATGGGCGGTATGTCCGGCATGGGCGGCATGGGCGGTATGTCGGGAATGTCCGGCATGGGCGGCATGTCCGGCATGGGCGGCATGTCCGGCATGGGCGGCATGTCCGGCATGGGCGGCATGGGCGGCATGTCGGGAATGAGTGGTATGCAGGGTATGGAAGGTAAGAAGGAAGAAGCCAAGAAGGAAGAAGCGAAGAAATAAGAAGTACAAGCAGTACAGCAGGCGAAATGTTCGCCGCGAAAAATTGGGCGAGTGCAGGGCTTTAAGGATTAAGCCCTCCTCGCTCCATACCCAGCAAAATGCACCAAGTTAATTACCTTTCAATTTAAGCCAAGCGAGGTTCAGGTTTATGTGGAGCTTGCTGCCAAAAACTCCGCAGGGATTCACAAACCTGCTCATGGCGCTCGCGCTAGCTTTCATCACATCGGCACAAGCCGAGACTCCCAATTATCAGGCGGCCCAATGGAATGCCATCCATTTCAAGCCACAAATAGAAACCGCGACCAATGAACAATGCCTGAGCTGCCATAAGGAGGTGCTTGAGGACAAACCCTTGGCGCAGTCACCAGCGGGTGTTAAGGCAGCCGATGTGCTCGCTTGGTACCAAACTCTCGATACGTACGAAGGCGCTCAAGACACCATGCACCGGCGGCATCTGGTGGGGCCGTTGGCGACACGTTTGATGAATATGCAATGCACCACCTGCCATCAAGGCAGTAACCCACGGGAAGCGACGCCTGTTCCCCCGCTCAATACCGGGGCCGCTTTTCCTATGCGTAAAAAGGTGGATCCCAAAACATGCCTGATGTGCCATGGTAATTTTCCCTACCAAGTGATGACCGGCCTGCCTGATCATTGGTCGAAGTCTGGGGAACTGTTTGGCAACAATTGCATGGCCTGTCACGCTGCCTTTCGCACCAATCGTCACAAGGTCAATTTCCTGAAGCCGGAAGCCATTGAGGAAGCCGGCAAGCTCAGTGGCGATAGCTGCTATGGCTGCCATGGCGGTCGCCAGTGGTATCGGATCAGCTTCCCTTATCCACGCCACCCATGGCCCGGTATGACCAGTGAAACGCCAGAATGGGCCAAAGGTCGCCCGACTGAATCCGAAGCGCGCTTCTTGCAGTACATGAAAACGCCGGTCACTCCCTCAGGCGCAACCCAATAAAAGCCGGGACCATGCCCACATGACCTCCAACTCACCTCTGGATTTTTTACGCGGCCGTCTGCATCTGTCGCGGCGTTCTTTTCTCAAAGCGACCGCCACCACGACCGCCGCATTGGGCGCGAGTGGCTTGATCGACCTCAAGCTGGCCCGCGAAGCCCAGGCGTTCGCTTACGAACCCTATCCGCGTGATGACCAACTCCAAACCGTAGTCACCAGTTGCGCCCACAACTGCGGTTCCCGTCACATGTTGGTCGCCCATAAGAAAGGCGATGTGATTGTGCGGTTGTCTACCGATGATGGTCGTTATCAAGCCGACGGTGCGTTCGGCAAGGACACGGAGGAAGAACCGCAGTTGCGCGCCTGTTTACGTGGGCGCTCTTACCGGCAGCGGCTTTATTCGGCGGAACGGTTGCTTTATCCGATGATGCGGGTCGGTGAACGCGGCGAAGGCCGTTTCAAGCGCGTGTCCTGGGACGATGCGCTCGGTTTGATTGCCGAAAAGATGGTCGCGCTCAAGGAACAATATGGCCCGACCGCCCTGCTGGATCAGAGCTATGCTGGTGCTTCCTACGGCGTGCTGCACAAATCTGACCAGATTGAAGGTCTACTGGCGCGATTCCTGGGCATGTTCGGTTGTCGCACCAACTCCTGGTCGGTGCCATCCTATCAAGGCACCACCTTCAGCTCACGGATGACCTTCGGCACGATTGAGGACGGTAACGAAGACGACGCCTTCGCCCACTCCAAGCTGATTATCATGTGGGGTTGGAACCCGGCCTATACCTTCCACGGCGGCAACACGTTTTACTACATGCGGCTGGCCAAGCAGCGTGGTTGCAAGTTCGTCCTGATCGATCCGCAGTATACGGATTCCGCCGCGACTTATGACGCCTGGTGGATTCCGATCCATCCCAACACCGATGCGGCGATGCTGGCTGGCATGGCCCATTACATCTTCACCCATAATCTCCAGGATCAGGCATTCATCGACCGCTTTTGTTTGGGGATGGACCCCGGCACCATGCCGGACTGGGCCAAGGATCGGGAAAGCTTCAAGGATTACATTCTGGGCGTCCGGGACCAGCAACCCAAAACCCCGGAATGGGCCGCGCAGATTTGCGGGGTCAAGGCCGAGGACATCAAAAAACTGGCCGATCTGTATGCGCGCACCAAACCCGCAGCGCTCAAAGCCTCCTGGGCACCCGGCCGCAACGCCTACGGCGAACAGTACAACCGGATGGCGGCAGCGGTGCAGGCCATGACTGGCAACATTGGCATCCTCGGTGGTTGCGCAGAAGGAGTCGGCAAAGCCTGGCACTCCGAAGCCGTGGCCTATCCCTACGATCAATACGCCAACGTCTGGTTTGCCTCGATCAAATCGGATCGCTGGGCGCATTGCGTGCTGAATTACCCCAACGTCAAGCGCGAGGAAATCGGCCTGTGGCCGCGCAACGATCCGCTCGACGGTGTCATTCCCAATATACGGGGGATTTTCTGGCAGGGATCGGACTGGTTTAACCAGCTCACCAACATCAACAAGGAAATTCAGGCCATCCGCAAGCTTGACCTAGTGGTGTGCATGGACAGCACCATCACGCCGTCTGGTTTGTGGGCCGATTTCCTGCTGCCAGTAGCGACTCACTTTGAACGCCATGATGTCGCACTGCCTTGGTACAAGGGCCATTACTATATCCATCGGCCCAAGGTGATTGAGCCAATGGGCGAGAGCAAGACCGATTTCCAGATTTTTACTGAATTGGCCTATCGACTCGGCTTCGGCCCGGCCTACAACCCGCGCGCCAACCGTGACTACTTCCTCATCAACGATCACGTCGATGAAGCCTATCTCAGCGCCTGGTGGCATGACAAAGTCATGCACCATCAGGGCGTGACCATGAGCTGGGAAGAGTTCAAAGAGCGCGGCGTCTACAAATTCAAGCTGAATCAGCCACATGTCGCCTTCCGCGCCCAAATTGAACAGGGGATACCGTTCCAAACCCCGTCCGGCAAGATCGAAATCTTCTCCACCCAACTAGGGCAGATTACCGATTGGACCCGCACCCAGTACGGCTATGAGATTCCGGCCATTCCCAAGTGGGTCGAACCCTGGGAATATGCGGGCAGCCCGAAGACCCATGAGTATCCGTTCCACCTGATCTCACCGCATCCACGCTGGCGCACCCATTCCATTTTCAACAATTGCGCCTGGTTGCGGGAAACCTATGAGCAGGAGCTGACCATGAACGCCGCTGACGCCAAACGGCTTGGCCTCCAGACCGGCGACACCGTGGAGGTGTGGAATAATCGTGGCAAGGTGGTGGTGCCGGTGTATGTCACCGAGCGCTGTATGCCAGGGGTCATCGTGCTCCATGAAGGGGCCTGGATGGACCTGGATGAAAATGGTCTGGATCGCGCCGGCAATCCTGACTTCCTGACCCTGGACGAACCCAGCCCGGCGGGGGCTTTCGCCTACAACACTGTATTGGCGAACGTAAAAAAAACCAATCTTGCGCATCGTCCGGGCTGGGACCAGCAGGCCACCGCCCGCTCGTACCTCTTCCGGCGTGAACTTTGAATCCCTAAGGAGCCGCCCCCATGGCTGACGCCAAAGCCCTCGAAAATGCGGCCGCCATCAAGGAAGCCGTCAAGCGCCGCAAGCGGGAAGTCTACACACCGGTTAAACCGGACATGCAACTTGGGTTCATCCACAACAATGTGGATTGCATCGGCTGCCGCGCGTGTGAAATCGCCTGCAAAGATAAAAATGGCCTGCCCGCCGGGCCGCGCTTCCGCCGGGTGATGTATGTAGAAGGCGGCACCTATCCCGATGTGTTTGCCTATAAGGTCAACATTTCGTGCAACCATTGCGCCGAGCCGGCCTGTTTGCCCGCCTGCCCCACCGGGGCGATTTTCAAGCGCAAGCAAGACGGCATTGTTGATATTGACTCGACCCTGTGCATCGGCTGCCGCCGCTGCGAGGCCACCTGCCCCTACGGTGCTCCCCAGTTCGACCCCAGCGATCACCTGGTCAAGAAGTGCAACCTGTGTGTGGATGAAATCGAAGCGGGTCGCAAACCCTACTGTGTCATGGCCTGCATGATGCGGGTGCTGGACATCGGCCCGGTTGACAAGCTGCGCACCGGCGAATGGGAAACCAAGGCGCTGGGGCCGAATGACAAGCCTGTCCGCGCTATCAAGAATTTCGCTGACCCTGAACTAACCAATCCATCCATGGTGTTCGTTCCACATTCCAAGGGTGTGGTGGAGTGACGGCAGTGGCCCCGGCCTCCGCTGCGGAGGATGCCGAACCCGTTGTCACCGTGGGCGACTTTCGGCGACTGGTGGCGGAGGATCTGCTGGCGCTCGCCCTGCTGCACCATGCTGAACCCAGCGACGAACTGTTGGAATCGCTCCGCCAGGATGGCGGCTCGCTGGATTTAGGTCTGGAGTTGCAATCCGCGGCTGGCCAAGCGGCCTTGCAGGCGATGGTAGCAGCGTTTGCCGGTCTGCCGGAAACGCTGGATCAGGGCATTATCGACCAGTTTGCCGCCGACTATGCCGATATTTATCTTACGAACGGTTATGGCGCGTCGCCGCATGAATCGGTCTGGCTGGATGAAGACCATTTGATGCGCCAGGAACCGATGTTCCAGGTGCGCGCCTGTTATGCCCGGCACGCGCTGACGGCGGGGAACTGGCGCACCCGCCCGGAAGATCATCTGGCACTGGAACTCCAGTTTTTGGCCTATCTGCTGGCTCCCGAACGGGGCGACACGCTAACGGAAGCCGCCCAATTCCTGGATGAGCATGTATTGCGCTGGTTGCCTGCCTTCGCCCAGCGGGTGGCCGAGCGTTGCCGGACGCGGTTTTTTGCGGCGCTGGCGCACCTCACCACCGCTTACTGCGAAGAATTGCGGGACTTGCTGGCGCTGGTTCTGGCGCAGCCTCGCCCGACGGCGGCTGAAATCGAGCAGCAGATGAAACTGAAAACCGCTCCCGCCGTTTCCGTTACCTTCATGCCTGGACAGGGACCAACGTGGTAGCGCGCTAGCGTCAGAATCTTTTATTGCCCATTCCGCTGCAAGTTTCGCATCATTTCTTCTATCCATCGCCATGCCTCATTGGCTTGGGTGAATCGCTCATGCGCAAGCCACCGCCAAGGCTCCTTGCCCTCTTGTGATCTTGTTTCGTCTGATGAATCAATGGCGCTTGCTCGCTTTGGTCGGCATTGCCCTAGCAGGTCTCGTTGGCGTTTACCTGACATATCTTACTGGCTTGTTTTTTCTGCAACGCTCTCTGCTCTATCCCGGCGTCACGATTCCCGTTGCCGCCACGCCGCCGACCGTTCCCGGTCTGGAGCAGTGGCGAATCCAAACACCTATTGGCGCTGTGGAAGCCTTGTTTCTTGCAGCGTCTACCGCATCCAGCACCGCCCGCCAGCCCGTGCTGATTTTTGCGCACGGCAACGGCGAGGTGGTGGATTTCTGGGTTTCTGGTCTCAATGGCTTTCGTGAGCGCGGGATTGGAGTTCTTCTGGTCGAGTATCCAGGTTATGGCCGCTCCACCGGTGCACCCTCGGAATCTTCCATTGGGATCGCCATGACAGCGGCTTATGATCGCCTGTTGGCCGATGCGCGGGTCGACGGCCAGCGTATTCTGGGTTTTGGCCAGTCACTCGGCGGCGGTGCGGTGTGTCTGCTGGCGCGAGAGCGTCCGCTGCGCGCCCTGATCCTGCAATCCACCTTTCCGTCTCTGGCGGTCTTTGCCAGCCAGTATTTCGCGCCGTCCTTTCTGCTGCGCGACCGCTTCGACAATGCAGCAACCCTTCGCATCTTTGCCGGACCGGTGCTAGTCATCCATGGCCGTTACGATAGTCTGATCCCCTTGGCGCTGGGCCGCCGCCTGGCCGCTGCGTCCCCCCGCTCGACCTTCAAGGCTTATGCTTGCGGCCATGGCTGTTGGATGCCGGAGCGGCTGCCACTGTGGGCGGATATTGACATCTTTCTCGCGCAAGCACAGATTCGCTAAATTCTTCACTCCAGGTCTTATCACCACATTTTTCCATCACCACTTGTCGTTGCCCGCTCGTGCCCGCCTCCCGCCCTCCAACCCCTGCGCCAGAATCCGGCACTACGCCAGAGATGAGAAATACACTGGCGACCACTCCGCACGCCGCCCTATATCTTCCCAGCGTCATCGCGCAGCGCTGCGTACACGATCACATCCACACCGCCCAATGCCGCGCTTGCGCGGATGCCTGCCCGCGCACCGCCTGGATCATCAATGATGAACAGTTGGGCATCGACATCAACGCCTGCGACGGCTGTGGTCTGTGTGTTCCCGCCTGCCCGGAAGGCGCAATCGTCAGCAAAAACGACTTAGCCGACACTGACTTCCGCTCCTGGAAAGGCCATATTGCGATCTTTCACGCCTGTGAACGAAGCGATTTGGACACCGCCGATTGCCGAATCCCCTGTGTGCACAGCGTCGGAACGCGAGAGCTACTGCATCATTACCCGCAGGGTATGACCACCTGGATCATTACTACTGCCGACTGCGATACCTGTCCACGGGGTTGTGCCCAACGCCTTGCAGCATCCGTTCGACAAGCCAACGTACTCTTGCAAAGCCGAGGTTTGGAACCCATCGCCCTGGTTGCACTGGAACCCACGCAATGGAAAAAAATTCTCAAACAGTCAATCCCCTACCAAACTGAGCCAATCTCCACTCGCCGGGGTTTCTTTCGCGACGCCTTGCGAACGGCTGTTAAAACCACCCGTGAAGCTGCCGCGTCGGCTGAGGACGAACCGGCCAACTTCATCCCGCCTACCGCCTGCTTGCCCGATACCCCCAGCGCGGTGGCGCTACACAGTCCCGTGATCGATCCACTGCGCTGCAACGGCTGTGATGCCTGCGTCCGCCTCTGCCCACATCAGGCGATCACCCTGGAAATCACCACAGCCGAACCGTGTTACCGCATCGAGTCCCGATATTGTACAGGCTGCGGGATTTGCCAAGATGTTTGCGATCAAAACGCTGTAGCCATCGTCACCTTGCAAGCTCCGCCCCAAAAGATAGTACCGTTGGCCGCGACCCAGTGTCCCGCCTGCGCAATCCGCTATCATCTACCTGCAGCCCGGTTCCAGTCCCACGGCTTATGTCCCATCTGCGCCAAAACCCGGCATGGCCGCCATCTGTATCAGGTATTGAAATAGAACCACCATGCCCGGTCGAGCCAACCGGATCAGAGCGATGCCACCTTGGGAGCGAGGGCCTTGAGACAGTGGATTGCGCGTAGCCTCAATCGCAAATTTGTGGTGGCCGCGCTTGCTGGGCTATTGACCGTATCGCTGCTGTTTCTGCTGGTTTTTGTGGCGCTTTACCACAGCCAACTGCAAGAGGAGCGCGCGCTCAAGGCCACCGAAGTCAACCGGCTGCTGCAAGCCACGCTGGAAAACGCCATGCTCAAGCGCGATCTGGGCGGCTTGCGCGAGATCGTTGACCGTCTCGGCCACGAAGAATCGATCCGTCAGGTCATGATTCTGAATCCGGCCGGGGAAATTCGCTTTGCTTCTGACCCGCAACGCCTGGGCGAACGGCTGGTGCAGCCGGAAAGCCGTGCTTGTCCAGACTGCTTGCCGGAGTCCGCGCTGACTCAGGGAGCGCTGTTAGCGAGTAGCGATGCGGCCGGTCGAGACCTGTTGCGCGCCGTTCACCCAGTGCCTAACCAAGCGCGCTGCGTCCAATGCCATGGCGCGACCGTGACCCACCCCATCAATGGCATTCTAGTCGTCGATCATGAAACCGAGACCCTACGCGCCCGCACCCTGCACAGCACGGGCCTGTTGATGGGTTCCGGCGCGGTAGTGGTGTTGCTATCCGTGGTAGGCGGCTGGTGGTTTATCAACCGCTTCGTCCTGGGTCCGGTCAGCCGCCTGGCATTCAGCGCCGATCAACTCGCCAGTGGCCAGCTGGAGGCGCGGGTGGCGGTGAGCGGCGCGGACGAATTGGGCCAGTTGGGCCACAGCTTTAATCACATGGCCGAAAACCTGGCGCGCAGCATGGAAGCCGTGCGTGAACAGCAAGCATTTTTGCAAAATCTGATCGATGCCATTCCCGATGGCATTCGCGTGGTCGCCCCGGATTACCGAATCGTGCTGGCCAACCGCACCTATGGCCAGCACCTGGGTAAAAATCACCTGGCGGCTGTGGGCATGGCGTGTCATCAGTCCAGTCACCAGCGCGCGTATCCCTGCCCCACCGCGCTCATCACTTGCCCCTTGCTCGAAAGCGGCAAGACCGGCCAGCCGGTCAAAACCCTGCAAAGTTTCACGCGCGCCGACGGAACGCCGCTGCATGTCGAAGTCTACGGCGCGCCGCTGCGGGTGCGGATCGGTGGCGAGGAGATGACCTATCTGGTCGAGTCGGTGCGCGACCTGGCGCAACAGATCGAATACTCTCACCAACAGAAACACGCCACGTTGAGCCTGCTCGCAGCCGGCGTGGCCCATGAAATCCGCAACCCGTTGGCGTCGATCCGTATCGCGCTGGATACGCTGTTCAAGTTGCGCGAAGGCGGCATCCGCGATGATGAACAACTGTACGAGTATCTCCACCTGGCCGACCACCAGATCGATCAATGTATCGACATCACCGAACGGCTGTTGCGGCTGAGTATGCCGCCGGGCCAATCGCTGGAGCTAGTGTCGATCAACACCGCGCTGCGCGAAACTGTCTCCTTGCTGCAACTGGAGGCCCTGCACCGCGGCGTGACCATTGAACTGGTCCTAAACCCAGACGACGTGCGCACCACGGGATCGGATAGCGAAATACGGATCGTGATTATCAACATGGCCCAGAACGCCTTCCACGCCATGCCGCAGGGCGGTGTGCTGCGGGTGCACAGCGCGCTGCGCGGTTCTCAAATTGAAATGCTGTTTGAGGATAGTGGCACCGGCATTCGTCTCGAAGATTTGCCGTATATTTTCGATCCGTTCTTCAGCCACCGCGCCGATGGCGGTCAAGGCACCGGCCTCGGCCTGCCGATTTGTCGGGCCATTGTGGAGCGCTGGGGCGGCAAGATTCACGTTCACAGTGAATTAGGCCAGGGTTCCCGTTTTCGGGTCGCACTGCCCAACGCCGACGCTGATGACGCCGCTTGAACGCAGACTATGGAAATACTCCCGATGAAGGAAATTCTCATCATTGAAGACGACCGCACGCTCAACAATCTGATGACACGCCACCTGCATGGGCTGGGTCATCTGGTTAAATCCACCTTGGATTGGGCGAGTGCCAAGGATTATCTGGCTACCAGCGAGCCGACACTGATTATCCTTGACTGCCGGTTGCCCGATGGCGACGGCCACCACCTGATTACCGAACTGGCCCCCCAGTACCCGGTGATCGTGCTCACCGCCTATGCCTCGGTGCAAAACGTGGTGCGCGCGATGAAAGCCGGTGCCTCCGAATATCTGACCAAACCCGTTAATCTCGACGAACTGGAACTCACGGTCAAACGCACGCTGGAGACGGCGACCCTGCGGCGCGAACACCAGTGGTATCAGCGCCAAATTCAGGCCTTGGGCAAAAATCCGATGATTGGCCGCAGCCGAGCGCTGGCCGAAGTCCACGGCCTGATTGACGCTGTGGCCGACGCCGGTATCACCGTGCTTATTCAAGGCGAAAGCGGGGTTGGCAAGGAACTGGTGGCGCGGCAAATCCACCAGCGCAGCAGTCGCGCCGACCGTAACTTACTGGAGATCGACTGCTCGACTTTGCATCACACCCTGTTTGAATCCGAATTGTTCGGCCACGAACGCGGTGCGTTCACTGGGGCGGATCGCCGAAAGCCGGGGCTGGTGGAAGGGGCCGAAGGCGGCACCCTGTTTCTGGATGAAATCGGCGAGATGGACATCACGCTGCAAGCCAAATTATTGCGCTTCCTAGAAACCGGCCACTTCCGCCGACTCGGCGGCACCAAGGATTTACAGGCCAATGTGCGCATCATTGCCGCCACCAACCGCAATCTGGAACAACTAAGCCGCGAAGGCCAGTTCCGCCAGGATCTCTATTTCCGTTTGAGTAGTTTTTTGATCCAGGTGCCGCCGCTGCGCCAACGACGTGAGGACATCGCCGAGCTAGTGGAACACTTTCTCCACCACCTAGACATCCGGCTCCAGGTCAATAAGACGGTTTCCGTGGCGGCGATGCGGCAGTTGAGCGCCTACGACTGGCCGGGCAATGTGCGCGAACTCCGTAATGTGGTGGAGCGGGCTATGATTCTCTCTGGTAAACGCTCGGAAATCCGTCCCGAACATCTCACCTTCGGCTCTAGCGGCACCAGCCCCGCGACCGATACCACGCTGAGCTTCGATCACGATCCCAGCTTGGAGGAAATAGAGCGCTATTATCTGGAAAAAATGCTGGAAAAACATTCCGGTCATCGCGCCCATGTCGCTCAGGTGCTAGGCGTCAGCGAGCGTAATCTCTACCGCCTGATTCGCAAGCATGGCCTGCTCAAGTAGTAAAGTAGCGCTGGAGAAAGGCCGCAAACGGCACATCGTCCGCTGCCTCCAGCTCCGCTTGCGCATGCAACGACTCCCTCGCCGCTTGCTCAAAAACCCGCTGTCGTTCCGCAGCCAACGGCTCGGCTAACCAGGCGTCGCGCCAGCGTTCCGAGTAGCGTCGAGCATAGCGATAGTAGTTTTCCCCGCTGGCGCGCATCTCGGCCAGGATCCGGGCCGATGGCGTGCGCTCGGCATTGGCGATCCGCACCCGCTGTTCGGCCAGCGCTGCCGCATACGGGGCGCCGTCTTCCCGGTGATCCAGCCAGGCGCAGATCGGCGCCAAAGCGTCGGCGATTTCCTCAGCCCAGCGCCGCAATGGGATTTCCGGGTCACGTCGCCGCTGTAACCGCAAAGCCGGATCGCGGCCGGTCAAGGCTACCGCCATCTGGTTGTCGTCAATCATCTGCCGCTCCGCCACATCCAGCGGCGGGGATTCCAGCAGCAGGCAAAACAACAGGAAGGCTTCCACAAAGCGCAGTTGCGCTACCGTAAGGCCCAGTGGCTCCAGCGGGTTGAGATCCACCGAGCGCAATTCGACATACTGCACCCCGCGCTGCTGGAGCGCCACCACCGGCTTTTCGTTGCCTTGCGGCGGCTGCTTAGGGCGCATGGAGGCGTAATATTCATTTTCGATTTGCAGGATATTGGCATTCAGTTGCCGGTATTCGCCATCCACTTCCACCCCGATGCGCTCGTAGGGCGGCCATGGCGTCTTCACGGCCTGGCTGAGGCTGGCGATGTATTCGGCCAGCGAGTTGTAACAGACATTGACCCCGCTTTGCTTTTCGGTGCGGTTGGTGTAGCCGACATTGCTCATGCGCAGCGAGGTGGCGTAAGGCCCGTAACAAGTATGATCGTCCAGCTCCATCAACGTGCTTTCCTTGCCATCAAGAAACGATTTGCACACGGCGGGCGAGGCACCAAACAGGTACAAAATCAGCCAGCCATGCCGTTGCAGATTGCGAATCAGCGCAAAATAGGCTTCCGAGCGGAAGGCTTGCAGGGAGCCATCATCGCCTCCTTCCTGGGCTTGCCACAGCGCCCAAAAGGCGTCAGGCAGGGAAAAATTGACATGAATACCGGCGATCACCTGCATGATACGGCCATAGCGCCATGCCAGACCGCGCCGGTACACATGCTTCATCCGGCCCAGATTAGACACACCATATTCGGCGATGGGGATGCTAGACTCACCCGCCAGAATGCAGGGCATACTAGCGGCCCACAGCACCTCGTCACCGACGTGTTGATAGACGAATTGATGAATCTCCTGCAAAAACTGCAAGGCCGCCACCGGACTGGGGAGCGGTGGCGTGATGAACTCCAGTAGCGCCTCGGAATAATCCGTGGTGAGGTACGGGTGGGTCAGCGCCGCACCGAGCGCAGCCGGATGGCGGGTCTGGGCAATGTAGCCATCCGGGGCCATGCGCAGCGTTTCTTTTTCCAGACCGAGCAAGCGACCTTGCAGCAAGGTATGAGCATCAGCGGCGCGGAGCCGGGTCAAACGCTGATCGAGCAGACGATCCAAGGGCTTGATCTCATCAGTGGGCGACGAAGGGTCGGCATTTTGCGCTGATTACTGCTAAAAATCACTGGATGGCGGCCCATGCGCCGCTTGGCACCGAGAGGCAATCATGACCGAGGCATTGTGTAGCAGCCCAACCCCTGGCTGCATCCCCCTCATTCCCGTAAGCACGGGCGACTTTCCCGCCTGGATCGCGCAGCAAGAACAATGGCTGCAACGCTGGCTGCAAGCCACCGGCTTTAGCGCCAAGGCGGATAGCTTCTGTTTGGTTCCCGACCGAGACGGCCAACTGCAACGAGTCATCGTCGGCATGACCCGAGCGGACGATCTGTGGGCGCTGGGCAGCCTGCCCACCCAGTTACCGGAAGGCGATTACGCGCTGGCGGGATCACTGACGCCCTGCCGGCGGGAACGGCTGACGCTGGGTTGGGCGTTGGGCGCTTACCAGTTCACCCGCTACAAAGCGCCGCCCCGGGCCGTGGCGCGGCTGGCGCTGGCAGCGGACGCTGACGCCGAGCGCATCCAGCGCCAGATTGCGGCGGTCACCTTAACTCGTGATCTCATTAACACCCCGGCTGAAGACCTGATGCCCGAACATCTGGCGGAAGCCACCGAAACGCTGGGAAGCCTGTTTGGCGCGGTCGTGACCCAAATCGTCGGCGAGGGCTTGCTACAGCACCATTTTCCGGTAATCCACGCGGTCGGGCGCGCCAGCACCCACCCGCCGCGGCTGTTGGATTTACGCTGGGGTGATCCCAGCCATCCCAAAATCACGCTGGTCGGCAAGGGTGTCTGTTTCGACAGTGGTGGGCTGGATTTGAAATCGGCCGGGGCCATGCGCTGGATGAAAAAGGATATGGGAGGTGCGGCGACCGCGCTGGGGCTGGCGCGGCTGGTAATGAGTAGCGCATTGCCAGTGCGCCTGCGGGTGTTGATCCCCACCGTGGATAATGCCGTGGCCGGTAACGCCTTTCGGCCCGGTGATGTGCTGCGCTCACGCCAAGGTCGCACCATCGAAATCCATAACACCGACGCCGAGGGTCGGCTGATTCTGTGTGATGCACTGACCGAAGCTGCAACGGAACAACCGGAGGTTTTGCTGGATTTTGCTACCCTGACCGGCGCAGCGCGGGTGGCGCTGGGCACGGAAGTTCCGGCCTTGTTCTGCACCGATGATGCGCTGGCGGCGGGCTTGCTGGCGGCGGCGGAGCGGGAGCAGGATCCATGCTGGCGATTACCGCTGCATCAAGCGTATCGGGATCTGCTGAACAGCAAAGTCGCCGACATCGCCAATGCCTCGGATTCGCCCTACGCTGGCGCGATCACGGCCGCGCTCTTTCTCAAGGAATTTGTGCCCGATGGGATCCCCTGGGCACACTTCGATGTCATGGCCTGGAACCTGAAAAGCAAACCGGGGCGGCCCGAAGGCGGCGAAGCCATGACCTTGCGGGCGGTGTTTGCTTGGCTGGAGGAACGCTACGGCAACCCCAAATAACGCGCTCCCAACCCCTCTCCGGCTGGGAGAGGGGCAAAGATCGGCTTAGGCCACGGGGTGGCGCAATTGCGGATTAGCAACCGGCGGCTTAGCCGAGTAGTCATAAAAACCTTTACCGGTCTTGCGGCCCAGATAGCCAAGCTGCACCAAGCGCGTCAGGGTGTGAGGTGGAGCAACATGGGGCTGGTGCATATCCTGATAGATATTCATGGTCATGGCCTCCACCACATCCAGCCCGATGTAGTCGGCCAGCTCGAACGGCCCCATCGGATGCGCGGCACCCGACTTCATCGCGTGGTCGATGTCGGCAATGGTGCCAGTACCCATTTCCAACAGACGGATGGCGCTGAGCATGTAAGGCGTCAACAGCCGGTTAACGATAAACCCGGTGGTGTCCTGCACGATGACCGGGTCCTTACCGACTTTCTTGCAGAATTCGTTCAGGGTGCCAATCGTGCCGTCCGAAGTCTCGAAGGCGTGAATGATCTCGACCAGTTTCATCACCGGGGCCGGATTGAAGAAATGCAGGCCCGCGACCCGGTCGCGCTGTTTACAGACCGCCATCAGCGCCGTCACCGACAGCGTGGAGGTATTGGTGGTCAGCAACGCCTGCGGCGAGACGATTTTCTCCAGCCGCTGGAACAGCGCCTTCTTGGTCTCCAGATCCTCAATGATGGATTCGACGATCAGATCGCATCCGGCGACTTCACCTTCTTCGGTCGTCAAGGTCAGCAGGCCCAGCATGGCGTCTTTCTTCTCCGCCGTCAGCTTGCCGCGCTCGACCATCTTGCCCAGCGACTTGTCCAGTCCGGCGCGCAGCTTGTCGGTCGAGCCCGGCGTGGCCTTGACCGCGACCGTTGGAAATCCTGCCTGCACACACACTTGCGCTACACCCAAACCCATCGCGCCACAACCCATGACACCGACTTTCTTGATTTCCATCGCGTGTTCCTTTTCGTTGCTTTTGGTGAGGTTGATCTCGCTTACAGAATCTTGCCGTCCTGCTGGCCGCCCAGTCCAAACCCAGCGGCGCAGCACATCAGCGATGCTTGAACTCCGCCGCGCGCTTGCCGCTGAACGCCTCCATGCCTTCCTTCTGATCCGCTGTGGCGAACACCGCATGGAAGGTGCGGCGCTCAAATAGCAACCCTTCGGCCAAGGTCGATTCATAGGCGCGGTTGACACATTCCTTGGTCATCATCACGGCGGGTAAGGAATAGCTAGCAATGGTCTCGGCGGTCTTGAGCGCCTCCTCCAACAGATTGGCGACTGGCACAATTCGGCTGACCAGTCCCGCCCGCTCCGCTTCCTCCACATCCATCATCCGCCCGGTGAGGCACAGTTCCATGGCCTTAGACTTGCCAATCAGCCGAGTCAGACGTTGAGTGCCGCCCGCGCCAGGCAAAATACCCAACTTGATTTCTGGCTGACCAAACTTGGCGGTATCTGCGGCCAGAATAAAATCGCACATCATCGCTAGTTCGCAGCCGCCACCCAGCGCGTAGCCCGCCACCGCCGCAATCACCGGCTTGCGGCACCGGCTGACGCGTTCCCAGTTGCGGGTGATGAAATTCCCTTTGTAGGCATCCATGTACGAGTAATCCTTCATACCCTTGATGTCGGCACCAGCGGCGAATACTTTTTCACCCCCCGTCAGTACGATGGCGCGAATCGCGTCATCCGCCTCCACTGCATCCAGCGCCTGGGTCAATTCATCCATCAAATCATTGGAAAGCGCATTGAACGCCTTGGGGCGATTGAGGGTAATCAGGGCGACCGGGCCACGGGTTTCGACCCGGATATTCTCGTAACTCATGATGATCCTCCTTGCTGAAGGTGACAGGCCGCTGCGTTCTGGCGGAAGCGGTCAGCACAGATTCACCGCCTTCACCCCGACTGTTGGCCATGGGCCATAGTATACGTCAGACCAGCAAAACAGGGTGAATTGAAAGGGCTTTCTGGGCCGTCCACGGCCCTAGTATGCAGGACACTCTGCGATTTGACCGCACTGACGATAGCTGTCATAAATAGCAACTTTTTTATACGCTGTGGCCGCCGTTGGAACGGCGCCCCGCTTCTGAATTTTCCATTGTATGTTTGAAGACCCCATGAGAAGAGAACCGATCAGCCCCTATTTCGATATTAAACAGGATGGTGAAGGCCGTGATTACATGGAGGTGTATCTGGAGGGCATCGCGTTGCTGCGGCTGGTGCTCAGCAACAAGGGTACGGCGTTCACCGAGGACGAGCGTGTAGCGCTGGGCTTGGATGGCCTGCTACCGCCGCAGGTCAACAGCCTGGAACAACAAGTAGAGCGGGTTTATCGCGGTTTTCTGCGCGAACCGGATCCTATCTCTAAGTACCAGTATCTGCGCGCTTTGCAGGAGCGGGCTGAAACCCTGTTCTATGCCCTGTTGGAGCAGCATCTGGAAGAGATGATGCCCATCATCTACACCCCGACCGTGGGCCAGGCGGTGCAGCAGTTTAGCCATCTTTACCAAAACCCACGCGGCTTGTCGTTCTCGCCCCTGAATATCGACCGGGCAGCGGGTGTGGTGCGCAATTTTCCCTGGAACGATGTACGGATGATCGTCGCCACCGATTCCTCAGCCATTCTCGGCATCGGCGACCAAGGTTATGGCGGACTGGCTATCGCCATCGGCAAGCTGGCGATCTATACCATAGGCGGCGGCGTGGATCCGTTCCATACCATGCCGGTCAAGCTGGATGTCGGCACCGATCGGCTGGAGCTGCTCAATGATGAGTTCTACCTAGGGGTACGGCAGCGGCGGTTGCGCGGCGAGCGTTACCTGGCTTTCCTCGACAAATTCGTCCGCTCCATCCAGGATCGCTGGCCACGCGCGGTGATCCAGTGGGAAGACTTATCCAAGGACGTGGCGTTTACGGTGCTGGAGCGTTACCGCAAGCAGTTACCCTCCTTCAACGACGACATCCAGGGCACCGGCGCGGTCGCGCTGGCTGGCTTGCTGGCGGCCAGCCGCCTGAAGGGAGAGACACTGCGCGAGCAGCGCATCGTCATTCTGGGCGCGGGCGCGGGTGGGATCGGTGTGGCCTGGGCCATCACCCAGGGTCTGATGCGGGAGGGCCTAAGCCGCGAGGAAGCGCGCGACCGGGTGTGCGTGATCGACTCGCGTGGCTTGCTGGTAGCGGGGCGCCATGTTGAGGCCTATAAGGAGGATTATGTGCAACCCGCAGCCAAAATCGCCGACTGGCAAATTGCCAATGAGATCCCAACCCTACTAGAGACGATCGAACACACCAGGGCTACGGCCTTGCTGGGACTCAGCGGCCAGGCGGGCTCTTTCAATCATCCGGTGGTGCAAGCCATGACCCGCAACACCACGCGCCCGATTATCTTCCCGCTCTCCAACCCAACTTCAGCGTGCGAGGCGCTACCGGAAGACCTGGTGGATTGGAGCGAAGGCCGCGCCATTGTCGCCACTGGCAGCCCATTTCCTGATGTGTTGCACGAGGGGCAAGTGCATTTTATTGGGCAAGGTAATAACGCCTTCATTTTCCCTGGTCTGGGCTTTGGCGCGATCCTGGCAGAGTGCCGCGAGATTAGCGACGGCATGGTACTAGAGGCGGCCTACGCTCTGGCCGATTACACCGCCGCCGCTCATCTACAAGCGGGCCGCATTTATCCGCCCGTGCGTGAACTGCGCGAAGTGAGCATTCGAGTGGGGGCGCGGGTGATCGAACAGGCGCTGCGGGAAGGCATAGCTGACAAAACCGATCTGGCAGGTCGTGACCTGGACACTTATCTGCGCTCCCGCTCCTGGCGGCCGCGCTATCTGCCCATTGTGCGCGGCGACCATACCGCCATGATTGATCATCCCGGCTATCCCAAAGCCGACTGATCTCCGCGACGACCCCGGCTGAGTCAACAGTCGGGGCTGATCCGGTATCGGCACTATTACTGCACAGAAACCGAAAAGCCGGAGCTGCTGAACTGGCTGCGGGTCAGAATCGGAACTGTGCTTTCGTGGGTGCGCCGGAAGCGCCGCGCCACGCGACCCGACACGTCAGCGCCGGAACCGCTAACTTGCACGCTAAAGCCGAGCGTGATACCGGTGGACTGGTAGAAGCGCAACGCGCCATCCAACAGGGTATCTCGCGTTACCGTGCGTCCGACATAGCCGCCAAAAATGCGCATAAACTCGGTGCGATCCGTCCCGCCAATCGAGCCATCCGCAGACACGTTGCTGACTCGCCATTCCCCAGGACGCGAGGCGGTCGCCGCTGGAGCAGGAATAGGATCCGGCGCAGACTTCCGTGCTGGCGGAACCACGGTTGCGATGCGCTCCAACTCAACCGGTAGCATCACGTCGCGGTCGCTGATCTGCACCGGCACCCGTTTCGTTTCATAGCCAGTCTCAGCCACCTCAACAACATATTTTCCTGAAGGTAACTCTACGCCAGGGCGGTAGAAAAACGCCGAATTCACCAGCCGGATCCGCGCACCCTGCGGATCCGCGCGCACGGTGAGTTGATACCGTTCTGGCTCAGCTTCCTTGACCAAGGTCACCGACAAGGTGGCGTCGCGATCCGTGATCCGCGCAGTAACCCGCTGTGACTCATAGCCCGACTGGGAAACTTCGACAGTGTAAGCGCCTGGCGCTAATAAAACTCCCGGTCGATAAGCGCTTCGCGTACCACGCAACCGCACCTGTGCCCCCGGCGGCTCCGTTTGCACCGTCAGCCGGTACAGCGTCGGCTCTGGCTCTTTGACGAGTGCGACCGACAAGGTGGCGTCGCGATCCGTGATCCGCGCAGTAACCCGCTGTGACTCATAGCCCGACTGGGAAACTTCGACAGTGTAAGCGCCTGGCGCTAATAAAACTCCCGCTCGATAAGCGCTTCGCGTACCACGCAACCGCACCTGTGCCCCCGGCGGCTCCGTTTGCACCGTCAGCCGGTACAGCGTCGGCTCTGTCTCCTTGATGAGCGTCACCGAGAGCGTGTTATCACTATCGACCATGCGCGCCGTCACTTTTTGGGTTTGGTAACCACGCTGAGATACCTCGACTGTATAGCTACCGGCTGGCAGGGCTATTCCGGGCTGGTAAGTCGCCTTGGTCCCCAGCAGCCGCACCCGCGCATCCGGTGGCTCTGGGCGCACGGTCAAGCGGTACTGGGGCGGTTCCACCTGCTTGACCAACGTGACGGGAACGGTCAAATCACTGTTAGCAATTTGTATGGGAACACGTCGGGTTTCATGGCCGGCTTGGGAAACTTCAATGGTATACGCGCCCGGCGGCAGCTCTATTCCAGGCTTATAAACCACCTTGGTCCCCAGCAAGCGCACTTGGGCTCTTGCGGGATCAGGTTGTACCGTCAGCCGATAGGCCACCGTCTTGGGCGGTTCTTCAGCCTTCCGGCTCAGTTTGACGGGGATCGTGACATCGTTGTTGCTCAGCTGCGCCGTTATCCACGCGGGTTCGTAGCCGACCTGAGTCACCTCTACTGTATAGCTGCCAGGCGCTAAGCGCACGCCCGGCTGATAGGCCACGCTGGCATCCACCAGCCGCACCTGAGCGCTCGCCGGCTCTGGCTGCACGGTTAGACGATAGGTGGTCGGCTGGGCCGACTTCTTCAGAGCGACTGGTAGGGTCACGTCGCTCTGGGCGATGCGCACCGGCAAGCGCTGGGTTTCATAGCCTTCTAACGCGATTTCAAGCTGATACTCGCCAGGTGGCAACAGCATACCTGCTTGATACGATGACGGCGCATTCAGCAGTCGCACCGTCGCCTGTGGCGGCTCTGGCAACACCGTTAACCGATACTGGGTTGGCGGCGGTGGGGCGGCTTTCTCCAGCGTGACCGCCAACGCCACCTTGCCATCCACGATGCGCACCGGCAACTTGCGCGGCGCATAGCCCTCGCGGGTGACCTCAATTTCATAATCGCCCGGTAGTAGGGCCACACCGGGCTGATAGGCGATAGCGCTGTTTAGTAACCGCACCTGCGCATCCGCAGGCTGGGTCTGCACGGTGAGGCCATAGCGGGCTTTTTCCAGCGCGATGGTCACCGTCGCATCATGCTGGCCGAGCTGTACTTTGCCCTGGCGCGGCACATAGCCCGCGCGCATCACTTCGATTTCGTATTCGCCGGGGATCAGTTGCATGCCTGGTCGGTACGGCGTGGGATGGTTCAGCACCCGGACACTGGCGTCAGCGGGATCGGTCGTCACGGTGAGCGCGTAAGTCTTCGATGGTTCCGGCGGCGTGGTGATCATCGCCGCCAATTCGTTGATCTTAATCTGAATCGTGTCAATATCTTTACCTTGGATCTGGCCGCTGCGCAACAGTGAAGCGGTACGGGTGTCAATCAACCGCGCCGTGACCGTAATCAGATCACCCAGCTTGTAGACTCCGCCAGTCACCACCGCATCCAGGCCATACAAGCGACCCAACTCGGCAGCAGTCTTAGGATCCAGCCAGCCGGTTTCGCCCAGCTCCTGGGCTTTGGCAATCTTGGCCGCCGCCGATAACGGCACGCGATCCCGTAAAACGAAGCGGTCGGTATTGGCGATGGCCGACATCATCAAATCGGCGATGATCGCGCCGGATTGTTCGTCAAGGCCGCCGCGCACCTGGAATTCAACCACGGTCGCAGTCATCCGTGCCGCAGGCGCGGCGCTCTCCGCCGCTAGCGCTGATCCCGCTAGCAGCCAGCACCCCAGCAGCAGGCTCAGCAGCGGCCCCATCACCTTCCACAGCGTTCTAGCCATTGGCCACCTCCCGCCCGGCAGCGCCCAAGTACGGCTCACGGCACCAACGCCAGTCGAAACCCAAGATCAAATTTTCGGTACTCCGGGGCTGCCGGGAAGCGATAGGCGAAGCGCACCAAACCCGGATAATCCGACCAGGAGCCGCCGCGCAGCACCCGCCGCCCACCAGTGGCGGCGTTCAGTTCCGCACAGCGGGACTCGCCGCCTTTATACTCGCTGTCATACTCCGAGCAAGTCCACTCCGCCACATTGCCCAGCATATCGAATAAGCCAAAGGCATTGGCGGCGTAGCTACCGACCGGAGCCGCCGCAACCTGGCCGTCCTCGCAAGGATAATTGGGCCAGTTCAACGGCTTGCTTTTACGCGCCGTTTCATCATAGAGATTGGCATGCCGACACGCCTGATTCGGTTCACCTCCCCAGGAGCGGGCCGTAGTTTTACCAGCGCGCGCGGCATACTCCCATTCCGCCTCGGTTGGCAGGCGAAAACGCAATTTGCTCTGTTTCGATAGCCAATCCGCATAAGCACTGGCTTCGCGCCAACTCACCCGCACCACAGGTTGCGCCGACTGGTTCAAACCGTAGGTTTCGTAGGAGCCGCTGTCATGCTCCGACCGAAAATGGCGATACTGGGCGTTGGTCACTTCCTGTTTGCCCATCCAGAAACCCGGCACACAAACCTGATGCGGAATTTCATTGGCGCTCCGCTCTTTTTCCGCCTCCGCACTCCCCATAGCAAAGCAGCCCTGTGGAATCCAGCTCAATTCTATGCCGGTGGTCGGCTCGGTGTAATTCTGACCGGGTTGCGGTTGGGCCAAGGCGAGCGGTGGAGGCGGTATCTCCGTGGTCGGCTGTTTCGTCGCTGCTTGGGCGGGCGGCGACGGGGGTGGGGGTGTGGGCGCGGGTGGGCGCGAGAAGAACAGGCCACCACCCACCAGCGCAGCGATGAGCAAAGCGCCCACGGGCCAGCGCCAATCCAGCCATTGAAAACCTGCCGCACCCCCTGCCGCGCCTGGGGGCGCGGCAGGGGGTGCGGCTGACGCTGGCGTTGATCTTGGTTGCGGCGACGCGACACCCACCAGATGGGGCCTCTCGCCACTACGGTGTAAATCCGGACGCGGCGGCAGCTCCCATTGCACCGTATGATCGCCGTCGTCTTCCACTGGCGCGCTCAAGGCCAGTCGCATCTGGGCAACGGTTTGAAAGCGTTTTTCTGGGCGCACCGCCATCGCTCGATCCACGAGTCGCAACAAGGCGGGATGATAACGCTCGGCCGCAACCTCCGTAGCGGGCTTAAGCGGATCGTCGAGCACGCGCGCCGGCGCTTCGATGGGAGCCGCGCCGGTGACGGCGTGATAGAGGACCGCGCCCACAGCGTAGATGTCCGTCCACGGCCCGTAGCCCTTGCCATCAACCAGATACTGCTCAATCGGCGAGTAGCCGGGCGAAAACACGCTGGTCACGCTCTTGCTGCGTCGGCCCAGGGCCTGCCGTGCTGCGCCGAAATCAATCAGAATAGTCCGACCATCCGCACGCCGATACAGATTGGCGGGCTTGAGATCACGATGCAGGTAGCCTTGGGCATGGACGGCTTCCAAGGCCGGCAACACATCGTCGAGCAAGCGGCGCGCCTGGTCTTCGGGCAGAGTTTTTTCTCGTTGCAAGCGCTGGCTGAGCGGCTCGCCATCCTCGTAATCCATCACGATGTAGGCGGTGCCATTGGCCTCGAAGAAGTCCCGCACCCGCACCACGCCAGGATGATTGATGCGGGCCAAAATCCGCGCTTCGTTAAGAAAGCGCTCCAGACCCCAGGTGTAACATACATCCTCGCCCGCCTCTGAGGTCGGCAATGCACCTTGGGTATTGGCCAGGACATTCACTTCGTCACGATCCCGATAGGACCACTCGACCGGAAAGTATTCCTTAATGGCCGCTTGGGTCTGCAACGCTTCGTGTACGGCCTTATAGGTAATGCCAAATCCGCCCGCGCCTAATACCATCTCGATGCGGTATTGATGAAGACGGTAGCCGACTGGCAAAGTATTGGATTTTTTGATCATAACGCCCTATATCGCTCCGCCGGTACCTAAGACCAACGCTCCCAAGATCATCAGGGCAAATCCCGCACCAGGCGGAACCCCAGAAAATAATCCTGAAACTCCGGCCGACTACGATGGCGGTCCGCCGAGCGGACATTGCGCGGTTCGTCGTTCCAGGAACCACCACGTAACACGAACTGGCGATCTGCGGTCGGCTGCTCGCAATCCTGCACCGGAGAGGGTCGATCCTTGTCGTACAGTGAGCAGGTCCACTCCAGGACATTGCCCAGCATATCGTGTAAGCCAAACGGGTTATCGTAATAGCTGCCGACCGGAGCGGTGTACACATAGCGATCATGACAGTTCATCACCGACCAGCCGATAAAAGTCCGTTTACCGTCCAAATCAGCGGCGTTGGCATAGGCGCAACCTTGATCGGGATTGTCGCCCCAATACCGGCTCGCGGTGACTCCAGCGCGCGCCGCATATTCCCATTCCGCCTCGGTCGGCAGACGGTAGCGGGCATTAGTTTGTTGCGATAGCCACTGGGTGTAAGCGGCCGCATCTGGCCAGGAAACATTAATGACCGGGCGCCGGCCCCGACCCCACCCCTGATCTTTAGGCAACGCCCGGCTGGTCGCCTTGGCGAACCGATCATATTCTTGGAACGTAACTTCGTATTTGCCTATAGCGAACGTGTTGTCAATCCGGACTGCATGGGCCGTTTCATCGTTATAGCGGCCTTTCTCATGGGCTGGAGATCCCATGACGAAACGGCCGGCGCGAATTACCACCATCTCTGGCCCTGGCGAGCCGTCTTGCAGCCGATCACTCATCAGCGGGTTGGTCGGTGCCAGCCGCGCCAGCGCGGCCTCAGCCTCAGCGCGATGGCCGCAACTCGGTTCACAACGTTCCAAATAAGTCCAGTACGCCCGGCGCGTGTTGGCGCGGCGCGCCACAGCGAAGGCGTCGCCATCCGAGACGCGCGCTTGTTGCAGGGTTTGCGCTTCCTCCAGGGATTGTGTGAGTAGCGCCAGTTCAACCTGGTGCGTTTGGGTCGCTTCAGCCTTCTTCAACCACTCACGGGCTTGTACCAGGTCGCCCTGCTCTAGGCTAGCCTGCGCCAGCGCCGCCCAACCCAGCGTGACACGCCGCCGCCCAGCGTCAATAAACGGATCGAGGTCCGCCGAAGTGAACGCTGCCAGCGCCGCCAGGTGGGATAAGGCCTCATCGCCCTGATCGCCGCGTTTTTCACGCTCCAGAACCTGGACCGCTTTCTCAAAAGCCGTTTTGATTCTGGTGATTTTCTCCTGATTTTCTATGCGCAAGATGGCGGCCCGACCCTCTTTTTCGTAACCACAGCCTGGGCAACCTTGCAAATAAAGCCGATAGGCGTCTAGGGTATCGACGCGCCTGGCCGACTCAAAAGCGCGCCTATCCGCCTCGCGCTCCGAATCACTGCCGTAAACCGGCCGGTTCTGGTTTGGCGTCGCCTGCGTAACCCCTTGGGCTGGACGCCCCACAGCGGGGACCGCTACTCTCTCCGGCGGTTGCGGTGCCGCCGCATCGCGTTTGCCAAAGACGTAAAAACCAACTAGGATCGCCAACCCCAATCCCGCAGCTCCCAGCCCCCAGTACTTCCGGTTCAGGGCGCGGCCCGGTCTCTCTACCGCAGCCACGCCTTGCGCGGCCTCCAGGTCATTCACGAACTGTCCAGCGTCGGTTGGGCACAACTCGCTCGGATAGGCCAAACCACGGCGTAGGACACGCCAGGCTTCATCGGTCAAACCGGCGGGCTGCGGTACGACATGTGCGTAGGCGTTGGCACCGAGGAATTCGTAGGCGCTGTGGCCTGTCAGCAATTGGTAGGCCAACAGCGCCAGGGCAAAAACATCTTGACGAAAAGCCATTTCGGCGGCTGTTCCCATGGGACCAACCGCCGCCATAGTGGGCGCATCGTTATTAAACAACACACTGCGCGGCTCCTGTGGATCAATAGCCAGCCCATAGCCCAACAGCTTGATGATACCGGCGTTATTCACAAACACCGTATCGGCGTTTAGATGCTGATGGGCAAGCCGGTAATCGCGGCGACCATAGTCCAAGGCGGCGGCAATCGGGCGCAGCCAGCCCAAGACAATCTCGGGCTGAAATCCGCTCCGGCCCTTCTCTTGCAGCAGTTGCGCTAGACTACGGCCGTTACGGTGATCCAGGTGCTCCATCTCAACAAACGGCCAGCCGTCAGGACCCTGCCACCAACCGTAAGCGCGGGCGATATGCGGATGATTCAATTTCAAGGCGACGTCAACCCGCGTCTTGATCTTGGCCAGATAGTTGCGCAAGTTGAGTGTGTCCACCCGCACCGACCGCTCATCGAGGCCGACCTCCCGCAGGCCGGGGGTGGTGGGAACAAACACCTTGAGGACGCGAAACTCATCGACCCCATCGGGCACGTCCGTATTGGGGGAGGAGGTCACCGCACGCGCCAGCCAGACCCGCACCCGTCCGCTTAGGTCGCTAACGAGCCGGAATCGGCGTTCAGGCGGCCCGATCACCGTTCCCGCAGTCAGGCCTTCGGCTCCGTTTACAGTATCAGGCCCGTCGCTGTGCAAACCGGCGGTTCTTAGGGGTTCTCGCGCGGAGTGGCCGCCGGGTTGAGCGAAGCCTCCGGCCCCTGAACGTGGCATACCGGGTGAAAACTCCAAGGAATGAGCCGTCTCGGCGGGAAGCACCCGGCTACTCAAACGTCGTTCCACGGGGGGTTGAGGAGAGCTTTCAACATTCTTGGCCATGGGATTTGCCGGCTAAACTGCAAAGAGAAATCGGATAACGCGTCTTGAAGCCGTATTATTCGCATTATTGTTGTCTAGTCTAGCAGAAGGGTGAATCCTCTCACGCCGGACGCTGTTGGCACTGGCGTTGCGAGAAATCCATCCATAATCAGGTTTTCGATCCCTCATGAACGCCGACGCTGCCTCTAACGTGCTAGTTCATCCCGCGCCGTACCCCCTGGAAATTGCCGTTCGTTCACTGCGCTCGCCCACGGGACGCGGACGCCGGGAGAACCAAGATAACTATCTGGTCATCGACGGCGCGGGCCACGCCCGCTGGCTATGGAGCGAACAGGAAGCCACCTTGTGCTTGCCAGATTGGCCGCCTGGACATTGGCGCTTGGCTCTGCTCGACGGTATGGGTGGCCATAGCCATGGTCGAGAGGCGGCTGAAAAAGCTATTGAAGGCTTGCTGTATCTTGCGGCTACCACGAAGCTGGCGCAGATCAGCAAGCGCCTGGAGGCCCTACATCGTCAACTACGCCGACACTTCCAGGCTGAGGGCCTACAAACCGGCTGCACCCTGATCCTGCTCGAAATTCCAGCCGAAGGCCCGGCCTTGCTCTTTCACGTCGGTGATTCGCGGCTGTATGCAGTCAGTGCGGACGAAGCGCGCTGCTTGACGGTCGATCATGTCCCGGCGACCCACCTGGCGATGCTAGGGCTGATAGGTAGCGCGCAGTGGAGCCAACAAGTTCACGGCCAAGCGAATTCCCAGATTAGCCAAGCCTTTGCGCTGGGCAGTACGCTTGGCGTGATCAAGCCGCGCCCAGACACCATTACCGAGGAACTATTCGAATTACATGAGGGCAATTTGCCCTTGTTTCTGCGCGGGCTGGGCGATCGTCGCACACTAGAACTAGAGCCGGGTTGGGTCTATCTCCTGGCGAGCGACGGACTTTGGCATCTGAGCGATCCGCAAGCCTTCATCCGCCACTGGCCCAAGCTACTGGGAGACGGCGAGCGCCCCCTTGAAGAACTAGCAGATCGCCTGCTGGCTGCACTGATCCGAGCGATTCGTCGGCAACGCAGCCAGCCGGACGACAACTGCACGTTCATTCTCGCCCGTTTATCGCCCCAGAGTGGACGATAGCCATCTTTGGAGAAAAGACATTGAAATTTCGCCACCTCCTGTTCGCTCTACTCGCCCTGCTTATGATTGCCTTCATGCAACCGCTGATCACTTTCCTGGGCGGACTGACGCTGCTCTTGGGGATCGGTGCCTTGATCTTTCGCGATTTGCCGCCCAATGCGCAGGATGCCCTGGAGCAAAGGGTCTTGGGCTGGCTGCGCCGGGCGCGAGTCGGAGCCGCTATCGACTCTACCACGCCAATCCCGCCAATCCGCCCCCAGTTACCAACAACTGCGAAACCCGCCGCCTTAAGCGGCGAACGCCCCCGACGCGGTCGCACCCGCAGCGGCGCAGCGGATACGGGCGGTGACGCTGGAAAGCTACCCCAATAACGGTAGGCGAAAAAAGGGCGTTCTCATGGCTCGGTGGCGGGTTCGCCCACTGTAAAACTGAGGATTCAGGCTTGCTCCTGGGCGCGCGCCTTGCGCAGGATTGCGTAAATCTCATCTTTTAAATGCAAGCGCTGTTTCTTTAGCGTCTCGGTATAGTGGTCCGAGGGGGTTTCAATCTGGAGTTCGATGCGCTCCACTTCGCCATTGACCCGGTGGTAGTCGTCATACAAATGCGCAAAACCAGGGTTAGCAGCTTGCAATTCAGCAATACGTTCCCGGTATTCGGGGAACTCATGAAACAGATCGTGGTTCTCTCCCAGCATTCGGGCACTCCTCTCACCGGCTGTTGGTATGGGTGAATGGATATTTTATGCATCTCAGCAGTCAAACCGTGCGCGCTGCTATCAGGATCACCCATTTCATTCCCGACGCAGCGACGCGCCTATGCTCGCTCCGTGGACAGTCCCAGTCTGATCCGCTACACTCCAAGGCGTTGATCTATTGCCAACTTCTACCCTTCTAACTAACCTCGCTGGAGTCAATAACCCCATGAAACGCTTAACCGCTATCACACTTTTGCTCCTGGGTGCGATTCCCTTGCTAGGTGCTGGCTTAACTGGCTGCAACACCGTCAAGGGCGCTGGCCAGGATGTAAAATCCGCTGGCAAGGCTATCGAGAACAAAGCAGAAGAGAAAAAGAGCTATTAAAATCCAGCCACTCCGGCTGGCGGCATGATAGCGGCATCGGTCAAACCGATGCCGCTTTTTTTGAGGCTACACTTTACAGTTCATCAGCTTTCGCGGCAAAACTGGATTAGACCCAGGGTTGAGCCGTCATGTCCGCCTGGGGGCTGTGCGCCGGTGAGTTCCGGTAAAATGGCGTTCGCCAGTTGCTTGCCCAACTCCACGCCCCACTGGTCAAAGGAATTGATATTCCAGATCGCGCCCTGGACAAAGACCCGGTGCTCGTACAGCGCGATCAGCGCCCCCAACACCTGTGGCGTCAGGCGGCGATAGAACAGGCTGGTGCTGGGGCGGTTACCGGGGAAAACCTTATAGGGCAGTAACTTCTCTAGCGCCTCGCCGCTTAAACCCTGTTTTTCCAGCTCGGCGCGCGCCTGGGCCTCGGTTTTGCCCACCATCAGCGCCTCGGCCTGGGCCAGGCAGTTGGCTAGCAAAATCGAATGGTGCGCCCCAATAGGATTGGGACTGTGCGCCGGGGCCAGAAAATCCGCCGGCACCAGATGGGTGCCCTGATGCAGCAATTGATAGAAGGCATGCTGGCCGTTGTTCCCCAGACCGCCCCACAGAATCGGCCCCGTGTTGACCTGCACCTGCTGCCCATTCCGATCAATAGTCTTGCCATTGCTTTCCATGTCGAGCTGTTGCAGGTAATCGGGCAGGGAACGCAGATAGTCATCATAAACCAGCATGACGTGGCTATCGGCCCCAAAAAAGTCGATATACCAGACCCCTAGCAGTCCCAGGATGACCGGCAGATTCTCTCCCAGCGGTGCGGTGCGAAAATGCTCGTCCATGGCGTGCGCGCCGTCCAGCAGCTCCGTGAAATGCTCCATGCCGAGATACACCACGATGGGTAGGCCGATGGCTGACCACAACGAATAGCGCCCACCGACCCAATCCCAAAACTCAAACATGTTGGCCGTGTCAATACCGAATTTGCGCACGCCCTCGGCATTGGTGGACACCGCGACAAAGTGCTTGGCGACCGCCGATTCATCCTGCAACTCCTTCACCAGCCAGGCGCGGGCGGTGTGGGCGTTGGTCATGGTTTCCTGGGTAGTGAAGGTCTTGGAAGCGATGATGAACAGGGTGCTTTCCGGGTCGCACTCGGCCAGCACATGGCTGATATGTGCGCCATCTACGTTTGAGACGAAGTGCATCCTTAAGGTGGGATCGCCGTAGGGTTCCAAGGCCTCACAGATCATTTTCGGCCCCAGATCAGAACCGCCGATGCCGATATTCACCACATCGCGAATGCGCTTGCCGGTATGGCCGCGCCATTTGCCGCGCCGAATCTGCTCGGAAAATTTGCGCATGTGCTCCAGCACAGCGTTCACTCCCGGCATGACCTCTTCGCCATTAACGCGGATGGGGCGGTCACTGCGGTTGCGCAACGCCACATGCAGCACCGAGCGGCGCTCGGTGTGGTTGATCATTTCACCGTCGAACATCCGCGCCACCTGGGCCGGTAGCTGCGCCTGGCGCGCCAGCTCGATCAGCAGGTTGAACGTTTCCTCGGTGATGCGGTGCTTGGAAAAATCCACCAGCAGATCGCCGAAGCGGCGGGAAAATTTGTCAAAGCGCTCAGGATCAGCGGCGAACAGGTCGCGTAGGTGCTGGTCAGCAATGGCGGCGTGATGGGCTTGCAGGGCGCGCCAGGCCGGCAATTCGCTGGGAACGGACATGAACAGCTTCCTCATAGAAGAGTTGAAGGTCTGTGGGTGATCTACCGTCTGGGCGCGGCCAGAGGCGTCGCGCCGCGACCGGCCAATATAACCCGGTGACAAGGATAGTTTCTGCGGCAGCGACTGTCGAATAGTGGCTGGAATCCGGGGCAAAAATCCGTACGCTGCTCCGGGTCAGCGTACCAGCGCCAAGGTCGCCTCCAGCCGCACCGGGCGACCAATGCGGGCCTCCATAGCCTGTTTCACCCGCTCCACGTCCGCGCCGTCCATCGGCCTTGGCGCTAGCAGGCGCGCGGACAGCGCCAACGGCCTTGCGGTCGATGGCGCTTGACGTCCATCGCCTTGCTCAGGCTTGGGCTGCACCAAAGCCAAGGTTCGCGCCAGTAGATCTGTCAATGGATCGTCCAGCTGCACCGTCACCTGGCGCACAACGACATCGGCGATCTTTTGCCCCTCCAGCGCCCGCACCACGCTTTGCTCCTCCATCATGCGCGCTAGGCCAAATCCCAGCGGCACACTGATGACCGCGACCAGAACCAGCGCCGCCAGCAAGCCGCGCCGGGCCAGCCCAAACGGCCCAAAGCCCAGGGCCAGAAAGGTCAAATTGCCGGCCAGAACAATCCCGAATAAGTTGGTTAGAAACAGCACAAAGGAATTCTGGAAGATCAGCCAATCGCCCCAACCCAGGCCAATGCCGGAAACCGCCAGAGGCGGCACCAGCGCCACGGCGATGGCGACACCGGCCAAACTGCGTGCTACCTCCTCGCGGGCATGGGCATAAGCTCCCGCTACCCCAGAAATCAGCGCAACGCCTAAATCAAGCAAGGTCGGACTAAGGCGCGCGGCGATTTCGCCCGTCATAGAACGCAGCGGCATGAGCCAGGTTATGACCACCGCGCAGCCTAGCGCCAGGCACATGCCCAACCCCAGGGTTTTTAGGCTGGCCGCCAATAAACCGTTATCCTGCCGAACCACCGCCATCGCAAGCGAGATGATGGGGGCCATCAACGGCGCTAGAATCATGGCACCGATAATGACCGGTGCCGAGTCGGCGAACAGCCCCAGCGTCGCCAGGATGGTGGCAAGCACCATCAAGGTGAGATAGGCTTGCGAAATGCGGGCGTTCTCGCGCAGCGCTGAATAAAGTTCCTTAAACTCCTCAGCCGTTGCCCGATGCAACCAGGGTAGGGATCTGCCAAGAAGCGCCGCGCGGGCGTTACCGGTCGGCAAGCCCTGAACTTTGTAAGTTTCCCGAGACTGTGGCCCCTGGGCTTGTGCGCGCAAATGAGGGCCTGGCAAGACCCGCAAAGCGTTGGGAGCCACCGTCAGTTTCAGCTGACGGGCGCTGCGCCCGACTCCATCGTGCAGATAATCCAGCGGTTTGGGACTGATGATGGCCAAGGCGGCGGTTTTGAGGTGCCCCACAAATGGCGGCAATTTTTCGCCACCCCGCGCCGCCCAGAGAGAAACCAGCAAAAAGCGCATAAATTCCAAGCGACTGCGGGGTGCTAGAATCAGCGCGTGCAACAGGCCATCGTTGCTGCTGGCATCGTCCAGCAGGGGCCTGGACAGCAGTGATCTACCCCCCTGCTCTACCATCACTAGTCCCAGCGCGGCGGTCTCTAGACTCTGCTCCTTCGCCGTGGTCAAGGTATAAGGATTTAGTTCCAGATGTGTGATACTGGAGCGCAGCACACTCGCAACGCTTTGCAAGCGCTGCAAAAAGCCAGGCGTTGCACCAATGCCCCCCAGCGTAAACACCTTACCCACCACTACCGACTGAAACACCACCCGCCCGTTACAGTAAAACAGATCGATAAACTGCTCTTTCGGGTCGTCGAGGAGATGTGTCAGCGCCATATCCAGATGCTCGGTCACCCCAAAGTAGAGCCGGGCCTGATTTAGCTCGGGATGGGGCAACACCCCTAGCCGCCACTGGCGCTTAGCGGCTTCCGGCAGCAGTTCAGCCAGTGCTGTATCGTCTAGATAAACCCAAACCGTTGCGCCAGGCCCCCAATCCGGCGTCGCATGGCCCGGATAGGGCCAGAGCTGCGGTATCCGCTCGCCCAGCTTCGGCGCGATTTTTTCCCGCACCACCGCCTCCCTGGTGGGATCAAACAAGAGACCGCCTACCGGGGTCGTGCTGGAGAGGGCCATAGTCGGATGGTTCGGCATAGCGCCTCGCTGTTCTTTGCAGATTGAATCATTACCGCGCCGGTAAAACACAGGTCGATGATGTCCCGCAGCCTGGCTTCCGTGCAGGCGGACGCTGCTCAGCGATAGCCAATGATCCGCACTTCGCTGTTCCAGTCGCCAAAAAATGGCTCGCCTTCCGTTTGCAATAGCAGTTCCCGATTCTTCGGCATGGGCAACCACATATTCGTGGAATTATAAGCCCAGCCTTGCTGGGGTCGGCCAATCGCGTAGAGATAAAAAGCCGCTTCCTCGCCACTGTCCAGCCGCGCTGCGATGCGAAAACGGTGGGGACCGCCCTTGACGTAGCCCGTCGCGACCTGCGCATAGACCAGAATCTCCTGTGCGGTCTCAGGAATCTCGGCGGGAACAGGTCGCGCCACCGGTGCGCCTGCTCCACCCGGCAATTCGCCCAGCGTCAGATCGGCCGCTCGGTAGCTGGCGGCGGACGCACGCCGCGCGGGCAAGGCCTCCACCTCACGCCGCACCTGCTCCAATGTAGCCTGTTGCGCCACCATCTCCCGGCGCAACTCGGCGAGGGTTTTTTCCAGCGCCACCGCTTTGCCTTGGCCCGTCGCCTGCGCGGCAAGGGCCTGCTCCACGGCCGTCAAGCGCACCTCCAAGCCGCTCAGCCTGGAGGCCAGCGCGACCTGATCCGGCATGGAGCTAGACGGCGCGCGCTCCACGCACCCTGACAGCAGCGCTACGCCTAAGGTAGCAATCATGGCTATGCGTCGTCTCACCATCACGCTCTCCAATCCGCCTGTTGTGCCTGAATCCAACCCATCTACCTGCTCTTGTGCAAGCCCTAAGGTCTGCAACCCCCATGGTGAGGTGGATAGGTTATAGTGCATTCACTCATGCTCGCGCCAACTTTTCCTGGAGAACTGGAGTGAATGAACTTGATCTTTCCCGGCAAACCCCGTTCGGTGCGGATTTCAGTGGCGCTGAATTCGCCGACAATCCTGAACCACGCTGTCCCTGCGTATTGTTGCTGGACAATTCCTGGTCCATGAATGGTGCGGCCATCGCCGAACTGAATGAAGGGCTGAACACCTTTAAAGAGGAGCTGCTGGCGGACAGCCTGGCCGCGAAACGGGTCGAAATCGCCATTGTCAGTTTTGGCCCGGTCGAGGTGGTGACTGACTTCCAGACTGCGGAACAATTCACCCCGCCCCATCTGAGCGCGCGCAAGGACACGCCCATGGGACAGGCTATTATCCAGGGCTTGGAGCTGCTCGAGCAACGCAAGGCGCGCTATCGGGAGCATGGGATTCCGTTTTTCCGGCCCTGGGTGTTTTTAATTACTGATGGCAGCCCAACCGATGACTGGCAGGCCGCCGCCCTCGCCGTGCGCCAGGGCGAGGAAAACCGCGCTTTCGCTTTCTTCGCGGTCGGAGTAGAGGGAGCTAATTTGGACATCTTGCAAAAGATTGCCTCGCGGCAGCCAGTGCGGCTGAAAGGCTTACGTTTCCGTGAGTTATTCCAATGGCTGTCAAACTCCATGCGTTCCGTGTCACGCTCAACGCCCGGTACCGAAGTCCCACTTAGCAACCCGGTCAGCCCAAGCGGCTGGGCCTCGGTGTGAACCCCATGAGCGACTGGCGCTATGTCTACGCCAGCGTTCCTGGCATGGCCCATCGTGCGCAGGAGGCCCCATGTCAAGATGCCTGCGCCGTGGGCGAACTGGAAACCGCCAATGGCGCGCCAGCCCTGGTGTTGGTCGCCGCCGATGGCGCGGGCAGCGCCACCGCAGCGCGCGTCGGCGCGGAACTGGCCTGTCAGGCGCTGTTGGCTGAATGCGCCCTGAGTTTGCAACAGACTGCCATCGCCGATTGGACGCGGACCAGCGCTGAACTCCTGATCGAGCGGGTGCAAGCCCTGCTCGGTCAACGCGCCGCCGAGGCCGGCTTACCACTGCGGGAGTTTGCCTGCACCCTGTTGGGGGCGGTGCTGACCGAGGAGCACGCGCTATTTCTGCAAATCGGTGACGGGGCCATCGTCATTAGCACCGGCGATGAGTACTGGCCGGTGTTCTGGCCCCAAGCCGGTCAATACGCCAATGAAACCTATTTCGCCACCGATGCTAATGCCTCGACCCGGCTGGAATTCGCCACCTCAGTGCAGCCAATCGCTGAAATCGCCTTGCTGACCGATGGATTACAACCTCTGGCGCTGCATTACCAAACCCGGCAGGCCCACACCCCTTTTTTTCGACCGCTGTTTCAACACCTGCGCGCCGCCCCGGAGCCAGGCTGCCCGACTGATTTGATGAGCGCATTGGCGCGGTTTCTGGATACCCCGGCGCTCAATCAGCGCACCCACGATGACAAGACCTTGATCCTGGCCACCCGGCTGGCCATGGCAGTGAATCAGCCGCCGCCGACTGTGGTCGATACCACCGACACCAAAGACGCCACGGACGCCACGAAAGAAACACCAGCCGCCGCTCCCGCAGCCCTGCAGATTCCCCCCCGGGAACCCCCCTGTGCTGAGGCTGATTAACGGCGCAGGCCAGCCGCTCCAGACCGGGTCGGTGTTAGGCCGTGGCGGCGAGGGCGTGGTACACGAGATCGTGGATCGACCCGGCTTTGTCGCCAAAATTTACCATCAGCCGATCCACGCTGATAAAGCGCTCAAACTGGAGCACATGGCGCGGCTGGCGCACCCGAGTCTCCTGGAAATCGCTGCGTGGCCCGTGGATGTGCTACGCCCGCGACCTGATGCGCCGGTGCAGGGCTTCATCATGCCCCGTGTCAATCATTATCGAGAAATCCATAGTCTCTACGGTCCTTCACACCGCAAAAAGACGTTCCCGCATGCTGACTGGTCGTTTCTGGTACACACCGCGCGTAACATGGCCAGTGCGTTCGAGGCGATTCATGCACGCGGGCATGTGATCGGCGATGTAAATCCTGGCAATGTGGTCGTCTCACCCCGCGCCTTGGTCAAATTGATTGATTGCGATTCCTTTCAGATTAACGCCGACGGCCGCCTGTTTCCCTGCGATGTGGGTGTGCCGCAATTCACTGCGCCGGAACTACAGGGCCAATCCTTTCACGGCCTGCGCCGCTCGCCTGACCACGATGCCTTTGGGCTGGCCCTACTGTGTTTTCACTTGCTGTTCATGGGTCGCCACCCGTTCGCGGGTCGCTACCGGGGCAAGGGCGATATGCCCATTGAGCGCGCCATTCGCGAATACCGATTCGCGTTTGGCCGCCACGCAGGCTCGCGCCAGATGGAGCCGCCGCCGCATACCTTACCGTTTACCGCACTGCCTGCCCTACTGACCGATCTATTCGAGCGGGCTTTTGCCGCTCCCAAGCTGGCCCAGGGCCGCCCCAGCGCCAGTCACTGGCTGCGCGCTCTAGAGCAGCTTAGCGCCGACTTGCGTGTCTGCCGACGCAATACGGCCCATAAATATCCGCGCGCCCTGAGCAGTTGTCCTTGGTGTGTGTTGGAACAGTCGAGTGGCGCAGTCTTTTTTACCCTGCCGGATGCAACCCCAGCTGCTGAGCTGGCAGGCGCGGGCTTGCCTGATTTTGATCTGGAGCGGGTGTGGAACCGGATTCAGGCAGTCACACCGCTGCCGACCGAAACCATGCCCCGGCCCACGCCACGGACACCCGTAATCCCCACCCCACTCCCGGATGCGCTGCGCCAGGTACAGCGTGACAATGCCTTGAAAGCAGTCGCTATTACTGGTGCCGCCGTGCTGGCGATTCTTGGCCAATGGCGACTCAGTTGGCTGTGGCTGCCGCTGGCAGTCGCGGCCTGGTCTTTACTGCGTAATGGAGCCATTCACCGGGAGGTGCAACGCCGGCGGCTGGCGCTATTTGCCGCTCGCCAGGAGTTGATGGAACTGCGGGCCGCCTGGGCGGCGCGGGCGACCGGACAGGCGTTTACGCTGCGCTTGCAGGCCCTGGACGCGCTGCGGGAGCGCCATCGCACCCTGGCGGCTGCGCTGCAACGCGACCTCCAGCGCCTGGCAACCGATCAACGCCAGATTCAGTTACAGGCCTTTCTGGAAGGGCAGTTCATCGATTCGGCAACTATTAACGGCCTGCTCACCACCGACCGCATGGCGCTGGCGTCCTACGGCATTGAAACCGCCGCCGATATCACTGTCGAGGCGCTCAAGGCCGTGCCCGGCTTTGGCCAGCGTCTCGGTCGTCAGCGGGCAACGGCGCTGTTAGCGTGGCGTCACGAGCTGGAGCAGCACTTTCGTTATGATCCGCACCGGGGCAATGATCCCGCCCCCGCTGCTGAGTTGCGACGCCGCTACGTCCGCGAGCGGTCGCGCCTTGAGCGGGAGCTACTGGCAGGAGTCGATGAACTGACTAAAATCAGAGTCGATACCCTCAAACAACGCGCCCAACTGAATATCGCTCTGATGCATCAGGCGATGCGGGAAGCGCAAGCGCAAGCCGATTTGCGCGTGTTTGCGCCGGGTCTGGACGCCTTCTGGCGCCGCCTACGCAGTTAAACGCCTGGTCGCACAGCCGTTGGAGCATGGTCATGGGTCGACGCAACGAACATACCCGCGAGGAATTGCGAGAAATCGCACTACAAGCCGCCGAGCATCTGGTAGCCGCCAACGGTCTGTCGGCCTTGAGCACCCGCAAGGTCGCCAGCCGCATTGGCTATACCGTCGGTAGCCTTTATATGGTGTTTCGTAATCTGGACGATCTGATCGTGCAGATCAACGAACGCACCCTGGCCACCTTACAAGCGCACTTGTTGGCCACTTGCAGCAAACGACTGTCCCCTACTGCCGCCCTGCAAGCATTAGCTCAAGCCTATATCACCTTCGCCCTCACCGAGACGCATCGCTGGCTGGCGGTCTACCAGCACCGCATGCCGGAAGGGCAGTCCTTACCGGAATCGTTCACCGCCAAGGTGACCGGCATGTTTGAATTGGTGCAGCGCCAGCTCGCGCTCCTGTGTCCGCGCCGCTCACCGGAAGACATCGCCTTGGCGACCCGCGCCTTGTGGAGTAGCATTCACGGCATTTGCATTCTGGGTTTCGATCAAAAATTGGAAATCGCTGGCGGCCGCTCCATTCAAGATGTCGCTGGTTCATTGCTGGAGAATTACTTGACTGGATTCGTCGGCCAAGGCTGAACGCCATCGCCGTTCGCCACCCTGACTAGCGGATAGCCTCATGCTCAAACGACTCTTGCAAACGCTGACCATGCTGCTCCTGGTCTCCGCTCTGGGAGCCTGCGCCTGGATGCCGATTCTGGGGCGTCAGGACGAGGCCGCCGACGCCAAAGCTGCCGCGTCCGCTATGACTGAGGCGCAAGCCAGCACCGAAATGGTGGGTCCACCTGCACCCAGCACCATCCCCAAAGCCACCTCGGTTACACTGTCGCCGGATGTGAAGCTGAAACCATCAGCGCGTAAAGGCGCGCGAAAGACCGCCGCCCCCCGTCTGGTCGCCGTCATTCCGCCGCAAGGCGCATCGTCCCTAACCGACGCTGAGACCGACGCTGAGACTGAGATCACCAAGCCGCCGCGTGGCGCGGCCAAGGCGAAGAAACAGGCCCGCTCCTCCGTTAAATCCAGGCCAACCGCTGTCGTTGCTGCGCAGCGGAAGGCTAAGAGTAAAAGGGGTCCGTTGAGCAAAGACTTGTGGGGCCGTATTCGGGGACGGATGGCTCTGGCTGATCTGGAGCATCCGCGCATCGACGAATATATCGAGAAGCTCAAGCATAATCCGGGCTATCTGAATCTATTTGCGCAGCGCGGCCGCCCTTATCTGCATTATCTTGTCGATCACATCGACCGCAGTGGCCTGCCCTTAGATTTGATCGCGGTACCGATGGTGGAGAGCGCATTCCAAACAACTGCGGTATCCACCAAGGAAGCCGCTGGCCTCTGGCAAATCATCCCCAGCACAGGCCGCGAACACGGATTGGTGTTGGCGGAAGGCTATGACGGACGCTTGGATATTCATACATCGACCGATGCGGCCTTGCGTTATCTACGCTACCTGCACAAGCTGTTTCGTGGGGACTGGCTGCTGGCGCTCGCAGCGTATAATGCAGGACCTGGGGCGGTGCAAAACGCTATTCGCACCCGACCGGCTGATCCCCCGCCGACGCCAGCGATGGTCATTATGGAGACGCATCCCGCCCTGCTGGCTGCCCTGGGACCTGCCAGGCTGGCGAGCCTGGCGATTCCAGCCACGCCGCCGCCGCCAAAACCGCAATCGCTGTTTTGGAGTTTGCGCCTGCCCAAGGAAACGCAAGATTATGTGCCCCGCATCGTAGCCCTGGCCCATGTCGTCGCCAATCCTGGCCGCTATGGCATCAAGCTACAGAGCATCGCCAACCAGCCTTATCTTTACCGGGTCGAGTTGACCCCAGAAACCAAGATGTTTGACAGCATCACCGCCGCCGGTATTTCTAACGAGGATTTTCTGCGCTTTAACCCCGGATTTAAACCGGGAGTCGAACCACCCGTGCAAACCTACCGGGTGCTGCTGCCGCGCGAACAGGCCGAAAGTCTGGTAGCGAACGCCCCCGGTACGCGCCTGTTAGCCCCCAGTAAACACACCGTGCAGCAGGGTGAAACTCTGGAAATGATTGCACAACGCCACGGTGTGTCTTCGCAAAAGCTCGCGCAATGGAATCGCCTCAATACCCGACGCGCGCTGAAAGCAGGCCAGCAACTGATCGTTTATCCGTCCTCATCGTAAGCCTGAGGGCGGTTTTTACCGATGCTCGCCGTAAGGCCCGTCGGGATCGGTGAGGGGTGTCGCCCGAATGCGAAAGATATGGGTCGCTTTGTAATCCTTGACCCACTGCTCGGCCTCACTGATTTGGGCCTGCGTCATTTTTTCAGCAACCTCACGCTTGCCCTGGATTGCGCGACCGTCACCCTGGTCATCGGCCAGAGCGTACCAGAAATAGGCCCGTTGCAGGTTCGGCTCCATGCCCTGGCCCTGTTCATACATGATGGCCAAATTGACTTGGGCCTGCGATAAACCCTGATCTGCGGCGCGCTGATACCATTTCAGCGCTAGGGCGTTGTCTTGCGCCACTCCCCTGCCCTCATCGTATAACACCGCCAGATTAAACTGGGCGAAGGCGTACCCTTGTTCGGCTAGTGGCTTGACAATCGCTAGTTCGGCGGCGTAATCGCCGCGTTCGTGGGCGGTTCTGGCCCGATCCCAATCCCCATCCGCCGCCCAAACGGGCATTGTGAGCAGTAGATTCCCCGCCAAAAATAGAAAATACAGTCTTTTCATCGTGTATGACTCGACAGAAGTTAGATGCACCGTACAAACGGGCTCATTTTAGCATTCCCGCATTAAGGCGAGGCCAAATTCGCCATTGCTGGCTATGGACGTAGTTCGAAATTGCAAGATACCAAAGCTCTTGATCCAGCGGAACTTCTTGCGCTATTGCAGTCGGCTTCGGTCGGGTTTTCTCTTGTGCGTCATGAACGGGATCGGTAAGGACGCCGACATCAAGCAGCGCCAGGAGGCAGCCGTTCTGGCTGCTAGAGTCGGCATGAAACATTCGCACTCCCCTTGCCTTGTGGGAGCAGATCCGAGTCTGCCTGGCGGCGATCAGAGGGTAAGGGTTCAGCGCGTAAATGAGAGAGAATTATAGGGAATCGACAGTTCTTTATCTTATCCCCTATCGGTTTCATGTTAAATTCCGAACTGACATGAAAGGCTGAGTTGATGGGTGATGAGCAACGTAAAAAAGCTTGGGGAATGTATAGAGCGGGGACTGGAAGCGGCGCATCCGAGGCTACGCAAGACGGTCATTAGGAAATTATCGTGGGCGGTGGGGGCGATGGTCGAGGGGCAGACGCCCAACACGGTGGAGTTAGCGAACCTGTTACCGCTGGAGACGGAGCGCCAAGACCTGCGCGAGCACTGGTTGCGACGCTTGCTGAAGAATCCGTTGGTGGGCAGCGCGGCGGTGATGGAGCCGTTTGCCCAGGCGCTGCTGATGCAAGCGGGGGCGCATGAACAAACGATCTTGTTGAGCCTGGATCAGACGGATTGAGGCGAGCGGATGGCGGTACTGATGGTGAGTCTGCGAGTCGGCGATCGGGCGTTGCCGTTGGCGTGGATGGCTGAGGCGGGATTTGCCCATGTCGGGTTTGCAGGCCAGCGACCGATTTTAGAGCACGTCCGCTGCTGGCTCCCGGCGGGCGCGAGGGTGATGTTGTCAGCGGATCGCTTCTACCCTTCTGTGGCGTTATTCGACCGGCTGCATGAACAGGGCTGGCACTACCGGCTACGGCTGAAAAACAACCTTTTGGTGGAGGTGGGCCACGGCGAGGACTGTACCACCGGCGCGTTAGCAGACGGTGTCAGAGAACGGTATTTCCCCAGCGTGCGCCTGTTCGCTTCCGGAGTCACGATGAACCTAGGGATTTTGCGCGAGGTGGGCCACCCAGACCCTGGGATCATCGCGATGAATTGTGCGCCAACCCGGACTTGCGTCTTGGATTATGGTGCACGCTGGGCGATTGAGCCGCTATTTTCTGACTTAAAGGGGCGCGGTTTCCACCTGGAGCACTCGCAACTCCAACACGCTGACCACCTGGAGCGGCTCTTACTGATGATGGCGCTCGCTTTGTACTGGTGCGTCGCCCTAGGGCAAGAAGACGCTCGCAACCACCCGACTCCCCTTGAAAAAAAGCGCAAGCTCAAACAAACCCTGCTCACTGGGCTGTCAGAAAACTCCACCGCAGTCTGGTCTCTTGGTTCAAACGCGGGCTACGTCGCTTGAAACGCTGCTTGCAAAATGACCTCCCTTTACCAGACCTCTCGGTCGTCTTGCGAAATTGATCGGTGATGAGCTATATGTCCTTAAAGACCTTGGCAACCCAAAATGGCGGATGCTGCTTGATAGCAGCAAATAATCAGGGCGCTACTTTTCAAAGATGCTTAGCCGGGAGTTATTCACCCGGCTGGATAACGCCGGAGCGAGCCTGAATCAAGGTCTTGGCGCAGGAAGATCCCAAAGCGCAGCCACTGCACCCGCCAGCGGATGGCGCCTTCTGCGCCAAAGCGTCACTAGCCCGGCGGCCGCCGAACCGAAAAAGACCAGGCAGGTAAAGCCGCAGCAAAGCCAGCACGGCGACCGCTACGATCAGCAGCGCGAGTGCATCTTGCCACATCTCAGCCCGCCCCCAACGCCAGCGCCACCCGGTAGGTGACGAAGGCGGCGAGATACGCCAACACCATCAGGTAAACGAACATGAAGGTCGCCCACCGCCAGGAATTGGTCTCGCGGCGGACGGCGGCCAGCGTCGCCAGGCATTGCGGGGCGAACACGTACCAGGCCAGCAACGCCAAGGCCGTCGCCAGCGTCCAGCTCTGGGCCAGCGTCGCTGTCAGCGCCTCCGCGACCGCGCCTTCATCGCCGCTCAGCGCGTACACCGTGCCCAACGCGGCGACTGCCACCTCGCGTGCCGCCAGGCCCGGCACCAGAGCGATGGCGATTTGCCAGTTGAAGCCGACCGGCGCCAGCAACGGCTCCAGAGTCCGTCCGATCAGGCCGGCGAAGCTGTAATAAATCGCCGGCTCCGTGGCGCCCTCCGGCGCGGCGGGAAAAGTGGACAGAAACCACAGGATGACCAGCACGCTCAGGATGATCGTGCCGATCCGGCGCAGGAAAATCTTGACGCGATCCCACAGGCCCAAAAGCACGTTGGCGGCGTTTGGCCATTTATAGCTGGGCAACTCCAGCAACAAAGGTTGCCGCCCGCCACGCAACAGAGTCAGCCGCAGCACGCCCGCCACCACCAGCGCGCCGACGATACCGGTCGCGTACAGCGCGAACATGACCAGACCTTGCAAGCCGAGGCCACCCCAGACGCTGGTATTGGGAATAAAGGCGGCGATCAATAGCACGTAGACTGGCAACCGCGCCGAACAGGTCATCAGCGGCGCGATCAGGATCGTGACCAACCGATCCAGCGGATGGGCGATGGTGCGAGTCGCCATAACGCCGGGAATGGCGCAAGCGAAACTAGACAGCAAGGGGATGAAGGCGCGGCCGTTTAAGCCCGCCGCACTCATCAACCGATCCATCAAGAACGCGGCGCGGGTCATGTAGCCGGAATCTTCCAGCAACAAAATGAATAAAAACAGGATCAAAATTTGCGGCAGGAAAATCACCACGCCGCTCACACCGGCGATGATCCCATCGACTAGCAAGCTTTTCAGCAGGCTCTCCGCCATGTGCGTGGCAAGCCACTGCTGCACGCTGGCCATACCGCCATCGATCCAGTCCATTGGCGCTTCCGCCCAACTGAACACAGCCTGGAACATGAGAAACAGCAGCAGCAGCAAGACTAGCGGGCCGACGATGGGGTGCAGTAGCACCTGATCCAGTTGCCGGGAGAAACGAGCCGGAGCGCCCTCTTCGACCACTGCTTGGCGCAACACCCGCTCCACTTCATGATGGTAGGCGCGGATCGCGTCCGGCGAGGGTTCTTGCCAATCCACAGTCGCAGCCGCGGTGCCTTCGCTCTGGGGAACGTTTAGCAGCGTATCAATCCGGTCGAGCAAAGCGCGTACTCCATGCTTGCGCATCGCCACGGTTGTGACCACCGGAATCCCCAACTCGCGCGCCAGCGCCTCGGTATCGATCCGACAGCCGCGTTTTTGGGCGATATCCATCATGTTCAGCGCTAAAATCAATGGCCGTCCCAGCGGACGCAATTCCAGCAACAGGCGCAGATGCTGGTTCAGATTGCTTGCGTCGGTCACACAGACGATGGCGTCTGGCAACGTTTCCCGCTGCTGGCGACCCAGCACCACATCGCGGGTGATCGCCTCGTCCGGACTGCGGGCGCGCAGGCTGTAGCTGCCAGGCAAATCGAGCACTTCGACCGCACGACCGGCCGGCGTATGCAGCAGGCCGCTCTTGCGCTCGACAGTGACGCCGGGATAGTTCGCGGTTTTTTGCCGACTACCAGTCAACGTATTGAACAGGGTGGTTTTGCCGCTGTTGGGCGGGCCGACCAACGCGATGCGCGCCGATCGAAGACCGGTCACGGCCAACGTACCGGTAGTCACGACAGCGCGGGTTCGCCCACCCGAACCGTAGGTGCTGCTTCAGGCTCCTGATCACGTAATGGGCCGACCAAGACGGCGTTGGCTTCGCAACGGCGCAAGGCCACAGTCATGGTCTGATTGATGCGCACCGCCAAAGGATCGCGCCGCAACCAACCCTGATGAAGCACCTCGATCCTTGCCCCCTCAACAAAGCCCATTTCCAGCAGGTTGCGCTCGAGATCATGGCTTACTGCATCATTCTGTCCCCGTACCGCCACAATACGGCCAGCGACACCGGGTCGTAGTTGGTCAAGCCGCCGCGCTGGGCTGGGCGCAGGGGGGGAACCTGCTGAAAAATTTGGGGATAGTACTGATAATGTTGGGTTCACGGGGTCTTATCAACTCTTGTCTTATCAACTCTGAGTGAGTCAGGGAGGACTGAGGTGCGTTGCAGGAGATATGATAAGAAAAACAATAATCATTATCAATAAAATTATTTTTGATACAAAAAACTTCACTAAAAACCGGAAAATTTCCTCCGTTCAATGCAGCACCCGCCCCGGTAAGTCTAATAGCCAGCGTCCAGTATTCACTAGCTGCTGACGCAATAGCGCCCAATCCTCCACCCGCTTTTTTTGCTCCAGACAACGCAGAAATCGCGCCTTGCCGGCGGCATCCTGCCGTTCCAGAATGGCTGACCACAACGCATCGTCCACATTGTAGATGCGCCCGTCCGCCAGGCAGACCGGCACGACATCGGCAAGAGGAACCGCCAAATCCGCCGCTGTCACTTCCACCGCCGCGCGGATATTGCTGGCTTTAACGCTTTGCGGAGTGCGCACATCGTAAGGCGGCTGCCACTCGCGCGGCGGGCGCAATTGATCGATATGACTCACCGCGACCACTAAGGGCGGTGCACGGCGCTCTGGCCGACGGAGGGGAATGGCGCGCACTGCCTCTAGCATTTCCCGCTCCGCTTGCCGGTCGGGTCGATGCGCGGCGCTGATCCACAGGAGCAAATCGGCATCCAATATCGCTTGCACGAACGCCTTATCCTGTAACAGGGTGCTAGCGCAACCGGGGGTATCGAAGATCAACGCCGCATTTAGGCCATCGCGTTGCAGCCGGTATGGCGTCAGCGTGACCGTGGTCTCCGGCAAGACATCGGTCGCGGCGGTCAACCGGCCAAATAGCGCATTAATCAAGCTGGATTTGCCAGCATTAGCTCGACCCAGCACCATAATCCGCAACGGTTCGCCGGACTGTGTGGCGACCGTCGTCGTGGCTTGCTGCTCAGCGTCCCGCGAACTGGGGGTGACTTGCGCGGCAGGCGCGTCCACCGTCAGGCTTAAGCGTCCGCTGTACAATTCAATGGCGTAATAGCCCACTTTACGCACGTATTCCCGCAACAGCCAGCGGTGCAAGTCCATCCAGGCGGCGTCGAACGCCTGATCGCGCAGATGGCCCCACAGTTCGCTCAGCAAGGCGCTGGCTGGATTGACCACCAGTCGCCCCGCGCGATACCAGTTCAGGGCGTTCTCCGCTGTGGTTTTCCAGCGATAGGCGCGCAGCAGATCGCCCAGGGTCAGGCGATGGCTAAACGGAATATGTGCGGTAATATCGGTGCGCAAGTCGCGGCTGGCCCGTTCGATAATCAACAGGGTATGCGGTACGGTCAATTCCAGCAGCGGCCGCTCCTGCTGGGGATGATAATAGCGCGCGACTGCTGCCAGCGTATTCTGGCCCAGCACCCACCACCGGCTTTCATCGGTGAGCGGCCAGTCCTCCGGTTGCGCTGCATCCGCCAGATGTTCAACTGCTGCCCAGGCGCTATCGGCGCGCGGCGACCATTGCGGATCTGGGCCGGTCGTCGCTGCAGTGAACAGCGCCCGGTCACGGCGCTGCAGGCGGTATTGCAGGCCATAGCCCAGCGCGCTACACACCACCAGCGCGCCAAGCCACCACGGCCAGGCCTTGGCCTGCCATAACCACAGCAGTCCCAGCGGGAGCAAGGCTAGAACCGGCAGCGTCCACAGCGACAAGGCCACTAGGCGCCAGCCATCCAGATGGTGAAGCAGAGTTTTCATGGTCAGCCCTCGTTGGAGGGCGCTTGCTTGAACAGCTTAGCGCCACTGGTCAGCGCCTCCGCATAAACCCGCCGGATCGCCGCTGCATCCACCGCGCCACCCTGCCGCCGAATGGAAAAGTAGGAGCCGGCAGCCTTGCCCAGGGCGTAGGTCGTTGCGCCGCTGGCAGTTGCGCCCCACACTGCACCGACAGTTTGGCCCAGCCAGGGCACCAGCTTCACCAGTTCTCGACCAACCATCCGCGCCAGATAGCTGACGCCAACACCAGCGCCAAGCAAGCCCAGAAATTCAGAGGCCATCCGCCGATCCCAGGACTGGCCATACAGCACAGCTAAACCGTGCAGCAATTTGGCTTGCACGGTCGGCACCCCCACCAAATCGACCAGCGGCAACGCGCCCACGCCGGCGGCCGCTAACGCATGGCCCACGATATGCGGATGCGCGGCATGGGCGTAGGCATCGCGTATGTCGGCATCGCCGCGTAACATGGTCTGCAAGCTCAGAGTGGAAACGGTTTCAAGCGCCTCCCATAGGGCATCTAGCCCATAATGCACCGGATCATAACCATCTTCGGGCAAAGTGAAGTCCACCGGCGTCCACCCCGGTGGCGTGGCACCTGGCAGTTCGCCCAGGCGCTCGCGCTGGGCGCGCAAGGCGCGGGCTACATCAACTGGCACCTGAGTCGGCCAAACCGGCTGGTCATAGGGATAAGGCACCAGATGCTCACCACCGGGCGGGTACAACTCATGCAAGCCAGTTTGGACCATTAGCATGGGCCAGCGAGGATGCCGCCGCCGCGCCGCGCGCAAGACCTCGAACACGGCGTCCTGCCGGATATCAGCCGCTTTCATCACACCAACTAGCAAGTGCGCCTGTGATTCGCAATAACGGATATCCTCGGTCGGATCATAAGCCGTTTCGCCCAGGCCGCGCGTATCGAGAAAACGCACCACCGGAGCCTCGGCTGGAAAGTCGTAGAAGCGGGCGGTGCGGGTGCACGGCTGAAAACCGTTGCCAATCTCGGCCGTCTCGCTGCCGGTGAGGGCGCGGATGAGGGATGTTTTACCGGCCTGGGTCTTGCCGATCAACCACAATACCGGGAGCGGCTGGCGCGCGCGCGCGGCGCGTAAAGCGGCTTCCAGGGCCGTGTCATCGACATGCGGATTTAATAAGGCATCGCGCAGCCGATGCCAATCGTCGGGCCATAATTTCATATCACGGACCTGCATCGGGTTCCTTCAGCGGGTTCTGGAAGAATTCCATCGCCATTTTGGTGCAAATCACGTCAATCGTCAGCGGAAAAAGCGGATTTCCCGCCGACTGGCGACCCGCGTTCACCGACCAGCGCCTGCAACGAAAGCGCCCCCCTGAAATTATCTTCCAGGAGGGCGCGCCAGCTACAGCGGGTGCGACCGGCACCCGCTTGATGGCCCTGCTAGCGTAAGCTAGCCGACCTATGCTTAACGCCAATCTTCGCGGTAGCGCTCCTGGCGTGGCGGCGGTGGGGTATAACGGTCGTCATCTTCATTCCAAAACCGGTTACGCGGGCGCGGCTGGGGTCGGGGATCGTCGCAATTGTCGGCAATCCCTTGACGACACAGCGTTTCCCGCCAGGCGTACTTCAAAAATACTTGATTGAACGGCTGCCGTTCGGCATCGAACTCAACCCGATGCGATGGTGACCACTCTTTTTCGCCATAGCCAGTGCCAGGCTCCGCCGCTTGGGGACTGCGCGCAGCGCTCTCCGCCGCTGCAGGGCCGCGTCGTAAGCTGCGCTGATCGCTATAACCTGGCCCTTCCTTGGTCCACGGCTGCGACGGCACTGGCAGCGGCCGAACCTCGCGGAAGGCCGCCACAGCAATCACCCCCATCGCCGAATAGTCGCCCCAAGCGCCGGAATAGGAATTGCCGGCGTCGGTAAAGTAGAAGCGGTTGACCCGGTTTTTGCCGGTGCGCCAACCCTCATAACTTTCTTGCTGGCGCGGCTCCAATACATACATCCGCTCGCTCGATCGCAGGTTGGAGCGATCACCGGAAATGATATTGCGGCCATCCACCGCAATCACTACACCGATACGGTCGTTGCTGTTATTGCGCACGGTAACCGAATAATTCTGACCGCGCGTTGCTTCCAAATAGGCTTTGTAAACGCCGGATCGGCCGCCATCGCGCACCGGATATTCCGGCAAGCTGCGCCCCCGGTCGCTGGTCACGCTGACTTCCAAGTCGCCACCGCCATAGCGCTGCGCCCAGACCGCGACCGGACTCAATAACAAGGCCGCCATCAACCCGGCTCGCCACATGTGCTTCATCGTCTACGCTCCTGATTAGTAAGGTGTCTAAAGGTGTCTTAAAGATATCTGGCTTCTCTCCAGCGCTGGGAGAGGGGCTGTCTCTGCGCTCTCTTTAGCACGAGCCACTACTTTGAGGACTCAAAAGCGCCGTGCTCTCATCACTCGATTAAGCCTAGGGTCTATTGGCTGAATCCATACTGAATACTTCAAGCGTCACTAAGCGTCACTGACCGGTCACGGTGACGGGGCTGGCCGCGCGTAATTCAGTGCGGATTCATTATCAACTCGATAAGCTTTAAGATAATTCAACCCTATAAGTATGGATTAAGATGAAAATTCCCGGTATTTTGGCCAAACTGCAGCGCTCATGCGGTCTAGCGGCGCTAACGCTGGCAAGTCTGCTGATGGTCGCCGGCGCGCAGGCGCAATCCAAACTGCAAGGAGCCGAGCGCAACTCACCCACCCGTTCCCTGGAAGATCCCGACCGGGCGGCTAAAGCCGCGCGCGAGGCCACCGGCGGTCGGGTGTTAGGCGTGCAGCCGGGCGGCGCGCGGAATGAGCCGAGCGATTACCGCGTGCGCATTTTGCACCCGGATGGGCGTGTGCGCAGTGTGGATGTTGATCCCAAAAGTGGAGCGGTGCGCGACTAAAACCGCCCCGCCCCGCCTCGCAACCTATGGATTCGCTTAACCATGCGCATTCTAATCATTGAAGATGAAGCCGCGCTATTAGAGCGCGTCACCGCGCAATTGCGCGATCAGGGCTATGCGGTGGATACCGCCGCCGATGGCCGCACCGGCTTGTATGTGGGTCTGGAATATCCCTTGGATGCCGCAGTGGTCGATCTGGGCCTGCCTGACCTGCCAGGCATTGAGGTGATTCGCCAATGGCGGGCGGCGGGACGCAAATTTCCCATTCTGATTCTGACCGCGCGGGGACGCTGGCAAGACAAGGTCGAAGGTCTGGAGGCCGGGGCCGACGATTACCTGGTCAAGCCGTTCTACACCGAAGAGCTGCTGGCGCGCCTGCGCGCGCTCATTCGCCGCACTGGCGGTTGGACTCAGGCGGTGCTCGACTGCGGCCCCATCGCCCTCAACACCGGCGCGCAGCAGGTGACGCTCACCGGCCAGCCGGTGGAACTGACGGCTTACGAATACAAGTTGCTGGAATACCTGATGCTGCACGCTGGTGCGGTCATCTCTAAAACCGAGCTGACCGAGCACCTGTATCAGGAAGATGAGGATCGCGACAGCAATGTGTTGGAAGTGCTAGTCGGTCGCTTGCGGCGCAAGCTGGATCCCGAGCGCGACCTCAACCCGATCGAAACCTTGCGCGGGCGTGGCTACCGCTTTCGCTTGGAACGCATTCACGGATAAACGCTGATGCGTTCTCTGCGCGGCCGCCTGTTGATCGCCGCCAGTCTGGTTTTGGTTGCTTTTCTGGGTCTGACCGGCCTGAGTCTGGATCGGGCCTTTCAAAAAAGCGCCCTGGCAGCGGTGCGCGAACGCCTACAAGCGCAAGTCTATATGCTGCTGGGGGCTGCCAATATCGATGCGTTCAGCCGACTGACCTTGCCGCCGTCTTTGCCTGAAGCCCGTTTCTCCACGCCGGATTCCGGTTTGTACGCCGATTTCATGGATAGCCAGGGCGCACTGGTATGGCGTTCACCGTCGCTGCTTGGCCGCGCGCTGCCGTTCTTTCCAGCGGTGCGCAACGCTGGCGACACCCAGTTCGCGCCGCTCTCGGCTGCCGATGACACCCCTCTGTTCGTACTGGCGTTCACGGTTAGTTGGGAAATCAGTCGCAATCATTATGAGCTTTACACCTTCCGGGTGGCCGAAACGCAGCAGGATTTTGATGACCAGGTGTGGAGTTTCCGCCGCGGCTTGTGGGGTTGGCTGCTGGCCTCCACGGTGGTGCTGCTCGCCGTTCAGGGCCTGATTCTGCGCTGGAGTCTAACCCCCTTGCGGCAAGTCGCTACCGAGATCAAGGATATTGAGACCGGACGACGCACCGCCTTGAGCATCGGCTATCCAGAGGAATTGCAGCCGCTCACTTTCAACCTCAATGCCCTGCTCCGGCAAAGCCACGCCCATCTGGAACGCTACCGCAACGCACTGGGCGACTTGGCACATAGTCTAAAAACTCCGCTGGCCGTGCTGCGGGGCGCGCTAGAAACTCATGCCGACCCCGGTGAGTTGCGCCAGACGCTAGGCGAGCAGGTCGAGCGGATGAATCGCACGGTGGACTATCAGCTCCAGCGCGCGGCTGCTGCGGGACGTATCGCCCTGAGCGCACCGCTGGCGGTCGCGCCGGTGGCACAAAAGCTCCTGGATTCGCTCGCCAAGGTTTACGCAGACCACGCCCCGCGCCTGCGCGCTGAGATCGCGGAAACGACCGTGTTTTATGGCGATGAGGGCGATCTGATGGAAATTCTCGGCAACCTGGCCGACAACGCCTGCAAGTGGTGTCGCCGCGAAGTGGTGATGCGCGCCTGGCCCGGTGCGCAAGGAGGCCGCACCGAGTTAGTGGTGGAAGTAGAAGACGACGGTCCCGGCATTCCAGCCGACCAAGTGTCGTTGTTGCTCCATCGCGGACAGCGTGCCGATCCGACAGTGGCCGGACACGGCATTGGCCTGGCGGTGGTGCGGAATCTGGTTGAAGAAGTTTATTACGGGCAGTTGGAAATCGACCAAGGAGCTTTGGGCGGTGCGCGGCTACGGGCCTACTTGCGTTTCCAGGCCCAGGGCGGTTAAATCCGCTGCTCTGTCTGGGCCGTAGTCGCCGCCAGTCGGCGCAGTCAGCGGCAAGCAACCCCGCTCAGCCTAAACCGCAGTCACATCGGACCTCATCCAGTCTCGCACCAGCAAAGGCGGCGGTAACCAACCCCGCTCAGCCTAAACCGCAGTCACCCACCTCTTACCATGCCGACGATCGCGACATTCAATTTATGCAACTTCGGTGCAGGCGCGTCGCCCGTCCGGTTGGAGCGGCTCGGCGCGATCATCGCCCAGGAGCTCGCTGGGCCGGATGTGGTGGCGGTGCAAGAAGTGATGGGCGATGTCGCAACGTTGGCCGCTGGGCCAGTCCCTGGCGACGCCGCTTATCAGGCGTTGATCGCGGCGGTGCTCCACGCTGGTGGCCCGCACTACGCCTTCCGGGAGACGCCGCCGCAGGCGCAGCAGGACGGTGGCATGATGGGGGCGAATATCCGCGTCGGGCTGTTGTTCAATCCCGCCACCGTGCTCTTTCCAGATCGGGGTCAGGCTGGGCCGGATGAGGCGACGGGCATCCTGTACCGTAACCGCCAACCCTACCTCACGCTAAATCCCGGCCGCATTGCGCCCACGCATCCCGCTTTCGCCGGCGCTGCGCATTGCCACTGGGTGCCAAGCCGCAAGGCGTTAGCCACCGAGCTGGTGGTGCAAGGTCAGCGCTGGTTTGTGATTGTCTGCCATTTCAAGTCGATGCGCGCCCGCACCCGGCGTGAGGCGGATTACGCCAAGAAGCAGCGCCACGCCCAAGCCGAGATTGTTTACCAATTCGCCGCCGATCTCTTGGCCTGCGATCCGCAGGCAGCCATCGTCGTGCTGGGTGACTTGAACGACCTGCCTGGCTCTAAAACGCTTAAAGCGCTGAAGGGGGAGAGCTTCTATAGCCTGCTTGACGATCTACCGCCGGGGCAGGCTTACACCCGCCGCCATGGCGGCCAACCGCAAACGCTGGACCACATTCTGGTCAGCTCAGCATTACGGCGCGGCGCACTGGTGCGCATCCCGCACTGCAACAGCAATGCTCCCGCTGGCCAATCCGATCTGGCCAGCGATCATGATCCGGTGCTCGCCACCTTATCATGCGCAGTGACGCCGGAATAGCACTGGTCGGGAATGCAGTGCGCTCCCGTCAACCGGATACATCCGCAACGATGGGGACCTTGCCTGCATCATGGCATTGGCCGCAAGGCCAGCAGCGTGGCAATGAGCGGGGTCAACAGCGCTGTTAACAAGGCATTCAAGCCGATGGCCAAACCAGCAAACGCGCCAGTGAGTGTACTGATCTGAAAGGCGCGCGCGGTGCCAATGCCGTGCGCCGCCACCCCAATGGCGAAACCACGGATCGCTTCTTCCCGAATGCGCAACCAGACCAACAGCGCGGGTGCGGCGACAGCGCCGAGCACGCCCGTTAGAATCACTAACACGGCGGTCAATGATGGCAGGCCGCCGATCTTTTCGGCAATGCCCATGGCCACCGGCGTCGTCACCGATTTGGGGGCCAGCGACAGCAAGGTTCGGGTTGAGCCGCCCAGCAGCCAGGCGATGCCGACCGCTGAGAGAATCGCCGTGAGGGAACCAGCCAGCAGTCCGGTCAGAATCGGCACAAGCAAGCGCCGCACCTGATCCCAATGGAGGTACAGCGGAATGGCCAGCGCCACGGTGGCCGGGCCCAGCAAGAAATGGATAAACTGCGCGCCGTTGAAATAAGTCGCGTAGGGTGTATCCGTGGCCAGCAAGAGGACTACTAGCAGGGTAATCGCCAAGGCCACCGGGTTGAATAATGCGCGTCCACCACTGCGGCGAAACAACCATTGCCCCACCAGATAGGCCGCCAGAGTCACGGTTAGCCACAGCAGGGGCGAAGTCGCTAGATAAACCCAGATCGCGCTGATGTTAGTCATGGCGGCGCGCGTCCCGCTGATGAATCACGGCTTGCATAGTCAGCGCCGTCACAGCGACGGTGAGCAAAGTGCTCACCAGCACCGCCGCCAGGATCGCTAACCACTCTTCAGCTAGCAGCGCGCCATATTGCACGATGCCCACTCCGGCTGGAACAAAGAGCAGCGACAAATGAGAAAGCAGGGTTTCGGTGGTGGCGCGCAGAGAATCAGGCAATCCCTCCCGCCAACGTAGCCCCACAAACAGCAACACCATGCCTACCACCGGCCCCGGCAACGGCGCGCCGCTCACGCGGACGATGGCTTCGCCAACCAGCTGCAACGCCAACAGCAACGCCAGCGCGCCGATCATGACTCCACCTCCATCCAACAGCCCCAAAGCCGCCGCACGCCTGGATTAGCACACCCAAAGCCAGTTGATACCCGTACCACCACTCTCTCCTCAATGCTCTATATTGCTTCATTCAACAACACGGGGGGCGATCGCTGTCGTCCTTTTCCTGAAATAGCACTCCTGAAAAATCTTAACAAAAGCCGCTCGGGTCCAGCGCTAAACCGGATGGCGATGCTGACTCCAACGCCGCTCAAGGCGGCGAAACCAGCGCGCCAATCCAAAGCACAACAGAAAATACAGCCCCGCTACCGTTAGCCAGACCTCGAACACCCGCCCCGACGACACCGCCAGCTCGATTCCGCTAAAAGTCAGCTCTTGAACGGAAATCAGCGACGCCAATGAGGAATCCTTAATCAAGGAAATAAATTGCCCAGCCAGCGGTGGCGCAACTGTCTGCAAGGCTTGCGGCAGGATGATGTTGACCAAGGTTTGCTGGGGACGCAACCCTAAGGCTGCTGAGCCTTCCCATTGCCCTTGCGGAATGGCCCGAATGCCGGCGCGGACGATTTCGGCGACATAAGCGCCCTCGAAAAGTGCCAGACACAGCAAGCCGGATAGAAAATTAGGTAACAACTCGGGCGGCCCAAAACCTAGGGTCAACACCCAGCGCGTCGCCGGAGCGGCGTCAGCCAGCCAATTTTCCACAGCTAACGCCGACAACCATTGGCTGCTGAGGAAGAAATAGAAGATGAAGATAAACACCAGCGGAGGCGTGTTGCGGATTAGTTCAACATAGCTTCGGCTGATCAGGCGGAGAAACAGGCTATGCGAGACCCGGCACAGTCCCATGAACCCGCCGATCACTCCCGCCAGCAGGCTACCCCAAATAGCCAGGCGCACCGTCATCAGCAACCCTTGTCCCAATAAATTCAGCACCCAGCGTCCCTGTTCGGTGTCATGGCGGATCAAGTAACCCGGAATCGGCCCCCAATCCCAACGGTAGTGGAAATGATGTTGCACCCGGTAGACGATATAGCCGATGAGGCCAACTAGGAGCGCTAGAATCAACACATCCAGCCAGCCGAATCGGAGTTTGCGGGGGTACACGATTCAGCCGCGCCCCATGCCGCTGACGGCCAGCCGACGCTCCAGCCACCCCACCAGCAGCGATAAACTCGTGGTAAGCGCCAGATACAGCGCCGCAACCGTAAACCATAGCTCAAAGGTCATGAAGGTATCGGCAATCAGGTTGCGGCCTTCGGTCGTCAGATCGGCGACTGCAATCACGCTGACCAGCGCCGAATGCTTGATCAGCGCTACGCCTAGACCCGTTAGCGGCGGTAACACCACGCGCAGAGCGTGCGGCAACACCACATGCTGGTAGACTGCATAGCGCGGCAGGCCCAGCGCCTGCGCCGCTTCCCACTGACCGCGCGGCACCGCCTCAATGCCGGCGCGGAAAATCTCCGCCGCGTAAGCGCCCTCGAAGATCGCCAGCGCCAACACCGCTGCCGCGAACCGATCCATGCCCAGAATCGGTGCTAACACGAAGTAGACCAGATAAAGCTGCACCAGCATCGGGGTATTGCGGACGACTTCCACGTAGACCCGCGCCAGCACATGGCCAACCCAGGAGGTCGAACGCTGTAACAACGCCGCAGTTAACCCGAACAGAATGGTCAATAACAAGCTCCAACCGCTCAATTCCAGCGTCACGCCCAGCCCTTGCAGCAGCGGGCCGAGATGGAGCGCGCCGTTCTCGACGCGGTAGAGGTACTGCGGCACCCGATACCATTGCCAGTTGTAATGCAGGGTTCCAGCGCCTTTGAATAGCACCCAACCCAACCCACCCAGCAAGACCAGAAAGGCCAACGTATCGAAGGCCGCCCGCCACCGCTCGCCCGCACGACGTTTCCGCCTGGCGTTCATCAGCCGCGTCACCGCTGGAACGTCAAAGAGCGCAACGGGCTACGACGAGGTATTCGCTTCCAGCGCCCGCAAGCTTTCTAAACGGCGCTGCGACAACTCCTGGCGGCTGGCTTCGGCGTCAATCGCCTGCAAGGTCGTCTCGACATAGGACAAATGGACATGCGCCGCTTGTCGCGCCGCCGCAGGATCGCGCGTCAGCACCGCTTGCAAAATCGCCTGATGCTGGGAATGAATGATCTCGTAGCTGCCCTCGCGGGTGTAGAGCCGTTCCAACGAGCGGCAAATATTGCTCAACAGCAAGTCGAACAGACCGCGCATGACGTGGATCAGCGCCACGTTGTGCGAGGCATCGGCGATGGCGAGATGGAAACTGGCGTCGGCCACCGCATCGTGCTGCGGTTCACGCGAACCGTGTTGAATATCTTCAAGAGCCGCGAACCGGCAGCGCAGAATTTCCCGGTCGGCGTCGGTGGCGCGTACTGCGGCGAAATAGGCCGCCACTTCCTCCAACGCATGGCGCAGTTCCAATACATCGAACATCGCCTTGGGATTATTTTTCAACAGTTCAATCAACGGATTGGTCAAGGCCGGGGCGATGACATCGACCACATAATTGCCGCCGCCCCGCCGACTTTGCAGCAAGCCGCGTGATTTTAAAGTGGTGATGGCCTCGCGCAACGATGGGCGGGAGACGTTCAACTGCTGCGCCAAATCCCGTTCCGCTGCCAGCCGTTCACCCGGTTTTAGCACGCCATCCAGGATCAATTGCTCAATCTGGCTGACGATGGCATCCGAGACTTTCGGCGGATTAATCGCTTCGTAGTGCATGTTCTTACCTAAGCTCAAGGAGTCCTATACGACGGTTATATTGTGCTGTGCAGCATTCATTATAAAACCCCTCGTGGCCTGTGGCGGGTGATATTTATAACACACTAGCAAATTTTTGGTCAGACCAAATGACCAAATGCTTGCAATCCCGCCATCAAGCTGCTATAAAATTGGTCAGACCGTCTGACCAAGAATAAAATCCTCTGGTAGCGGATGGTCGCAACTACAATAAATACAAGAAGAAACCGTTCCTTCGCACCGCCGGATGGCGCGGCGGGAACGACAAGACCACGAAAGTTGGAGAAGAACGCGACATGCCCACTCGTCCCGAGAAGGTGTATTTTTTTGGCACCTGTCTGATCGATCTGTGCTTTCCCCAGGCTGGAATGGCGGGAATGGAACTGCTCCAGCGGCAAGGCATCCAGGTCGTCTACCCGCAAAGCCAATCCTGCTGCGGCCAGCCCGCTTACAACTCCGGTTTCCCGGACGAAGCCCGCAAGGTCGCCCGCCAGCAATTGAAAGCCTTCACCAAGGATTATCCGATCATCATTCCGTCCGGCTCCTGCGGCGGGATGCTCAAGCATCACTACCCCAAACTGTTCGCCGATCAACCCGAAGCGGCCGAGGCGCAGCGCTTCGCCGGCCGTGTTTACGAGTGGAGCGAATTTCTGGTCAAGGCGCTCGATCTGAAACTGGAAGATCGCGGCCAGCCGATCAAGGTCACCTGGCATTCCTCCTGTAGCGCCTTGCGCGAGATGAAGGTGATCGATCACGCCAAATCACTGTTGCGTCAGCTAAACAACGTCGAACTGATCGAACTACAACGGGAGCGCGAATGCTGCGGCTTCGGCGGTTCCTTCTCGGTCAAGCAAGCCGACATTTCCTCGGCGATGGTCGCCGACAAAGTGGCGGACATCGAACAAACCGGCGCGGCGGTGGTGCTGTCCGGCGATTACGGTTGCCTGATGCACATCGGCGGTGCGTTGAAACACCGCAACAGCCCGATTCCCGCCAAGCATGTCGCCGAATTCCTGCTGGAGCGCACCTGATGACTGAGATCGCGGTCGATTTTCCCAAGAATTTCAAAAAGGCTCTGGGCGACGGCCAACTGCGCCGCAACTTGCGGGCGGCGATGGACACGCTGGGGCTGCGCCGCCGCACGCTGTTTTCCGATCTGGCTGTGTTCGAGAAACTGCGAGAGCGTGGCGATGCCATCCGCCAGCGGGCGCTTCGCCAGTTGCCGGAGTTGTTGGAACGGCTGGAACAGAAATGCACCGAAAACGGGATGCAGGTGCATTGGGCCGAAACCCCGGCTGAGGCCAACGCCATCTGTCTGGAGATCATCCAGAAGCATAACGCCACTCGCGTCATCAAAGGCAAGTCGATGGTCTCCGAGGAAATGCACCTCAACCATTTCTTGGATGAACGCGGCATCGAGGCGCTGGAAACCGATCTCGGCGAATACATCATCCAACTGGATCACGAAACGCCCTCGCACATCATCGTCCCGGCCATCCACAAAAACCGCGATCAAATCGCCCAACTGTTTCACGACAAAATTCCCAACACGCCCTATACCGAAGTGGTGGAAGAACTGAACGCCATCGCCCGGCAGGTGTTGCGCGAGAAATTCTTTGCCGGAGAAGTCGGGGTCAGCGGGGTCAATTTCGCGGTGGCGGAAACCGGCACGCTGTGTCTGGTGGAAAACGAGGGCAATGGCCGGATGTGCACCACCGCGCCGCCGGTGCATATCGCCATCATGGGCATCGAAAAGGTGCTGGAACGGCTGGAGGATGTGCCGCCCTTGCTGCGGCTGCTGACCGGTTCGGCCACCGGCCAGTTGATTACCACCTATTTCAATATGATCAGTTCGCCGCGCAAGCCGGGCGAGAAGGACGGCCCGAAGGAAGTGCATCTGGTGCTGCTCGACAATGGCCGCTCCAAAATTTGGGCCGATCCTGAGTTGCGCCACACTTTGAAGTGCATCCGCTGCGGCACCTGCCTGAACCATTGTCCGGTCTATACCCGCCTCGGCGGCCACGCTTACGGCTACGTCTATCCCGGCCCGATTGGCTCGATACTGACCCCGCAAATTGAAGGCTTGAAAAACGCCGGGGCGATGGCGACGGCTTCGACCTTCTGCGGGGCGTGCGAGGAAGTCTGCCCGGTCAAAATTCCGATCACCGACATCCTGCGGCGTTTGCGCACCGAATCTTACGACCAGGACGAAACCCCAAACTCCGTCAAGGATCACGGCTACAAGCTCAACGCAACCGAAAGCCTGACCTGGAAAGGCTGGGCCTTCAGCAATGCCACGCCCTGGTTCAACGCGCTCAACGCCAAATTGTTGGGTCTGGCGGGGCCGCTATTGCCCAAATTGCCCGCTGTCGGCATCGTGAAAAAATGGAGCCAATCCCGCGCCCTGCCGACCTTCGCCGCCAAGAGCCTGCACGTACTGGCCAAAGAAAAGGGAATCCGCGATGAGTGAAGCCCGCGCCAATATCCTGAATCGTTTACGCCATTCAGCCCGTCCGCAACCCACCATCGCGGAACCGGAAGCACCGCCCGCCCCCCCACTCAGCCAGGCTGAAAAGGTGGCGCAACTGAAGCAGCGGATGGAAGCGATGCACGCGGAGGTGATCATCACCAACAGCGGTGACTGGACGACCGCGCTCAAGGCGGTGTTGCGTCAGCGCTCGCTGAACGGCCTGCTGTACGCGCCCCACTCGCCCATCGGCGCCATGCTTTCGGAAGGCTGGGACAGTGACTTACCGCCGCTGGTCGCTTACGAGCAAAGCGTGGAGGACTGCAAAGAACGGCTGTTCACCATCGACGCCGGAATTACCTCCACCCAAGGCGGTCTGGCCGATGTCGGCGCGTTGATTCTGTGGCCGACCCCGGACGAACCCCGCCTGATGTCGCTGGCTCCGGCGGTGCATATCGCGGTGCTGGAAGCCTCCAAAATTCACGACTCGCTGGCCGCCGCCATGCGGACAGAACGCTGGGCCGAGGGAATGCCGACCAATGCCCTGCTGATCTCCGGCCCGTCCAAGACCGCTGATATTGAATTGGTGCTGACCTTTGGCGTGCATGGCCCGAAGGAATTGGTGGTGCTGATTCTCAATGACTGAATGATTCAGGTTGGGGAATTGCAAGTGGACGACCGATGAAGAAATATTGACTGCACTCATGAAAAGAGCAGAAGCTGTAGATATTTAACTTTCTTCAACCTGATGATTGAGCCTAAATAAATGTCTGAAAATTGGGCAGAAAGGCAGAGAAATACGAATCGTCTTGTTAGAAAATTAGCAAGATATTTATTTTCTCAGAATAGTATAACCGCAAAGCATATTTACGGTTTATCAAAGTTATCGTGGATCACAAGTAGCTATGACGGTGACTCAGCAAAATATATTCGTAGCACAAAAATACCTGCTTTAAGCGATATATTTGGGATCGACTTTTCAAAAAGAAATTTGAAAGAAATATCAAAAACTATTTCATCAAAAATAGGCGACCCATCAGTGTATGAGCTATTGATTTGTCATTCAGGATTCACTAATTTCTATAAAGCTTACCGGAATAGTAGTTTTGCATGGATCGAAGAAAACCTCGACAGGTTAGTACCCATCTATAAAGCTGCCTATTTTTCGAAAACTAATAATAATAGATTAGAAATAGCTCAACTAATAAGCAAACTACCAGGCATACCAAAAGCCAATAATCCAGCGCATTTAATGAAACCAGAATACCTTCTAACCCCAGTCCTTTTTACACTAGACCCAGAAATAAAGTTTCCAATAATAAATGGAAACGATCATGTACAGAATCTCTTGAATAAGTTAAAAATAGCAGAGTCTGGTCTTGTTGCACAATGTAAGGCAATGATGAGCTTGTATGGAACAGGAGGAATTTTTGACGCAGCTGATCTCGATCAGGCAGGAGATGACTTGATAGATTTCATAACAACAAACGATCAAACATCACCAAAAAAGATGCTGGAAGAAAAAGATATAAATATCAATTCAGATCTTCCTTTAAAAGATGAAAAAGATGTAGAAGTGATCATTCAAGCAGGAACAAAAAAATATCGACGCATACACAATCAACTTACTAACAAGCTCAAGGCATCGCTACCACAGTTTACTCTTTTTGAGGGCAATAACGACGCTTGTATGTTTGATGTACTAGTAAAAAATTATGACAATCACAGTAATGATCTACTAATTGAAGTAAAAAGTTCTGAAGAACCCGCGCACATCAGAATGAGCATAGGGCAGTTATTTCATTATTGGTATGAATTGAATAAAGAGGAACGACCCTACCACTTAGCCGTTTTATTACCCAGCTATCCTGGAGAGGAAATACATGGATTTTTAAAATGGCTTAACATTGGTTTGCTATGGTTTGACGAAAATTATCTCTGCACAAATGATAATTGGTTAAAAATCATAATTACACTTAAAGATACTTAGGAATGCTTGTTTGCTAACATTAGCAATTTAATTTGAATAATTAGTAAAGCTTAATTAAAGATATAAAGATAATGTGCCATAACACGGCGCAAAAACCACCAAAAAGAAGGCTGAACCCCCATGTCCGCACCGGCTTACGAGCAGCTTCACCGCGACCTGCAAGCGTTTATTCCCGCGTCGCGCCTGATTAGCGACCCGCTGCGCACTCTCGCCTACGGCACCGACGGCAGCCTGTACCGGTTGATTCCCAAGCTGGTGGTGAAGGTGGACAGCGAGGAGGAAATGCGGCGGATTCTGGCGCTGGCCCACCAGCACCAAACGCCGGTCACGTTTCGCGCCGCCGGAACCAGTTTGTCCGGGCAGGCCGTCACCGACTCCGTGTTGCTACAACTGGGTGACGGCTGGCGCGGCTGGAAAATCGGCCCCAATGCCGCAACCATCAGCCTGCAACCGGGCCTGATCGGCGGCCACGCCAATCGTTATCTGGCCCCCTACCAGCGCAAGATCGGCCCTGATCCGGCTTCAATCAACACCTGCCAAATCGGTGGCATCGCCGCCAACAACGCCAGCGGCATGTGCTGCGGCACTGCCCAGAACAGCTATCAGACGCTGAACAGTATGCGGGTGATGCTGGCCGATGGCGCGGTGCTGGACACCGGAGACACGGCCAGCCGCGCTGCGTTCCGCGCCAGTCATGGCGCGCTACTGGATCGGCTGGCCGAACTGAGCCAGCGCACCCGCACCGATGCAACCCTGGCCGAACGCATCCGCAATAAATTCAAGATCAAAAACACCTGCGGTTACAGCCTCAACGCGCTGGTCGATTACGAAGACCCCTTCGAGATTCTCCAGCATTTGATGATCGGCTCGGAAGGCACGCTGGGTTTCATCGCCGAAATCACCTATCACACGGTCGAGGAACACAGCCACAAAGCCACCGCGTTGATGATTTTCCCCGACATCCAAATCGCCTGTGAAGCGGTCGCCGCGCTGAAAAGCCAGCCGGTGGCGGCGGTGGAACTGATGGATCGCGCCTCGATCCGCTCGGTGGAAAACAAGGCCGGAATGCCGGATTACTTCAAGACTTTGCCGGAAACCGCCGCCGCGCTGCTGGTGGAAACGCGGGCGATGGACGCCGCGAAGCTGGCCGCGCAGGTCGAAGTCATCAGCGCCGCGCTGACCGCCACCCCGACCCTGCTGCCGTTCCAGTTCACCGACCGGCCCGAAGAATTCACCCAACTGTGGGCGATCCGGCAAGGCTTGTTCCCGTCGGTCGGCTCGGCGCGGGCGACCGGCACCACCGTCATCATCGAGGATGTCGCGGTGCCGGTGCCGCAACTGGCGGCGATGACCCTGGACTTGCAACGGCTGTTCGACCAGCACGGCTATACCGGCTCGATCATTTTCGGCCACGCGCTGGAAGGCAACCTGCACTTCGTCATCACCCCGAATTTCGCCAATCCGGCAGAAACCGAGCGCTATAAAAATTTCATGGACGACGTGTGCAAGATGATCGTCGAGCAGTACGACGGTTCGCTGAAGGCGGAGCATGGCACCGGCCGCAATATCGCGCCGTTCGTGGAACTGGAATGGGGCCAGCAGGCGTATCAACTGATGCGCGACATCAAGGCGCTGTTCGACCCGCAAAATCTGCTCAATCCCGGCGTGATTTTGAACGACGACCCGGAAGCGCATCTGAAAAACATCAAGCCGATGGCGGCGGTCGATCCGCTGGTGGACAAGTGCATCGAATGCGGCTTCTGCGAGCCGAATTGCCCGTCCCGCGCCCTCACCCTGTCGCCGCGCCAGCGCATTGTCGGCTTGCGCGAGATGGCGCGATTGCGGGCGTCGGGCGAGGACGCCAGCCGCTTGCAGGCCCTCAGCGATTCCTATCAATATCAAGGCATTGACACCTGCGCCGCCGACAGTTTGTGTTCGCTGACCTGTCCGGTCGGCATCAACACCGGCACGATGATGTTGCAGCTTCGCGCCCGCAACCGTGGCGCGTTGGGGCGCTGGGTGGGCGACCGGCTGGGCGGACAATTCAGCGCCGTGACCGCCGCGACGCGCTTCGGCCTAGCGGCGGCGAATCTCTCGCATCGGCTGCTCGGCAGCGGTGCGCAACGCGCGATCACCGGCGCGGTTCGCAAGCTGTCGGGCGGGCGACTGCCGCTGTGGAATCGCTATCTGCCGACCGCAGGCGCTCTGCCAGAACCGGACAGATCGACCACGCCCGATCGGCCGCGCGTGGTGTATTTTCCCAGTTGCGCCAGCCGCAGCATGGGGCCGGCGCAGGGCGATCCCGAAACCGACGCCTTGCCGGTCAAAACCGCCGCGCTGCTGCGTAAAGCCGGCTTCGAGGTGATTTTTCCGGAGGATCGTGGCGCGCTCTGCTGCGGCCAACCGTTTGCCAGCAAGGGCCTACCGGAGCAAGCCGAGGCCAAACAACGCGAAGTCGAACAGGCGTTGCTCAAAGCCAGCCGGAACGGTGCAGACCCCATCGTCATCGACACCAGCCCGTGCTCGTTGCGGCTGAAACGGAATCAGCAAGCGCTCGGCCTCAAGGTCTACGACATCACCGAATTCCTGCATGACATGGTGCTGGCGCGGCTGACGGTGCGCAAGCTGCCGGAAACCATCGCCCTGCATCCGACCTGTAGCACCACCCACATGGGCTTACAAACCAAGCTCAAAGCCATCGCCGAAGCCTGCGCCGAAAAGGTGATCATCCCCGACCGGGTATCCTGCTGCGGTTGGGCCGGTGATAAAGGCTTCACCCTCCCGGAACTGAACGCCAGCGCCTTACGGGATTTAAAGGCGGCGCTGCCGGAAGCGTGCCAGTCCGGCTACTCCACCAGTCGCACCTGCGAAATCGGCTTGTCGCTCCACAGCGGCCGCTATTACCGGTCCATCGTCTATCTGGTGGATCGCTGTTCCCGGCTTGACACCAGCTAGTTTCCTAGTGATTTCATATTCTTAAGGATGCTCGCGCGAGTGGGTAGAGGGGTTTTTGCGCCCGCGATTCCGCCAGCCGAGATTTCAGGAAGAAAAATTTCTACCTTCAACACCAACCACCAACCGAGGAGTTCGATCACGATGCCAACCTGGACTCAAGTTTACGCCCCCTTGGGCGGTAGCCTCTGGCTATCGGCCTTGGTCGCCGCAATCCCCATCATCTTCTTCTTCGTCGCGCTGGCGGTGCTGCGGATGAAGGGCCACATCGCCGCTCTGATCACCGTGGCGCTCGCCATCCTCGTGGCGATCATCATCTATCAAATGCCCGCATCAATGGCTCTGGCAGCCACTGGTTATGGTTTTCTCTACGGCTTATGGCCGATCTCCTGGATCATCGTCGCCGCCGTGTTCCTCTACAAACTGACAGTCAAAACGGGCCAGTTTGAAATCATCCGCTCGTCGGTGCTATCCATCACCGCCGACCAGCGCCTGCAAATGGTGCTGGTCGGCTTCTGCTTCGGCGCGTTCCTGGAAGGCGCGGCGGGTTTCGGCGCACCGGTGGCGATCACCGCCGCGCTGCTGGTCGGCTTGGGCTTCAATCCCCTATATGCCGCCGGTTTGTGCCTGATCGCCAACACCGCACCGGTCGCTTTCGGCGCGCTGGGCATCCCGATCACTGTCGCGGGCAAGGTCACCAACACCGACCCGTTTCTGATCGGCCAGATGGCGGGCCGGCAGTTGCCGCTGCTGTCTTTGTTCGTGCCGTTTTGGCTGGTGTTCATCATGGACGGCTGGCGCGGCGTGCGGGAAACGTGGCCGGCGATCCTGGTCGCGGCGGCGGCGTTCGCCATGACCCAGTATTACACCTCGAACCACTGGGCTTACGAACTGCCGGACATCACCTCCGCCCTGGTGAGCCTCGTCGTGCTGACCCTTTTCCTGCGCTTCGTCTGGCAACCCCAGCAGATCTTTTCGTTCCAGAACGCGGGCGGCGGCACCACCGCTTCGGCCGGCGCTCCCGAATCGCAATACACCCTGGGTCAAATTTTGAAAGCGTGGTCGCCGTTCATCATCCTGACCGTCATGGTGACGATCTGGACGCTGCCCTCGTTCAAGGCGCTGTTCGCCAAGGGCGCGCCGCTGGAATCGTGGGTGATGAGCTTCCATATCCCCGGCCTGGACAAGCAGGTACTGAAAGACGTGCCGATCGTCAAGGCGGTCACGCCCTATGAGGCCGTTTACAAGTTCGATGTGCTCTCCGCCACCGGCACCTCCATCCTGCTGGCGGCCGCCATCAGCGCGCTGATTCTCGGCGTCAACATCAGGACATTCTTCGCGACCTTCTGGGAAACTTTGGTGGAACTGGCCCGGCCGATTTTCACCATCGGCTTGGTGCTCGGTTTCGCCTTCATCGCCAACTATTCGGGCGCGTCCTCGACGCTGGGCTTGGCGTTTGCCGCGACCGGCGCGCTGTTCCCGTTCTTCTCTCCGTTTTTAGGTTGGCTCGGCGTGTTCCTGACCGGTTCCGATACCTCCAGCAACGCGCTGTTCGCCAACTTGCAGCAGGTGACCGCCCAGCAGATCGGGGTCGATCCGACCTTGACCATCGGCGCGAACACCACCGGCGGCGTCACCGGCAAGATGATTTCGCCGCAATCCATCGCGGTGGCTTGCGCGGCGACCGGACTGGTCGGCAAAGAGTCGGACCTGTTCCGCTTCACCTTGAAGCACAGCCTGTTCTTCGCCACCATCGTCGGCGTCATCACTTACATTCAGGCCTATTACCTGCAATGGATGATTCCGGCGGCGACGGCGGTTACACATTGAGAGAAAAGTGGCCCTAGCGTTGTTGCTGGGGCCACAGTCAATTCCGTGGTTATTCCTCTTTTCAAATCACACCCCGCGCCCGCAAATCGTCGATCCGTTCGGCAAAACCCAGCTCGCTTAAGATCGCCTCGGAATGCTCATCGAGCGCGGGTACGGCTCCCATACGCACCGGATGTTCAACGCTGGCTCCTGGCGGCCACAGAGCTGGCAATGCGCCGACCGGGGAATCGATAGCGGTCCAGCGCTTTCGCGCCTGAAGTTGCGGATGCCGCCACACCTCGGCCATGGTATTGACCCGCGCGTTGGCGATGGCGGCCTCCTCCAAGCGCCGGATGATTTCAGCGGAATCGCAACGGGAAAATACTGTATCGATGACGGCGTTGAGTTCGCTGCGGTTTTGCGAGCGCAAAGCGTTGCTGTCAAAGCGTGGATCGCTTTTCAGTTCGGGCTGGAGCAAGACCTTTTCACAAAACACGCCCCACTCCCGCTCGTTTTGCAAACCCAGCATCACCCGCCCGCCATCCCCGGCCTGAAACGCGCCATAAGGATAAATGGTGGCGTGCGAAGCGCCCGCCCGCCCCGGCGCGACCTGCCCCTGATAAGCGTAATACAGCGGAAAATTCATCCATTCGACCATCGCCTCCAGCATCGAGATCTCGATGCGACGGCCTTGGCCGGTCTGCTGTCGTTGCAGCAGCGCGGCCAAAATACTGGAATAAGCGAACATCCCGGCGGCGATGTCGGCGATGGAAATCCCGGCCTTGGCTTCCTGATCCGGGGTGCCGGTGACCGAGAGAAACCCCGATTCGCTTTGAATGAGCAGGTCGTAGGCTTTTTTCTCCGAATAAGGCCCGCCCTCGCCGTAGCCGGAAATGTCGCAGACGATCAGGCGCGGGTATTGGGCGGCCAGCGCTTCATAACCCAATCCCAAGCGCGCCGCCGCGCCGGGCGCGAGATTCTGCACCAGCACATCGGCCTGACCGAGTAGGCGTTGCAGGATTTCGAGCGCCGCCGGTTGCTTCAAATCCAGGCTCAAGCTCTCCTTGCTGCGGTTGGTCCAGACGAAATGGGACGCCAGGCCAGCGACACGCTGGTCGTAGGCGCGGGCGAAATCGCCGACGCCGGGCCGCTCGATCTTGATCACCCGCGCCCCCAAATCGGCCAGTTGCCGGGTGGCGAAGGGGGCGGCGATGGCATGTTCCAACGCGACAACGGTGATACCATCCAGCGGTAGTGAGGCCGTCATCTCTTGCACTCCTCTCAAAACGAGCGCGGCAGTTCGAGCAAATGCTCGCCGACGTAGGAAAGAACCAGGTTGGTCGAAATCGGCGCGACCTGATACAGGCGGGTTTCCCGGAATTTGCGCTCGATGTCGTAGTCACAGGCGAAGCCGAAGCCACCGTGGGTTTGCAAACAAGCGTTTGCCGCTTCCCAAGCCGCTTTGGCGGCCAGGTACTTGGCCATGTTGGCCGCCGGGCCGCAGGCCAAACCGGCGTCGAACTGAGCACAGGCGCGATAGCGCATCAGATTGGCGGCCTCGACCTCGATATAGGCTTCCGCTAACGGAAACTGAATGCCCTGGTTCTGGCCGATGGGCCGACCGAACACCACTCGATCCCTGGCATACGCGGTGGCGCGCTCCAAAAACCAGTAGCCATCGCCGATGCACTCGGCGGCGATCAGCGTCCGCTCGGCGTTCAAGCCGTCCAGAAGGTACTTGAAGCCTTTGCCTTCCTCGCCGATCAGGTTCTCGGCCGGAACTTCCAAATGGTCGAAAAACAGTTCGTTGGTTTCGTGGTTGACCATGTTGCGAATCGGTCGCACCGTCAGTCCCTGCTGGAGCGCATCGCGCAGATCGACCAGAAAAATCGACATCCCCAAACTCTTGCTGGGGCATTGCTCGCGCGGCGTGGTCCGGGCCAGCAGAATCATGTAGTCGGAATGCTGGACCCGCGAAATCCACACTTTTTGGCCGTTGACGACATAACGATCCCCTCGCTTGACCGCCGTCGTCTTCAGTTGCGTGGTGTCGGTGCCGGTGGTCGGCTCGGTGACGGCCATCGTCTGCAAACGCAATTCGCCGGAAGCGATTTTCGGCAACAGCGCCGCCTTCTGCGCCGCCGAACCGTGGCGCAACAAGGTGCCCATGTTATAGACCTGGCCGTGAATCGCGCCAGAATTGCCACCGCAGCGGTTGACTTCTTCGAGAATGACCGAGGCTTCGGTCAAGCCCAGGCCGGAACCGCCGTATTCCTCCGGGATCATCGCCGCCAGCCAACCGGCCGAGGTCAACGCCTCGACGAACGCCTCTGGAAAGCCGCGTTCTTCGTCGATCTTGCGCCAGTATTCATCAGGATAGGCGCTGCACAGATCGCGCACGGCGTCGCGGATTTCGGGATAGGTCTCACTTAGCTTCAGACTTAGCAAAGGAAATTCGGTGACCTGCATCGGCTATTCCTCCGGCAAGGATGAACTTGGCGCAAGAGACTGCGTTTTCCAGGCATTCAGCGGATACTAGTGCCCAATGATGAACCAGGCCCCTGCGGAGCGCACGATGACTTTCGATGACCGAGCCAAAACTTGGGATGATGATCCGGTCAAACGCGAACGGGCCGATGCCGTCGCCGCCGCCATTCGCCTGCGGATTCCACTGACGACCGCTTGGCGGGCGTTGGAATACGGATGCGGGACCGGTTTGCTGAGTTTTGCTTTGCAGAGTGATTTGGGCCACATCACGCTGTTCGACAGTTCACCGGTAATGTTGGCGGTATTAGCGGAAAAGATTGCCACGGCCAGATTTTCCCATTTCCAACCGCTGGCGGTCGATCTGACAGTCGGACCGCTGCCAGCCGAGCGCTACGATCTCATTTACAGCCTGATGACGCTGCACCACATCCCCGATACTGACCAGATCCTGCGGGCCTTGCACGATCTACTCAAACCGGGCGGCTGGCTGGCCATCGCCGACCTGGATCGGGAGGACGGCTCGTTTCATGGCGCGGATTTCGACGGCCATCCCGGTTTCGACCGGACGCTGCTGGGAGCGCAACTGACGGCCGCAGGCTTCAGCACTGTGAGTTTCTCCACCTGCCATGTGATGAAGAAAGAGGCAGCACAGAATTTGCGCGAATATCCCGTCTTTTTAGCGGTCGCAAAACGGTAGCGCGCAAAATTGCTTTGCCTGGAACATTGCGCTATATCCCGCCCTACATCTGCACGCATCAAGAGGATAGCTTATGCCGAACCGCCCGTTTTCCCTAGTGACGTTCGTTGTCCTGGCCCTAACCCTGCTGCTCGCGCCGCTGGGCCAGGCGCAAAACGCCCCTCAGCGACTGGCTGCCGACAGCGTGGTGGAGACCATAAAAAAACGCGGCGCTATCAAGATCGGCATGTCCACCTTTGTGCCGTGGGCAATGCGCAACAAGAATGGCGAGCTCATCGGCTACGAAATCGATGTAGCCAACCAGTTGGCCGAAGATATGAAGGTAAAAGCGGAATTTGTGCCAACCGCCTGGGACGGCATCATTCCCGCCTTGCTGGCAGGCAAGTTCGACATGATTATTGGCGGCATGACCATTACCCCAGAGCGAAATCTCACCGTCAACTTTACCCTGCCCTATGCTAATTCCGGCACCCATCTGGTCGCGCACAAGGTTCTGGCGGCCGGCTTCACGGCTTTGGAACACTTCAATAACCCGGATGTGGTGGTCACCGCTCGGCGCGGCGCGACACCGGCGACCGTCGCCAAACGCCTCCTGCCCAAGGCGACTCTACGGCAGTTCGATGAAGATGCCCTGGCATTACAAGAAGTGCTGAATGGCAAGGCCCATGCCTTTATTACCAGCACGCCGACCCCAACGTTTGAGGCGCTCAAGCATCCTGATACCCTGTTTTTACCGATTCCCGAACCATTCGTGCAAGGCGCGGAAGGCTTCGCCCTGCGCAAGGGCGATCCTGATGCCCTGAACCTTTTCAATAACTGGATCTTGTTGCGCCAGCAAGATGGCTGGTTGAAAGAACGCCACGACTATTGGTTCAAAACGCGCGACTGGGCGAGTCAGGTCTCCGAATAAACCGAGGGGATTTTCCGTCACCACTGGAGCCGGAACCCAGGCCGACTTCTTTTAGGGCTGATCTGAGGCCGAATCCGCAGCGCTACAAGCGGTCGTTATAGGTCACAATCTTGGCCTTGGCGCGCAGGCTCTCCAGCAGGCTGGCAAACTGTTCTGAGCCATTCTGCTGCGCTAACTGCTGTGTCAGCGCCTTGCGCTCCTTCTCGGAGAGCGCATCCCGCGCCCCTGGCACCACGCGCACCACGGCCAATACCGCCTGATCGCCATTAGCCAAAGCGGCGGAGCCGAGCGCGATCTGAGCAGCGCCCGGCTGCGGCAACCGGAAGGCTTCCTCCAGCACGGCGCGATCCATGGTCGTTGCGTCGCGCTCCACCAAGCCCAGACTGGCGAAGACACCGCCCAATTCCTTGGCGAGCACCGCCAAATGCTCTCCTTGCGCGGCGCGCGTTTTCAATTTGGCGCTATCCTGGGTGATGGCTTGACGAGCCTGTTCCTCGCGCAGGGTTTGCACGATCTCCTCACGGGATTCCTCCAAGGTGCGCGGCGTGGCATCCTGGTGCTCCTGCACCCGGAGCATGACGATATGGCCTGGCTCCAGTTCTAGCGGCTCACTATTGACTCCGCGCTTGAGTACATCTTCACTAAACGCGCTTTCCACTACCTTGGGCTGAGCAGCGATACCTTCTCCACCCTGGCGACCGAACCAGGCGCTATCCTGAATCGGCGCATTCAAGGCAGCAGCAGCGGCTTCCAGACTATCTGGATGTTCATAGCCCACATTAGCCAGCGTCTGGCTGATCTCATAAAATTGGTTTTCAGCCTTTTGCTGGCGGAGCGCCGTAGCCACGGCCTCGCGCACTTCGGTAAACGGCTTGACTTCCGCTGGAACCACTTTATCCAGCCGAATGACGTGGAATCCCGAGGGCATACGCACCGGCGCGCTCACCGCGCCAACACTGGGCAAAGCCCACAGCGCTTCCTCGAAGGCGGGAGTTTCGAACATCCCTTTGGAAATCACGCCCAATTCACCGGCTTCCAGTGCACCGGAGGTATCAGCCTTGGCGTCTTGCAGCGCCTGCGCAAAAGTTTTACCCCCAGCACGGATTTCGTCCGCGATCCGCACCGCTTGAGCGCGTGCGGCTTCGACGGTCTCTGGAGGAGCATTCGGCGGGACTTTGACCAGAATATGCGATGCTGACCGCTCTTCAGGACGGCTGTATTTGGCGATCTGTTCCTGATAGGCAGCCTGCAACTCTTCTTCGCTGAGCGTTAGCCCCTCGGCGAGTTGCGCCAGTTTCAACTCGATCCACTGCACGCGCACCTGCTCAGGATTCAGCAGGCGTTCCTTATTTTTATCGAAATACGCCTGGATCGCTGCATCAGTCACGGTCGCCCGCTCCATATACTGAGCGAGCGGCAAGGTCACTATAGATAACTCCCGCTGCTGTTTAAGCAACGTGATCCACTGCTCCAATTCCAGTGGCGTCACCACCGCCGAGGCCGTCACCCCATCGCGCAGCTGTGCAGTCGCCAGCGACTGGCGCAGGCTCTCCTCAAACGTCGCCGTGGTGTAGCCCTGACTGCGCAACAAACGCTCGTAGAGTTCTGTGCTAAAACCGCCACTCTGCTGGAAGACCGGCAGCGCCATAACTGCGGTATGCAACTGCTGGTCGCCAACGCGGAATCCCTGACTGCGCGCGCTTTGGTCTAGCACCCGCTCGTCGATTAATTGGCGCAGCGTCTGTTGCTTTAAGGCTGGCCCTTCCAGCAGCGCCGGATCCAGATTGCCTCCTAGCATGGCTTGCATCCGCTGGCGCTGCTGCTGATAAGCGCGCTGGAATTCTTGCAGCGTAATCTTGCCGCCGCCGACCACGGCAACATCCGTTGGCCCACCCCCTTCAAAGTAATAATTGATGCCCCAGACCGCGAACGGAATGGTCAGCAACCCAACGATGGTGTAGGCAAACCAACCCTTGGCGTGATCCCGGATTTTCTGTAGCAGCATGGCGACGACTCGGCTTGACAGCGCAATACGGAAAGAAAAAGGCGAAAAAGGCGCGTAAAAAAAGGTGTCACAATGACACCTGCTCTCTAAGAAATATGGCGGAGCGGACGGGGCTCGAACCCGCGACCCCCGGCGTGACAGGCCGGTATTCTAACCAACTGAACTACCGCTCCAAAATGAGCCTTCCAGTAAAGGGGTTCCGGCGTAGCGGAATGCCAACAAGTGGCGGAGCGGACGGGGCTCGAACCCGCGACCCCCGGCGTGACAGGCCGGTATTCTAACCAACTGAACTACCGCTCCGGTATCTCAACCATGGTGGGTGCTGAGGGGCTTGAACCCCCGACCCTCGCCTTGTAAGGGCGATGCTCTCCCAACTGAGCTAAGCACCCGCTAAAGGCGGCTACTTTACTGCATCCTTCAGCGCCTTGCCAGCCTTAAAAACCGGGGTTTTACTGGCTTGCAACTCCATAGGCTGACGGGTTTTGGGATTATGGCCAGTCCGTGCGGGACGCTCGCGCATAGCAAAGGTGCCAAAGCCAGTCAACACGACGGAATCGCCCGCTTTCAGGGCATCACCAATTGCAGTCAACAGGGCGTTCACTGCTTTGCCAGCGGTGGCTTTGGATAGATCAGCAGCTTGGGCGACCGCATCAACTAATTCAGTTTTATTCATGAAGTTCTTCCTGGGCGGTAGGGATAACAGGAGTAGGCGCGGAAGACCTTCCAATACTATCCAAGGTCGCTTCCGTTCCTGTAGTGAGGATCGTTTTTACCCTTATATCAATGAATTTACACCCGTGTCAATTACTTACACACGGGGAAATCAATGGGCGCGAACGCTATCCAAGCCACTATTGCTCAGAACGGGCTCCGGTGCCACCACTGGATCGATTCCTTCCGTCATACTAGGCACTTTTGGCATGGGCACACTTTGCAGGGCAATTTCTAGCACCTGATCAATCCAGCGCACCGGCCGTACTTCCAATTGCGCCAGGATTTCCTTGGGAATCTCCGCCAGATCCTTGCGGCTTTCTTCCGGGATCACCACTGTGGTCATGCTCCCGCGATGCGCGGCCAGCAACTTTTCCTTGAGGCCACCAATCGGCAACACCTCACCACGCAAAGTGATTTCACCGGTCATGGCGACAGCAGCCCGCACTGGAGTCCGGGTCAGCGCCGACACCAGCGCCGTACACATGCCAATGCCTGCGCTGGGGCCATCCTTGGGGGTTGCACCCTCAGGAACGTGGATATGCACATCGTATTTTTGATGGAATTCCGGGTCGATACCCAAGCGTTCGGCGCGGCTGCGCACCACAGTCATCGCCGCCTGGATAGATTCCTGCATCACCGCGCCTAATTGGCCGGTATGAATGAGTTTGCCCTTGCCCGGCACCAGCGCCGCTTCAATACGCAGTAGCTCGCCACCCACCTCTGTCCAGGCCAGCCCGGTGACCTGGCCGATTTGATCCTGCTCTTCGACCAGGCCATGGCGGAAGCGACGCACTCCCAGGTATTTCTCCAGCAAGTCGGGAATCACCACGATTTTCTGGGTGGCAGGATCCAACGTGACTTCCTTGACCACCTTGCGGCAGATTTTGGCCAGCTCGCGCTCCAAATTGCGCACCCCCGCTTCGCGGGTATAAAGCTGGATAATCGCACGGATCGCCTCAGCGCTGATTTCCAGCTCCCCTTCCTTCAGGCCGTTGTTGGCCATCTGCTTAGGCACCAGATAACGCAACGCGATATTGAGCTTTTCATCCTCGGTATAGCCGGGGATACGGATGACTTCCATGCGATCCAGCAAGGGCGGCGGGATATTGAGCGAGTTGGCAGTCGCCACGAACATCACATCCGAGAGATCAAAATCCACTTCCAGATAATGATCGTTGAAGGTGTTGTTCTGTTCGGGATCCAGCACCTCCAGTAAAGCCGACGACGGATCACCGCGAAAATCCATCGACATCTTGTCAATCTCATCAAACAGAAACAGCGGATTGCGTACGCCTACCTTGGCCAGATTCTGGATCACTTTGCCTGGCAGCGAGCCAATGTAAGTGCGGCGATGGCCGCGAATTTCCGCCTCGTCGCGCACGCCGCCCAGTGACATACGGGCAAATTTACGGTTGGTGGCGTGGGCGATGGAGCGTCCCAGCGAGGTCTTGCCCACTCCCGGCGGTCCCACCAGACACAGGATCGGTCCCTTGAGCTTGCGCGCCCGTTGCTGCACCGCCAGATATTCAAGGATGCGTTCCTTAACCTTTTCCAGACCGTAGTGATCGGCTTCCAGAATTTTCTCCGCCGCCGCCAGATCCTGATGGATGCGGGTGCGCTTTTTCCACGGCGCGTTGACCAGCCAGTCCAGGTAATTGCGCACCACCGTGGCCTCGGCGGACATCGGCGACATCATCTTGAGCTTGTTCAGCTCTGCCCGCGCCTTAGCTTCGGCCTCCTTGGGCATTCCCGCCTTTTCGATCCGTTGGCCCAGCTCCTCAATCTCGTTGGGCACATCTTCCAGATCGCCCAATTCCTTCTGAATGGCCTTTATCTGCTCATTCAGATAATACTCGCGCTGGCTCTTTTCCATTTGCTGCTTAACCCGGCCCCGGATGCGCTTCTCGACTTGCAGCAGATCAATTTCACCTTCCACCAGCGCCATCAAGTGTTCCAACCGCTCAGTCAAGTTTCTGATTTCCAGAACTTTCTGTTTTTCATCCAGCTTGAGCGTCATGTGCGCGGCAATGGTATCGGCCAGCCGGTCGGGATCCTCGATGCCGCTGACTGAGCTCAGGATTTCGCTGGGAATCTTTTTGTTGATTTTGACATACTGCTCGAAGGTGTTGAGCAGCGAGCGCATCAGACCCGGCATTTCCTGGGAGGCCAGCTCAGCGGGCGGTTCCAGCGCCACCACTTCGGCGATAAAACAGGGCTGGCTTTCCGTAAAGCGGTGCACGACAACCCGTTGACTGCCCTCCACCAGCACCTTGACCGTGCCATCGGGCAGATGCAGCAATTGCAGCACGTTAGCCAACGTGCCAATGGTATAGAGATCACTGACGGCTGGATCGTCCGCTTCCGGACTGCGCTGGGCCAGCAGCACGATGCGCTTGTGGTGCTGCATCGCCAGATTCAGCGCGTGGATAGATTTTTCCCGGCCCACAAACAGCGGGATCACCATATGCGGAAAAACGACTACATCGCGCAATGGCAACACCGGGATGGCTTGAGGGTGCAAACAGCTCAATGGCGCGTCACCAGGCTTCATGGCAAGTCCTCCGTCGTGCGTTCGGGGCGTACGGGCAGCAGGCCCAGCGCCTGCCCAAATGATCACGCGCCTTGCATCATGCGCTATGGGAACCTGGTGCTGATTCCGTCACAGATCAATCGTGCGCGGCCGCGCGCCGTTCGACATTTTCATAGATAAAGTAAGGCTTGGCGTGGCCATTCACCACGGAATCATCCACCACCACCTTGCGCACATTCGCCAGGCTGGGCAGATCGTACATGGTGTCTAGCAGGATATGCTCCAGAATCGTCCGCAAGCCGCGTGCGCCGGTCTTACGCTCCATGGCGCGATGCGCCACCGCCCGCAACGCATCATCACGGAATTCCAGTTCGCTGCCCTCCATTTCAAACAGCTTTTTGAACTGCTTGGCAATCGCGTTCTTGGGTTCGGTGAGAATCCGCACCAGCGCCTCCTCATCCAGTTCGGTCAAGGTCGCCACCACCGGCAAGCGTCCGACAAACTCCGGGATGAGGCCGTATTTGATGAGATCTTCCGGCTCCACGTCCATCAGCACCTCGCCAAGCTTCTTGCCGCCATCCTTGCTCTTGACATCGGCTGAAAAGCCAATGCCGCCTTGCTCGGAGCGACTGCGGATCACCTTATCCAGACCCGCGAAGGCACCGCCGCAAATAAACAGGATATTAGAGGTATCTACCTGCAAAAATTCCTGTTGCGGATGTTTGCGCCCGCCCTGCGGCGGCACCGAGGCGATAGTGCCCTCAATCAATTTCAAAAGCGCCTGCTGCACGCCTTCCCCCGATACATCGCGGGTAATGGAAGGATTATCGGATTTGCGGGAAATCTTGTCGATTTCGTCGATGTAGACGATGCCAGTCTGCGCCTTCTCGACATCGTACTCACATTTCTGCAACAACTTCTGGATAATGTTCTCCACATCCTCGCCCACATAGCCAGCCTCGGTCAGCGTGGTGGCATCGGCGATGGTGAACGGCACATCCAGCAAGCGCGCTAGTGTCTCAGCCAACAGGGTCTTGCCCGAACCGGTGGGGCCGATCAACAGAATGTTGCTCTTGGCGACCTCGATTTCGGCCTCCTTGCCGGCGCGACCCGCTCGTTGCAGCTCCAGGCGCTTGAAATGATTGTACACCGCGACCGACAGAGCTTTCTTGGCATGCTCCTGGCCGATCACATACTCGTCCAGCACGGCGTTGATATCGCGCGGCTTGGGCAGCTTGCTGGGGGCAACAGGCGTGCTTTCCTCCATCTCCTCGCGGATGATGTCGTTACACAGTTCCACACATTCGTCGCAAATAAACACGTTCGGCCCGGCGATCAGCTTGCGCACCTCATGCTGGCTTTTGCCGCAAAAGGAGCAATACAACAGCTTATCGTCGTCCCGCTCACTGCGATTTTTGCTCATAGTGCCATCCTCATCACCGCGCAGTCACCAATCGCCAGCTAGCGTGGGATCGGCTGCCGCCAGATCTCACCCGCGCCCGACGGCGGGGAAAACGAATCAAGCCTCAACCGACCGGCGCGCGTTGATTCAAAACTGCGTCGATCAAACCGTACTCGACAGCCTCAGCGCCGCCCATGAAGTTATCACGGTCGGTATCAACGGCAATCTTTTCGACGGGTTGGCCGGTGTGTTTAGCCAGAATGCGATTCAACCGATCCCGCACCAGCAGGATTTCCCGCGCATGAATGTCGAAGTCGCTGGCCTGGCCCTGGAAACCGCCGAGCGGCTGGTGAATCATCACCCGCGAGTGCGGCAGACAAAAGCGCTTGCCCGCCGCGCCGCCGGTCAGCAATAGCGCACCCATGCTGGCGGCCTGGCCTACGCACATGGTGCTGACATCCGGCTTGACAAACTGCATGGTGTCGTAAATCGCCAAACCGGCGCTGACCGACCCGCCCGGTGAGTTGATGTAGAGATGGATGTCCTTGTCAGGATTTTCCGCTTCCAAAAACAGTAACTGCGCCACGACCACATTCGCGGTGTAGTCTTCGACCGGCCCTACCAAAAACACCACCCGTTCCTTCAGCAAACGGGAATAAATATCGTAGGCGCGTTCGCCACGCGCGGTCTGTTCGACCACGATCGGGACCAGATTGAGGGCCTGGATGCTCATGCAGGCGACCCTGCGGCAGCGGTCGCCAACGGCTGCTTGGGTGTCATAATTTCGCTGAAGGTACTGGACCGGTCGCTCACCTGCGCCCGCTCCAGCACCCAATCCACGACTTGCTCTTCCAGCACCAAAGCCCGCACATTCTCGATCAGCTCTGGAGTTTTCTCATACCAACGCACCACTTCATCGGGTTCCTGATAGGTGGCGGCGATTGTTTCCACACGCGCCCGCACTCGCTGTTCATCAGCTTTGATCCCCTGACCGGACGCCAGCTTGGAAATCAATAAACCCAGGGCTACGCGCCGCCGCGCTTCGGTTTCAAACAGCTTCGCTTTCAATTCCTGGATTTTTTCATTCTGGGCATCAGGCGGGAACCGCAACTGCTGCGCCAACTGCTCGATTTCGGCACCGATCAGCACATGCGGCAGCGGTACCGTGTTGGCATCCAGCAGACCCTGCATGACTTGGCGTTTAATCGCCGCCTGAATCCCCTCTTCCAACTCACGTTCCATATTCTCGCGCAGCGATTGCCGTAATGCGGGAACACCGCCTGTCGTAATATCAAACTCCTTGGCAAAGGCTTCGTCCACTGCTGGCAATTCCGCTTCTTCAACGTCATGCACCTTGACCTTGAACCGCGCCTTCTTGCCAGCGACTTCCTTCGCTTGGTAATCCTGCGGAAAATCCAGATCAAATTCGGTTTCCGCCCCGGCCGCCAATCCCACCAGTTGCGCTTCAAAATCCGGGAGCATAGTATTTTTGCCCAGCACGATCTGGGCGTTTTCGCCCTTATTCCCCGCAAAGTCCTGGCCGTCAATCTGACCTGCAAAGTCAAACCGGAGCCTGTCACCCTCCTGGGCCTGACGTTCAACCGCACGCCAAAGCGCGCGCTGTTGCCGCAGGGTTTCAATCATCTGATCGACATCTTGCTCGGTAACTTCCGCCACGGGTCGCTCGATGCGGATCTGGTCGAAGCCGACTGGTTCAAACTCCGGGAGGACCTCAAATGTGGCGGAATACTCAAAATCTTGACCGTCCTCCAGAGTCTTCGGCTCGATTCTTGGCCCACCGACCGGATGCAATTTTTCCTGCGCCAGCGCATCGCGCAGACTGTGCTCCATCAATTCGCTGACCGCATCGTAACGCACCTGCTCGCCGTACATCCTTTGAATCAGCTTCAGCGGGGCTTTGCCGGGCCGGAAGCCGTCCAATTTGGCGCGTCGGGACAGAGAAGTTAGCCGGTCCTGGATTTCTTTGGCGATCCGTTCAGCGGGTATTTGTACGGTTACCCGGCGTTCTAAATCGCTCAGCGTCTCAACTGAAACCTGCATCGGTGCACCTCAAGACTGTCATCAATTTGTTATCAGTGAGGGAAGCGGGCTGACCCGACCGCCAGCTCTCCAAAAACCTGGAACCCGTCATTGCTCCAGGGACCAGACGGAAATGGTGCGAAAGGAGGGACTCGAACCCTCAAGGGTTTCCCCACTGGAACCTAAATCCAGCGCGTCTACCAGTTTCGCCACTCTCGCACTGCTGTCACGCGCCATGAGGAGCGTGAATTCACTAACCCACCCGGATGGGCCGCTATGGACGGCGAGTATACAAGACAATCGTCGTTTTCGTGAGTTTCACCAGGCTGCAATAAACCTTTGCACTAGCAACAGCCAAAGGAGGAAAAGCGGAAAATCCAGGCGGTGAGGATGGTGGGCCGTGTAGGACTCGAACCTACAACCAATTGATTAAGAGTCAACTGCTCTACCAAATTGAGCTAACGGCCCAAAACAAATCAGAATAGAACCGAAAATCGGAGTGCAAAGCCAAGCGGGTTTGGGGTGGACGATGGGACTCGAACCCACGACGACCGGATCCACAATCCGGGGCTCTACCAAACTGAGCTACGTCCACCATTGTCACTTGGCCTTCACCGGGAAGCTGGCGCGCCCGGCAGGACTCGAACCTGCTACCCTCAGCTTAGAAGGCTGATGCTCTATCCGCATGAGCTACGGGCGCGATGTGCTGCATCATCCCGGAGTCCTTGCCTGCGCGCGATGTGGTCGGGGTAGAGGGATTTGAACCCACGACCCCCTGCTCCCAAAGCAGGTGCGCTACCAGACTGCGCTATACCCCGTTCGCGAATCCACCGCTGTTCATGCGTTGCGGCTCCATGCGGAATCGAGGATTGTAGTTTTGTGCTCCAGCAGCGTCAAGCGCATTCTTAGTCACGCCGCCAGTTGGTACCTTTTGGCGTGTCTTCCAAGATGATCCCCGCTGCTTGCAATACCCCCCGCACCCGATCGGCTTCCACCCAGTTCTTGGCTTGGCGCGCGATGAGGCGTTCGTTAATCAGCGCCTCCACCTCGGCAACGCTGAATGCGCCTGGCTCACGTTCCTGGCCCTGCAAAAATAGCGTGGGGTCAGACTGCAATAAGCCGAGTAAGCCACCTAGTTGCCGCAAACTCGCGCCCAGCCGGGCGGCGGTCGGCGCATCGTCAGTGCGCAAGCGGTTCATCTCGCGCGCCAGCTCAAACAAGACCGCTAAGGCTTCCGGCGTATTGAAATCATCGTTCATGGCGTGCGCGAACCGGTCCTGCCAGTCGGCATTGATCCCCATCGTCACTACCGGCAGATCGCGCAACGCAGTATAGAGGCGGGCCAACGAAACCCTAGCGTGCTCCAGGTTTTCAGCAGCGTAATTGAGCGGACCACGGTAGTGACTGCTCAGGATAAAAAACCGTACCACCTCCGGCGCATAGCGTTGCAACACCTCCCGCACGGTGAAGAAGTTGCCCAGCGATTTGGACATCTTTTCGTCGTTCACCTGTACAAAGCCGTTATGCATCCACCAATTCACATAAGGTTGACCGCTGGCCGCTTCGGATTGGGCGATTTCGTTTTCATGGTGAGGAAATTTCAGATCCATCCCGCCCCCGTGAATGTCGAAATGCGCGCCGAGGCAGCGCGTGGACATGGCGGAACATTCGATGTGCCAACCGGGGCGACCCGCGCCCCAGGGCGAGGGCCAGCTCGGCTCCCCGGGCTTGGCGGCTTTCCACAGCACGAAATCGAGCGGATCTTGCTTGGCTTCCTCGACCTCAACCCGCGCGCCGGCACGCAAATCCTCCAGTTTTTTATTGGCCAGCCGCCCGTACCGCGCGAATCGGCTTACGGCGTAATATACATCGCCGCTGGCTCCCACATAGGCATAGCCCTTGGCCAACAGGGCTTGAATCAAGCCGATGATGTCGTCAATCGCGTCGGTGGCGCGCGGCTCATGGGTCGGCGGCAAAATAGCCAGCGCCGCCAAGTCTTCGTGCATGGCTTGAATAAAGCGTTCGGTGAGCGCATGAAACGCTTCCCCATTTTCCTCGGCACGGCGAATGATCTTGTCATCGATGTCGGTGATGTTGCGCACGTAGGTCACGTCGTAACCCTGAGCGCGCAGCCAGCGCAACACGACATCAAACACCACCATGACCCGCGCATGGCCGACATGGCAGTAGTCGTAAACCGTCATGCCACAGACGTACATACGCACCTTGCCAGGTTCAAGCGCCCGGAACTCTTCTTTTTGACGGGTTAGGCTGTTGAAAATCCGCAACATAGCTGCTGTTCTCAAAAAATTCAGGGAAGGACCAAACGGCGGGAGCACCGGGACTACTCAATAAGCCAACAGCTTTCAAACACAAGATTTTCAAGCGCAAGCCCGCAAGCGCTGTTCAACTGTCTCAGGCGGTAATAGCTCTAGAATTCGTGCCAATTCAGCGCCATGCGTCTCGCCAGTTAGGGCCACCCGCAGCGGCATGAACAGATTTTTACCCTTCAGGCCAGTGCGTTGCTTCAGCTCATCGATCAACAGCTGATAAGCCGCGCCGTGCATTGCATAGGCGGCCAAGGCGTCGCGGAAATAAGCCGATCCAGCCGCCGCAAGCAGCGCTTGACCTTCCGCGCTGGGTCGCGGATTCGGGCCGAACCAGCGTTCCGCCCAAAAGACGGCATCGGCGGGAAAGCGGACATGAGGGCGCACAGTGGTCATGAAGTCCTCCCGGCGCGTGGGCGGCGTCTGCTGGTGAACGGCGTTTCCCATCCAGGCCCAAAGCTGGTCATCCGGGCTGTGCCGTACGGCCTCGCTCTGCCAGTGCAACAGTTGGGTCGGATCGTAGCGGGCGGGTGCGCGGCCTAGACGCTCCAGCGCAAAATCAGCGGCCAGTTGCACCGGTTCCAACCAGTGATCGCGGCCATAGGCATGACCCAGCCGCGCCAGGTAGTTCCACAACGCTTTCGGCAGATAACCAGCAGCCCGCAGTTCACGCAGACTCAAATCCCCTTCCCGCTTGGATAACGGCCCGCCGTCAGCCCCGACAATCAGCGCCAGATGGCCGTAGTCCGGGATGGGCAGCTCCAGCGCCTCCAGCAACAGCAGTTGCCTTGGGGTGTTAGCCAGATGATCTTCGCCGCGCAGGACGTGGGTGACCTCCATCAGCGCATCGTCCACCGCGTTGGCAAAAAAGAACTGTGGGGTGCCATCCGCGCGGCGGATGACGAAATCACCGAGGTCATCACTGGCAAAGCGCTGGGGTCCGCGCACCAGATCGGTGAACGTCAGGGCTTGACCGGCGGGCACCCGAAACCGCAGCGTCGGCTGGAGCCCACGCTGCAAGCGCTCCCGCTGCTCAGCCCCGCTCAACCGGCCACAGACTCCGCTATAGCGCGGCGGTCGCCCAGCCGCCAATTGCGCCTTGCGGCTCAGCGCTAGCTCTGCCACCGAACAGAAGCAGGGATAGACCCGGCTTTTAGTTTCCAGGCGTTGATAATAGTCCGCATAAAGGGCCGTCCGCTGCGACTGGGCGTATGGGCCATGCGCACCGCCAACTTCCGGGCCTTCGTCCCATAGCAAGCCCAGCCAGCGCAAATCCTCTAGCAAGGCGCTGACATACTCTGACCGACTCCGCTCCGGGTCGGTATCCTCAATCCGCAATAAAAACCGGCCACCCCAGCGCTGCGCTAACAGCGCGCTGAACAGGGCGGTGCGGACATTGCCCAAGTGCAGATAACCGGTGGGACTGGGCGCAAAGCGCGTTTTAACATTATTTAGGGTCATAGCTTGGGCATGGTAACGGAAAGAATTCGCAGCCGCCAAATCTGGCGGTAAGCGTCGCCAACTGGTTATCATGTCTCTATTCTTCCATCATAGGTCATAACCCATGCGTAAAACCGCTCTGTTACTTGCTCTGGCCCTGCTGGGCGGGGTTCCTGCCGCCGCCTTGACGGAAACCCGGGTACGGCTGGATACCAATCTGGGCGCGATCACGCTCGAACTGGCTGACGTCCAAGCGCCTAAGACCGTTGCCAATTTCTTGGCCTACGCCCGCGAGGGCTTTTACAACGGCACGATCTTCCACCGGGTCATTGACGGCTTCATGATTCAGGGAGGTGGCTTTAGCGCGGATTTCCAGCAAAAACCAACCCGCGCACCCGTCCAAAACGAAGCGAATAATGGCTTGAAGAACCTGCGGGGCACCGTCGCCATGGCCCGCACCAGCGCTCCCCAATCCGCCACGGCCCAGTTCTTCATCAACGTGAAAGACAACCCCACGCTGGACTATAGCGCGGCGACACCACAAGGTTGGGGTTACGCTGTGTTCGGCAAAGTGGTGGATGGCATGGAAGTCGTCGACCGAATTCGCCAAACCCCCACCGGAGCCGGTGGGCCAGGTCAGCGTTTTAGTGATGTGCCCAAAACGCCGGTGATCCTGCAAACCGTCACGGTCTTGGCAGCCACACCCTCCGCTGAGGCCACCAAACCCGCACCGCCCGCCACACCCGCCACCCCCCCAGTCGAGAAATAACCCTGATGATTAAATTGCACACCAACCATGGCGTCATCACCCTGGAATTGGACCATGCCCGCGCCCCCGGCACCGCCACCAATTTTCTGCAATACGCCCGCGACGGCTTTTATGAAGGCACCCTGTTCCATCGCGTGATTCCCAATTTCATGATCCAAGGCGGCGGCTTGCAAGCGGATATGAGCCAAAAGTCCACGCGGACACCCATCCGCAATGAGGCGGACAATGGCTTGAAAAACCAAATCGGCACCGTGGCCATGGCGCGCACCGCCGATCCACACTCAGCCAGCGCCCAATTTTTCATCAACCTTAAAGATAACGATTTTCTGGACTATCGCAGTGCAACCAGCCAAGGCTGGGGCTATTGCGTTTTCGGCCGGGTAGCGGATGGCATGGACGTGGTGAACACCATCGCCAAGGTCGCCACAACCTCTCGCCGCGGCCATCAAGATGTGCCCGTCGAACCTGTGGTGATCGAGAAAGCCGAAATCATCGACGAGTAGGCGCATGGCCACGCTGTTCATCTCCGATTTGCATTTGGAGTCCACTCGACCCGCCGTCACGGCCTTATTCCTGGATTTTTTGGCGCGGCGGGCGCACCAGGCTGAAGCGCTCTATATCCTGGGCGATTTGTTCGAGGCGTGGTTGGGCGACGATGACACCGCCGCGCCGGGTGAAACGGTGGCCGCTGCTTTGCGGACGCTGACGGACCAAGGCATTCCCGTTTATTTCCTCCACGGCAACCGCGACTTTCTGCTTGGCGCGGATTTTGCGACCATCAGCGGAATGCGGCTGTTGCCAGAAAGCGTGGTGATTCCGCTGGCTGGCGAGCCGGTCTTGCTGCTGCATGGCGATACCCTGTGCACTAACGACGCTGAATATCAGGCGTTTCGCGCCCAAGTTCGTGATCCGGCCTGGCAGGCCCAGATTCTTGCCTTGCCACTGCCGCAGCGCCGTCGGCTTGCCAGCCAACTGCGGGAAACTAGCCAACAGGCCACTCGGCATAAAGCCGCCGCCATCACCGACGTCAACCCGACGGCTGTCGATGAAGCCTTGCGCGTCCACGGCGTCGTTCGCTTGATCCACGGCCATACTCATCGCCCGGCCATTCATAGCTGGAGATTAGACGGGCAGACGGCGCGGCGCGCCGTGTTGAGCGACTGGCAGGAGCAGGGCAGCGTCCTGGTGTGCGACGCGGCGGGCTGGCGGTTGGAATTCTTTAGCTTAGCCAGCGCTTAAGCCGATGCTCTCCCTGTGCCTCCCCCGGGCAGAGTCGTATGCTCAGGAGCGACCGGGCACCTTCGCGGCCCTCATGGATTTGTACGAGCGGAATTACATCCAAATCCGCCGCTTAGCGCCGATATTGCCCGCAGTGCATCATCGCTGTATTTCCCAAGTCCCCGGCGCTCTGGATTTGCACCTGTGCGTTCTCGAACGCTGCCGCTATACCAGCGAACTGATCTTGACCTACCGATTCAGGCGCGAGGATGGCGCGGATACTGCGGAACCTGCCCTACGGATTCGCGTCTACCATGATGCGCGCCAAGCTGAGGTGACGGCTGCTCATTTTCGCCATCTTGTCACTCTGGCCAGCTCCAGGCATTCTGGTCCCGCTGCCAACAACCCGCAACTACTCAGCCGCTGGCGCAGCAACCGCTTTCTTTACAAGTGGCTGGCGTACTGCCTGCGCCAAGGACATCGCTTTCCCAAGCGTAATATTTTCGACTAACCCACCCTGAATTAGGATTTTTTTGGCTTTAGTGCGCTAATTAGTTGACTAATCAAATCAGGTACTATATTTTCCTTAATTAATAGTCAGGAATTAGTTCCCCACAAATTTCACTCGTTGCTGAGGTTATTGCCATGAAGCTTTCAACCAAAGGTCGTTACGCGGTGACCGCCATGATGCATCTCGCCCTTCATGACCGTTATGGCCCGGTCACGCTGGCCGAGATTTCCCAATGCCAGGGGATTTCGCTGTCTTATTTGGAACAGTTATTCGCCAAGTTGCGCAAGCGCAATTTGGTGGAAGGGGTGCGCGGCCCCGGTGGCGGTTACCGTCTGTCGCGCTCCCCCGACCAAGTCACGGTCGCTGACATCATCAGCGCGGTGGACGAGCGCCTGGATGCTACTCGGTGCTGTGGCAATGAAAATTGCCAGGGCGGTCGGCGATGCTTGACCCACGAACTGTGGACGGACCTGAGCCGCCAAATTTTTAATTTTCTGGAAGGCATCACGCTGGCGCAGTTCGTTGAGCGGCCTGCGGTGCGCGAAGTGGCGTTGAATCAAAATAGTCGGCGGCGCGACCGCTCTTCCGAGCGCTTCATCGCACCGGCGATGATGTAGGGTCGTGGTGCGCCCCTTGACACCCGCGCATGGAATGGCCGATCTATCTGGATTACGCGGCGACCACTCCGGTCGATGGACGGGTCGCCGCTGTGCTCAACCAGTATCTGGGCCGGGAAGGCCGGTTCGGTAACCCCTCCTCTAGAACCCACTCCTTTGGTTGGTTGGCGGCGCGAGCGGTTGACATCGCGCGCGAACAGGTCGCCACCCTGCTTAACGCGCAACCCAACGCCCTGATCTGGACCTCTGGTGCCACCGAGGCAAATAATCTTGCCTTGTTTGGCGTGCTGCGCGCTTACACTCGCAAGGGCCGTCACCTCGTCACTAGCACCACCGAGCATAAGGCTGTGCTGGATGTCTGTCGGCGGCTGGAGCGGGAGGGGTGTGCGGTGACTTATCTCAATCCAACATCTGATGGCGCGATTCACCCCGCTCAAGTAGCGGAGGCGGTGCGGGCCGATACCGTTCTGGTGTCGCTGCTGCATGTCAACAATGAAACCGGCGTAGCGCAGGATTTGGCGGCTATTGGCGCGATCACCCGCGCTCGTGGCGTGCTGCTGCATGTAGACGCCGCCCAGAGCGTCGGTAAGCTGCCGCTGGACTTGCACACACTGCCGGTGGATTTGCTAAGCCTGAGCGCACATAAATTATACGGTCCCAAGGGCATTGGCGCGCTGTATGTGCGGCAACACCCCCACCGCGTCCGACTGGAGCCGCTGTTTTATGGCGGTGGCCAGGAGCGCGGCCTGCGCCCTGGCACTTTGCCGGTGCACCAACTGGTGGCGTTAGGCGAAGCCTGCCGGATTGCCCAGGCCGAGATGGCGGCGGAAGCAGCCCGCATCCGGGCCTTGCGCGACCGGCTGTGGCAAGGCCTGGCGACTTTGGGCGCGGTGGAACTGAACGGTCATCCCGACCAACATGCGCCCGGTATCCTGAACCTGAGTTTTACCGGCATTACCGCCGAGGCCCTGCTGATGGCGTTACCGCGAATCGCGCTGGCGACGGGTTCCGCTTGCACTTCCGCAGGACATGCACCATCGCACGTCTTGCGGGCCATGGGCCGCGATGCGTTTCAGGCGCGCAGCGCGGTGCGTTTCAGCCTGGGCCGCTTCACCACTGCCGAGGAGATCGACTACGCTATTGAGGCGGTTCGCGCGGCAGTCAACCGCTTGCGCGCCCTATCGCCGCTGTGGCCGTCGCCGGAACAGGAATGGGCATCGCATCCAGTAGACTGGTCTGCGCTGCCCTGAAGTGGGGTCGCCGCCATGGGATTTACTTGCAGGGGTTAATGACATGCATCTTCAAGAACAGCAGTTAATGAGCCATTTACTCCGGCAGCGGCGCTGGGCGGCGCTGGCCACCCAAGGCCCGGCCGGGCCGGAAGCGTCCTGGGCGGCCTACGTTCCAGAGGCTGACTTTAGCGGCTTTCTGCTGCACTTGAGCACCCTGGCGACGCATACCCGTAATTTGCTGGCCGACCCGCGCGCCGGGCTGGCGATTAGCGAGCCGGAACGAGATGGCGAAGACCCGCAATTACTGGCGCGCGTGATGATTCAAGGTCAGATCGTCGTCATCACTCCGGAAGAACCGGTGTATCCGCCATTGGCCGAACGCTATCAGGCGCAATTACCCGGCGCTATACCGCGTTTCGCCTTCACGGATTTCCTGTTGCTGCGCCTGATTCCAGCCCGCATTCGCTTTGTCGGGGGCTTTGCCCGCGCCTACACCCTGGATGCCGCCGCCCTGCGCGCTGCGGCTCAACGCACCAGTTGATTCAGATCAAAAATGGGCAGCAGAATCGCCAGTACAATCAGCAACACCACCCCGCCCATCAGTAGAATCAACAGCGGCTCAAAAATCCCCAGCAAAGCGGCGATCAGCGTTTCGGTTTCGCGCTCTTGCTGTATCGCCGCGCGCTCCAGCATGTTCTCCAGCCGTCCGCTGGCCTCGCCGCTGGCGATCAGTTGCACGGTCATGGGCGAAAAATAGCCGCTGGCAGCGATGGCCTTGTGCAGGCTGGACCCTTCCTTGACCCGCATCGCCGCCTGCACTACCGCCTCGCGCATCGGTAGATTGTCGATAACCTGCGCGGAAATACGCAACGCTTCCAGCACCGGCACGCCACTGACCATCAGAATGCTGAAGGTGCGCGCAAACCGCGCGGTGTTGGCTCCCCGCACCAGCCGCGCCAGCAGAGGCAATCGCAACAACAGCCGATGCACCGATCGCCGAAAGGCTGGGCGGCGCAGGGCGTACAGCCAGCCAGCCCCCGCTAGCGCCAGCACGATCAACAACAACCCGCCATGGGCGCGCAGAAAATCGCTCAACGCGATCAAAGCTCGCGTCAGCGCCGGCAATTGCTGATGCAGGCTGCTGAACACCTGCACCACCTGCGGCACTACATAGGTCAGGAGACCCGTGACAATCAGGATAGCAACGCCCGTCAGCAAGAGCGGATAAAACAGCGCCAGCCCTACCTTCTGACGCATCTGCTGGCGCGCTTCGGTGTAGTCGGCCAGCCGCTCAAACACCACATCCAGATGGCCCGATTGCTCTCCAGCAGCGACCGTGGCCCGGTATAACTCCGGGAAGGCCTGCGGAAAATCGTTTAAGGCGGCTGCTAGGGTATGGCCTTCCAGCACCCGGGTGCGCACCGCCAGCAACACCCCGCCCCAACGCGCCCGATCCGCTTGCCGGGCCACCGCGCCCAGCGCCTCCTCCAGCGGTAGGCCGGAGCCAACCAGCGTCGCCAGTTGTCGGGTCGCCAACGCCAGATCGGTGGCGCTGATCCGCGCCTGCCCACGCCACCAGGATGGCCCCCGGTGCCGCTCTTGACCGGCGATCTCCTCGACTCCCAGCGGATTAAGGCCCCGCTCACGCAGCGCCTGCCGCGCTAGGCGCGGCGTGTCTGCTTCAATCATGCCCTGGCGCTGACGGCCTCGAGCATCCAGCGCGGCGTAGTGAAAGGCCGGCATCAATCCTCCTGCGTCACCCGCATCCACTCTTCTAGCGCGGTATCACCCGCCAAGACACGGCGGCGACCGTCGTCGCGAATGCTCAGGCTGGAAATACGCGCATGACGCTCCATTTCCTGCTCGCCCTTCCCCTCATGAATCAGCCTTTGCAACAATTCGTCCACCGCCACCAGCTCGAAAATACCCGTACGGCCCCGATAGCCAGAATGATTGCACTGCGCACACCCAGTGGGCGCGTACAGCAGCGGCGGCTCGGTGGCTAGCGCGCGCAACGCTTCACAATCCGCCGCTGTAGCGCGATAGCCTTGTTTGCAATGGGGACAGAGCTTGCGCACTAAACGCTGGGCCAGCACGCCAATCAGCGAGGACGACAGCAGGAACGGCTCCACGCCCATATCGCGTAGCCGGGTGATGGCTCCGACCGCGCTGTTGGTATGCAGGGTCGACAGCACCAGATGCCCCGTCAGCGAGGCTTGCACCGCGATTTCAGCGGTCTCCAGATCGCGGATTTCACCAACCATCACCACATCGGGATCCTGGCGCAAAATAGCGCGCAGCCCACGGGCAAAGGTCATTTCAACTTTGCTATTGACCTGAGTCTGGCTGATGCCATCCAGGTAATACTCGATCGGATCCTCGACCGTCATGATGTTGCGTTTGCGGTCGTTGAGCACGGTCAGCCCGGCGTATAGGGTGGTGGTCTTGCCCGATCCGGTCGGGCCGGTCACCAGCAGGATGCCGTGTGGGCGCTGGATCAACCGGAGCAAGCGCGCTTCCTCGCGCGGTTCCATGCCGAGCTGCCGCAAGTCCAGCCGCCCCTCGCGCTTATCCAGTAACCGCAGCACCACCCGCTCGCCGTGTCCGGTCGGTAAGGTCGACACGCGCACATCCACCGGCCGTCCGGCGACTCGCAGCGAAATGCGGCCATCCTGCGGCAAGCGTTTTTCGGCGATGTCCAGATGCGCCATCACCTTGACGCGCGATACCAGCAACGGTCCCAGGGCGCGCGGCGGCTGCAAGGCCTCACGCAGCACGCCATCCACTCGAAACCGCACCAGCAGGCGGTTCTCGAAGGATTCGATATGGATGTCCGAAGCGTTCTCTTTGATAGCACCGGTCAATAAGGCATTGATCAAGCGGATAATGGGGGCATCATCAGCACTTTCCAGCAAATCTTCCGGTTCCGGCAGGCTCAGGGCGACTTGATCGAGGTCCATGTCATCGCCCAAGTCTTCCATCATCCGCGCCGCGCCATCGCTATCGCCTTCATAGCTATCCTGCAACAGGCGCTCAAACTGTTCGGGCGTCACCAGCGCCACCCGCAAAGGCGCGTTCAAAAAACGACGCACTTCGGTCAGGCTGTGTACGCTGATCCCCTGACGGCAGGCGACGGTGATACGGCCTTCTTCCTCATCCACCACCAGCGCCCCATGGCGCTTGGCAAAGGCATACGGCAGATGACGCACCAATAGCATGCCGTCCGCGCGTGGGACATTCGGCGGCGCTGCCAGGGTCATTTGTCGCCGAAGCCCGGTTCCGGCGTCCCGGCCGCTGGGGGCGGCGCGCGATGCGCAGAAGGTGCTGGACTCCGCTCCAACGCCACCGGCGGTTCCTCCACGGGCGGGGTTGTGGGCTGCGTGTTGAGAAGGGTGCCTTGGGCCTCGACTTCTTCCCTGGGCTTTAACACCGGTAGCTGGGCGTCGGGCAACAGCGACATGGCCTTGGCGCGCGCCGCTAGCTGTTGCTCGCGGATGTAGCTGTATTTGTCGCTGGTGTGTAGCGTACCTTGGGCTGTATCGCGCAAAATTCGTGGATGCAGGAACACCATAAGATTGCGCTTGAGCTTGCTGGTGTTGCGGTAGCGAAACAAGTTGCCCAGAACAGGCACATCACCCAGCACTGGCACCTTTTGCGCACTTTCGTCGATCTTGTCGTCGATTAGTCCGCCTAACACCAGGATCTGCCCATCCTCGACCAGCACGATGGCATTGATCTCCCGGGTGTTGAGCGTCGGCCCCTGGGACGCGGAGTTAGCCGACGGCACCACATTGGAGACCTCCTGGGCGATTTCCAGCTTGATCGCGTTCCCCTCATTGATCTGCGGCTTGACCTTGAGCTTGATGCCCACCTTCTGGCGGTTGATGGTCTGGAACGGGTTGCCGATCTGGGAAGCGCTGTCCGTCCCGCCGCTGGTCGAGGTGGTATAAGAGCCGGTCACGAACGGTACGTCCTGGCCCACGATGATGGAGGCTTCCTCGTTATCCAGGGTGACGATGGTCGGCGTGGATAGCACGTTGGCGTCGGCGTCCTTGGCCAGGGCGCTGATCAGTAGCCCAAAGTTGCTCCGCCCCAAACCCAGCTGCAACCCGGTTGGGACGTTAGCATTCGACAAATCAGGCATTTTGGGATCGCCGCTTGCCGGATTCAAAGAGGTGTCGATCGTGGTCGCCAAACCCAGGACATTGGCCAGACTGCTGGCACCCGCATCGAAGTTGGTGAAACCGATCCCCTGGTTGCCGCCCACCCCCCATTGCACCCCCAAGGCAGCGCTTTTTTCGGCGGAAATCTCGGCGATGACTGCTTCCACCAGCACCTGGGCGCGCCGCACATCCAGTTGCGCAATGACCGAGCGGAGCGAACGGGTTAAATCCGGCGGTGCGGTAATGACCAGGGCATTGGTGGCATCATCCGCCTGAATATCCACCAGCGCCGATCCGCCACCGCCACCGCCACCGCCACCGCCACCGCCACCGCCGTCACCCGCTGGCGGCGCGCCGGACACCTGGCCAGCACTGGGGGCATTGCGCGCGGCCTCATTGCTAAGATTCTTACTCGCTCCCTGCAAGACCGTCACCATATCCTTGGCCTTGGCGTAGCGCAGATAAATCACCTGGGTATTGCCACCACTGTCAACCGGTGTGTCGAGATGGGAAATTAAGGTGCGCAACCGTAAGCGCGACGCTTTATCGCCGCTGAGGAGGATACTATTGGTGCGCTCGTCGGCCACCATGCGCGGTGGAGCACCCGCAGCGACGGCTGGATCGGCCTTAGCGCGCCCCTGCTCGAGCGCGGTCAGCACCCGCACCACTTCCGTGGCGGAAGCATAGCGCAAGGGTGCAATCTCCACTTCTTCATTGCTCGCCAGATCGACCCGGCTGATGATGTTGGCAATGCGTTCGACGTTAGCGGCGCTATCCGAAATAATCAGGACGTTGGTGGGCGTATAGGCGGCCAAGTGGCCCTGGGGCGGAATCAAGGGGCGGAGAATAGGGACAATCTGCGCAGCGGAGACATTTTGCACCTGGATCACGCGCGTCACGATCTGATCAGCTTCGACCACGCCGCGCTGATCCATGGTGGGGATGTTCTCCTGTTTGGCCCCAGCCGCTGGTACGATCTTGATGACCTTACCGCTAGGAATTGCGGCGAAACCGTGTACGCCCAACACCGACAGAAACACTTCGTATAACTCTTTCTCGTCCATCGGTTTGGTGGAAATAACGGTCACTCGGCCCTTAACGCGCGGATCGACAATGAAATTTTTGCCGGTCAATTCCGACAAGCTCTCCACCAGCGCGGTGATCTCAACATCTTTAAGGTTCAGCGTGACTGGAGCCGCGTGCGCCGCCAGGGCCACTAAAATTACCAACAACGCGCTAAAGCCATAGTGGAGCCAGCGTTCTTTGGAGGACCGTGATGGTCTTTGAGGCCAATGGATCATGATTTATCAGTACGCAGTGGTCAGGACGGCATCCGGCGATGACATAGGCCAGCCATCAGTTCGGTTCCGCAGCGGAACCGTTCAAGGAAAAGGTCAGCGGAATCTCAGCACCATTGCGTAACACGCGCACAGCGATTCGATCTGCATTCAATAGTGCCGTCAACATCGTCAGTCCTTGGGCGGGATGATACAGCCGATTGCCGTTGACCTCGGTCAGGACATCGCCGCCGTTGAGACCGAGCTGCTGGAACAGTTGCCGATCACGTCCCGGTTGCAGCCGGAACCCTAGGAATTGACCGTTTTGGACATAGGGATTGGCAAAGGCAATGTCTTCCAGCGCTGTCGGCCGCTTCACCACTTCAGCGCGCAACCGCTGGGCCATGGCGCTGGCATCGATCAGGGCTGGCTCCATAGATGTAGTCGGCTCAGCCGCAGCGTCGGGCGCGGCTGGCGGCGTTTCCAGCGGTACAATCGGGGGTCTCGGCGATGGCATTTCAATAGGCGGCGCGGTCTTAGCGCCAGCCTCGCCCAGCTTGGGTAGTTTAAGGACCTCCTCCCGTCCGCCCCGGGATACCACCACATGGTCGCGCTGAATCCGTTGCAACCGGGCATTGCCAGGCAACGCCGCCCCGATGCGGTAGCCGCGCTCTAGCGCATTGCCTTCAGCAATCAGGGCTAAGGCCCGGCGATCGTTGCGATCCATGAAAAAAACGCCCACTAAACGCAGATTAAGCGGGGTAACAGGAATCGGAGTGGGTGGCACTTCCACCGAGCGGCTCGCTTCCTTTTGGCCGAAGAGATGCCAGGCCGGGATAGCGGCATACGGATCCTCCGCTGGCGGAGGTGTGGCTTGCCCATCTTCCGCTCTGGTTGGTGTGGGCGCTGGAGTAGTTAGCAAAGGTAGCGCGCGCCCAGGCCATAGGGCCAGCGTCAAATCAGCCAGCGCATACGCCAAGGCAATCACCAGAAGCGCCTGAACGGCAACTACAGCGCGCCGCAACCAAGCTTCGGGGCGAAACAGCGCTAACGGAGACTTTTGTGTAACCGTCAGCGGGGCGCGTTGGGCAACGTGGATCAAAGCTGATTTCTACATTTTCGTGGAGATAGCTTCAAGCGCTTCCGCGCTACGGCCTTATAGATCATTTCTGAGATGAGCATAACAAAATTCCGCAGTCAATCTCTGAATTTTCTTCTCAGATCCCTAACGCCGCCCTCTTCGAGTGCTAGCGTGATATTGAGGCTTCCGGCTGAATCGTCGGCGCTTTGGCGCGGACGCCCATCACCCGACCCGATTGGGGTGGGCGCGGCAGCTGCACATGCGCCGCCATCAGCGCGCTCAAGCGATCCATGGCCGACCATGGCATCGACGCGCTGTGGCGTTCGGTTAACTCGACGTGGATGACCATGAGTTCCGTGGTCGCCGCCAAGAAACCCTTACGCGCATGATATAAACGATGAAAATAATGAATTCGCTTGCTGTCGAAGCCCAGCAGCTGCGTGGTCACGCGCATGGGATCGCCAGCCACTAGTTCACGCTGGTAATTGACATGGGTTTCCACCACGAAGGTCGAGCACTGCGCGCGCTCGCGATACTCCCTGCCCATCCCCAGGCTTTCCATAAAAGCGTCCGTGGCGTAGTCGAACGCCAGCACATAATAGGCGACGTTCATGTGGCCGTTGTAATCAATCCATTGGGGCGGCACCACGCCGGTGTACAAGCATAGAGGGGGTTCGATCCGCATGGTGGTTGCGTCGCTGGCCGTGGAAAGCGCGGTACGCTACCGACTTTCGTTAGATTGCGCAATGATGCGGAGCGCTGTGGTGCAATCCAGGCATTGCCAGGATCTTCCTTCCATCTGGTCCAGAGGAATGTGCATTCATGAAGGGTCGAGTACTGATTGTGGCAGGGTCGGATTCCGGCGGCGGCGCGGGAATCCAGGCTGATTTGAAGACTGTCACGGCGTTGGGCGGCTACGCCGCGACGGCGCTCACCGCGCTCACTGCGCAAAACACCCTGGGAGTCTTCGGTATTGTTGGGGTGAAACCGGCTTTTATCGCTCAGCAGATGGAGGTCGTGCTGGAAGACATCGGCGCTGATTGCATCAAGACTGGCATGTTGCACAACGCCACTGTGATTGAAACCGTGGCTGATGTTCTGGAACGCGCGGCGCGCGGGATTCTCGTCGTTGTGGATCCGGTGATGTACGCCAAGGGTGGCGATACCTTGCTAGATCCGAGCGCACGCGAAACATTGATCCGGCGCTTGCTGCCTAAAGCCGCCCTTATCACGCCTAATGTGCGGGAAGCAGAAGGGCTAAGCGGCGTCACGATTCGCCAGCCTGAAGATTTGGGGTTGGCGGCGCAGCGATTATTGGAACTGGGTCCGACGGCGGTTTTGGTGAAAGGCGGCCATCTCGTCGGCGAAACCGTGACCGACTGGCTGACATGGCGCAATGGCTCTCAAGCCTTCACCGCGCCGCGCGCCTTGAGCCGCAACACCCATGGCACCGGTTGCACGCTGGCCTCGGCTATCGCCACCGGACTGGCGCAAGGGTCGGCGCTCACCGCAGCGGTCGAGCGGGCGCTGGCCTACGTGCGGGAAGCGATCCGCACTGCGCCGTCTCTAGGTCAAGGCTGCGGCCCGCTGAACCACGGACATACCCTATATCCGTGAATTCGAGTCCGACGGGAAAAGCGGCCGGGAGGCAAGCTGTGGTTACATCGCCAGCGGATGCAACCACGGTATTGACAACGCGCTTCAGGTCAGACAGAACCCTTTATTTCTTGGGTGCACGATAACCCGCTTGCTCGGCGGCTTCCGCGCTGGCAAAGCACTGTTGGGCTTTGGTCTTGGCGTAATTCCTTCCCTCTGGTACATGATAGATTTTTGATTTGGAGATTTTGACCGGAGCGGTTTCCGGACAAGAGCCATCCGGATTGGCCGCCACACCCGCCCCTAACGCTGAAGTGGGCGTAGCCGCTGGTTTGGCCGTCGGCAGCGCGGGAGTAGTCATGGGTACCGCTGGTTTGGCCGTCGGCAGCGCGGGAGTAGTCATGGGTACCGCCGGCTGGGCTGTTGGCAGCGCGGGAGCGGTCATGGGCACCGCTGGCTTGGCCGTCGGCAGGGCGGGAGTGGTCATCACCGGCGGCGGTGTAGCCTCACCGGCGGCTTGGGCGACGCTGAAGCTTCCAAGTGACATTACTAGAGCGGTTGTCAACAGCCCTTTGCGGGAAAACTGCTTGATAGACATGTTGCTATACCTCCATCGTGTTATGAGCACCTGCATTATCGCGCACTTAAATAAACGGCGACTTAACCATCCATCATTCTACGAACCGCATCCATCGTTCAGCATTCCATGACGCCAACAACCGTGCGGCGAATTGCAGGGCTGCTGTCAGATTGTTCTCCGCCACCTGACCCAGCGCCTCTCCCAACTCAAATCGCTCTCCACGAATCGCCAATAAAAAGGCCGGCGGCGACGGTTTGCCGTTGATTTGCTCGTAGACGTGGAGGACAGCGGCGGGGGTTAGGGCATGGCTGGTGTAGCTGGTATCGCGGGCCGGTTGCAGCCGGGTGAATTGATATGGTGGCGGACAGGAGATGCTGGCGTCTACGAATAATATCAGCGCCCGGTTTTCCAAATCGACCGCATGTTCGATTTGCAACTGGAAATCGGTCAGCAGTTCGATGTCGTCCCAGTTGACGCCCTGTTCCCGCAAGGCCGCCAAGCGCTCCAGGAACAGCGGCCCCAGCGCGTCATCGCCCCGGCTGGGGTTGCCGACGGCGAGAACCAGCAATCCCGGTGTTTTCACCTAACTTGCAGCGGCTAACGCGGATGCTTCCTTACGGACGGTTCCATCGGCATCCCGCACCAAACAATCCAGCAACGCACCGGACTCTTCCTCAATCAATTCCACATGCAGCGGCATCTGGCCCATTGCGTGAGTGGCGCAGGACAGGCAGGGGTCATAGGCTCGCACCGCGACTTCAATCTGATTCAACAGCGGCTCAGTCAATTCCTTGCCGTCCAGATAGCGTTCCGCTACCTGGCGAATCGATTCGTTCATCGCCTGGTTGTTGTTGGTGGTGGACACAATCAAGTTGGCTTTTTCGATCAAGCCGTCCTCGTTCATCCGGTAATGGTGGAACAGGGTGCCGCGTGGCGCTTCGATCACGCCGATCCCTTCCCGTGGCGTCACTTCACCCTTGGCCACCAACTCATCGCCGAAAATATCGGGATCAAGCAGCAAGTCCTTGATCGCCTCGATGGAATGGAGCAACTCAATCATCCGCGCCCAGTGGTAGGCCAGCGTGACGTGAATGGGCTCGCCCTCGCCCAGCGCCATGAATTCCTGGCGTTCCTCCTCGGCCAGCGGGGTGGCGATGAAATCGCAATTGTCGATACGGGCCAGCGGCCCCACCCGATACCAACCCTTGTCCGGCCCCAGCGAGTTGATGAAGGGGAATTTCATGTAACTCCACGGCTTGACCTGTTCGCGCAATACCTGGGCATAACGGCGGTAGTCGAGATGATCGAAGATCATTCCACCCTGTTCGTTCTTGGCCCGTAAGCCGCCGTGATACAAATCCAGCGCGCCATCGGCCCGGATTAAACTGAGGTAATTGGTGCGGATGGTGGCGAAATGGGTGAAATAGCCGGGATTGGCCGCATAGGCCGCTTTCATCAGCTTGAGGATGTTGCGGCTCCATTGCGCCATCAGATCAATGTCCACCAACAGCGTGTTGCGCTCCTGCAAGGTCAGCGATTTATTCACGCCGCCGGGAATCGCGCCGGTGCCATGAACGCGCTTACCCGCCGTAAACCGGATCACCTCCTGACCGTACTTGCGCAGCTTCACCCCCTGGCGGGCGATGTCGGGGTGGTCGGCCATCACGCCCACCACGTTGCGGTGCGCCACCTTGTCGTCGAAATCGAATAAGAAATCGGGCGAGGCCAGATGGAAAAAATGCACGGCGTGCGATTGCAGGGTTTGGCCGTAGTGCATCAGGCGGCGAATTTTTTCGGCGGTCGGCGGAATGTCTTCGATCCCCAGCAGTTGATCGACCGCCTTGGCCGCCGCCAGATGGTGGCTGACCGGACAGATACCGCACAGCCGCTGCACCACCACCGGCAATTCCCAATAAGGCCGGCCCTGAATGAATTTCTCGAAGCCACGAAATTCGACGATATGCAAACGCGCCTGACGGATGCGGTGATCCCGATCCACCAGCAGGGTGACTTTGCCGTGGCCTTCAACCCGGCTTAACGGGTCAATAGCGACCCGGCACAAATAATCGGATTGGGCCGCTGTTTCCAAGTTGCTCATGACGCGCCCCTCAATCGTAATGAATCTGGGTGTAAGGCAGCGCGATGGACTGCCCGGCCAATAACTGGGTGACGAAGGTCCAAATCGTATCCGCCGACGGCGGGCAGCCGGGCAGGAAGTAGTCGATTTTCACCACCTCGTGAATCGGATGCACCTGATCGAGCAGCAAGGGAATTTCCGGGTCGTTGGGAATCTGCGCATCCACCAGTCCGATTCCGCGCGTGTAGGACTCTTCCAGACAATCCTTCAATTCGTAGTGATTGCGCATCGCTGGAATGCCGCCGCTGATGGCGCACGCACCCATCGCAATCAGGATTTTGCAGCGCGCCCGAAATTCCAGCAGGGTGTGGACATTCTCGACGTTAGCGATGCCGCCTTCAATGATGCCGATGTCGCATTCGCCCAGTTCCTTGAGGTCGGTCAGCGGGCTGCGGTCGAACTCCACTTTTTCGGCCAGATCGAACAGCCGCTCATCGAGATCAAGCAGCGACATGTGGCAACCGAAGCAGCCGCACAGCGAGCAGGTGGCAACCTTCAGTTTGGGTTCAATCATGACGGCGACCTCCCTTGCTGACCGCCAGCGCGGCCACATCGCCGACCACGTTGATCGGCTTGCGGTCATAAAGCCGTTGGCCGATGGGGATTTCATAGCCGCTGTGCTTGCTCAGAATCGTGCCGGTCGGACAGACTTGTGCCGCTTTATCGCTCAGGCTGAAATCGGTCGCGCCCAGCTTGCCGGACGGCGTATTCACCACCAGATGGGCCTTGATGCCGCGCCCCTGCACCGCGAACACGTTTTTGCCGTCCACATCGCGGCTGGCGCGCACGCACAGCTCGCACAGAATGCAGCGGTTGAAATCAATTAAAGCGTCGGGGTGCGAGGCGTCCACCGGTCGCCGTGGATAGAAATGGGTGTAGTGCGGGGCCAGCATCCCGACGAAATAGGCCACCGCCTGCAACTGGCAAGCCCCGCTTTTCTCGCAAGCCGGACAGACATGATTGCCTTCCACAAACAGCATTTGCAGCAGGCCCCGGCGGATTTCGCGCACCTCGTCGATTTCGCTTTGCACCACCTGACCGGCCATCGCTGGCGTGGTGCAGGACGCCTGCATCCGACCATTGACCTTGACCAGACAGACCCGGCAACTGCCATGCGGGGTGAATTCGGGATTGAAGCACAGATGTGGGATATAGATCCCAGCGGCTAGCGCAGCGGTCATGACGGTCTGGCCATCCTCAAACGGTACTCGCCGCCCGTCCAGCGTGAAACTCTGCTCCTCGCTCATGGCATCGCCCCCAGTAGCACTTCCTCGTTCAGATACGCCTCGGGATCGGTGCGACCGGTCAGCCAACGCGCCTGCTCCAGCGCCGCATTCATATCGAAGGCCGGTTCGTAAGCGGTCGAGCGCAGCCGCCGCTCATAGGATTCTGGAAATTGATCCAGACTGTCCAGCACCGGATTGGGCGCAGTCTGGCCCAGGCCGCAATGCGAAGCCACCCGCATGATCTGGCCCAGCTTGCGCATTTCCTCCAAATCGGCGCGGGTGCCGTGGCCGGTATGCACCTTGTCCACCAGATCACGCATCAAGGAGGTGCCAACCCGGCACGGCGTGCAGAAGCCGCAGCTCTCGTGCACGAAGAAATGGGCGAAGTTGCGGATGCCGTCCAAAATATCGCGGCGCTGGTCGAACACCATAAACGAGCCGCCGGTTGCCAAATCCTCAAAGCAGATGCGCCGGTCGAACAGTTTGGCGGAAATCATGTGACCGGCGGGACCGGCCATCTGGATGCCCTGCGCGTCGCGCGCCCCGCAATCCTCCAGCACCTGCCGGACGGTGACGCCGAACGGGTATTCGTAAATGCCGGGGCGCTCACAATCGCCGCTGAGGCTGAGCAGCTTGGTGCCTTTGGATTCGGCGGTGCCGCGACTGGCGAACCAGTTGCCGCCTTCCACCGCGATTTTGGCGGCGGAGGCGAAGGTTTCGACGTTGTTGACCACGGTCGGTTTATTCAGATAGCCGTGGGTGGTCGGGAACGGCGGGCGGATGCGCGGCACCCCGTGCTTGCCCTCCAGCGATTCGATCAGCGCCGACTCCTCGCCACAGACGTAAGCGCCCGCGCCCAGGTGAATGTCGATGTCAAAATCAAAACTGGCGTCGCCCAGAATCGCCTGACCCAGCAGGCCCGCTTCGCGGCGGCGCTGCAAAGTCGCTTTCAGCGCGTCCACCATGTAGCGATATTCGCCGCGCAGGTAGACGAAGCCCTGCCGCGCGCCGATCACCCGGCCGCAGACGGTCATGCCCTCGAACACCAGATCGGCATAATCCTGCATCAACACCCGATCCTTGAAAGTGCCCGGTTCGCCCTCGTCGGCGTTGCAGACCACGTATTTCACTTCGCCCGGCGCGTCGCGGCAGGATTGCCATTTCGTGGCGGACTTGAAGCCCGCGCCGCCCTGCCCGCGCAGGCCGGATTTGACCATCTCCTCCAGGATCGCCTCCGGGCCGCGTTTCAGCACCGCCCGCAGCGCCGTGCCATCGGCGAAGTGCCGTCCCAGCAAAATGTCGGCCCGGCGGATATTGCTCACCACCTCGAAGAACTCGCGCGGCCATTGTTCTAGCGGCGTTTTGGCGTTCACCAGTTCGACGATGCGATCCAGCCGGGGCTTGGTGAGCCGGGTCAGCGCGTAGCCGTTGACCAGCGCCGCCGGTCCCTGATCGCACATGCCGGTGCAGGAGGTGGCGCCGACGCTGACCATACCATCGGCGCGGGTGCCGTTGATCGCCACGCCGAGCCGATCCGCCAGATAGTGCAGCAGTTCGCGGTTGCCGAGCATCCGGTCGGTGATGTTGTCGCTGATTAGGATGTCGTAGGAACCGCGTGGCTCGGTGTAGAGGAAAGAATAGAACTCGGCGACGTTGCGTACCTTGTCCGGCGAGATGCCGAGTTCTGCGGCGACCACATTGATCGACTCAGTGGACAGCCAAGTCAGGCTGTCCTGCACTTCACGGAGGATTTGCAACAGCCGGGTCGGCAACTTTTGATGGCGTTGCACGATGTCGCGGATGATCTGAACCCGCGTACTGGATTCTGGCATGAAGCACCTCTGCCGTTTTTTACTCACTAAGCGCGTTAACACGAACGGTTGATTGACCGCAGTCAGACTACCGATTAACGCAACCAAGAATAAACCAATCGCCGGAAAAAACACCAATTTGATGGAGGTTTTATTAGGTGGGTCTCAGAAACTTCGCTGACTTCAGGAAACAGAGATTTTAAAGATCGCGACGCAACGCCTTCCGTAAATGAGTCAGAGCCAAACCGTCAGCGCAGTCCAAGGATGTTCTGTATCCAGAGTTTGGCCTCACCGAAATAGCCTGGAGTACGGCTCTCGTCACCGTCTTCACGTTGGATGGAGCAAAGCCTGATAAAGCATGCAGCTATTTCTCCAGGAGCACATCGCCCGGATTTTCCGCGCTGAACACACCGGTGTTGTGGTCGTAGGCGAACAATTCGGCGTAGCGGCCCCAATCGGTGATGACTTGCAGCACCCGCTCGGCTTCATCCTCGCTCAGGGAATCCTCCAATTCACGCAGGAAACGACTTTCCGGGGCACGTTGGTTGGGCCGCTCATCGATCACCCGGCAGATATGCCCGGCCAGCGGCACCCGGTGCAAGAGATGCTCGCCAAAGATCATCTTGCGCCGCTGAATATCCGCGTCCAAAAACGCCTGACCGTGGGCGGTCAGGCGAATGTCGCCCTCGGCGACCCGAGCGAAATCGAGCAACCGCAACGCCTCTAAAATCGGAAATAAATCGTTGACCTCCAGTTCCAGCGCATCGGCCAGCGCGGCCAGATCGGCCTGGCCCTCATGGGTCGGATGACTGATTTCATCCAGCACGCCCAACAACTGGGCGATGTGGGCCGACGGCAAGCGATGGCCGAGGCCGCTGGCGCGCTGCTCGTCCGCCGTGGCGGTCATGATCTCGTAAACGCGATCCACCAGGCGCCGGAACGCCGGCGCGGTGTAATCGCGGGGATGCTTGAGGGTCACCGGCAATTCCGCCTTCACCCGCCCCGGATTGCTCTCCAAAATCACCACCCGGTCCGCGATCATCAGCGTTTCCTCAATGCTGTGCGAGACCATGAGGATGGCGCGGGTCGGAATTTGCCGCTCCATCCACAAATCCAGCAAATCGCCGCGCAGGGTTTCCGAAGTCGGCACGTCCAGCGCTGAAAACGCCTCGTCCATCAGCAGCACGTCGGGATCGACCACCAGGGCGCGGGCGAAGCCGACCCGCTGGCGCATCCCGCCAGACAGCTCTTTGGGATAAGCCGACTCGAAGCCATCCAGGCCAATCAGATCGATGGCCGCCAGCGCCCGCTTGCGGCGCTGCGCCGTCGGGATGCCCTGCGCCTCCAGCCCCAGTTCGACGTTTTGCAACACCGTCAGCCACGGGAACAGGCCAAAGGTCTGAAACACCATGCTGATGCCCGCCGCCGGCCGGGTCACCGACTGGCCCCGGTACAACACCTCGCCGTCGCTGGCGGGGGTCAGACCGCAGATGATCCGCAACAAGGTCGATTTGCCGCAGCCGGATTGGCCGAGGATCGCCACGATTTCGCCGGACCGCAGGCTGAAGTCGATGTCCTTCAGCACCACGATGTCCGCGCGGCGGTCGGTCGCGGCAAAGCGCTTGCTCACCCGGCGCAGTTCGATCAAGGGACCGTCATCGCTCATCACTCGCTCCTCATTCAATCCAACGCCAACCGCCGTTGGGCATAGGCATACAAGCGTTTCCACACCAAACGGTTGAACAGCACCACATACAGGCTCATCACCGCGATGCCCAAGGCTACGCGGGGATGATCGCCCCGGATGGTTTGCTGGGCGATGTAAGCGCCGATGCCGCTGGCAACCAGCGTGGTCTGACCCCAGTTGGCGATTTCGGCCACCACGCTGGCGTTCCAGGCGCCGCCGGAAGCGGTCAGGCCACCGGTGAGATAGGACGGAAACACCGCCGGCAACAACACCCGCCGCCACAGCAGCCAGCCGCGTAGACCCAGATTGGCCGCCGCCTCCTTGAGATCGCTGGGGAGTGCAGCGGCCCCGGCGATGACGTTGAACAGGATGTACCACTGGGTGCCGAGAATCATCAGCGGGCTGAGCCAGAGTTCCGGGTTGAGCTGGCGCACGGCGATGAACGAGACTACCACCGGAAACAGCAGGTTAGCGGGGAATGCCGACAGGAATAAGGCCAGTGGTTGCACTCGCTGCGCCCAGCGTGGCCGCAGACCGATCCAGATGCCAATTGGCACCCAGATCAGGCTGGCCAGCGCGGTCAGAACGATAACCCGCGCCAGAGTGTACAAACCCAGCAGAAAGACGTGGGCCACTTCCGCATCGCTGGCTTCGGTCAGGATGAAGCGGGCGAGCGCCACGATGCTGGCGACCGCCACACCGCCCAGCAGAACGACCCACAGTACATCCAGCCAAGGCTGAATCTGACGCCAGGTCCGCGGCTTGGGTAACGGCAACTGAAAAACCGCTTTCCGGGGTCCCGGTGGCCGCAGTCGCTCCCATACCTTTACCGGTAACGCCGCCAGCGCCCACAGCAGGCGAGTACGCCGCAGCAGTTCCAAAAACCATGACCGCGGCTTGTCCTGGCTTTCGGCGAACTCGAACTTGAATTTATCCGCCCACGCCACCAGCGGCCGGAACAGCAACTGATCGGTCAACAGAATCACCGCCAGCATGGCCAGAATGGCGTAGCCGACCGCCGCCAGATTGCGCCGGTCGATGGCGATGGCGATATAGGAGCCGATGCCCGGCAGCGACACCGACTTTTCCGAGACGGTAATGGCTTCCGAGGCCACCACGAAAAACCAGCCGCCCGACACCGACATCATGGTGTTCCAGACCAGCCCCGGCATGGCGTAGGGCACTTCCAGTTTCCAGAAGCGTTGCCAGGCCGACAGCTGGAACAGATTGGCGACCTGGCCCAAGTCCTTGGGCAACATCCGCAGCGAATAGTAAAAGCTGAACGCCATGTTCCAGGCTTGCGAGGTGAAAATGGCGAAGATCGCCGCGCATTCCACCCCCAACAGGCTGCCGGGAAACAGATGGACGAACCAGAGTACGGTGATCGACAAAAAGCCCATGATCGGCACCGACTGGAGGATGTCGAGCAGCGGAATCAGGATTTGTTCCGCCCGGCGGCTGCCAACCGCGAGCTTGGCGTAAACCAGAGTAAATAGCAGCGAACACAACAGCGCGATGCCCATCCGCAGGGTGGTGCGCAGGGCGTATTCCGGCAGATGGGCGGGATCGAGCGAGATCGGCAGCGGCGCGCCAAACTGATAAGGCACGGCCATCCGATGGCTGCCCCAGGCCAGCAGAAACAACCCGCCGAACACCAGCGGCAACAGCAGAATGTCCCAGCGGTTCGGTACATATAGCCCCGCAAAGGCTGGCGACATTGAGAGTTTGGGCATAAAAACCGGCCTGATGGTGGCTGGGCGATAAACCAGTGATTCCCAACCCTGGAACGGGTTCCTTTAAAAGCGGACTAATTCGCTCATGCTTCGAGCGGATCCGTTCAACGCTTGCGCCAACCTGGACTTCATGCCGTGTTACTTGTCGGCTTTTCCTGCATTCTGCTGATTACGCTCACCACCGTGCTGCACTATGAAGTGCTGCGGTTATTGAGCGAAAAACTCCCCACGCTCACCATTCCCGCGAGAGTAAAGCCCCTGGTCGTGGTTTTCACGACCTTTACCGCACATGTCCTGGAAATCATCCTGTACGGTCTCGTCCCCTTTCTTCTGGTGAATTATGCAAACATTGGCGCCTTGAACGGGGGCGATACCTCGCTTTTCAAATTCATCTATTTTTCAGCGGAAACCTACTCGTCCCTGGGCTATGGCGACCTCATTCCCTCCGGCTCGCTGCGCCTGTTCGCCGGCGTGGAATCGCTCAACGGACTGCTGTTGATCGGCTGGTCCGCGTCCTATATCCACCTGGCCATGGAGCGGTTTTGGAACCACCGATCCGGCTCGCGAGCCTCGGATCAATAGTGCGGGGTAATGCGTGAACGCCGTTCATGCACACCACCCTCAAAGCCAGCCACGCTCGTGCAGTTCGTGCTTGAGCTGGGCGTACAGCACCGGCGCACCGATCAGCCCGGCCATGCCAAACGACGCTTCGAGCACCAGCATCGCGATCAGCAACTCCCAGGCATGAGCCCGAATGCGGCTGCCGATGATGTGGGCGTTCATGACATATTCCAGCTTGTGGATCGCCACCAGCCAGAAGAGCGATAGCGCGGCGCCTAACACCCCGTGGGTCAGGCTGACCACCACAATCATGGTATTGGAGATTAGATTGCCGACGATCGGCAGCAGACCGGCGATGAAAGTGACCGCCACCAGCGTACCTGACAGCGGCAGCGACAGACCCAGCAGCGGCAAAACGCCCAACAGATAGAGAGCGGTCAGCACGGTGTTGAGCGCGGCGATGCGCAGTTGCGCGAACACCACCGCCGTAAAACTCTGCATGAGCCCATCGAAGCCGCGGCGCGCGGCGGCGCTCAAGGACTGCGGGTTGTCATTCGCTCGAAACACCGGCAACTGCAAAGCCATGAGCGCGCCGATCACCGCGCCGATCAAAACATAACCGACGCCGCGCAACGTATGCCCACCCCAGAGCTGTAGCTGCGCCGCGTGGTCGCGCAGCCACGCCACCGCCGCTTCGCGCAGGCCTTCCAGCGACACCGGAACATGCGCCGCCAGCCAAGGGGGGAGCAGCGCGCGCAACTGGTCCAGGGCATTGGCCATCTGCTGTAGCAAACCGGCATAACCGCCACCCGTTTCCGCCGTATCCGCCGCGTATTCAACCAGTATCGTACCGAAGATACCGATGGCCACCAGCAGAACCATCAAGCCCAACGCCTGCGCGTGACGCAATCCGGGACGCCATCGTTCCAGGAGATGCGCGAAAGCGCGCGTTCCGCCATAGGTGACGAGGGCGGCAAACAGGACCGGGGTGAGATGCAACGCCAGCACGATCAACCATAAACCAGCAAGCCCCGCCAATACCGGAGCCATCGGCTTAAAAGTAAGACCCTCTGTATTTCCGGGTCCGAATGGCATTGGATCGGTCATGCATCAAACTCCAAAACGCCAGCCTTCACGCCGACCGACAGACGTTGAGTTCACCGGAGGAAGTCGGCCAGTGCCCGACAAATCCGCGCCGGTCCGCCAGCGCGGGTCAAACGCGGTCGCCCCGCGATCGAACGGGGTTCAGCCGCCGGTGGCGAAGCCCGGATAGCAGGTCATGCCGCCGTCCACGAACAGGGTGGTGCCGTTGATGTAATCGGCCATGTCGGAGGCCAGGAACACCGCCGCCTGAGCAATGTCTTCCGGTTCCCCGATGCGCTGGTAAGGCACCAGTTGCATCAGCTTGGCGTAGGCTTCCGGCGTTTCCCAGGCCGGACGGTTGATCGGCGTGCGGATCGCGCCGGGTGCGATGCTGTTAACCCGAATCCGCAGCGGCGCCAGTTCCTGGGCCATGCTCTGCATCAGCATGTTGACCCCGCCCTTGGAAGCGGCGTAATTGGCGTGTCCACCCCAGGGGATGACCTGATGCACTGAACTCATGCAGATGATCTTGCCCGCCGCTACCGAAACTTCCTCACGGATGCCCCGCCGTTTGAATTCCCGCACCGCCTCGCGGGCGCACAAAAACTGGCCGGTCAGATTGACGCTGATGACCTTGTTCCATTGATCCAGGGTCATCGCATCGAACGCCGCATCGCGTTGTAAGCCAGCATTCGCTACCAGAATATCAATGGTGCCGAAGGCGTCGAACATCGCTTTGTACATGGCTTGTACATCGGCTTCACTGGAAACATCCGCCTTCACCGCAATGGCCTTGACGCCGAAGGTTTCAATTTCCTGGACGACCTCCTGGGCGACATTCTCATCGACGATGTAATTGACCACGACATCGGCCCCGGCGCGGCCCAAACCGATGGCGACTGCTTTGCCGATACCGGAATTGGCGCCAGTGACCAAGGCTTTTTGGCCGACGAGAATCTGGGGACAGGCGTAGCTGGGCAAGGTAGTGTTGTGCGGGGTGGGCATCACGGGGTCTCTGTTGGAGTGAAAGGGGCTGCTTCAGGTGCGGGGTTAGATCAGCTTTACCCTTGAACTATCCAGGTCGATACACCTCGTTGATGAGATTGGCGATCAGCGCGGTCCAGCCGGTTTGATGTCCAGCGCCGAGGCCGTGCCCATCATCGCCGTGAAAGTACTCGTAAAACAAGAGATGGTCCTTGAAATAAGGATCGGTTTGCAGGAGATCGCAAGCCCCGAACAGCGGGCGACAGCCGTCGGCGCCACGCAGGAACAAGCGGCTGAGGCGGCGGCACAGTTCGTCGGCGACTCCGCCCAGCGTCAGCCAAGTTCCCGAACCGGTCGGGCACTCCACCTTGACCCCATCGCCATAATAGCGATCAAAGCGACGCAGGCTCTGAATCAACAGGTAGTTGACCGGCATCCAGACCGGGCCGCGCCAGTTGGAGTTACCGCCGAACAGGCCGCTGGTGGATTCTCCCGGCTGGTAACGGACTTCGTAACCGACGCCCTCACATTCAAAGCGATAGGGGTGGTCGAGGTGATAGCGCGACAGCGCCCGAATGCCGTAAGGGGACAGAAATTCGTTTTCGTCCAACATTTTCTGGAGCAAGGCTTTCATGCGGACGATGCGCACCAGCGACAGCAGCCGCCGCTGCTCCCGGCCCGGCTGCTCCCAGCGCGACACCAGCTTGGCCAAATCGGGGCGATAGTTCAGAAACCACTTCAAACGGCGGTTAAAATCTCCCAAACCCTCCAGCACGTCTCCGGTGATCACCTCCACGGCGAACAGCGGAATCAAGCCGACCATCGAGCGAATACGCACCGGCATCTTCTGGCCATCCGGCAGCGACAACACGTCGTAAAAAAAGCCGTCTTGCTCGTCCCATAACCCGATCCCTTGCTCGCCGAGATTGTTCAAGGCGGCGGCGATATTCAGGAAGTGCTCGAAAAATTTGGTCGCGATGTCTTCGTAAACGTGGTTGTGATGGGCCAGTTCCAGGGCGATGCGGGTCAGGTTCAGCGAGTACATCGCCATCCAGGCGGTGCCGTCGGCCTGGTTGAGAACGCCGCCGGTAGGGAGCGGTTTCGAGCGGTCGAATACGCCGATATTGTCCAAACCCAAGAAACCGCCCTGGAAGATGTTGCGGCCTTCGACATCCTTGCGGTTCACCCACCAGGTGAAATTGAGCATCAGCTTATGAAATACCCGTTCCAGGAATGCCAGATCACCGCCGCCACCCCGTTGCTCGCGATCGGCTTGATAGACCTTCCAGGCCGCCCAGGCGTGCACCGGGGGGTTCACGTCGCCGAAATTCCATTCGTAGGCGGGCAATTGGCCGTTGGGGTGCATGTACCAGTCCCGGCACAGCAAAACCAGTTGGTCCTTGGCCGATTTAGGATCGACCGACGCCAAGGCCACGCAGTGAAACGCCAGATCCCAGGCGGCGAACCAGGGATACTCCCACTTATCGGGCATGGAAATGAGGTCGGCGTTATTCAGGTGCCGCCAGTCGCTGTTGCGACCATGACGGCGACGCTCCGGCGGTGGCGGTTGCCCGAAATCGCCATCCAGCCATTGCGGGATGTCGTAGTAGTAAAATTGCTTGCTCCACAGCAGCCCGGCCCAAGCCTGCCGTTGCACCAGGCGGGCGTCGGTGTCGGCGATGCCGTTTTGCAAAGCATCATAAAACGCATCGGCTTCCTGGCGGCGGGTGCTCATCACGGCGTCGAAATCGGCGAAAGCTTCGCCGGTGTTTGGTGCGGGCCGCAAGCGCAGCCGCACCGCTTGGCTGCCTCTGGCCGGAATTTCGGCGACGAATAAACCGGCCGCTTTGGTGCCGACGCGCGCCGGGTTCACCGCCCCCTGTTGGCCGTGAATCACGTAGTCGTGGAATGCATCTTTGAAATAGCCCGCTGGCGCGTCGGTCTGGCCGAACACCCGCCGCAGGTTGGTTTCGTTCTCGCAAAACAACAACTGTCGCGGCCCATCAAAATCGGCTACCCACGGGCCGATGGGATGATCGACCAGCACCCGGTTGTCGCCTTGGGCGCGCAAGCGGGGCTTAACCGCATTCTCGAACCAATTCCAGGTATTGCGGAACCACAGTTGCGGCAACAGGTGCAGTCGCGCTGGCTCCGGCCCACGATTGTGGGCGGTGATCCGCAGCAAAATATCGTCCACATCGGCCTTGGCGTATTCGATTTCGACATCGAAATAGCGGTTGTCGGCGAAAATGCCGGTGTCGATCAACTCGAATTCCGGCTCTAATTTGCCGTGCTGCTGGTTCTCTTCAATGAGCCGTTGGTAGGGATAGGCCGCCTGTGGATATTTGTAGAGCATCCGCGCGTAGGAATAGGTGGGCGTGGCGTCGAGGTAGTAATACAGCTCCTTCACATCCTCGCCATGATTCCCTTGGCTATTGGTCAAGCCGAACAGCCGTTCCTTGAGAATCGGGTCTTGACCGTTCCACAACGCTACCGCCAGACAGAGGATTTGCCGGTCATCGCAGAAACCGCCGATACCGTCCTCGCCCCAGCGATAGGCCCGGCTGCGGGCATGGTCGTGGGGCAGATAGTCCCAAGCGGCCCCGGATTCGCTATAGTCTTCCCGCACCGTGCCCCATTGCCGTTCGCTGACGTAGGTGCCCCAGCGTCGCCAGGTCGGCTCATTCATGCGCTGGCGTTCGGCGTTGTTGGCAAAGACCGGCCGCGTCATCTCATTCCCTTCATCAACAGCAAGCACAAAACCCACCTCCGTCCACCCAATTGGGACTGCTCAGCACCGCACCAAAGACGGGTGATGCTGTCCAAAAATCCATATGAGCCGATTTTGGGTTTTTGCTCCAAGACCGGTTTCAACCCATCACGGGCATGATCTGGATCGCTTCGGCTACCTTCAATCACTCTCAATCCTCTCACGGCAAACGGCCCTCTTTGTCAACAATCCAGGGCGTTTGACCTGATTCTATTCTGGCGTTACCCGAAAATTACGGGCAGAATTTTAAATTCACGACTTACAGGAGACAAAATCCGCTCATGCCGCGCCACGTTCTAAACCCCATCCACTGGCTGCTGATCGGGTGGCTAGCCGCCAACGCCGCGCAAGCCGAGGTGTTCCCGCTACCCCCTGCCGGCACCGACGTAATTGGAGAAATTAAAGTCATCTATGCCAACAAGGAAGATACCCTTCTAGACATCGCCCGCCGCCATAGCCTGGGTTATGACGAAATGGTTCAGGCAAATCCCGGCGTCGACCGCTGGACGCCTGGTCATGGGACGCCGATTGTGCTGCCAACCCGGTATATCCTGCCTGATACGCCACGAGAAGGCATCGTGCTCAATATCGCCGAGATGCGCCTGTACTACTATCCCAAGACCAATCCTGGCGAACAGGCGGTGGTGCATACCTATCCGGTCAGTATCGGGCGGATGGACTGGAAAACTCCGCTAGGAACGACCAAGATTGTGGCCAAGGACAAAGATCCGGTCTGGCGGCCACCGGCCTCCATTAAAGCCGAACACGCCGCTAACGGGGATATTTTGCCGGATGTAGTCCCCAGTGGGCCGGACAATCCGCTCGGTCTGTATGCCATTCGGCTCACCATCCCCGGATATCTGATCCACGGCACCGACAAACCATTTGGTATCGGCATGCGGGTGACACATGGCTGTGTGCGGATGTACCCTGAAGATATCGAACATTTGTTCGGGATGGTATCGATTGGTCTGCCGGTGCGCCTTGTCGATCAACCAGTCAAGGTCGGGCGGTTCAACGGCCAGCTATTGATGGAGGCGCACGCGCCGCTGGAGGAGGATGATCTACCCATCAAGCTCACTCTGGAGCAAGCCCATAAGGTGGTTACCGCCAAGACTGGCCCGGATATGCCTGGCGTAGACCCGAATGCGGTAGCGCTGGCGGTGGAGCAGTTCAGCGGTATTCCCGTCTCGATTTCCACCATAGTCACCAGACAGACAGCTGAGCCGACCTACCCAGCACCTCAGGCGGCGCTTCCCGACCCCCCACCGGTGCGGCGAATGCTGCCACCGTATCCTGCTACCGCTTACAGCAACCCGGCGTTACCGCGTTACCCCGCTACGGCCCCTGCTCTGCCCTCCAGATCCGCCTCGCCCTACGCTGGCGAAGAGGAGGGTGAAAGCCAAGCGCCCTATCCGCCGTATCCAGTCCGTCCCGCCGCAGCGTCTTATCGCCCCGCTGCGTCGGCGTATTCAACACCCGCTTATACGCCTCCCGCCTCCCCGCCTATAGCCCGGCCCGTGTTGCGGACCACCAACCCTGAGCCACCGCCATTGTCGCCATCAAAACGGACGACACCCCAATAACAAGAAACCCCGCGCATGCGGGGTTCTTGTTATGACCGGCGCTTGCGCTTACTTATAAGCGCCTTTCTTGAACGCGCGGTTCAGCCGGTCCTCGTTCGCCGTGCAGCAAGAACGGGTTTCATTCGCGGCATCCATCGCTTGCCGGGCCATGGCCTTGGCTTCGTTCGCATCATTTTGCGCTTTCTGCACATCGCTGGTGCTGGCGCAGCCAACGGTTAGGGCGGCGATAAAGGCCAGAGCGGAAACTTTGGTGACAGTCTTGAGGGTCATATTCAACTCCTGAAAAGTCTCATACCAAGCAAAAAGTGCTTTTTGACGACTAAATCAATAACGACAATAACCTGTCGTCATAGCACAACCAAGTTGCAACAACACAACAAAGCCAATATAACCAAATCCAAGCCAGCAGACAATGCCCTGTGGCCTAGAATCAGCGAATTTCAACTCGCGTGCCTTTTTTTACCCAGGAGCGGAGCACGGCAATCTGCTGATTATCCAGGGCGATACAGCCATTGGTCCAGTTGATACCCGCATTGTGAATCCGCGGAAATTCAATGCCTACGCCATGAATACCGATCTGCCCGCCAAGCAGCGTATTTTGCGGCGGGGTATGGCCATTAGCCCAGGCGGCGCGCACCTGCTCATAGGTCAACCAGTCAATACGGTGCTCGCGCAATGCGCGCTCAGCATAGTCTAAATTGGGGTAATCCAGACCGATAAAGGTTTTAAACCGACTTTGATCGTTAAACCAGCCTACGCGAAACACCCCCAACGGCGTTTTATTATCACCGCGCCTGACCTTGAGTCCCACACCGCTCCTGCCTACCGCAATTCGCGGAAACACCCGCACCGGCTGCTGGCCCTGCATGATGCTCAGGGTATCGGTCTTGGTATCTATCAGCACCCAGGGTTCTCGCGAGGTCGTTAGGCTCGTCTCCGGGGGTGCCACGGGAGGCGAGGTACAGGCGCTAATCAATCCAAACAACATGCCAAGAACCAAAATACGTCGAACCGCCATCCACATACGAATACCCATTTTTCTTTACTATGAAAGAACAACGTTCGCTGCATTGCACGCGGCCAACGCCATATCACCACACTGCTTAATCTTACACTGCACGCTCAAAAGCGGGGTTCCACCGCGACCTGGCTTAACAGAGAGTTGCCGATAAAGCAATTTTCCTTGGCCTTGCGATGCAATTCACGCACAGCATCCGCATCGGGAATCATCGAGCCGCCAAAAGTTACCTGGGGCCGCAAGCTCAGGTGAGTTATCATCATTTTGCCCTTTTCATTCTTACCCAGTTGCGCCAGGGGCGCATCCTCGTAGCGATCCACCACCAACTTTCTGAGCGCGGCGATAGAAAGAAAAGTCAACATGTGACAGCTGGCCAGCGACGCCAACAAGGCTTCCTCAGGATTACTCATCGCTGGATTGCCGGAGTAGTCCGGCGCGGCGGAACCGTTCACCGTCTGACCGCCGGCCAGATGCCAGACATGATCGCGGCTAAAGGTCTTGACCGCAAAATCCGGCGTCGTGCGCCGCCAACTCAAGCCGATGGAAAAACCGGACATGATAGATACCTCCTCTTGCCTCCGGTTGCGGATAAAGTGACCAAGCCGCGCTGGACGCGAGGCTTATGGAGCAACGGTTAAGATGGTAACCGGCGCTATTGTGTTAGGCCATACCACGCCTTTAAACGCCGACTCCTGCCCCCCCCGCAGTAGCCGCACCTGAAAAGAGGTCGGCGTGGGGTTACGCTCATCTTTACGCGGCGCATAACGCACGGCGATCTCGTAACGGCCTGGCCCCGCCTGGCCTGCTGCCCAAAAAGCGTTTTCCACCGGCCGCTCGCTCAGATTGGCGCGGGTGGTGTTGGCATCCACATCCAGGGAGCCGCCACACACAGCGGGATTGCGGTAATCCAGTTGTTGCCCAGATGGGCAGCGCACCACCAGATCGAGATCGCCCGGACCGTTCCACAAGAGCGTGACAGTAATCTCGCCCGTCGCCGCGCCGGTTTCGGACAGGCGGTCCCTAAACTCACGCCGCTCTTCTGGCGTCGACTCCGTCTTGATGACGGGTTCGTTTTGCGCTATCGGTTCGGACGGTGGGGGCGCGGGTGGCTGTGTTGTGGACGATGGCTGCCGTGCTCTAGCAGAAGACGCTGCGGCCGGTGCGCGCTCAGCCAGTAGCTCTTCCAAAGTCGCCTGCGGCGTTGCCGACTCTGTCCGCGTGGGTGATGCAGATCGGCTGGATTGCTGCACGGCCACGCTCCCTGGGGAGCGTGGGGTTTGCGGTGCCGTTGGGTCCGGTGCCGACGATGACGTATGGCTCGGCGAGCGCGGCGCGGCTGGTGCTGCATCTTCCGTCCTATCCTTGGCTGGGAGGTTTGTGGCGGAAGTGATCGCGCGCTCAGTTGGCGAAACAGTCTGATCGGATGCTGGCGGCGCGGCAGCAGGAACGGCAGCAGTGCGCTCCACCGACGCAGCTGGCTGATCTGCGACCGGACTTGCCGCAGAGGGCAACGTTATGCGCTCCGCCGACGCTGTAGCCGCCGGTAGACTCGGCGCGCCCTCAGAGGTTGTTGCCGACCCTTCCTGAATCGGCGCTCCCGTAGCTTCAGCAGGCCGTACACTCGTAGCCGAATGGGTTTCAGGACCCAAGTTTCGCGGTAGCCGCTCGGGGAATCGAGGCGCACGGTCAACCCCATCGGATGCTTCAGGGCGAGACGCAGCTGGCCCGCTTTCCAGGCGGGGGCGCGGCGGCGATTCCCCCCCCTCATTCAGCGCCACAGTGGGCTCTGGACGTCCCCATAGCCACCAGAATAGCGCCAACAACACCAACAACAGCAACACCAACCCAAACCAAAACCACCCGCTACGCTGTCCTGGCGTGGCTTCAGGCTGGACGGTCTCTGAGTAAGCGGGGGTTGCAGGCTCCTGGGATGTCGCTTGCAGGGCAGGGTCGAAGGCCGGTTCGGGCACGGACGCCAAGGCCGGTTCGGACACGGATGCCTGAGAGGACTCCGACAGACCCAGTTCCAGCGCCGGAACCGACGCCTGCGCTACGGTTGGCGTTTCCGGCGTGGGCGGCGCGGCGACCGTCAATTCTGGAACGGCAGGCTCCGGTATGGCCACAGCAGGTGGCTCGACCGCCGAGGGCGCAGCGGCTAAACCCGCCGCAGGCGCACCGGCATCGCCCCCCGGTTCCCAAAGCCCGTCCACCACAAAGCCCCAGCGGATCATCACTGGTCGGTTATCCAACAAAAAAAGCTCATTCTCCGCCGGTGTGCTTAAGGCCGCCCGTAATACGACACCCAGTTGCGTCTGGCGCGGATCATCGGAGGCGATATAGCGCTCCGCCACTTCCCGCCCCCGCTCCAGCAGACCCTGAACCTGAGCCAGAGTGGCTTGGCGTTGCTCCTCGGGCAAGGCGCTGAGCAGCACGCGGGGCTGGTCGGGATCGCCTTCGGTATACCAATCGATCCGATTCCGGGCGCGATCCACTACCGGCTCGGCCAGCAAATCCGCCATCTCCAGGCCAAGTTCACTGCTCAGCACCTTATGGATTTGCGGATACAGCGCATGTAGCGGCTGGCCAAATCCGCCGATCTCGCGCATCCCGTCAAAGGGACTGCTGCTTAAGAGAATTTGCTCCGCCATACCGCTTAGCCTCGAACATGAATAAGAAAGATCGTCTGCTTCAACGCGCCGGCGTGGTCATCAGTTCCAAAGGCGGCAGTGCAGTGGATGGCTGCGGCGCAGACGATGCGCGCGGCGCGGCGGATCGGTCAGCATCGGCCGACTCAGCCGCTTCAGCCGCTTTGCTCAGGGCGATGTCCATACCGCCGCCACCCAAAGTGAGATCAAAACCAGTCATCACCTTCTGCACATACAAGGTGACGCCTTTTTCGTTGCGCAGCACGGCGTGACCGCCACCCCGCGCGACGGTCACGCCGCCTTCCACCACCAGATAGCGCCCGGCAAAATCGGCCAGCTCGCGCAAGCGATACACCTGGCCCAGCGCATCCACTCGCGCCACACCCAACGTGGCGACGCGCAGACCCGAAACCGTGAAGGGATAGCGCTGGCCTCGAAACTCCAGCACACCCTTACCCTGACTCACGCCCAGCAGCAGCCCATAGGAGCTGCTGGAAAACTCCAAGCGGGCGTCCGGCCGTCGATCCTGAGCCAGCGCCGCACCCGCAGTCCAGTGTAATGCCGCGCCAAACAACATCAGCCAGAGCCAGCGCATGAAGATTCTCCGCATCCCGTTCACGCCGTTGGGATCGATAAGTAATGCTCTTGCAAATTCAGCAGGATTTTCTCCAGCCGACGCCCAATATCTGCATCCGCATCGCCGGTCCCGCCACTGCGGGAACAGCTATCCAATGGCCAGGTTCCCACGGTTTCATCCAAATTCACCTCCTTCCACTTGGGGTGGCCGGTCTGCCGGAGCATTCCCAGGTTGGCACGAAGGGCTTGACCCAACTTCGATAACTGCCGGCAACGCTGGACAAAATACGGATTTTGCTTGCTGGAAAAATCAAAGCTCATCAGCACCGCCTTCACTGCCACGGTCGGCACTTCTTCAGTGAGCCATTCATAATCAGCCGGGCCGATTCGCGCAGACTGGTACTCTCGCAACAGGCGCTCATCGGCCAGCGACACAAAATGGACATTGTCCAGCAGCGGCGCAAATTCTGGATTCGTCACCAAATTGCCCACTTTGGTAAACAGCGTGACCGGCTTACCGGCCACATAAAACGTGGCGTCTGCCTCGCCTTTGAGCACGGCGGTCACCCCCTGCAACGGTGCCACATAGAGCAGTTGCGCTGGTTTGACCCCGGCTAGCTGCAACAAATTGGTCGCGGTGAGCCAAGTACCACTGTCCTGCTCGCCGACGACGACTCGCTTACCCTGCAAGTCATTAAAAGATTTTATATTTTTATTGGCCAGCACATGAACTTCTTCATTGTAGAATGGGAAGATCAGCCGCAAGCGACTCGCCACCCGCCGCATCTCGGCATTTTCCGAGCGGCTGAGAAACCCCAACACATCGGACTGTACGATGCCAAACGTGGCGTTTTCCTTGCTGTTAATGCGCCTGATATTGTCAATCGAGCCTTTAGAATCCTTCACTACAATGTCTAAACCGATATTCTTAGCGACTCCCGCGATGTCATTACCAAATTTGATATAGGTACCGGTCTGAGAGCCGGTCACCATACCGATCTCTTTGGCGTTCGGCTCCTCAGCGCGCGTCGGCGTTAGCCCACACCAGAGCAAAAAACCTAGAGCGCTCAGCAGTAAACGATGCATCCAGTAGTTTTTCATAAGTCCTCACAATGCGTTACAGCAAGAATGCCGATACAGGACAACCGGTTGATTCAGCATGACCATAACCCGCTCTTACCCCATATTGCCTAAGGGCATCCAGGATTCTGGCACAATGGAGAACAGCAAACCAAGGCCTTGATTCAGGGCGTTTGTTTCTGCTTTTGGCCACGCAAGCTCTTTTCCAGTTCCTGCACAGTAGGATCGAATTGCGATTTCAGCTCATCTTCCAAACTACGCGCGCCATTTGACCGTGCCGACGGCGCTGTGGGCGGCGGGAGCGGCTGAGACGCTGGACGCGATACCGGAACTGGTTCTGGGGCTGGGGTCGGAGCTGGGGCGGGCATAGGCGCAGGCGCGGGCCGAGGCTCCGGCGCCGGCACCGGCTCAGGTGCGGGCCGAGGCTCCGGCGCGGGCCGAAACTCTTCAGGGGTGATGGAGGTTTTGCGTGGTTCAGTCGGCTGGGCGACTGGCGGCGTTTGCGCAGTCTGTTGGCTGAACCACCACCAGCCCGCCACCGCCAGCGCGATCAAAGCTATCACAACCACCATGCCAATGACCCATCCTGACGGCCCACGCTGTGCCGTTCCGGCAACTGCTGGCCCTTCTCGGGGGACGGCATCTGGTCGGGCTTGTGGGTCGGCCAGAGCGGCGGCGCTGGCCGCTGAGGATGCGCTCGCCGCCGGAGACATGCTGTCCGCTGGGGATGCGACAATCCGACCAGGGACGGCGCGGGTCGGCTCCTTGGCTACTAGCGTTGGAGATTCCGCCACAGGCGGTTCCGCCGCTGACTGCGGCGGGCGCGAGCGGGCCGGGCGCGTGCGATCATCGTCTAGATCCGGCACAGCCCCTATTTCGGGAATCGGCACGTCTGGCATCGCCACCGGCGCACTGGGGATTTCCGGCAAGGGTGGCGACGCGGGCGCGGGATTAACGCGGGTACCGCCAACCACCTTGCGTTCGGCACTGGCGCTACCCGCTTCAAGTTCCAGTTGCAGCGGCCAGACCAAGGTGGCCACCACGGTTTCAGCCAGACCCTGACCCCGCACCGCCAACTGGTAGGGCATATTTTCCAGTTGAAACACCAGATCGGAGTGGATGACGAACTTCAGAGAGTCACCGCTGTACCAGGCCTCTTCGGGTTGCAGCCAACTTTCCGCGCCCTGCCAGCCATCTGGACCCAGATGGTTCGTGGCAAAGCCGTGGCGACTTAGGGCAAACTCGAATGTCTCCAAGCTGCGTGGCAAACCGCTGAGGGTGATAATGGCGTGTCCCAGCGGCCGGGCGGGATCTTCCGATACGCGAACCGCAAGCGCGGCCATGGCCATCCTCCAGATCAGCGGATTGATAATAAATAATCGTTAGTCTTGCCCAATGCGAGTGCTCGCACCAGACCGACCAGGAACGGCCATCGGCTCGATGCGGCTTTTCTCTCCAGCTCAGGCGGCTGAACGCAAGCGTCCAAGCAACTCGCCTAAGCGCTGGTTGGCGGCCAAATCGACCTGTTTACCGTCCCGATGCTGGGCGTTGCGCTCCACCAGATCAAGAAACGCCCGAATCCAGTCGGTATAGTAATCCTGGTCGTAGCTGGATTGCTGCTCGCTCAGCTGTGGGCCGCCACGAGGGACCGCGCGCGGTGGAAACACCGGACGGGGGCCGCTTTCCACCGCCAGCATGGGCCGCTGCGCGGGCTCCAGGGCATCGTAACCAAGGAAATCGACATAGCCATTGAGCAAGTTAGCACTTAGCCGGGCAGGCAAGGCCACAATCTGCTCAAACTTCATGCGAAAGACGGTCACTTGCCGCACCAGGGCCTCAATTCGCTCCTCTAGCTTTAAGCGTTGCGCCCCATCCAGCAGTTCTTTGACAAAATCGACCATTCCCGTTTCTGGCAGGCGATAGTAGGCGCACAAGGCTTTATTACCGCTCAAGTCCTGCAAATCCCGCATCCATTCCGCCACGGCTTCGCGGGCGAACAGGGCGGCGTCATCCTGGCGAGGGGCGGCGGGCGCTGCGCCAGTGGCGGGGGCGCTCAGGCCCAGCAGGGCTTTCATCCGTCCGGTGTCCACCGCCGTGCCGATGGTAGGCGCGCCAATCGTCTGCTGCTCGCTGGGTACGCGCGTTTCAATGCGGTAATAGATGTCTTCCAGTTCATCGCTGTCGGCTTGCAACGCCCGCAACAGCTCGCCGAAACGCTGCTCGCCGGCGCAGTCAATCAACTGGCCAGCGACTTGCGCCGCCGCCGCTCGGCGTTTTTCCAGCTCCTGTTCAGGATTATCGCTGATGTAATAGTGACTCATCCGCTCCAGCATCTGCTCGCGCAAGCGCGCTATCTGTCCGGCCAATTGCTGGCTCTTGAGTTCAGGATTGCACAACGGGCGCAACTGTTCAGCCAAATAGCCGATGCCGCCATCATTAAGCGCAAAGCCAGCTTCCCAGGCCCGTTCGGGATCGCGGAAATGGGCGCTGGCCACTGGATCGTTCAAAAAGGCTTGCTTGAACGCGGCGATGCGCTTGCTCTCACCGGGCCGCACGCCGAGTTCACGGCCCTGTTCATCGTAATCAAAGATATTTTTGGCCTTGAAGTTGGGATTACGCAGCCAGAACGTGTTGCGGAACACCCCCTGTTGATCCCATTGGCGCGGCCAGTCGTGCTGCTTGCCGAAAAAGTTGAGCAGCGAACTTTCCAGCCGGGTGATCCAGCGGGTTTCCGGGGAGCGCTCGCCCGCTTTCTCCTCGAACTCCATATCAAATTTGGTCAGGATCAAAAACAGCGCGGTCGGCTGTTGCGACCGTTGTTCCGAGGTTGCGCCGTGGGTGCTGACGATCCAGTCATAGACCATCTCCGGCAGGGTTTTGACCTCCTGGTTGCTGGGGCCGATGCACAGCAACATGCTGGTCAATTCTTGCTCGGCGCAGTAGCGCTCGAAGAGATAGGCCACCTTGCCGCGCAGAAACAGGCTCTGCAAGCCATCGCCCGTGGCGAGAAAAGCTGGCAAATCCTTAATCAGCTCGCGCGAACGAGCGCCGGGGAAATCGAGTAAATCGGTGTGCTCGAAAAAATCCCAGGGCTGCTCACTGATGACAATGCGCAACTCAGCGATCAGCGCGGTGACTTCGTTGCGCGGCATAGTCACCCGCGCGCCCGTTGCGCTCATCAAGGTAAGGGTCTGGCCACCGCCACCACCCAAACCCTTGAGGGTTTGCACGTCAATGATGCTGTGCTCACGCGGCAGCAGGGCTTCCAGCCCAGCGTAAGCATCGCTAGCAAAGTTCAGACCTTGCAAGCCGACATATAATCGGGTGTAGAGCTGGCTGAAGGCCTCCACGCCGCCCCAGATCACGCCAAATAGTTGGGCGCGATCCGCAATCGCAAGGCGAGGGGCCAACTGGGCCGCCTGCTCCCAATAGCCGTGCCGTAACAGCCGCACCCGTTCCTGACCCTTGAAATAGCGCTCAAAATAAACCTGCAAATCAAATATATCCTCGGCGGTCAGCGGATCGACTGGCTGGGCTTGCGCGGCGGGGGTCAGCTTTTCCAACCACTCGCTCAACTGGGCCTGGGTCAATAGCTCGGCTTCGCTGTGATCGGCATCGGCGTAATAGGTATTCCCCAGAATTTTGACCAGATCGGTCTGGGTGAGCAGCCGCATCTGCACCGGCGCGGCGGGTGTGACACCAGAAGTCGGCTGTAGCGTGAAGCGGGTCACCAGCCCGGTGGATTCGCGGCCGCCTTCCGGGTTGATGTCACGAATAAAGTCGATTTTCTGCCCGGCGAAATCCGCCAGCAGCGGGGACGTGCCCTTGCGCGCCAGCGCCGAAATCAGATAGGACTTGCCAGACTGGCTGGGGCCAAATACCCCGGCGCACATCGGCCGCTGTACTGCCTGCTCCAGACGCCGGGCCTGGGCTGCAAGGCGGCGAAACTCCTTGGTCAACCCGGCTTTTTCCTGGCGGACGCGCTCAGTATTGTCATCCAGCCAGGTCAGAAATTCAGTGCCTACTTGATCCAGGGTGCGGCAAGCTTTGCTCAGATGGGCGTTCGTGGCGGTCATGATGAGGTTCATCGGCAATAATAAAATGACTGATCCAGCCGCGATTGTAGCGCAGGCCGAACGGAACGATGGAGCCGGTTTGTGGTGGCGATGGTTTTAGACCACTGCTAGTGAGGCTACATCGCGCCATAGAGCAGCCCGATCACCGCAGCCAGCGCCAATCCGGTCAGCGCCAAGATCCACCTTCTGCGCCGCTGATACGCCGCTCGATCCACCACCTTGCCGATCAGAGGCGGGCGATCCATGCCCAGCGCGATCCAGGAATGTTCCGGCGCAAGGCTTTGGCAATAGAAACGGACATCGACCTCACCCAAGGGTGGTGAGCTCCAGCGAAAAGACGGATTAATGAGCACATGCATGGACTGCTCCAGTCCTGGATGCGCCGTTGCCAGCTGCAACCTCGCCAACAGACCCATACCGTCGCCCCGGCCCAGAGGCGTTAAACGCGCGAGTTGCGGCACGCAATCGCGCAACAGTTGGTTCGCATCGTGCAAACCGCGCGATAGCCGACGATCTAAAAGCCACATTAGCACCCCCAGCAAGGCGACGAGCGGCACAAGCAGCAATCCGACCACTCCCAAAAGCAGCAGCGCCCCGGCATCCTGGCTCGTCAATGCCTTCACGAGCGCAAAGATCAAAAAAGCGGCCGCAGTCATAAACAGCGCCAAGCGCAACAAGCGCAGTCGCTGGCGATGGGTCACCGCCAGCTTTTGCAAGGCAGGGTGGAGTAAGGATGCTACTTCTTCCGTCATGATGGCCACCGCTTAACGGTGTAGTGCGTCGCTGGCGCGCGCGGACGCAATCGAGAAGATGCCGGTATCCAGCCAGTAACCGTACTCATCCTTTAAGGTTTGCAGTTTCAACAGCACCACTCCGCTGGGTTGCTGGTTGCCGCCCGCATCCGCCACCGCAAGCACCTTAAAATCAAGATCCACGTTTTCATCGGTGGAGCGCTCCAGCGTCACTTGCAGTGGCAGCGCCTTGGTGCGCGCATCTTGCGGATGGGCAAAAGTCACCCGATACAGTGGCGTGGCAGGCCAGCGCTCAACCCCCAGTTGCCGGAAGCCCAGAAACACCGGCGCATAAAACGCGAAGGTCGCTTCCGGCAGCCGGGTTTTGCGATCCTCCAGCTCCAGATTGGCGAAGAGCACATTTTCCTGTTTCAACCGTCCGGTTTGCTCCAGCACCCCGATGAAACGGGCGGTGGATTTCATGCCCAGATCGCGGCTGCGCAGATTGAACTTATACAGTTGCCCTTCCGATAGAGCGCAGACCATCGCGCCCACCGCTGCTGTAGTTTTGGGGTCGGTGAGCCGCCCATTGACCGCGCGAAAGGGATACCAGTCGCCGACTCGATAAGCGTGCAGGCTGATGATGCGATCCGGCGGCGCGGGCAGCTTGGCCAGAATCGCCGCGCGCACCGCTGGCAAGCGGCAAGGCCGTCCGGAAATCAGCAGATAGTCGCAATCGTACAGATGCACCACTTCGCACAGATCGCTCAACACCTGACCAAGGATGCGGCGCACGGTAGTATCTAGTGCCAGCATCGTGGTGGAGAACGCCACCTCGGCCAGTTTAAAGTGCGAACCGCCGGCCGCGCGCACCGCATCCTCCACAAAGGCCACCACCTGCGCATGCGGCCCACCGCCTGCCGGATAGACATCGGCTAGCCGTAGCGTCACCGCTTCGTTGCCGAGGCTGAGGTCGGTGTTCTCGTAACGCTGCATCAGGGCCAGCGCCAACGGCAAGGCCACCTGGCTGGCGAATTGCCGCCGTAAGGTCCGCTCGCGTTCGGCCTGATCGCCGCGATTCGCCCCCAGCAACCGCGCTAGCAATTCTTCTGAATTGGCCGCACCGCTTTGACGGATCGCCTCCAATAAGGCTGGCAAGACATTGCGCTCAATCATCCCAGCTAGCACATCGTCACCGGCGATGTTAAAGCCTTCCCGAAACTCCTGTGTCGGCTTGAGCGCGGTGCCACCTTCCAGTTGATACGTGGCGATAATCAGGTCGCTGGTGCCGCCGCCGATGTCGATGCTGGCCAGCCGCAAACACGGCAGCTCGCCATAACCTTCGCGGATTCGGCCAAAGGTTTGAAACAGCAGCGCCGCATCACCCTGAAAGTTGTGCTTGATCTCGTTGTATAGAAACACGATCTGGGTGCCGGTGGCTTCATCCCATTGCAACACCGGTTCCGGCGCTTGGCTCTCGTCCAAGCCCAACGCCCGCCAGGTCAGCCGGATTGCAGTCCCAACCCGGCGTGTAAATAATTTCCGCTCGGCCAGCGGCATGGCGGTGGGCAAGGTTAGAATTGCCCGCCGTAAGCGGCGCGGCGCTTCGGAATGCACCCGCTCATAGCGACGCGCGGGCGAATTGGCTTGGACGAAGGCTTGCAGCAGCACTTCAGCGACAAAAAAGCTCATCAGGGCGCTGCGGGAAAACAGCGCGGTGACCGCAGGCGGTTCACCAGGGGCCAGTTCTTCGCCATCCTCGCGCAGATGCCCGATGAACGGGCCGGTGGTCACCGGGCCGCTGTCCCCGCCAAATCCCTCCGCGCCAGGATTAAAGCGCCACGGATGGTGGCGAGGATCGGTATCCCACAGATAACGCTTAGGGCCGGATAGCCCGGTATGACCCTCAGCGCCGTGGCTGAAGTAAGACAGCGCCTGCGCTTCATAACCGATGCGGGTCACGGTCGGCCACAGAAAGGCGCTGGGGCGACCGCTGCGGCGCGACAGCTTCTCATCGCCAAAGCTGCTGCGCACAAATTCGATCCGGCTGGGAAACGGTTCGTTATACACCCGTTCCGGCCGTGACAGATCGCGCAATTCCAGCCGGTAGCTGTCGTTCATGTCCACCGGCGCGTCGCCGCTGGTTTCCATCAGAATGCCGCAGGTGCGGGAATTGCCGATATCCAGCACCAAATCGACATTCACTGGCTGATTGAGTCGAGCGGTCGGGCCGTGGTCCACGAAGGTAAAACGCAAGCGCGGCGGTTGCACTGCGCGCCGCAACAGCGTCAGCACCGTCAGCCAGGCTGCGCGCGCTTCTGGGCTGGCGCGGGACTCTGCCTCTTCCACGCGCCGTGGGGCGCGCCGCCGCACTTCATAGGCGTGATAGCGCTGATGCAGCCATTCCCGCACCCATTCCTGCTCCAGAAACCAGCCGGTATCCGCTTCGGCGTCGCTCAGGGCGAATTCTTCACCAGACTGCATATCCAGCGGGCTGGGCGCGAGGTAGGGCCGCCCTTCCCGGGTCGGTAGCAATTGGGTGTCGAACGCCAGAGTCACCCGATGGGTAAAACCATCCGCGTCGGGTTCGGGCAACTCCACTAGTCGCGCCCGCGCCCAGTTGATCGGGCCGCTGTCAAACACATGCTGACCGTCCGGGCGTGGCTCCCGCACCCGCAGGAACGGCAACGGCAGCCAGCATTCATTGAGAATGGCGACGGCCTTGGCGGCATTTAGGGAGAGCACTTGCTCTGGTTTGATGGTGCGGCCATCCTGGGCGACGAATTGGCCGCTGGCATCGTCGGCGTACAGGCAGGTGAGCAACGCCCGACCGTCCGCGCCGGTTTCCGCCAAAAACGCCCGCGAGACCCGCATCTCCTGGATATTCAGGCCGAAATCCAAGAGCTGGATGGCCGTATTCGGGATTAGATGGATGACCGGACCGAAGGTCTTCAGTTTCGCCAGCATGGCTATAACCTTTGCGCAAGAGGCCGTCTTTTTTATGGAATCCCGACGCTGAAGAACGCCAGGCCAGACGCATTGTACGGCGTAATGATAGGCAGCGGTGGATTCAAGCGCGATACCACACCCTGTTTGATGTCAGCCGACGCGGGTGATTTGGCCTTAGTTAGCATCGCTTGCAACGATCCCAGAACCGCTCGTTGGCTACGGTCTTTGGCTGGCGCTCCAGGCATTATCGCGCGCCAGCGTATAACGGGCATCCAATGTCGGCTGTAACGCCACCAGCGCCGCCAGCCGACGGATCAGATCAGTGACGTAGACCGCCTCCTCCAGTCGCAAATCCCGTCCGAGCACCGCTTTTTCCCGATAGCTCAGCCACTTTTTGACGACCGGGTAACCGCCGATGGCGCACTCCCACACTGACCGGGGGACGTTGGCCCAGTAAGCGACTTCGTTCAGGTAGAGATCGCAAGCCGACTCAGCCGAGGATTCCGAGACCGGATGCGGCTCGACGCGCCCCTTGCCCGGCATGGTGACGCCGCCCTTGCCCGAATAGCCCCAACCCGCCGTCACGGCCAGTTCGCCAGCGTCCGGGTCGATGCTGCCGCCGCCGACCCGGCACATCGCACCCACGGCCCGCAACTCCGGGCGAATCTTGCCGACGGTCACCCCCGTCACGGGCCGGTCGATGTCCAGCAGCGCGGCGATCTGGCGACCCAGCGCGGCGGAAGCCAGCAGCGCATCCCGATCCATCGGCAACGGAATCCGGGGCCAATCCTGCCGAATCCCGTCGGGGTTCTCGGCTAAATACGCCGGACTGAAACCGGTGGCGAGGGCGTGCAACCAGAGCAGCGCGGCGGTCGCGGCGTCCTGGTCGGGATCGGGCAGGTTGAGATACCGCAGATAAGCGCGGGCAGCCGGCGACAGATTGGCCGTGACGACCGGTTCCTCATCCATGCCGGCCAGCACGCCGTTGGAACCGTTTTTCTTGATCGTTTGCGGGAAATGGCGCAGCCACACCGGAAAACAGGCGTTGTCCGGCACGATGAAATGGTCGTCGGACAGACCGGTCACCCAGGAACAGGGGACTCCTTCCGGCGCGGCCGAGGATCGGAACCGCGTCATGAAAAAGGCGTTGCCCTCCCAGCACTGCTCCCAATAACGCGGGCGTGGCTCGTTCCACAACGGCCGCACCGGCAGGTAATAGCACCAGCGGTTATCGAAAGCGCGCACCGCGTATCGCCGCAGTCTTTCAGGATCAAAACGTTCGCTTGCCAGCAACTTGTCGCGGGTTTTTCGAGCGTCGAAGCGTGCTGCATCACGAGTCAGCCCACCGTTTCGCGCCTCCAGTTCGGCCCAAGTCACCGCCGGATCGAAATAGGCGCGCATCCGTTTTTCCAGCGCGTCCCGGTCGATGTCGATCAAGCCACCGCCGCGTTTCTCCATCAGGCCGTTGGTCGGCGGTTCGGCGCACAGGTCGAGGACGCTCGGCCAATCTTGATACGTCGCCGAAATCGTCATGGGGCGGAAGGAAAAGCGGTTTTCCCGGTTCGGTTGCGCCAGTTGGTACTGGCCGTCGAAATCCGGCGCGTCCAGGCTATTCAATAACTCTTCCCGTTTCTTGGCCCCCCAGAAATCGCGAAAATGAATTGCTGGTTGTCTCCGTCGCTTGCTGCCGCGTACCAACAAACCGATCGCGGTACCCACTCGAATTCCTTCTTTACTGAATGACGTCGAAAAGACACTCGGATCGGGCCTGCCGTCCGGGGTCAATTTACCGGTTTCCCGGCTGTCGCCGTTCATATCATCGAACCAAAGCTTATCGAACTCAGCAATAAGCCGTTGACGTAAAACCACGAAAGACGGATCGTCAACATAGGAATGATTTGAGATGTAGCACACCACGCCGCGCCCGGTTTTGACGATCCGTCGCTCGGCGACGCGGAAAAAGCGCACGTAAAGATCGTCCAGGTTGAACTTTTTGATTCCCCAGCCGCCGCCCGCGACCGGCTGGTTCAGGTTCTCCTTGTATGCCTCCACCAGATCGCCCTCCTCGTCCGGGCTGACGCCGGCGAAGGCGTTATAAGGGGGATTGCCCAAGATCACCAGAATGGCCTTGCGCTGCTTGATGTCGTCGGCCTTGTCGCGTTCCTCCTGGAATTCTGGAAACGGAATGGCCATCTGCCGACCGGCCTGCGCCAGCGGCTCCCAGTTGGTCAGAGCGTTGGTGAGGTAGATGCCGGCCCGCTCCCGATCCTCCCGCAGCGGCACGCCGAACTGCCGCAGCAGCAGGCCCAGTTGCAGATGGGCGACCACGAAAGGCGCAGGCAGGATTTCGAAGCCGAAAACGCGCGTCAGCGCGGCCTGCTTGAGTTGGGCGGACGTCAAGGCCGCGCCGCCTTTCTCGTGCAAGGTTTGCCGAATCCGCCGCAGCACCTCGACCAGATAGGCACCGGTTCCGCAGCAGGGATCGAGCACCAGCACCGAAGGATCGGCCAAACCGTCGGTCAAGCGGAGTTCCTCGCGCAGCACGGCGTCCACCCGCGCCACCTGATAGCGGACGATTTCCGGCGGCGTGTACCAGACACCCAACTGCTTGCGCAACGCCGGGTCGTAGGCCTTCAGGAACGGCTCGTAAAAATACTGGACGGCGTATTCTTCCTCGAAATGCTTGAAAAATTCATCCCGCACCACCCGATTGAGCGCCCTGCCGGCCCAGTCCAGCACCTCGTCGAGATGCAGCGGTTGCAGGCGCTTCGGCGTGGCGATCTGCTCGAACAGGCTGGCGATCATCGGCACATGCAGATTCCAGGCGGCGGCCCGCCAGTCGAACGCGCCCGTTCCGCCCTGTCGCGCCCACAGCACCCAGGCGGAAAACACGCCGTAGAACAAGGTTTGCACCAGCGTCGCGCGAAAAAAGCGTTCGCCGCTGTCGCCCTCGAATTTCAGGCCCAGCGCCCGTTCCAGCCCCTCGCGCAGCAGCGCCAAACCGGGCAAATCGCTGGCGTTGTCCACTCGGGCGCGGGCCTCGCGGGCGTGGGACGCGAGCAACCAGGCCAAATCCTGCGGATCGGCCAACGGCGCGTTGTAGCTCAGGGCGCGCGCCAGAAAATCCAGCAGCCGGTCGCCGAGCCACCCGGCGGTCTGGCGCGGCTGGCGCAGCAGATCGAGAAATTCCGCTTCGCTGGCCGCCAGTGGCAACCGCTCCAACGGAACCATCTGGCCGACAGCATCCCGACCGACCAACACGAAATCGCGGTAATTGCTCACCAGCACCGCGCCGTAATGCTGGGCGTAGCGCGTCACCTGCTCACTGGCGGCGACGGTCAGAATCTCCTCGCTCCAGCCCTTGACTTCCACCGCGCCGCGCTCCGGCTTTCGGCCCGGCAGCGGTTCGCCCTCCAAACCAGCCTCGAACTGACCAGCGGTGAACAGCCCGAAATCGGGATTGCCGGCCCCGGTATCGCGCAACTGCGGCACGGCCCGGACTTGGGGCTCCAGACGGCTCCCCGCCTGATTCAACAAGCTTTCCAGCGCGCCGTAGTACGAGGTTTCGGCGACGCCGCCACCGGTTTCATAAATCTGGCGGAGCGCGGCGAGGTAGGTTTCGAGTGGGTGGATAGCCATTACTGCCTCTGTTTCAGGCGCGAGTGATGATTTTGCACGTTTACGGCAGCAGCCAGGCACCCACGATAGCGAAAAACAGCGCTGGCAGCAGATTGCCGACGCGAATGCGTTTGATTTCCAGCAGGTTGATGCCAATCCCCAAAATCAGCAAGCCGCCCGTGGCGTTGATGGCGTCGAGCACCGCCGGTTGCGACAGAAACGCCAATTGACCCGCCAGCAGAGTAATCGCGCCCTGCACCACCAGCACTGGCGCAGCCGAGAATAGCACCCCGACGCCGAGCGATGAGGCCAGCGCCACCGAGGCCACGCCATCCAGCAAAGACTTGATCAGCAACACGCTGGGATCGCCCACCGTTCCGTCCTGAATAGATCCGACGATGGTCATTGCGCCGGTAAGATACAGCAAGGAGGCGGTCACAAAGCCCTCAACGAAACGCTCGGAGCTGGAACGTAGCCGCCGCCGCAAGGCTTCGCCCAGGCCTTCCAGCCGTTGTTCAATGCGCACCAACTCACCGGTCACACCACCTAGCAACACACAGGCAATCGCCAACAGCGCATGCTGCGCCTCCAGCGCCATGCGCAGGCCAATCACCACCACCGCCAGCCCCAAAGCCTGCATGACAATGGCTTTGATGTTCTCTGGCAGCCGCACGCCCGCCGTCAAACCGATAATGCTGCCTACCACCACCGCACCGGTATTCACTACTGTCCCCATCATCCGCGCTTCTCCCGTAGCCTGTGCAACCCAACCGCCCTGAGGCTAGCCAACCAGCATCTTGATCCCGACCAGCGCCAGAAACACCGCAAACACCTTTTTAAGCATGGCGGTCGGCAAGGTATGCGCCAACTTGGCTCCGAGAGGAGCAGATAACATGCTGGCGGCCGCTACCCCCGCCAGCGCCGGCAGGTAAACATAGCCAAGGCTCCAGGCGGGACGCTCCAAAACTTGCCATCCAGTGACGATAAAACCCAGCGAGCCGGCTAACGCAATCGGGAAGCCGCAAGCGGCCGAGGTGGCCACTGCCTGGCGCATTGCCGTATTGCACCAGGTCAGAAACGGTACGGTCAGGGAACCGCCGCCAATGCCGACAATGGCTGACACCGCGCCGATGATCCCACCCGTCACGGTTATCCCCACCGCGCCGGGCAATCCCCGTTGCGGTGCAGGTTTAGCCCCAAACGCCATCTGCGCCGCGACCGCCAACACAAATACTGCAAAAATGCGGCTCAAGGCGGCGCTGGGCAAGGCGCTGGCCACGGCTGCCCCCAACCAAGTGCCCACAATAATGCCAGGCGTCAGCCGCCACACTACTGGCCACAATACCGCGCCGTGCTGATGATGCGCGCGCACCGAAGCTATCGAGGTCAGTACAATCGTCGCCAGCGACGTGCCAATGGCCAGGTGCATGACGATGGCCGTAGCCATCCCCTGGCCGTGAAAAATCCAGGCCAGCACTGGCACGATAATCAAACCGCCGCCCACGCCCAGCAAACCCGCCATCACGCCGGCGAACGCGCCCAGCGCCAGATACAGCAACAGGGTCAAAATAATCGATTCCACGTCTGGTGATCCTTGTCAGGTTGGGTCATGGCGGAGAGCGGCATACCGGTTTTATGGTAAATTCCATCCCGAAGCCGTCGCCAAGCGTGGCGGCCATTGTAAGGGCGGCGCGCCAACATGTCCCCGCCCCCATCACCATCATCCGGTAGCGGCAATGCACCGCAATCACGACCAGACAGCGAGGAGCAGGCACAGGCATGAACATTAAATCCATTGGCGTGTTAGGGGGTACCGGTTTTGTCGGGCGGCATTTGGCGGCGCATCTAGCCAACCAGGGCTATCAGCTCAAGATTCTGACCCGCCATCCGCAACGTCACCGCGAGCTGGAACTGTTACCCGGCACGCGCCTCGTGGCCGCCGATGTGCATGACCCTGTGGTCTTACAAGCGGAATTGGCCGGCTGCGACGCCGTCATCAATCTGGTCGGCATTCTGCACGAACGCGCTCACCAGAGCTTTGCCGCCGTGCACAGTGAACTACCGGCCAAGGTGGTGGACGCCTGCCGCGCGGTCGGCGTGGGCCGTCTGCTGCACATGAGCGCCTTGCGTGCGGACGCCGCCCAGGGTCCTAGCCAGTATCTACGCACCAAGGGCGCGGGCGAGCAGCAGGTCCTGCAGGCACAAAATCTGGCGGTGACCTGTTTCAAGCCCTCTATAATCTTCGCCACCGACGACAACTTCCTCAATCAATTCGCTGGACTGCTCAAAAATCTGCCGGTGCTGCCGCTGGCGTGCCCCGATGCGCGTTTTGCTCCGGTCTTTGTCGGCGATGTAGCGGCTGCGTTCACCAAGGCGCTGCAAGATGAAGCCACCATCGGCCAAAGCTATGAACTCTGCGGACCACGCATTTACACCTTCAAGGAGCTGGTTGAGGAGGTTGCCCGGATGCTGGGCCTGAAGCGGACGGTTTTAGGGTTGCCGGATTTTCTGGCGCGTTGGCAGGCCAGGATTTTTGGCTTGCTGCCGATCAAGCTGTTCACCATGGACAATTATCTTTCTCTGCAAGTGGATAGCGTGTGCGAATGCAATGGCTTGGACGCGCTGGAGATTAGCCCGCACTCGGTGGAAGGCGTTATGGGCCATTATTTCGGCAACCAGGTTCAGCGGCTGCGCTACGACGCCCTGCGCCAAACCGCCAGCCGCAGTTCAGAACCGTACTCTATGGCGTCTGGTGACCGCAGCGAATGAATCCAGTCCTGACCATCGCCAAACGCGCCGCGCTGAGCGCCGGCCGTATCTTGCTGCGCCATTTTGACCATCTGGAACGTTTGACCGTCACCGCCAAACAGCGCAGTGATTTTGTCAGTGAGGCCGATATTCAGGCCGAACGTGAGATCATTCAGATCTTGCGCAGGACGTATCCTAGCCATGGCATCCTGGCCGAGGAAAGCGGCGCGCAAGCGGGCCAGGACGACTACCAATGGATCATTGACCCACTGGATGGCACCACCAACTTCCTGCACGGCATTCCGCATTTCGCTATTTCCATCGCCTTTCGCCATCGCCAACGCCTGGAAGCGGCGCTGGTCTACGATCCGATCCGCCAGGAGATGTTTATCGCCTCACGGGGTGAAAGCGCGCAGCTCAACGACCGCCGAATCCGGGTCAGCACGGTGACAGCGCTGGACAATGCCCTACTCGGCACCGGATTCCCCTTCCGCCATCCTCAGTCTCAGGCGGCGTATCTGCACAGCTTCAACGGGCTGATGGGGCGCTGCTTGGAGATTCGCCGGGCCGGAGCGGCGGCGCTGGATTTGGCCTACGTCGCCGCCGGGCGGTTGGATGGCTACTGGGAATTGGGCCTTAAGCCCTGGGATTTGGCAGGCGGCGCGCTGCTGGTGCTGGAAGCAGGTGGCCTGATCGGCGACTTTGCCGGCGGCAACGAATTCCTCCACTCCGGCAATATGGTGGCCGGCACACCCAAAATCTTCAAAGCGCTGCTTCAGGAGATCCAGCCGCATCTGGCCCCGGAACTCGCACGCTAACGCCGAAAACCGGAGGTAATGGGATAGCGCCGGTCGCGGCCGAAGGCGCGGGGCGTGATGCGTATACCTGGCGCGGCTTGGCGGCGCTTGTATTCATTGACGATGACCAGGCACGCCACCCGCTCCACCGTGGCGCGTTCGAAGCCCGCTGTCACCACTTCCTCCACCGACCGATCCTGCTCGACATACGCTTGCAGGATCGCATCCAGCACTTCGTAAGGCGGCAGGCTGTCCTGGTCGGTTTGATCCGGTCGCAATTCCGCCGACGGCGGCCGGTCGAACACCCGTTGCGGGATCACCGGTGAGCGCTGGTTGCGCCACGCCGCCACCCGGTACACCATGGTTTTCAGCACGTCCTTGATCGGCGCGAAGCCGCCGGCCATGTCGCCGTACAGGGTGGAATAGCCGACCGCCGTTTCGCTCTTGTTGCCGGTGGTCAGCACCATCTTGCCGGTCTTGTTGGAAATCGCCATCAGCAGCACGCCCCGGCAGCGGGCCTGGATGTTCTCCTCGGCGATGTCGGGCGGCAAACCGGCGAACAGCGGCTGCAAAATCTGTAAAAAAGATTGAAAAGCCGGTTCAATGGGCAGCAGGTGATGCTTGACGCCCAGCGCCTTGGCTTCCAGCTCGGCGTCGGTGTTGCTCATGTCGGCGGTGTAGCGCGAGGGCATCAGGATCGCTTCGACCCGCTCCGCGCCCAAGGCGTCCACCGCGATGGCCAGCGTCAGGGCCGAGTCGATGCCGCCGGACAGCCCCAGCACCACGCCGGGAAAGCCGTTTTTTTGGACGTAATCGCGCACCCCCAGCACCAGCGCCTGATAGATGCCTTCCTCCAGACCCGGCTCGGCGGCGATGGTTCCCAAAACCGGCGTCAAGCCATGCTCGGACACCTGAAAATCCACCGGATACAAGCCCTCGGCGAAAAAAGGCGCTTGTTGGAGCAGCGTGCCGTCGGCCCCGACTACGAGCGATCCGCCGTCGAACACCAGTTCGTCCTGGCCACCGAGTAGATTGACGTAAACAATAGGAATGCGACTTTCTTTGACCCGCTGCCGCAACACCTCCAGCCGTTGATAACCCTTGCCGGCGTGGTACGGCGAGGCGTTGAGATTGACCAGCACTTGCGCTCCAGCCTTGGCGACTTGCGCCATCGGGCCTGGCTGCCATACATCTTCACAAATCGTCACCCCGACTCGAACACCCTTGATCGTGGTTACCAACGGTTCCGTTCCGGCGATGAAGTAGCGCTTCTCGTCGAAAACACTGTAGTTCGGCAGCAGTTGCTTGTAATAAGTCGCCTGGATGACGCCGTCGCTCACCACCACGGCGGCGTTGCGCAACCCTTCCGCCGTCGCCAGGGGACAGCCGATCACGGCGGCGATGCCCCGGATCTCGCCGCACAACCGTTGCAACGTCGGCTCCACTTGGCCGACAAAGCCGGGACGCAGCAGCAAATCCTCCGGCGGATAACCGGTCAGGGTCAGTTCGGGGAAGACGATCAAATCGGCCTGCAACTGGTCACGCGCTTCCACGGCGGCGGCGATGACTTTATCGGCGTTCCCGCCCATGTCGCCGACCAGGAAATTCAGTTGGGCCATCACGACCCGAAAAGAGGTGGCGGGAGCGTTCATGGCGTGCTGGATTCTCCTTATTGCCGGCCAGAGGGAAGGAAGCGGCATTCAAGACGGCAAAAGGGGCGCTCGCGCGCCCCTGATGGCTTCAAACTCGGATCAAAATCCGATGCTTAGGGGAAGAACTTCTTCATCGCCGCGCCGATGTCGGCCGGGGAGCGGACGATGGTCGCACCCGCCGCTTCCAGCGCCGCGAACTTGTCGGCCGCCGTGCCCTTGCCGCCCATGATGATCGCGCCAGCGTGGCCCATGCGCTTGCCGGGGGGCGCGGTGACGCCGGCGATGTAGGCCACCACCGGCTTCTTGACGTTGGCCTTGATGTAGTCGGCGGCTTCTTCCTCGGCGCTGCCGCCGATCTCGCCGACCATCACGATGCCTTCGGTCTGCGGGTCGTCCTTGAACAGCGTGATCACGTCGATAAAGCTCATGCCGTGGATCGGGTCGCCGCCGATGCCGACGCAGGTCGATTGCCCCAGCCCGGCGCGGGTGGTCTGATCGACGGCTTCATAGGTCAAGGTGCCGGAACGGGACACGATGCCGATCTTGCCGGGCTTGTGGATATGGCCGGGCATGATGCCCATCTTGCAGCCGCCGGGGGTGATCACGCCCGGACAGTTGGGGCCGATCAGATAGGTTTTCGGATAGTTGTTGGTCAATACAGCCTTCACCTTCAGCATGTCGGTGACCGGAATGCCCTCGGTGATGCAGGCGATGACCTTGATGCCGGCGTCGGCCGCTTCCAGGATCGCGTCGCCGGCGAAAGCGGCCGGGACGTAGATCATGCTGGCTTCGGCCCCGGTGGCCTCGACCGCTTCGCGCACGGTGTTGAACACCGGCTTATCTAAGTGCTTGGTGCCGCCCTTGCCGGGGCTGATGCCGCCGACCAAGTTGGTGCCGTAGGCGATGGACTGTTCGGAGTGGAAGGTACCCTGCGAGCCGGTGAAGCCCTGGCAGATAACCTTGGTGTCTTTGTTGATCAGGATGCTCATGGTCGTCTCGTTCTCTCTGAATCGTGGAAACCGAATACGCCGCTTACTTGACAGCGGCCACCGCCTTCTTGGCGGCGTCGGTGAGATCTTCGGCGGCCATGATGTTCATGCCGGATTTAGCCAGCATCTCGCGGCCCGCTTCGACGTTGGTGCCTTGCAGGCGCACCACCACGGGCAGGGTCAACCCCACCTCCTTGACGGCGGCGATGATGCCTTCGGCGATGGTGTCGCAGCGGACGATGCCGCCGAAGATATTGACCAGAATGGCCTTGACCTTGGATGAAGACAGAATCAGCTTGAAGGCCCGCGCCACGCGCTCGGCGGTGGCGCCGCCGCCCACATCCAGGAAGTTGGCCGGCTCACCGCCTTGCAGTTTGATGACGTCCATGGTCGCCATCGCCAGGCCCGCGCCGTTGACCATGCAGCCGATGCTGCCGTCCAGCGCCACATAGTTGAGGCCGATTTCGTGGGCGATGTGCTCGCGCTCGTCCTCTTGGGTCGGATCGCGCATCTCGGCGGTGTCCTTGTGCCGGTAGAGGGCGTTGTCGTCCAGGCTGACCTTGGCGTCCAGCGCCATCACCTGACCGTCGGTGGTCACGATCAAGGGGTTGATCTCGACCATGCTGCAATCTTTTTGAACGAACAGGTTGTAGACGCCGTTCAACACCTTGACCAGCTGATCGACTTCCTTCTTGCCCATGCCCATGCGGAAGCCCAGATCGCGGGCTTGATAGGGCTGGATGCCGGCGACCGGATCGACGGTCAGGGTCAGAATCTTCTCAGGCGTCTTGGCGGCGACTTCCTCAATGTCCATGCCTCCTTCGGACGAGCCGATCAGGATGACGCGCTTCTTGCTGCGATCCACCAAGGCGCTCAGATAGTATTCCTTGGTGATGTCCACGCCGTCTTGAATCAGCAGGGCGTGGACCTTGACGCCATCCGCGCCGGTTTGCTTGGTCACCAGGGTCGATCCCAGCAGCTTGCCAGAAATGTCCTCGACATCCTGGAGGCTGCGCGCTAGCTTGACGCCGCCGGCCTTGCCGCGACCGCCTGCGTGAACCTGGGCCTTGACCACCCAGAGCGGCCCACCGATCTGCTTGGCCGCCTCGACCGCTTCCTGCTGGGAGGTGACCTTGATGCCGCGGGGTATCGCCACGCCAAATTGTTGAAGGAGTTCTTTTGCTTGGTATTCGTGCAGGTTCATGCGGTTTACATCCCCCTTTCTGTTGGAGTGTCCATTCTATCCCGAAAAGCCACAATCTTCATCCCATGCAGCGCGGGGCGCGCTGGCGCGGTAAAATTAACCGATGCACGGGAGCGACGCCACTCAGTCGGCGAAGTCAGTATGCGCTATTCCGCAAGAATGGCACCTCAGCACCCGCTCTCCATCGCCGCTCAGCGCTGTCCCATTGCACAACTGAATATGACCACTGTCAGCTCGCTCGCCGCCATTGCCAGCCCTTTTCCAGATCGCCGTCATTTGTGGCGGGTGCTACGCGCCTCCCACTTCTATCGACTGGCCCTGGCGGGGCTGCTCCTCGCCGTATTCGTCTTGGAGCCACAAAACCGATTGTTCGGTAAATACGCGCCCAGCCTGTTCCTCGCCACGGTGCTGGCGTACCTGGGCTTGACCTTACTCGCTCTGGGCGGCAGTTACTGGCGACGGCCCGCTCTCCCGGTGCAAGCGCATCTGCAAATGCTCATAGATTTGGTGGCTCTTACCGTAATGATCCATGCCTCAGGCGGTCTGCACAGCAGCCTCAACAACCTGCTGATTACTGCTATCGCCGCCAGCAGCATTCTGCTGCCACTGAGCTCGGCGCTTTTCGCCGCCGCGCTGGGTTTCTTTCTGTTGACCGGCTCCTGGCTACTGGACCAGTGGTGGCTAGTCCGGCGCAGTGTGGAGCGCGGCGGCGTTAGCTCCGCCAATGGGTCTGATCTGTGGGAGCGCTTGAGCACTGTCTCCGATGATTGGGCGCGTTTGGGGATACTGGGTGCTGCCCTGTTTATCGCTGCCGTGCTCACTTACGCACTGGCGGAGCGAGCGCGGCGGAGCGAAGCGCTGGCCCGTCGGCGCACCCGGGAACTGCTGGAAGTCGCTGAGCTGAATCAAGGCATTATCCGCCACTTACAAAATGGCGTGGTGGTCGTGGATGGCGCAGGCCGAGTCCTATTGCTAAACGACACCGCCCGCAACACACTCGGCTGGACTGGCGCTGAAGGCGGCATGTTGCTGGAAACGCTGTCGCCGCCCTTAGCACGGGTCCTGCGGAGCTGGTTGAATGATGTTACACTGGAAACACGCGCGTTCCGCCCAGATGAGCACCGCCCGGAACTCACGCCGCGCTTCACACGACTGAGCGGTCTGCAAGCATCTAACGTATTAATTTTATTAGAAGATTCAGAACAGGTCGCCGAGCGTTTGCAACAGATCAAGCTGGCCGCGCTAGGCCGACTGACCGCTGGCATCGCCCATGAAATTCGCAACCCTTTGGCGGCTATCAGCCATGCGGCGCAATTGCTGGAGGAATCGGGTAGCGTCAGCGCCAGCGACCGACGCTTGGCGCAAATTGTTCACGACCATGTCAAGCGCGCCAATCGCATCATCACGGATGTATTAGATTTGGCCCGGCGCCACCGAGGCCAACCGGAGCGGCTGCATCTCGTCGCCTGGCTGGAGGAATTTTGTCGGGAATTCAGGCTCGATGCCGAGGCCGCGCCGCCGACGTGGTCACAGACCGTGGAGCCGCCTTCCCTGGCCGTTCACTTCGACCCACATCAATTGCGCCAGGTGCTGTGGAATTTATGCGCTAACGCTTGTCAACACGGTGTTCGACCCGGCGAAGCACCATGGATCGAATTAAGCGCCCGTCAAGACGATTCCAGGGCGCGGCCGTTTCTGGAGGTGCGCGACGCTGGCCCTGGCGTCGTGCCAGAAAACGCCGCCAAACTATTTGAACCGTTCTTCACCACCCGATCCAAGGGGACGGGCTTGGGTTTGTATCTCGCCCGGGAGTTGTGTGAGGCCAACCGGGCGCAACTGCAATTTTTGCCGATCGTCGCCGGGGGCTGCTGTTTCCGCATCACCTTCGCGCCGGTTGATCCCGCTCTGGAGATGGAATAATGGATGCCCGCCATGCCTTGATTGTGGATGACGAAGCCGATATCCGCGAATTGATCGAAATAACCCTACTGCCGTTGGGCGTGACATGCCTATCGGCGGAAATGCTGCACGAGGCCCGCGCCCTGCTCAAGCGCTATACCTTCGACTTCTGCCTAACAGACTTGCGGCTGCCTGATGGCAGCGGGCTGGAGTTGGTGGCCCACATCCAAAAAAACTATCCCGCCCTGCCCGTGGCGGTCATTACGGCGCATGGCAATATGGAAACCGCCGTCGAGGCGCTCAAGCTAGGAGCGTTTGATTTTGTCTCTAAACCCTTCGAGCTGGCGGTGTTGCGCGATATGGTGACCACCGCGTTGCGCCTGAATCGCAGCGGTGACAAACCCAGCGCCAACCGCCCGGTGCTGCTGGGTCAGTCGGCGGTGATGGCCGAGGTGCGGGCCTTGATCGCTAAGCTAGCGCGCAGCCAAGCGCCCATTCTGATCAGCGGCGAATCCGGCACCGGCAAGGAATTAGCGGCGCGTCTGATCCACCTGTCTGGGCCACGCGCCGAACACTCCTTTGTACCGGTCAATTGCGGCGCGATTCCCGAACATCTGATGGAGAGCGAGTTCTTCGGTTACAAGAAGGGCAGCTTTACTGGAGCTAACCAGGACAAGAACGGCCTTTTCCAGGCGGCGCGCGGCGGCACGCTGTTTCTGGATGAAGTGGCCGATCTGCCGATGCCGATGCAAGTCAAATTGCTGCGGGCGATTCAGGAGCGGGCAGTGCGGCCGGTGGGCGGGCAGGAGGAAATCTCCGTCGATGTGCGCATCCTGAGCGCTAGCCACAAGGATCTAGCGGCGCTGGTGCAAAACGGCAGCTTCCGCCAGGACTTGTTCTACCGGCTCAACGTGATTCAGATGCGGCTACCCAGCCTGCGCGAGCACCCCGACGATATTCCCGATCTGGCGGCGGCGATTTTGGAGCGCTTGGGTCAAGAGACGAAGTTGCCACCGGGCAAGCTGGCTGCTTCAGCGCTCCAGGCGCTACGGAATTATGGTTTTCCCGGCAATATCCGGGAGTTGGAAAATATTCTGGAACGCGCCTTTACCTTGTGCGAAGAGGGCATCATCCAGGCCGCCGATTTATTGCTGCCGACAGCTGTGGAAGCGACTGCTTTGGGGCCGCGCCCCGCTGCCCCAGTCGCGGACGAGGAACTCGAGGAGGAGCCTATCGCGTCGGCCGACGTAGCGTTCGAGCCAAAGACCATGCCAATCCTGCAACCTTCGGTGCGCGATCTGGAAAGCTATCTGGAGCAGATCGAGCGCGCGGCGATCCTGCGGGCGCTGGAGGAAACCCGGCACAATAAAACCGCCGCCGCTGAGCGACTGGGCATCAGTTTCCGCGCGCTGCGCTATCGGCTGAAAAAGCTGGGCATGGACTGAGGCGGCGCACCGGTTCGACCCATCGAAAAACCCCGCCGGAGCGGGGTTCCAAGAGCAGATCGACACCTAGACACTCAGTCGTCGCCAGAGAAGATGCCCAAAATTTGCAGCAGGCTGATAAACAGGTTGAAGATGGTGATGTACAGGGTAACAGTCGCCATGATGTAGTTGGTCTCGCCACCATGGATGATGTCACTGGTCTGCCACAGAATCATGCCGGACATCAACAGGATAAACATCCCCGACACCGCCAGCGACAGCGCCGGAATGTTAAACAGCAGCGCGCCCAGACTGCCTAGGAAAGCGACCAGGATGCCCACCATCAGGAAGGACCCCATAAAGCTGAAATCCTTGCGACTGACCAGCGCATAGCCGGACAGAGCTAGGAAAATCGCGCCGGTTCCGCCCAGGGCGGTCATCACCACCTGCGAGCCGTTAGGCATACTCAGGTAAAAGTTCAGAATAGGCCCCAAGGTGTAACCGAGAAAGCCGGTCAACGCGAAGACCGCCACCAGACCCCACGCGCTGTTGCGCAGATTAGTGACCAAGAACAACAGGGCGAAATAACCGCCCAGTGTCACGAGCCAGTGCAGAGGCTGGGCCTGGGTGGCCATCGCGATTCCCGCAGTCAGGCCGCTGAACAGCAAGGTCATCGCCAACAAAAGATAGGTGTTGCGCAAGACATTGTTAACGATAGGAACTGCCCGGTCTTCGGACAGGGTGACCGGTGCTTTAGCGAGTAAGTCATTTCTTTGCAGCATCGTTGAGCAAACCTCCAAAGGAGTGGAAACTACCTCTATTGACCCTGCGCGGATGCTACAGGTTCAATCGCGCGCGGCCCTTATGGCGTAGCCGCCCGGTGGCAACGAAAGTTTTTTATACACAAATTCAATGCGCGGCACAAATCCATCACGCGGAAGTGGCCTATTCGGGCTTAGAGCCGACCGCTACGCTTCAGGTCCAGGTAGTGCTCCACCATGGCCGCCGGTAGCCGCTCCGGTGGCGTATCGAGCACGATGCCGCCACGCTGACGCAATGCTTCCTGCACCCGTTCCCGCCGCAATAGATAGTCGCAGGCACCGGTATATAACCGGGCTTGCGCCAGATCGTGAATTGGTCGCGTCACCAGTTCGTCAAGCACTTGCTCACGTAGGTTGGCGACCAACACCAGGTGGCGACGGCGCAGCAAGGCCAGAGCTGGCCCCAGCTCCTCTTGATCCTCATCACGTAGATTGGTCAGCAACACGATCAATGCCCGCTTGCGCTGGCGTGTCAGCGTTCGCTGAACCGCCTCGATATAATCTGGAGGTTCCAGGCCAGGTTGTACATCATAGATGCCGTTGATGAGCAACGGCAGCGTTCCCACCCCGGCGCGCGGGGTCAGCCAGCGCCGCTCGCCTCCAAAACTCTGCACGCCCACCGCATCGCCCTGGCGCAAGGCAACATAGGCCAGCAGAATCAGCGCGTTGAGCGCATGATCGAAGTGGCTAAGCTCCCCATCCTGAGCGCGCATGCGCCGCCCGCAATCCAGCAGGAATAGCACGGTTTGATGACGCTCATCCTGATAATCCTTGGCGATGAGTTTGCGGATGCGAGCCGTCGCTTTCCAGTCGATCTGGCGCAGGCTATCGCCAATGCGGTATTCGCGCAGTTGCAAAAAGGTCTGGCCCTCCCCGCGCCGCCGACGTCGATGAATACCCAGCAGCGCTTCGCGCCGGTCTGCCGCCAGGCGCAACTCCTGCGCAATCACGGCGAAGTCCGGATAAACCCGCACCGTCTCCGGTGCGCCGAGTCGATCCTCACGCCGCCACCAGCCGCGCGGCGATTCCAACAAGATCTGGGTGTAGGGGAATACCCAGGCACCCCGCGTTACCGGTCGCAGGCGATAGTGCAGTTCCGTCCAGCCGCCAGGAGCCACCACCAGTCGCTGTGGCAAGTCGCTGACCTGCGCGGCGGCCGTCGGGTAATGATCGAATAAGGTGAACGCCGCAGGCCGGTCAGCGACATTGCCCACGCGCAGAGACACCGAACGCCACACGCCCAGCGGCAGGGCGGGCGCAATGCGGCGTTCTACCGTCAGTAATGGACACCGGGACAGCGCCACCGCATCCCATGCCACCCGCGCCAGCCACCCCGCCGCCGCCACCAGCCAGAAGACCGTCAACGCCGGCCAGACCGCCGGAATCACGCTCAACAGGGCGGCTCCCGCCAGCCACCCCAACAAAGCCCGGGTTGGACTTAACCTCACATCCTCGGCGCCGCCACCCGCCGCAACAGCTCATCCAGCAGTTCATCCACCCGCGCGCCTTCCATTTCGTACTCCGCCGCCAGCGTCAGTCGATGGCGCAATGCGGGCTTTACCAAGCTTTTCACATCGTCGGGGGTGACAAAATCGCGGCCGCACAGCAGAGCTTGCGCCCGCGCCGCCCGCACCAGGGCGATCCCGCCGCGCGGCCCGGCACCGATCGCGAACGCAGGCATCGTGCGGGTCGTCACCACCAGGCGGACGGCATAGTCCAGCACGGCATCGTCCACGCGCAGCCCGGCGGCAATACGTTGCAATTCTAACACCGCCGCCACATCGGCCACCGCCTGCACCCGCGATAAATCCAGGGTATCGCCCACCCGACCACCCGTCACCGCCTGCACCAGAGCGGTTTCTTCCTCCACCCTGGGGTAATCCATCTGGATTTTTAGCAAAAAACGGTCGAGCTGCGCTTCTGGCAGTGGGTATGTGCCTTCATGCTCAATCGGATTCTGGGTAGCCAGGGTCATGAACGGCGGCGGCAGCGGCAGCGATTCGCCTTCAATCGTCACCTGCCCTTCCTGCATCACCTCTAGCAGCGCTGCCTGGGTTTTAGCCGGGGCGCGATTGATTTCATCGGCCAGTAGAAAATGACAGAACACCGGCCCCCGCCGAATTTCAAACCGCTCCTCACGCAGATTGTACAGCGCATGGCCGGTCACATCGCTGGGCATCAGATCGGCGGTGAACTGGATGCGGGCGAATCGGGCGGCTACGCTGGTCGCCAGCGCCCGCGCCAACAGCGTTTTGCCAAGACCAGGCGCGCCTTCGACCAGGACGTGACCCGCCGCGCACAACGCCGCCAGCGTTTGATCCACCACGGCCTGCTGGCCGACCACGGCTTGGCCGATTGCGCGGCGCAGGCTTTGCAGTAAATCCCAGGCCCAGCGTAACTGCGTCTCAGACGGCGGGGAAGAAGGGGCAGCATCCATAGGAGCATTCATGAGCGAGGGCCAGGGTGGTTGAGTCGTTGCAGGGTGCGCAGGGTATGCAACAATGTGGTTTCGTTGAGGGGTTGATCTGAATCGGTCAGCGTACTGGCCAGCACTTCGGCATCGTGGCCCTGGCGGCGTTGTACCCGGCGCAAGGTGTAGTGGCGGGCGGCTTGCAGCAGCACGGGTCCAGCTCCACGCCGCCACAGGAAGCGCGCACTGGCGTCCAGATGCTCAACCAGCCGACGCTGCGCGTCGGCGCGCGGCACCAGCAGCGGCCCCAGGCGACGGCTGGCGTGCCATAGGGTCGCCAACAAGGTTAACAACAAAACGATCAGCGCCACCCAGGCCCGCTCCCACAGTAATTGCAGCAATGAGGGCAGTTGCATCTGGTATTGCAGCCAGATCACGCCGTCGGGATTGCGTTGCAGCAGCGCCCACAGGAAACCAGCATGTTCATAGTCATCAAGCCGCGTGTTGGTGAACATGTTGAGGTCGGTCAAGAGCGTCACCTGACCCTGACCCCAGGCAAGCGCCTGCCAGTCATCGGTATTCAAACGCAGATTACCAATGAACCGAACGTGCAACGGTGGCCGCGCCGGATCGGGCTGGACGGCGCTTGGCCCCCCGGGAGCGCACTGCTCAGGTTCATGGCTGCGCACTTGCAAGGCGTTTAACAGATGATCGCCGCTCTGGCCAGGCTCATGTTCGCGCTCCACCCGAATCAGCAGATGCCCTCCCTGCGCCACCCAGGCCAGCCAGCGCCGGGTTTCGGCGGCGCTCAACACAAAGCTGGGCGCTGTTACGATCACGGTATCAGCCGTCTTAAGGTCAGCGGGAAGGTCTTGCAAGCGCCGCACGCTGTGCGCGGTGCGCCCCAATCGGATCAGTAGCCGCTCTGCCAGGTACAGCGGATTGCGCCGGACCGTCTCGCTGTAGCCAGTCCATTCCTCCCTGAAATCCTGGACCAGATTCTGCTGGAGCCACCATCCCCCAGCCACCGCAACCAGCAGCGTCAACAAACCCATGCCAATCCATACGCTACGACGCTGCGTCACGAGGCTGCTCCAGTGAAGGCTGCAAAGTGGCGCGGCCATTCCTGGCACAAGGCGCGGGCGGCGGCTTCATCCGGTGGACGGTGGGCGTAAGCCGTTGCTTGCCATGCGCGGGTCAGATGGCAGAAGAAACCCAGCAGTTCAAGATCATGCACTTGCGCACTGGCCACCCGTAGACAATCCTCCTCGGTGGCGCTGGTGGAAACCGGCACTCCATGCCGAGTCGCCAGTCCCGCCAGACTGCCACGGTATAACACGCGCAAGGCTTCACGGGGCTGGCCACTGGCCCACAGGTGCCAGGCCACACTGCCCAGATCAGCGTCCGGTGGCTCCAGTAGAGCATGACGACCGGTACGCGGCACCGGTTTGGCTGTGGCGCGGCGTACGTTCGGGCGCGACGTACCCAGCGGCCGCTGACGCCATAACCACCAGATCGCCACCGCCGTGAACAAGCCCAGTGTAAACCACAGTGCATACTCCACCGCCGCCGCCACCCAGCGTGCCAGCAGCCCGTCCGCAGCGGGCTTGCCCTCTGGCGATTCGGGTTCATCGCGTTGGCGCAACCGCCAGTATTCTTTGGTAACGCACGTTCCCAAGGCCGACTCTCCCAGGGTTTCGGCCAATGCGCGCTGGATTGGATCCGTAGACTCAGCGAGTTCCTCGATACGGGCGCGCCGCCGCTCGCAAAAGGTGGGTTCTGGGCGCTGCTGTTCGCTGGTGGCGGCGCTCGTCTGGTCGGACTGCTCGGTCTGTACAGTCTGCGCTGCCGGTTCGGTTTGCTCGGCTGGTTCGGTCTTCAGCGCTGGTTCGCCAGCAAAACCGTTGACCGGCTGGAACACCCACAAAGTCACGGCAAGCACCAGCGCCAACCCCACTGCCGCAGGCTGCGTTGGCGTCAGCCGAGCCGCCAGGCGACGAAAGCCCAATTCCAAATCCCACGCTTCCAGCCAGGTACGCCGATTGAGATACAGGGCGAAGCCACCCGCCACATAAAACGGCTCGACCAAACTCATGCCGCAAAAACCTACCAGATTCAACCACAACTGGCCCCAGGGTTTGGAATCGCTGAGTAGTTCATACCATTCCAGATCGACATAATTCGGAATCAGCATCCAGACCAGGGCAATCAGCGCCAGATCCAGACCCATTTCCAGATGGGCGCAGACCACGGTAAGCCACACCGCAGTCCCCCGCCCGGATGATCCCACCAGGTCGCACAGCCGCTGGCGGCGCGCCTTGCCCGTCAAGCCTTCCAGTTGCGCGACGGGCAGATGAAAGGAACGGGCTGGATCCAGGCGGCGCAGCGTCAGCACAGTCAGCGCTTGGGAGCGCAACAGACCGGGCAAGGCGCGCCAGAATCGGCGTCGATCCGGTGCATCGCCAAACAAAGCGTGACTCAGCACATGGAGCACGGGGCGATCCAACAAGGGCTTGAGCCACCAAAACAACCAGGGCGTCCATCCCCAATGTCCCCAACACAGCAGATGCAGCAACAAAAACACCGGCAAGGCGACTGCAAACCAGGCCCGATAAACCGGCCCACACCAGTGCCGGATCATCAGCGCGCCCAGATCGGTCGCCTCCCAGGCATTACGCGGGCGCAAAGTAGCCGCCACGGCATCAAGACGCATGACGGCCCGCCCAGATCAGATAAGCAAGCACCAGCAACCAGCCAGCGCCACCCACAGCGTATTTGATCGCGGCGGGAATAGCGGTATTGGCAGACCAGAAGGCTTCGATAAACGCGGCCAGCACCAGCAGCGCCGCCACGCCGATCATCAGCCGCACTCCATCAGTGGCGGCTTGGCGCAAGGCGTCGACCCGGCGCAGGCGACCCGGCGCGGCCACCGCCCAGCCCAGCTTCAACCCGGCGACGCCAGCCAGCACGATACCAGTCAGTTCAAACGCCCCATGGCCGGCCACAAAGGTATAAAAGGTTTCAATAAAGCCGCGCGCGGTCAGATACCCAGAGATCGCACCGATAAAGACGCCATTGAATAGCAGCATGAATGCCGCGCCGACCCCCAGCAGGAGACCGCCGGCAAAGGTGCGAAAGCCGATGCCGATATTGTTGTGGATGTAATAGCCAAACATCGCCAGATCATCGGTGGCGGCGCGGTTCACCGCTGCCTGACCGGGCCGGTAATTTTCCTCAATGGCGCTCACTGCATCCGGCGCTAGCAGGCTGTAAATCAACTCTGGCGACTGATATACCGCCAGCCCCATGCCCAGCAGCGGTAGGTAGAACAGCGCCGCGCACAGCCAGAACAAGCGGGCATTGGCGCGCACGCGCTGGGGAAAATCCGCCAGCAAAAACTCCAAGGCCATCCGTCCCCGCCATTGCGGCGCGCGGTACAGTTGTTGGTAGGCCCGCAATGCCAGTTGATTAAGCCGATCCAGCAACGGCCCGCTATAGCGGCGAGCGCGGGCCAGGGATACATGCTGACATAGGCGGCGGTAGGCGGCGGGAAAATCAGCAACCAGAGGATCGGCTAAGGCGGACGGCGGTTTGCGGCGCTCCAGCCGCTCCAGTGCTGCGGCGAATGTCTGCCATTCGGCGGTGTGGCGCTGCTCAAAAGAACGTTGTTTCACGGCTTTTCTCCCACCAGCCAACGGGCATGAGCGCGCAAGCGCTCGACAGCAGCGATCCCCCGCAGCCCGCCGGTGCACATCGGCAGCAACGCAGCCAGCTCTTGCTGCCGTTCGGGATTCAAGGCTGGGCTACGCTCAGCGAAGGCGACCAGCCATTGCTGCTCAGCCATGGTGAGCAACAATGGCGGCGGCGCGGCTGGCCCCGGTGGCAAGGCCAGCGCCTGGGTCGGAGGGTCGCGATAAATCACCAAAGTGCCTGCCGCTAGATCGCCCAAGCGCTGGAAATCACGGCTCACTAGCAGCGTCACCACGCCGAAGCCATAAAAGATAGGCAGAAAATCCACAGCCCGCAGCAAATTACGAATCAACGACGTCGGCCAATCGACCGGCGCGCCGTTGGCGAGCACCACTTGCAGGCCCAAGGCTTTCTTGCCTGGCGTCGCCCCATGAGCATAAAGCTCAAAGAGCACCGGATAGAGCCACTCCAGGAGAAACCAAGCGATCAGCCACACACCGATTCCGGCCCCGCCCGACAGCGTCAGGGCGATGAATAAGCCCCATAGCACGCTATAACGAATCAGGCCGTCCATGCTCCAGGCCAACGCGCGGGCGACAGGTCCGGCCACCCGCAAAGTCAGGATGATGCCTTCCGGTGTTTCGACTTGCCGGATCGTATCGAAGGGTTCAGAGCTGGACATTGATAGAACGTCATTATTTTTCAACATGTGTCAATATATAAACTTGATTCAGCCATGATATAGAGCAACATAAAGGTAACATTACAATCTAATAAAATCCCGAATTAGCAGCATAGGCGTTGCAGCCTGCCAGGACGCCTCCTAGAATGCATGGACTACTAAAATAAACCACCCGCAGGGAGACAGCCATGCTCGACCAGAGTCCTTACCAACCGCCGCGTGGCGCCATCGCGCCTATGGCACCGATCCGTTATGGCGCAGTTAAACTCTTTTCCGCGCGGGGCCGCCTGGGGCGGGTACGTTACATCGGCTACTCGGTGGGGCTGGGCCTGCTGCTTAACCTGCTTATGGCCGGCTGGGGAGCCATTGTAGCCGCCCTTACGGGCAGCGGGGGTAACGAGGGTCTGGCATTGGGCGGCCTCTTGGTGCTGGCGCTGCCAGTCATCGTCATCACAACTCTGCTCGGCATCCAGCGTTTGCATGATTTCAACGCCAGCGGTTGGTGGTCAATCCTGATCTTTGTGCCGCTGGCTAACCTCATACTCTATCTGCTCTTGCTGATCATGCCAGGAACCCAAGGCGTCAACCGCTTTGGCGACCCACCACCGCCCAACACCACCGGCGTGATCCTGCTGGCGTTGATTTTGCCATTGCTGATGGTGATCGGCATCCTCGCGGCTATCGCCATTCCGGCCTATCAGGATTATGTCGAACGCGCCCGCACTGTGGAACGGAGTACTGCAGCACCCTCTCAGTAACTCCCTATACGCCCAATCAGGAGCACGCGGCTATGAGCGTCAACATTGATTTGGGCCAGGCGATTCAGGCGTTATCAGACGCTCTGGATTTGGTGGGTACAGAACATGTGCTGCATAGTAAGCGCGTCGGTTTTATGGCTCTGCGCTGCGGCGAGGCATGGGGTCTAAACTCGCAAGCACTGGACGATGTATTTCACGCTGGGCTATTGCTCAACTGCGCGCTGTTTTCCCAACCAGAGCAGCGCCGAATGGTCAACACCCTGGACTGGGAAGGCATTGAGGCGCACTGCGTCCAGGGAAGCGCGCTGCTGAAAGCCTTTCCACCTCTGGCGCATCTTGCGCCTCTGGTGTTGTATCACCACACGCACTGGGACACGCTGTGCGATCTGGCCCTGCCCGCCATCACGGCCCAACTCGCCAATCTGCTCTATCTGATCGACCAGGTGGATGCATTGGCGGCGGTCGATGACGGTCGGAATCTGTTGCTGATCCGCCAAGGAGTGCGAGAGAAGATCAGCAACTTAAGTGGTAGTTTTTTTGCGCCGGAACTGGTCACGCTGTTTCTGGCGGTTTCCGAGAGCGAGGCGTTCTGGCTGTCTTTGGAAGGACGACATCTGCTGCGTTTCCTGCAAGAGCGCCGCCCCACCCGCCGCATCACTCTTCTCAGTTTTAGCGAGCTACGGGGATTGGCAGCGCTTTTCGCCCATATTGTGGATACTAAAAGCCCCTACACCGTCGCGCATTCGTTCGGTACGGCGCGGTTAGCGCGCTTCCTGGCCAGTTGCCTGCATCTTCCACCGGAGGTGTGCGATAAAATTGAAGTGGCGGCCTTGCTGCACGATCTGGGCAAGCTCAGGGTGCCGGATGAGATTCTGGAAAAACCTGGCCCGTTGACCATAGTCGAGTGGGCCACCCTCCAGCGCCACAGTTTTGAAACTTACCAAATTCTACGTGGAATCGCTGGATTGGAAGACATTGCCTTGTGGGCGTCTTATCATCACGAGCGACCTGATGGCCATGGCTATCCGTTTCGCCGAGGCGGCAGTGACTTGCCCATTGAGGCCCGTATTATCGCGGTTGCGGATGTGTTCGAGGCCCTGACGCAAAATCGGCCCTATCGCCAATCCCTATCCGCCGCGCAAACTTTGCGAATGTTGCGCACCTTTGCCCACGACCGCCATCTGGATGAGGGGGTCGTCGATCAGGCATGCATTCATCTAGCAGACTGCTGGCACCTGGCCAAGAGCAACACGGCCCTAGCCCTGGCCCCTACCCACCTGGCGGCATGATCGCACCATCAGCGATTCCGCCCCACCGCGAACCGACACCGCCAGACCGTTTGCTGGAGCTACTGCAAACGGTCTTTGGCTGGCCCGCGTTTCGCCCGCATCAGGAAGCGGTGTGTCGGTTGCTCGCCACCGGCCACGATGTGCTGCTGGTGATGCCGACCGGGGCCGGTAAATCGCTGTGCTTTCAACTGCCCGGCCTGGCCCGCGCCGGAACGACATTAGTGATTTCGCCCTTGATTGCATTGATGGAGGATCAGGTGACCAAGCTGGTCCAACTCGGTTTGCGCGCCGACCGCATTCATTCCGGCCGCGACCGTCCCACTTCGCGGCAAGTCTGCATGGCCTATCTGCAAGGGCGACTGGATTATTTATTCATCGCCCCAGAACGGCTCAGCGTGCCGGGCTTCCCGGAAATGCTGGCCAAACGTAAGCCAGTGTTGATTGCGGTGGATGAAGCGCATTGCATCTCTCAGTGGGGCCACGATTTCCGACCCGACTACCGGATGCTAGGCCGTTATTTACCACTGCTGCGACCGGCCCCGGTGGTGGCTCTGACCGCCACTGCAACCGGACAGGTGCAGGACGATATTCTCCGCCAACTAGCGCTGGTCAACCCGATTCGGTCGATTCACGGCTTCCGCCGCGCCAATCTCGCGGTCGAAACCGCCGAGTTGCGGGTTGCGGATCGGCAGGAACGGGTGCGACAGATGCTGGCCGACCCAGCGCGACGGCCCGCAATTGTCTACACTCCCACCCGCCGCGAGACCGATGCTCTAGCGCTGCTGTTCAACGCGCACTATCCCGCCGCCGCCTACCACGCCGGCATGACCCCGCTGGATCGAGAACAGGTACAGCATCGATTTAACCGTGGGGAACTGGCGGTCATCGTCGCCACCATCGCCTTCGGCATGGGCATTGATAAGGCCGACATCCGCACGGTGCTGCATACCGCCCTGCCCAGTAGCCTGGAAGGCTACTATCAGGAGATCGGGCGAGCTGGACGCGATGGCCAACTGGCGCGCGCGGTTCTGCTGTATTCCTGGGCTGATCTGCGCACCCATACCTATTTTCACCAGCGCGACTATCCCGACCCGGTACAGTTGCAAGCTATTTTCGCCGCCTTACGGGCCGGGCCGCAGTCCAGAGATGGGTTGCGGGACCGGCTAGGGCTGGAGCCGGACGCCTGTGACGCGGCGCTAGCCCAGTTATTGGCGCATGGCGGCATCCAGCGTGACGCTGACGGCGATCTGGTGCAAGGCCGAGCGGATTGGCTGGCACCCTATGAGCAGCAGCGGGCGTATAAGCTGGCCGCTCTACGCCACATGCTGGAGTTTGCCGATCAAGCGAGCGCCTGTCGCATGGTGCGGCTGGTGCGCCACTTCGGCGATCATGAGGACCGTCAGCCGTGCGGCCTGTGCGATGTCTGCGCGCCACAGGATACCCTGGCGCGTCGCACCCGCACTCTGAGCACGACTGAATCTAAGCTGGCGTTGCAGGTGCTGGAGGCGCTGCGCGACCGCCAGGGACTAACCGCGCGCCAACTGCATGAGGGGCTAAGCAACGCGGGCGAGCGGCGGACTTTCGAGCGGCTCCTGGACAGCCTAGCCGGGGCAAGCTTGTTAGAGGTGCGCGAAGATGCTTTCAGCCGCAACGGCAAAACCATTGCGTTTCGGCGGTTCTATCTGACGGACGCCGGTCAGCACGGCGGCATCGGTGCGGTCGGTGCGGCGCGGCTGAGCGCAGCGACGCTCGCGCACGCAGCGGGCCAGCGCCGCGCGAGTCTCCGCGCGCCGACGCGGCGGCGCGGGCGTTAGCAACCGCTCCGTGAACTACCCAAATTTTCCATCCGCCCGCGCCGAATGGACCAAAATCGTCACCTCCTGTCGCACTCTGTCACGATAAAAAATCTTTCGTCTATTTTTTGATATGGAAAAGCTAAGGACTAAAACGCGGAATAAAAATTTATTATTTAATATCATAATCTTAAAAATTTAATTTCTTTGATGATCTTTTTGGCACGCACCCTGCAAAAGACAGGGCGAAGGGATCGAAGATGGATCCCTTAAGCTTAACCAACCACCGCCCTGTAGGGCACTTAACACCAACGTAGGAATTAGGAGCACACCATGAAGAAGCTGCAAAAAGGTTTCACCCTGATTGAACTCATGATCGTTGTGGCGATTATCGGTATCTTGGCCGCTATCGCGCTGCCTGCTTACACCGACTATACCGCCCGCGCCCAGATGACTGAAGGATTGAAGGCTACCTCTGGGGTGCAAGCCGACATCGCGGTCAACACCGCCGAAGCGGGCACGGGTGCTGCTGTGGCCACTGCGGACACCATCGCTTCGGCGGCCCTGCTGGACGGTAAGTATTTCGCGCCAGGCGGCGTTGTGGTTACTCCGGCCGGTGCCATTGGCATTACGTTCGACTCCGGTGCCGTGAGCGGCGTTACCATGACCGTGACGCCCACCGTGGTAGCTGCCAACAACCAAATCAGCCGCTGGACCTGCACCGGCGCGGGCGGTAGCTTCAAGAATTCCTGGATTCCGTCTGGCTGCCGCTAATCCTTAGCTAAGCTAAACAAAGCCCCCCGGTAACACCGGGGGGCTTTTTATCGTGAGCCTATCTTTCTCAATCAGCCGTCATGACTCGATTGCGCGCCTTTCGCCTCCACCTGATCGGTAGCATTCTGGTTTTTCTGGTTTTCCTGGGACTCATGTTCTTTATCTGGTATCCAGCGCCGTACTTTGAGATCAATAGCGGATGGACAGTCCTGCGTATTCTAGCGGGGGTCGATGTGGTGCTGGGGCCTTTGCTTACCCTCATCGTCTTCAAACCCGGCAAGCCTAGCCTTAAGCTCGACATGAGCGTTATTTTATTGATGCAAGGGCTCGCTTTGGGCTATGGCGCTTTAATTGTTTATCAACAGCGACCCGCCTTTGTGGTTTTTGTGATCGACCGTTTTAACGTCATTGCGGCAGCCGAGGTCGAATTTAGCAAAATCAAGCCCCAAGAACTCAAAAGAAACTTTCAGATTGGGCCAATACTCGCGCAGGCGCGCTTCCCCGATGATCCCAAATTACATAACGACTTGTTGTTTGGAACCATTTTCGGCGGAGAAAGAGACCTGGAATTCCGGGCGGAGTATTACGAGCCTTATCGGCCTGACCTTGAACAACTACGCGCCCGCAGCGTCGATTTAGCGAAAATCGCAGCGCTTGACGCCCAGGCGAAGCAAACCATTGACGCCTTTCTCGCCCAACAAAGAGGACGGCTAGAGGATTATCTGTATCTGCCGCTGCAAGGAAGCAAAAAAGACATCGTCATGGCTCTTTCGTCAACAGACGGCATGCCGGTGAGCCATATCAGCATCAACCCCTGGATCAGCCATGATCCTGGTGCACGCTAGCGCCGAAAATAAAATCTGATCCCCTGCCATTCGTTTTTAACGGCTCGTCTCACACCACCCACACCAACACCAACGGCAAAGTCACCAGCGCCAATGCCGTCTCCACCGTGAGAATCGCGGCGACCAGCGGCGCGTCGCCGCCCAGTTGGCGGGCGAGAATATAGGCCGCCGAGGCGCTCGGCAGGGCCGAGAAAATCATCAAGACCCCGGTCTCGATCGCGCCGGGTTGCACCAGCCCACATAAAACGCCGGTCAGCGCTGGCGTCACCAGCAACTTCAAAGCACTCGTCCCGACCAGCAATCCGGGCCGTTTCAGAGCGCTTAAGCGCAAGCCCGCGCCGACCGCCAGCAACCCCAACGGTAGCGCGGCGTGCGCTAGAAGCTCCAGCACCGCCGCTGACCCCCAGGGCAGTCCGATGCCGGTCACATTCAAACCGATGCCGACAAAGCATCCCAGAATTAACGGATTGCTGAGCACATCGCGCGCTACACCACCAACGCTGGCCCCACCGCCAGCATGGGCGTTGAGCACCAGTACGCACAACACATTCAGCAAAGGAATCAGGATCGCCATCACCAGTGCTGCCACTGTGACGCCTTCGCTGGGATACATCGCCAAGACGAGCGCCAACCCAACATAGGTATTGAAGCGCATGACGCCCTGATAAACCGAGCTGAATTCCGGGCCGTCCACCCGCAACCACGGACGTAGCAGGTACGTCAACCCTGTCATAATCGCCAACTGCGCCACCAGAATCAGGGCGACCGGCCCCACCGCATAATCGGCTAGCCGCGCCAGCGCCAACTGATGAACCAGCAGCGCCGGAAAGAGGATGAAATAGGTAAACCGTTCCGCTGCTGGCCAAAAGCCGTCGCCAGGAAATTGCAGCTGCCGCAAGCCCGCCCCCAACACGATCATGGCGAAAATCGGCCCTAGCGCGCTAACGATCAACAGCAGATTATTCATGGGTCCGCCGCGCAAAAGCGCTCGATCAAGCCCTGCAACACGTTCAGAGTCGGCTGTATCGCCGCCAGCGGCAAAAACTCGTCGGGCTGATGCGCGCAATCGATGCTGCCAGGCCCTAGAATCACCGTTTCCATGCCCAAGGCGTTCAGGTAAGGCCCTTCGGTGCCGAATCCCACCACGCCGGCCGGCGCGCCGGTCAGCGCTTCTGCAGCGCGCACGATGGCCGCTGTTGCCGATGTTTCCAATGCCTCAATACCCGTAAATAGCGGTGTAAAGCTCAGCTTGAGCGCGCCATCGGCCAGTAGCTGCTCCAAGCGCTGGCGCAGCGCGCCGCGCAATTCGGCCAGCGCCATGCCGGGCAACAGGCGGATATCGATGTGCAGCTCGCAAGCGGCGCAAATACGATTCGGGTTATCACCGCCGTGAATATGCCCCAAATTTAAAGTCGGAACCTCCACTTCAAACAGGGGATTGCGATAGCGCGCTTGCAACTCCGCGCGCCAGCGCAGCAATTCGCCGATGACCCGGTGCATCCCCTCCAGAGCGCTCACGCCCAACGCTGGATTGCTGGAGTGACCAGAGTGACCTTCCAGGCGGATCGCTTCCATCAAAATCCCCTTGTGCATCCGTACCGGTTGCAGGTTAGTCGGTTCGCCGATCACGGCATGGCGGCCCAGTGGCTGACCCGCCGCCGCTAGCGCACGCGCACCGGCCATGCTGCTTTCTTCATCCGCCGTCGCCAGAATGACCAGCGGCCGTCGCAACGCACGCGCCGAGATGGCGCCTGCGGCTTCAATCGCCAGCGCCAAAAAGGCTTTCATATCCGCCGCTCCCAGGCCGTAAATCCGCTCATCCGCGATCACGCCGCCGAACGGATCGTAACGCCAGCGGTCGGCATCATAGGGTACCGTATCGGTATGCCCGGCCAGCACCAGGCCACCTGGCCCTTCACCCAAGGTGGCGATCAAATTGGCTTTGTCTGGTCGCTCCGCCAACGGCTCGATGCGCACGCCAAACCCGGCATCTTCCAACCAGTTAGCCAACAAGTCGATCACTGCGCGGTTGCTCTGGTCAAACTGCGGCGACACACTGCTGACCGATGGCGTGGTGATCAATTGCCGGATGCGCTCCAACACACGGGGAGGGTGAGTGATCATGATGATTTTCACTGGCGATGGCGGTGGGGAGTGCGTAATAATAACAGTACAGGTCATGAAAGCGCCGTTCTCGATACAGCGCCTCTGTCAGCCACTGACTTGGCTTGACTGGAAGCGTCCGGTTCGTCTCTTTTTGTTCCAGCCGTCTTACGCGAACGGTTTGACCCACCGCCGTTCGCGCTTCGCAGTCCCAGCCCGAAATCCCTGTAACCGCCATGTTGCGTCATGCCACTCTGGACGATATTCCAGCCTTGCTGACTATCGAACAGCAATGCTTTGCGACAGACCGCCTGTCCCGGCGCAGTTTTCGGCATGTGCTGACCCACGGCAATGCCACCATGGTGCTGGATGAGGACCGGGGGCTGGTTCGGGGTTATGTCCTCTTGCTGTTTTCGCGTAGCACTTCGGTATCCCGACTCTATTCAATTGCGGTCCAGCCCGATCAGGCTCGATGCGGCATCGGCGACCGTTTACTCGCAGCCGCTGAAGCCGCCGCGCTGGACCACGACTGTGTGTCGATGCGCCTGGAAGTGCGCCGCGATAACCCCGCTTCGCTGGCCTTGTTTCTCCGGCGCGGCTACCACCAATTTGCGGAAACGCCGGATTATTATGAAGATCACATGGACGCGCTGCGTTTTGAAAAACGCCTGGCGCCTGATTGGCCTGCTGAACTGACCCCAGTGCCCTACTACCGCCAGACGTTGGATTTTACCTGCGGCCCGGCGGCACTGATGATGGCGATGAAGGCGCTGGATCCCACGCTGGAACTGACCCGCAAGCTGGAACTCCGCCTATGGCGGGAAGCTACCACCATTTTCATGACCTCCGGGCACGGTGGCTGTGGTCCTTATGGCTTAGCGCTATCAGCCTATCGGCGCGGCTTCGACCTGGAAATCCACGTCAACGAGGACGGCATATTTCTAATTGACTCGGTGCGCAGTGCCGAAAAAAAAGAGGTGATGCGGCTGGTGCAGGAAGACTGGATTGATGAGTTGCAACACTTACCGGTCAGCCTGCAACACGGTCGGCTGAGCGTCGCTGCCTTGCGGCAGAAATGCCAGCTTGGCGGCATTCCGCTGGTACTCATCAGTTCTTACCGGATTTATGGAGAACGGTTCCCACATTGGGTAGTAGTCACTGGCTGTGATGACCACTATATCTACGTACATGATCCACTCGTCAATACCGCCAAGGGCGAAACAGCGGCTGATTCCACGCATCTGGCGCTACCGCATCGGGAGTTTGAGCGTATGGCCCGCTATGGCAAAGCAGGCCAGAAAGCGGTGCTCATTCTTTACCGCTCCCGCCGCCCGGAACGAGCGCTGCCTTCGCAGCTTTAATCGCTCTCTCACGGCGTCAGGAGCGCCGACATCAACCGATGGCCGATCACATCATTTTGGTGGAAAACCCCACCGACTGGAAAGCACATTTCCCCAAATTACCCGTGGTCGCCGCCAAGGATTATCTGGCGAAGCCCGAATACTCGTCCACTGGCCGCAACCTGCGGGTTTTGAACCTGTGCCGGAGTTATCGTTATTTAAGCGTGGGTTATTATTGTTCGCTGCTGGCCGAGGCACGTCGGCATCGGGTGATTCCCAGCGTGCGCACCCTCAACGACCTCAGCCGCAAATCCATTTACAGTCTCGATATCGAAGACTTGGACGATCACGTCCAACAGGTGTTGGGCAAACCTCGCCCTGGCTTCACCGCCACCGCCTTTGAACTGGACATCTATTTCGGCCAATGTCCGGCTAAGGAATTACAGGAGCTGGCCCGGCAATTATTTGGTGTCTTTCGCGCTCCCTTGTTGCGGGTGGAATTCCGCCTGCAAGGTCAATGGCGCATCGCTACCCTGAAGGCGCTGCATCTCCATTCGCTTTCCACTGAACAGGAAGAAATATTTTTAGCCGGGCTGGCGACCTACCTCAGCCGACGCTGGCGGCAACCGCGCGCCCGCAACAACTACCGCTACGATCTGGCCGTGTTGCACAACCCCAAGGAAGCCCTGCCGCCTTCCAACCCCAAGGCTTTGCAGCAATTCATCAAGATCGGCCGCGACTGCGGGGTCAATGTTGAACTGATCGAAAAGAAGGATTATGGCCGACTGGCGGAATTCGATGCGCTCTTTATCCGCGAAACCACCGGTATCGACCATTACACCTATCAGTTCGCCAAGAAAGCGGAAAGCGAAGGCATGGTGGTCATCGACGACCCCGATTCCATCCTAAAGTGCACCAATAAGGTATATCTGGATGAGTTGTTGCGCACCCACCGCATCCGCACCCCTAAAACCGTGATCGTCCGCCGCGACAATCTGGAACGGATAGACCATGAGATTTCTTATCCTATCGTGTTGAAGATTCCTGATGGCTCATTCTCGCGCGGTGTATTTAAGGTCAACGACCGCACTGAGCTAGTGGACATGGCCGGGCGTTTGTTCAAGTCGTCCGATCTGGTGCTGGCGCAGGAATTTTTGTATACCGAATTCGATTGGCGGGTGGGCGTGCTCAACCGGACACCCCTGTTCGTCTGCCAGTATTTCATGTCCAAGGAACACTGGCAGATTTACCACCATGAACCAGGCCAGGAGCGCGGCGTCCGCGAGGGCGACTCTAAAACCTTCCGTGTCGATGATGCCCCAGAGATCGTGGTTAAAACGGCGCTCAAGGCCGCCGGTCTGATCGGGGCCGGCTTCTATGGCGTGGACTTAAAACAAACCAGCAAGGGCGTAGTGGTGATTGAAATCAATGATAATCCCAGCATTGACCACGGGGTCGAAGACGCCCTCTTGAAGGAACAGCTCTATCGCCAAATCATTGAGGATTTTGTCTGGCGTCTGGACCGGAAGCGCGGTAAATAAGCACCCGTTCACAGAGGGCGGGCTGGTGTAATAGCCCCCCTCTGCTGGATCCAGTGACTACGCCTTCTTCGCCCAAGCGGTGCACCAGCCGTTGGCCGAAACCAGTTTGTTCTGGAAAATAGTGCAGGGACCGGTGGCCTCGCCTTCCTTACCGGTGTACAGAGCGCAAGTCGCGCAATGCGCAGTGGCATCCTTGCGCTCGGTGGCCTGGGTCGCATCCGCTTTGTATTTCATGGCCGCCGCCAGCGGGTCCGTTTCGGTAATCGCTTCTGCGGCATGAGCCACGCCATGCAACAGGGTATTAGCGAACGGCGCAGCCGCCAACCCGATGGCCGTCAGTTTGATGAAGCGGCGACGGCTATTGTCAGGAGTTTGGTTCTTCATGATGGTTCCCTCGGTATTTTTGGTTTAGGACTAGAGACTCCGCCAATTCATGGGGCGGAGCATGGAAATTGTACCATGCACCGTCCAGCCAGCGGCATGGGCTTAGACCTAGTCCGCGCGCCACGATTCCCAGTGCCGCGCGGTTTGCGCAACAATCCCCTGAACGCCAAAAGCTGACTACTCCGGCGCTCTTCTACGCTGGATCAGCCCTTTTTTCCAAAGGGATCAATCGAGTAGTCTGCGTTGCCGCCGTGCTTCAAACAAAAAGATACCGGCCGCTACCGACACATTTAGGCTTTCGATGCCGCCAGCCATGGGAATCCGCACCAGCCGGTCGCACAGCTCGCGGGTTAGCCGCCGCAGACCCTTGTCTTCCGCCCCCAGCACCAGCACGGTCGGCGGCGTGAAATCCACACTGTACAGAGTGTCAGCAGCCTCCCCCGCCGCCCCAATCAGCCACAGGCCTTGCTCTTGCAACCCGCGCAGGGTGCGCGCCAGATTGACCACCGGCACAAACGGCACGCGCTCCGCCGCGCCACTGGCGACCTTACGCACGGTCGCATTCAAGCCCGCCGCTCGGTCTACCGGCGCAAGCACGGCGTGCGCGCCCGCCGCCGCCGCACTGCGCAGACAAGCGCCTAGGTTATGCGGATCCTGGACGCCATCCAGCGCCAGCACTAACGCCGACCCCTCCGTCGCCGCGAGCATGGTGGATAAATCAGCCTCGTGCAGGGCTTGCTGGCGGAGCGCGATACAGGCGACGATGCCCTGGTGACGCGCGCCGCCGCTCAACCGATCCAGTTCCGCCCGCTCCACGCGCTGCACCGGCACGCCACAGCTTGCGGCTTGCTCCAGTAAAGCGCGCATCCGCCCATCGCGCCGCTGGCGCTCCAGCCATAGCCCGCGCACCTGCTCCGGCTCATAATTCAGCGCCGCCGCCACCGCGTGTGGGCCATGCACCCATTGCTCGGTCATCGCGCTTCAGTCCTGTGGGCGGCGGCCGCGACTCCAGCGCTTGCGGCGACTCGTGGTCTCGCGGCTGGGGTTTGCCACCGGCTCGAAGTCGATCTTGCGCTCATCCAGATCCACGCGGATCACCCGCACGGTGAGCCGATCCCCCAAGCGATACATCTGCCCGGAGCGTTCGCCCCGCAAGCGATGGCCCACTGGATCAAACTGGTAATAATCGTTGTGCAGTGAGGTGACATGCACCAATCCTTCCACGAACACACCACGCAATTCCACAAACAAGCCAAAACCGGTCACGCCAGTGATAATGCCATCATAGACCTGCCCCACCTTATCTTGCATGAATTCGCATTTCAGCCATTCCACCGCATCGCGCACCGCTTCGTCGGCGCGCCGTTCGGTCATTGAGCAATGTTCACCCAAGCCGAGCAGCTCCGCTGTGGTCACCGGAAAATCGCTGGACTTGCCACCCTGCAGCACATGGCGGATGGCGCGATGCACTTGCAAATCAGGATAACGGCGAATCGGTGAAGTGAAGTGAGCGTAGGCCTCCAAAGCGAGGCCGAAATGACCGCTGTTGACCGGGTGGTAGATGGCCTGCGCCAGAGAGCGCAGCATCACTGTCTGAATCAGATGGGCATCTGGCCGGTCGCGAACCCGCTCTAGTAACCGGGTATAGTCCAGCGGTGCGGGCTGCTCCCCACCGCTGAGGCCCAGCCCCAGCTCGCCCAGAAAAGCCCGCAGTTTGTTCAGACGATCCTCAGTCGGGCCGGCGTGAATGCGATATAAGCCCGGCAGCTTGTGGCGTTGCAGAAACCGCGCCGCCGCCACGTTAGCAGCAATCATGCACTCTTCAATCATCCGATGCGCATCATTGCGCTCGGTGGGTACGATCCGTTCAATCTTGCGATCGGCGCTGTATTCAATCACCGTCTCCTGGGTGTCGAAGTCCATCGCCCCACGCTGCTCCCGCGTGATGCGTAAGGTCTGGTATAGCTCATGCAACCGCTCCAGATGGGGAACCAGTTCCGCGTATTCGGCCCGCAGTCGGGCATCGCGCTCCACGACCAGGGCCGCTGCCGTGTCGTAGGTGAGGCGGGCGTGAGAGCGCATCACCGCCTCGGCGAAACGGGAGCGAATCATGCGGCCGACGCTGTTGAAGGTCATTTCGCAGACCAGGCACAGCCGTTCCACCTGGGGATTGAGCGAACACAGGCCATTGGATAGCGCCTCCGGCAACATGGCGATGGCGCGATCTGGAAAATAGACCGAGTTGCCGCGCTTGCGGGCTTCTTGATCGAGCACCGTACCGGGACGCACATAAGCGGATACATCGGCAATGGCCACCAACAGCCGCCAGTTGTGGCCGCGCCGCTCGCAGTAGACCGCATCGTCGAAGTCGCGGGCGGTAATGCCGTCAATAGTGACCAGGGGCGTGGCGCGCAAATCCCATCGACCCTGTTGGGCCGACTCCGGCACGGTCGCGCCATACTGCTCGGCTTCCGCCACCACCGCCTTTGGCCAGTCCACCGGAATCCCATGACTGGCGATGGCGATACGGATCTCCATACCCGGCCCCATATGCTCGCCTAGCACTTCCTTAACCCGACCCAGTGGTCGACTGTGAGCGCTGGGCTGTTCCAGCAGTTCGACGATGACGATCTGGCCAGCCTGCGCATCGCCGCAGCCGTCCGGCGGCACCATGATGTCCTGGTTGATGCGTTTGTTGTCGGGGAGCACAAAATACGCGCCACGTTCTTCACAAAATCGCCCCACCACCGTTGCGGTGTTACGCTCCAGCACTTCAACCACCGCGCCTTCGCGTCGGCCCCGGTAATCGACACCGATCACCCGCGCCACGGCCCGGTCGCCGTGCAGCAGCTTGCGCATCTGGCGCGGCGAGAGAAACAACTGATCGCCACCCTCATCGGGAATCAGGAATCCATGGCCTTCGCCATGGCCGATCACCCGCCCGGTGACCAGATTCATCTTGGCGACCAGGCCATAACCTTCGCGGCGATTGCGGATCAACTGCCCTTCCCGCTCCATGGCGCGCAAGCGCCGGGCCAGGGCATCGACCTCCCAGCCATCGGCGAGCTGCCATTCAGCGCGCAGTTCTTCCAGCGTCAGCGGCATACCGCGCTCTTCCAGATACTGCAAAATAAACTCACGGCTCGGCGTGGCCTGCCCATATTTTTCTTGCTCGCGGCGGAAAAAAGGATCCATCTGCCGCCAGGAACTCCGTTTTTTTTGACTCATGTTGGCCTTGAAGAGAGAACAACCATAGTAGGGAAAGAATTGACACTCCGGTAGGCAATCCGTATAGTTCGCCTCCGTCGCGGTCAGTCAGTGACTCGATGGTGTAGCCGAAGTGGCGGAATTGGTAGACGCGCTAGGTTCAGGTCTTAGTTGGGGTAACCCAGTGGAGGTTCAAGTCCTCTCTTCGGCACCAGATGCAGAAAGCCCGGCCAAACGCCGGGCTTTTTTATGGCCCGCATTCAGTCGGCGAAGGGATCGCGCAGCACCATGGTATCCGCCCGATCCGGGCTGGTGGAAATCAGGTCAATGGGCATTGCCGTCAAGTCCTCGATCCGCTGGAGATAAACCCGCGCTGCGGGCGGCAAATCCTCCAGCCGCCGCGCCCCCAAGGTGGACTCGCGCCAGCCTGGCAACTCTTCGTAGATGGGCTCACAGGCGGCCAGCGCCTCGGCACCTAAAGGCGCCATGTCCAGCCGCTGGCCGCCACACTGATAACCGATGCACAGTTGGATGCGCTCCAGACCATCCAGCACATCCAGCTTGGTAACGCACAAGCCGGAAACGCTGTTGTTGATAATCGAACGGCGCAGCACCACGGCATCAAACCAACCGCAGCGCCGTCGTCGGCCAGTGGTCGAGCCGAATTCATGGCCCCGCTCCACCAGATGGTTGCCGATGGCATCGAATAGCTCGGTTGGAAAGGGACCGCCACCGACGCGCGTGGTGTACGCCTTGGTAATGCCCAGCACGTAGTCGAAATAGCGCGGCCCCAGACCGGAACCGGTGGCCGCGCCGCCAGCCGTGGTGTTGGAGGAGGTAACGTAAGGGTAGGTGCCATGGTCAATATCCAGCATTGCGCCCTGCGCTCCTTCAAACAGCACCTGATCGCCGCGCTGCCGGTGCCGCTCCAGCAAGGTGGTGACATCCGCCACCAGCGGCCGCAACCGTTCGCCCATTGCCAGCGTTTCCGCCAGGACGCGCTGGCCATCGACTGGCTCGGTTTTGAAGTAGTGCTGCAACACGAAGTTATGAAAGTCCAGCGCCTCGTGCAGTTTGACGGCAAAACGCTCAGGCTGCAGCAAATCGCCCAGCCGCAGCGCCCGCCGTGCCGCCTTGTCCTCGTAGGCCGGCCCGATGCCGCGGCCGGTGGTGCCAATGGCGCGTTCGCCCCGTGCCTTTTCGCGCGCCTGATCCAAAGCTACGTGATAGGGTAAAATCAGCGGACAGGCTTCGCTGATACGCAGCCGGGCCAGCACATCCACGCCGCGCTGCTCCAGCTCGTCGATTTCCATCAGTAAAGCGGTCGGCGACAGCACCACGCCGTTACCGATGAGACACGCTACGCCTGGGCGCAGAATCCCGGAGGGAATCAGGTGTAACACCGTTTTCTGGCCGTCAATCACTAAGGTATGTCCAGCGTTGTGGCCGCCTTGGAACCGTGCCACCGCAGCGGCGTTCTCGGTCAGCAGATCGACCACCTTGCCCTTACCTTCGTCGCCCCATTGCGCGCCGATAACGACTACATTCTTGCCCATGTCGGTTTCCTAAGAATTTTTATCGAAGGCGCGCTTCAGTCCGCCGCCTCGTCCAGCGCGATCACATGCCAAGCACGATCACGCCAAACCAGTTGGCGATCACAGCCCAGCGCAACCGGCGCAATCGTAGCACCGGGCAACTCCCGAATGACCCGTTCGCCCTGAGCGCGCAAGGCTGCTACACACGGCTCTAGCGCATCCCCAGCCGCTGGCGCGTAAATCCCAGTGCAGGGAGTCGCCACACTTGCGCCCAGCCGCAACAACGTGGCCAAATCTGTGCTAAAACCGGTCGCCGGGCGAGCGCGGCCAAACACCTGACCGATTTCATCGTAGCGACCGCCCTGGGCCACAGCCTGCCCCTGACCCGGCGTGTAGGCGGCGAACACGACCCCGGTGTGGTAGTGATACCCGCGCAATTCCGCCAAATCGATATGAATCGGCAAAGCCGACCACTGACGACGCAAGGCATCGACCAAGCGTTGCAGGGTCATCAAGGCCTCCAGCACCACCGGGCCGGCGGTGGCCAGCCGGATATCCGCCTCCCGCAACACCTCCGGGCCACCGTTCAACTCGGCCAGCGCCAGTAAAGAATTGCTTTGCGGCGCGGGCAAGTTCCAGGCCACCAGATGTTGGCGAATCTCGGGCAGCGCCTGGCGTTGCAGCGCCGCAAACAACAATGCCTCGCGCTCCGGGTTCAAACCCGCCTGGCGCGCTAGCTCGCGGAAAATAGCGACATGCGCTAAATCCAGATGAATTGCGCTGACTCCAGCGATGGCTAGCGTTTCCAGCATCAGGGTTAGCACTTCCAGATCGCTCTCATCCCCGCGATGCCCGTACAACTCTACACCGGCCTGATAGGGACTTCGGGAGCCGCCGAAGCCATCGGCGCGTGTCCGCAGCACCGTACCCATGTAGCACAGCCGCGTTGGGCCATGACGCTTCAGCAAATGGGCATCGATCCGCGCCACCTGCGGGGTCATGTCGGCCCGTACACCCAGCATCCGGCCGCTTAACTGATCGGTTAGCTTGAAGGTCTGCAAGTCCAGATCGTTACCCGCCCCGGTCAGCAGCGATTCCAGAAACTCGATGAGAGGAGGAACCACCAGCTCGTAGCCCCAGCATTCATAGCAGTCCAGCAACTCACGCCGCAAGCGCTCCAAGCGGCGAGCGGCGGGCGGGAGGATTTCTTCAATGCCTTCGGGTAACAGCCAGCGGTCTTCGGGAAGCATGATGGATCGTGAGGTCGCAACAACAGGCAGGGGCGTCAACGGCCCGCATAGAGGATCAACAAGCCCAGCGCCATACTGGCTAAGCCGATCCAGCGCAAGGCGCGATCCTCCAGTTGGGTCAGCCGCACCAGTGTTTGCCGTAAAGCGCTAGGGTTGAGGAACGGTAAAATCCCTTCCAGCACCAGCATCAAGCCCAGCGCCGCCAGCAGATCATCCCACATGGCGGCGCGCGGTAAGGCGTGGGGCGCAGTTTTGAAGCCAGGGAGCCGCACTCCGCATTGGGTCATTGCGCCTTGTTGAAATACCGGAAAAACTGAGAATCCGGTTGCAACACCAACACATCATCCTTGGTGCCAAAGCTTTGGCGGTAAGCCGCCAGGCTGCGATGGAAGCTATAGAAATCCTGGCCCTTGCCGTAAGCCTGGGCGTAGATGTCGATCGCCTGGGCATCGCCTTCGCCGCGCTGACGCTCGGCATCGCGATAGGCTTCCGCCAGCAACACCGTACCCTGGCGATCGGCGTCGGCGCGAATGCGTTCGGCCGCCTCGCCGCCGCGTGACCGAAAATCCTTAGCCACCCGTAAGCGTTCGGCCTTCATGCGGCTAAAGACCGAACTGCTCACGTCGGGAGGCAGATCGATGCGCTTGATCCGCACATCGACAGCGGCAATGCCCAACTGGGTCGCCTGCTCGCGCAGCAGTCGGCTCAGGGTCTCCATAATTTGATCACGATCGCCAGAGACGACCTCCTGAATCGTGCGCTTGCTGAACTCACTGCGCAGACCATCTTTGACGATCTGGTCCAGGCGCACATTGGCCTGCTTCGGATCGCCGCCCACTCGGGTATAGAACTGCCGCACGTCTTCAATCCGCCACATGGCGAACGAATCGACGATGACGTTTTTCTTTTCAGCGGTCAGAAAGCGTTCCGGTTCGGTGTCCAGGGTTTGCAAGCGCCGGTCAAACTTGCGCACATTGTTGATCAGCGGCCATTTCCAGTGCAGACCTGGCTGGTAATTTGCTTGCACCATTTCGCCCAGTTGAAAACGAATGGCGGTTTGCGTCTCGTCCACCGTGAACAGCGACAGCGACAGCAGCGTTGCCACGGCACCAACAACGCCCAAGGTCAGGTTAGGAGAGAACGGCCAGCGTCGCCCAGCCATTAGCGCACCTCCCGACTACGAGTCAAATCACGCATACGGGCCGTCGCTGCGCCCTCATCGGTCACCGCAGCAGCAGCGGATGGTGTGGCTTCCAGCGCCGCACCGCCACTGGATGTGGATTCCACTGGCTTTAGCAGCCGATCCAGCGGCAGATACATCAGGTTATTACTGCCCTTCACATCCACCAATACCTTGCTGGAGCGCCCTAGCACGGCTTCCATAGTTTCCAGATATAAGCGCTCCCGGGTCACTTCGGGCGCTTTCTGATAGGCCGCCAGCAACAGATCAAAGCGGCTCGCCTCACCCTGCGCTTCGGCGACCACTTGTTCTTTGTAGGCTGAGGCTTCCTGCAAACGCCGCGCCGCCTGACCACGCGCCCTAGGAACGACTTCATTGGCATAGGCTTCGGCCTCGTTTTTCAGGCGCTGTTCGTCTTCGCGCGCCTTGATGGCATCGGCAAAGGCATCCTGCACTTCTTCAGGAGGCTGGGCGTCTTGTAGCACTACAGTGACAATCTGCAAGCCAGCGCCCTGATCGGACGCTAAGGCCGTCACGCCATCCTTGCCGACTGTCGCTGTCGTCACCCGTTCTGGGCCGGGACCGTAACTGTCTAGAATGCGCTGGCTCAAGGTCTTGATATCCCCGACGATATTAGCGCGGCCTTCGGTCAGCACGAAATCCATGCTGCTTTTGCCGATGGTTTCCCGGGCGGCGCTTTCGACCGCTTGCACCAGGACGCTTTCCGGATCCAAGACATTGAACAGATAGGCGCGGGGATCGCTAATCTGATACTGCACCGCCATACGCACATCCACGATATTTTCATCCTGGGTCAGCATCAATGCCTCTTTGGGCACGGTGCGCACAGCTGGCTGACGCGGTCCCGCTGCGCCAGAGCGATAACCAATTTCCCGGAAGCGCCGCTGCTCCAGATTGACGATCTCGACTCGGTCAATGGGAAACAAGCGAAGATGCGGGCCGGGCATGGTCGTTTCCAGATAGCGGCCAAAGCGCAGCACGACGCCGCGCTCGCCCTCGTTAACGATGTAGATACTGGCGATTAGCCAGCCAATCACGGCGATAACGGCGACGATCAGGCCAATGCCCGCCATACCAGAGCCTGAGGCGCCAGAATTGCTTCCACCGCCGGAACCTTCTGAACCACCGGAGCGCCCGCGCCGCCCACTCAACAAAGCGCCAAACTTATCGGAAAGCTTGCGGATTACCTCGTCCAGGTCAGGCGGCCCCTGACCGCGCCCTCCACTGCTCCAGGGATCCCGATTGCCGCCAGGTTCATTCCAAGCCATATCGCACTCCACTCTGATCAGATCGTATCGCCACCGGCGGGATCGCTCCCTCCGAAGGTGCCCATTCCGCGCGCACCCCTTCCCGCTGGCAGAGCAATTCCACATCATCGCGCACCGCGCGCAACTCCATCAGCCAATCCCCTGCAGGCTCCATACGCTCCGCCACCACCGCGCCCAGACTGAACAAGCGCGCGCGCAAGCGGGCCGCGCTCGCAGGCACACGCAGCCAGCCTTGTCCGATCGCGCCGCGCAACCGTTCCGCCAGCGCCTCCCGCAACAACTCGATTCCCGCACCGGTCGCCGCCGACAGCCACACCGCGCGCGCCTCACCCTGGACATCGCGCTCCAGTCGCGGTGGCTCTCCGCTCCGATCGATCTTGTTATACACCCGTAGTTGCGGCACCCGGTGCGCACCGATCTCCGCCAACACTGCCTCGACTTGCTCGGTCATGGCATCGCGCTCGGGATGATTGGCGTCAATGATCTGGAGCAGTAAGCGAGCCTCACAGGTTTCTCGCAAGGTGGAGCGAAACGCCGCCACCAACTCATGCGGCAGCCGACTGATAAAACCGACGGTATCCGCCAACACTACCGAATCTACACCCGGCAGATCCAAACGCCGCAGCGTGGGATCCAGGGTTGCAAACAGTTGATCGGCGGCATAGACGCTTGCTTGGGTTAGCGTGTTAAACAGCGTGGATTTGCCAGCATTGGTATAACCCACCAGCGACACTGTGGGCAAATCAGCCTTACGCCGCGCCCGGCGGCCTTGTTCGCGCTGGCGCTCCACGCGCTCCAATCGCAACCCAATTTGCCGAATACGCTTGGCCAGCAGGCGACGGTCAGTTTCCAGTTGGGTTTCACCGGGGCCGCGCAAGCCAATGCCGCCTCGTTGCCGTTCCAAATGGGTCCAGCCGCGCACTAGCCGCGTCGACAAATGGCGCAACTGCGCCAGCTCTACTTGCAATTGCCCTTCAAAGCTGCGTGCCCGTTGGGCAAAGATGTCCAGAATGAGGCCGGTGCGATCCACGACCCGACATTGCAACAATGCTTCTAGATTGCGTTCCTGACTGGGTGAGAGGCTATGGTCAAAAAGAGCCAGCTCGGCCTGGTTTGCAGCGACTACTGCGCGGATTTCCTCCGCCTTGCCGCTCCCGACGAACAGCCGCGCATCGGGCGCAGCTCGGCGTCCGGTGACCAAACTCATGCACTCGGCACCAGCCGAGGCCGCCAGCTCCCGAAACTCCGCGCCATCCGGGATTTCCGCGCCACCCAGCGCCAATTGCACCAGTACAGCGCGTTCGCCACCGCGCGGGCGCTCAAACAGACTGCCTTCCACGCAGGCAGTGGAGCGATTCAGGGCTGTTCCCCGCCGCCAACGCTGCCGTCATCCGCCAGATTCAAGCGTACATTACGGACCGGCACTACCGTGGAAATCGCATGTTTGTAGATCATCTGACTGACGCTGTTTTTCAGCAGCACCACGAATTGATCGAAGGATTCAATCTGGCCCTGGAGCTTGATACCGTTCACCAGGTAGACCGAAACGGGAATCCGTTCCTTGCGCAAGGCATTCAGGAACGGTTCCTGAAGCGAATGACCTTTAGCCATAGTGACTGACTCTCCCTATGTTGTTATGAGAGCGGGATAAAACATTATATGAGCGCGAGCAAGAAGGTAGCCCGCCAAAAATGCCAAACCAGACAGCTCTAGAAAGCAAAATCCATGCCTGCTCCCAAGCCATGCCGCGAGATAGACGGTCTGTCGCCCCCCGCGACCGGCTGCCGAGCACATCAGCGCAGGGGATGGCACCGGCGTCATGCCGCCGCCCCGCGACGTGCTAAATCCATCTAATTTTATCATAAGCCCTCCGGCAAGTTCGGAAAAAACCCCTGTTGGCGTAACTGTGCGCTAGCCTGGATACATAAGCGACGGTCTTCGCTATCCAACCAGACCGCCTCAGTTTCCGCCCGCAACCAGGTCCATTGCCGTTTGGCGTACTGGCGCGTGGCGATCAGCGTGCGCTCGATCATAGCCGCCTCGTCCAGCGCCCCTTCCAGGTAAGACCAAATCTGCCGGTATCCCACGGCCCGCATGGAGGGCAAATCGGCATGAAGATCGCCGCGAGCGCGCAGGTGCTCCACCTCCGCGATAAAACCCTGCGCTAGCATAGCCTGCAAGCGCCGTTCGATGCGGTCGTGTAACCACTGCCGGTTACGGGGTGCCAGAATCAGCTTGCTAATGCTGAATGGCAAAGGTTCGTTGCGTGCGCGGGCGTAAAGTTCCGTGACGGGTTGGCCAGCCAGTTCACAGATTTCCAGGGCCCGCTGAATGCGTTGCGGATCGTGGGGATGGATGCGCGCTGCCGCCGCTGGATCCCATTGCGCCAGCCGTGCGTGCAACGCCACGCTGCCTTGTTCGGCCAGCTCCCCGGCCAACCGGGCGCGCAGCAACGGATCGGCGACGGGCATCTCCGCCAAGCCCCGTTCCAGCACCCGAAAATAGAGCATCGTACCCCCTACCAGCAGCGGGATTTTTCCCGACTGGTGAATCGCGGCGATTTCGCGCAAGGCATCGGCGCGAAATCGCCCGGCGGAATAAGCCTCGGCGGGATCGAGCAGATCAATCAGGCGGTGCGGGGCAATACGACGGGTTTCCATATCCGGTTTGGCGGTACCGATGTCCATCTCGCGGTAAACCAGGGCCGAGTCCACACTGACGATGACAAAGGGGAGGCGCTGCGCCAGATCGACCGCCAAGGCGGTTTTGCCGGAGGCGGTTGGTCCCATCAGGAAGAGTACGCGCGGCCGAGTATCGACAACCGTCATGCGACCTCTGCATTGCAAACGGAGTCCAACAGCGGTCGGCTGCCAAACCAGTGCCGCGCACGACCGCGTACGACCGGCCTAAATTTCGACCAGCGTCCCCAGTTCGACGACACGATTCGTAGGAATCCGGAAAAAATCGGTGGCGCTTTGCGCGTTGCGTAGCATCCAGATGAAATATAGCTCGCGCCATAACATCATCGGCGGCGCTAGTTTGGGAACCACGACCTCCCGGCTGAGAAAGAATGAGGTTGTCTCTAGGTTGAAGGGTAGCCCCTTCTCGCCACACGCCTCGAGCGCACGCGGAATATCGGGCTGCTCCATAAAGCCATAGCGAATAAAGACTCGGTAGAAACTTTGGCCCAGATCGGTAATTTCAATCCGCTTGGCATCGGCTACCATCGGCACTTCGGCGGTTTGGATTGTTACGAAAACACTGCGGGCATGGAGCACTTCATTGTGCTTGATATTATGCAATAGCGCCGAGGGCGCACCTTCCGGCCGACTGGTTAGATAAACAGCGGTGCCGCTGATGCGCGTTAACGCCCGTTCCTCAATGGAGTTTATGAACTGATCGAGCGGCATGGTGAGATTGCCCATCTCCTTGAATAACAACTGCCGACCGCGCCGCCAGGTTGTCAGCGTGGTAAAGGAGGCCAAGGCAATCAAAACAGGAAACCAACCACCCTGCAGAAGCTTAATAGCATTCGATGAAAAGAATGCGATATCAACCAGCAGTAAGAAGGCTAAGAGAGGCGCGGCCAGCCATGGATTCCAACGCCACGCCAGAAAGACCACAAACGACACCAAAATTGTGTCGATCATCATGGTGCCGGTGACGGCAATCCCGTAAGCCGCCGCCAGATTGCTGGACGACTGGAAACCAAACACCAGCGCGATGACGGCGATATAAAGGGTCCAATTGGTAAACGGTACATAGATTTGCCCCGCCTCCATATGCGAGGTATGGACGATTTTCATCCGGGGCAAATAGCCGAGTTGAACCGCCTGCACTCCTTCGTCATCTCGGTAACACGGGCTAGCAGCGCCAGGCTACCCCCTTCGCCGCGATTGTCGGCGCGCATGATGATGGCGACATATTTCAAGCTCACCAACAGCATGATGGTCCAAAAGATCAGAGACAGGACTCCGAGGATGCTCTCTGGTTCCACCGGGATGGGATGATGCCCAGCGAAAGTTTCCTTGAGAGCGTAAAGCGGGCTGGTACCGATATCGCCAAATACAACCCCGATAGCCCCAATGACCAGCACGGATAAACGGCTCTTGCCTTCATGCGCGGACATGACCCTGCTCTCTGCGATATTGTTCTGATTATGGTACCCTGGGTCTTGCTTACTCAGCGCCTAGCAACTCCAAAAGCTAATGACGCAGCGCATCATAGAGCGCGGACCCAGTAAAAATCAATGGACTGGAAGAAACTGAAGGTCGTGCTGCATCTGCCTGTTCCAGCACGAGCGCAAGGGCGCTCAACGGCCACGCCGGAACCAGCGATCCAGCTCCGCTAAGGTGATTTGCGTCCAAGTGGGCCGACCGTGATTGCACTGACCACCATGATCAGTTTGTTCCATAGCGCGCAACAAAGCGTTCATTTCCAGCAAATTCAGGGACCGATGGGCGCGCACCGCACCGTGACAGGCCAGACTGGCCAGTAGATTCAGCATGGATCGCTCCACCCGGTCGGCCGTTTCTCCCGCTGCCAGATCCGCCAAGAGATCGCGCGTCAGCGCCGCGATGTCGGCTTGGGCCAGCAGCGCTGGAACCCGCCGCACCACTACGCTATCCGGCCCTAACAACGCAATCTCCAGGCCCGCCGCAGCGCAGGCTGTACCCTGTTCTTCCACCCAGCGGCGCTCGCGTGGTCCGACTGCTACCACCACTGGTGCCAGCAGCTCCTGGGTTTTGATACCGCCCGCTGCTAGCGCCGCTTTCAGTCGTTCGTACAGGATACGCTCGTGGGCAGCGTGCATATCCACCACCACCAAACCGGCGGCGTTCTCGGCCAGAACATAGCAACCCTGTAACTGCGCCAGCGCATGACCCAGTGGCGGCAGCGGCGCAGCGGTTTTTTCCAGCGATGCGGCCACCCCGGCGCTGTTCACCTCGGACACCGCTGAGTCCTGAAGCTGGCCATACACCGCTAAGCGTTCTTGGACGCCAAGCGGCAGACTGGCGGTGGGTGACGCGCGCATCGCACCCCCCTTGCCAGCGGCTGCATCGCTGATCGGCCAGGATCGCGCGCCCGGTAGCAGCGTTGGGGCTGGCCCCACTCCGGGCCGCAGCTCCGCCAGTGCGCCTTGCACCGCGCGCCGGACCAAAGTATGAACGAGAGCCGACTCCCGAAAGCGCACTTCCTGCTTGGCCGGATGCACATTCACATCCAGCGCCGTCGGCTCCAGTTCCAGATAAAGCACCAGAGCAGGATGCCGCCCATGCGGCAACACATCCTGAAATGCCTGGCGCGTGGCGTGCGCCAGAGTTCGATCCCGCACCGGTCGCCCGTTGACGAAAAAATACTGCTGATCTGGCTGGGCGCGCGCGACCGCTGGCAAGCCCAACCAACCCCACACGCGAAAGCCGCTCTCGTTACGCTCCAGCCGCACGCTGCCCGCCGCGAAATCGCGTCCCAACAAGGCGGCGATGCGGCGGGTTTGAGCCTCCTCACTGGCGGCAGGCTCGATCTCCAGGATTATCTTCCGATCCCGCCACAGACTGAAGCCGACGGCAAAACGGCTCAGCGCCAACCGCACGATAGCCTCTTCACTATGTCCCGCTTCGGTGCGTTCGCTGCGTAGGAACTTACGGCGGGCCGGCACATTGAAAAATAGATCGCGCACTTCCACTGTGGTGCCGACGGGATGAGAGGCTGGGAGGGGTGCACCAAGCTGGTCGCCGCCATCGCCGACAATCCGCCAGCCGCTGTCATGGCCAGCCTGGCGTGAGGTGACGGTCAGGCGGGCGATGGAGGCGATGCTAGGCAGTGCTTCACCGCGAAAACCCAGGCTGGCGACCTGCTGGAGGTCATTAAAACTGGCGATCTTGCTGGTGGCGTGCCGCGTCAGCGCCAGCGCTAGATCGGCGGCATGGATGCCGGAACCGTTGTCGCATACCCGGATGAGCCGCACCCCACCCTGTTCCACCTCGACGGTAATGCGGGTCGCGTCCGCATCCAGACTGTTTTCCAGCAGTTCCTTGACTACCGCTGCTGGACGCTCTACCACCTCGCCAGCGGCGATCTGGCTAATCAGTTGTGGCGGTAGAGGTTGGATGCGTGCACTCATATCCAGAAGAACTCGGCGCTAGGGACAGCGCTTGCCTTGGCAGCGCCGCTCCCAGAGACGATAACGCTACGCGCCAATCTAACGGATGACTTTCTGTAAGGCTTCCAGCACTTGCTGGGCACCTGCGGAACGGTCCGGCTGATCGCTGGCATCGCGCACCACTACCGCCGTCTGCTGGCCCTGCCCGGCCAGTCGCACCCGATAGCGGGTTCCCGGCGGCGGCGCGGCGGCGCGACCGCGCCAAAACGCTAGCTTCGCTAGCCACCCTTCGTCGCCTGGTTTACGGTTTTCCTGCTCCGGGTCGCGGTATTCAACCACGTACAAACCCTGACCACGATTTTGCTCTTCCACAGCATAGCTGCTGCTGTCCAAGGCCAACCCGACCAGACGCCAGGAACGGGAATAATCTTCGTTGATAAAGAGCTGGCTCTCGCCACCCTGCTCCACCAGCCGCGCGCGCGGCCCTGCACTGGTCGCGCCAGCCTGGGCCGAACGCGCCGCCCGCTGCTCGGAAGCCCCTAGAAAGACAGTCAGCCGTTTCAGCATTTCGGCTTCCAGCTCTGGGCTGGGCGGCCGCCGCTGCCAGACAAAGGTATTGCTAGCGCTGGCGCTGGCTCCACCCACCGCGACTTCTTCCACACCAGAATGCGTCAGGTAAATCTCAGTGCTTTTACCATCGGCGGCGCGTTCCAGTCGGGTGCGAAAGCGATCGCGCGTTGGCGCGGAGTACGCAAAATCCAAAAATTGCTTGAGCACTCGACGAATCCCATCTTCGGGAATATCGGCGCGATTCTCCACCCAGTCCGTTTCCAGGATGCCGATGGTGGGGTCATCGCGTTTTAGAGCAAAGCCGTTGCTCATCCAGAATTCTCGCACCTTGGGCCAGACCTGATCAGCCGGAGCGCTCACCGCCAGCCAACGCTGCGCACCGTCCTGTTCCAGGCTGATGCCGGTCTGCGCTGGCAAGATGGCTTCTTCCTTGCGCGCCTGCGGTTGCGCGCCTGTCCGCTCACCCGCATAGGCCGAGAGGCTGGCTGAACCCACTGGATTCAGTTCCGGCGCCACCAAGGTATCGTCAATGGTGGACGCCGTGAGATCTGGCGGCACATCCAACGGTTGCGCCACTTTACTCTGCCGGTAGTCCGGTCGCCGATCCGGCAACAGGTTATCGAGCTTGGTGGAACAGCCAAGCAGGGCTATGAGCGCTACCGCTAACGGCGCGGCGCGCCACAGGGAATGGGGAAAACGTATCGTCATGGCGGATCAGAGCACTCCAGCCTGTTGCATCGCCACGCGCACCGCAGGCTGCAACGATTCGGACAACGGCGTCAACGGTAAGCGAATGCCCGGCGGGATCAGGCCCAATTGTTGGACGGCCCATTTCACCGGGATGGGATTGGATTCAAGGAACAATGCCTTGTGCAAACCCGCCAGTTTCGCATCCAAGGCTTTGGCCCGGGCGCGGTCGCCGGCTAGCGCCGCAGCGGCCATGTCTCGCATCAGGCGCGGAGCGACATTGGCCGTCACCGAGATCACGCCTTGGGCTCCGCTGAGCATGGCTTCCGCCGCAATGCCATCATCGCCGCTGTACACCGCCAGGCGCGCGCCCACACGGTGCACCAGTTCCTGGATGCGCTCCAGCGTGCTGGCTTCCTTGATGCCGACGATGTTAGGAATTTCAGCCAGCCGCTCCACCGTGGCCGGCTGGAGATCGCAGGCGGTGCGCCCCGGCACGTTGTAAAGAATCTGGGGAATCGCCACCCGCTCGGCGATCAGCCGATAGTGGCGATACAAACCTTCCTGGGTCGGCTTGTTGTAATAAGGCGTCACCAATAAGCACGCATCCGCCCCGGATTCCTTGGCTTTCTCGGTCAGGTGCAGCGCCTCGGTGGTCGAATTAGCACCGGTACCGGCAATCACCGGAATCCGGCCCTTGACCAGCGCCACGACCCGGCGCACCACATCAACGTGCTCGGCGAAATCCACGGTCGCCGACTCGCCCGTGGTGCCCACGGCGATGAGGCCATCAGTGCCATTTTCGATATGAAATTCCACCAGTTGGGCCAGCGCGCCAAAATCCAGCGCGCCATCCGCATTCATTGGCGTGACCACCGCCACCATGCTGCCGCGAAACATGATTTTATTCTCTCTAAGCTACTGACAATCGCCGCATGGTACGGATACCGGACGGGCTTGACAAGCGCTGGCCAGGGCGGTTTTCACCCTCAGTGGATGCCTGTACACTGGCGCGGTGCAATTCCCTTCCATTGGCCTGTCAGGAAACCGCGTTTGTGAAAAATTATCTGGTCGTCTCGGCCCTGGGTGAGGATCGTCCTGGTTTGGTCAACGAGCTCTCGCGCGCGATCCTGGATTGCGATTGCCACATTGCAGATAGCCGCATGACCGTGCTGGGCGGCGAGTTCGCCATGCTGTTGATGGTGCAAGGCAACTGGAACACCCTGACCAAACTGGAAATGCAGCTCAAGCGCTTGGAACAGACGCTGAATATGACCATTATCGCCAAGCGTACCGAGGATCGCGCCCCCACCGGCGACGCCTTGCCTTATGCTGTGGAAGTGGTCGCGGTTAACCAGCCCGGCACCGTCCACCACCTGGCCAACTTTTTCGCCAGCCGCTCGATCAACATTGAGGATCTGGTGACCCGCAGTTATAGCGCCCCGCACACCGGCACCCCGATGTTCTCGGTCAATCTGGCCATCGGCATCCCAGCCAATACCCATATCGCCTTGCTGCGTGAGGAGTTTCTGGATTTTTGCGATGACCTGAATCTGGACGCCGTGATGGAGCCGATCAAGGGGTAAGCGGGCCTTGGCGTTGCACCGTCAATCCAGATACAAGTTATCGCGGGCGCGCTTGGCCCGCTCGAAAGTGGCGAGAATCGCGGCGCGGTCGTCGGTGCGGATGGCCTCGGCCAGCCGCTCCAGATCGGCGCCGAACAGCGCGATCATTTCCAGCAGTTGCTCCCGATTGGCGACACAGATGTCGTGCCACATTCTGGGGTCGCTGGAGGCGATGCGGGTGAAATCCCGGAACCCTCCCGCCGCGTAGCGGAAAATTTCCGCCCGGTCGTCCAGCCGCGCCAGGGTATCGACCAAGGTGTAGGCCAGCATGTGCGGCAAATGGCTGGTCGCGGCCAGCACGGCATCGTGATGGCGCACGCCCATGTCGATCACCTCGGCGCCGGTCAGTTCCCACATTTTTCTGACGAGATGATGGGCGACGGCGGCGGTTTCCGCCAGCGGGGTCAGGATCACTCGCCGCCGCTGGAACAGGGTGGCGAACGCGGCTTCCACGCCGCTCTTTTCGGTGCCGGCGATGGGATGGCCGGGCACGAAATGGGGCGGAACATGGCCGTAAACCCGCTCGACATCGGCCACCACGCTACCCTTGGCGCTGCCCACATCGGTCACCACGGCCTCGGGCGACAGGTGCGGGACGATGGCGCGCAGGACCGGCTCGATGGCGCCCAGCGGCACAGCGACCACCACCACGTCCGCGCCGACCACCGCGCGGGCCGGATCGGTGTCGTAGCAGTCCACCACGCCCAAGCGGACGGCGGTGCGCAGGTTGTCCTCGTTGCGGCCGGAGCCGACCACTTCGGCCACTGCGCCTTTCTCGCGCAAGGCGCGGGCCAGCGAGCCACCAATCAGGCCGACACCAATCACACACAAGCGCTGAATTAAGGGTGGTTCGGTCATGGCAAGCCCCCGTTATCCACCCAGTGAGGGCGGTGAAGCAGGATCATCTGCGAGCACCTATTAGATTTGATTAATACCATAGTATTTTTGATAAGCTCTCAGTAATTTCCTTAAAACATTCCAGGTTTCTGACTTACAATCTCTGATAAAAAGCCTATGGCGATAACCCTGTGATAAAAAACCAGTAAAAAACGCGGCAACGAAGAGTGATGAAAAAATACTTATTTCTTTAAGATGTATAAAATAGTATATAAGATAGAAAACAAAAATTACAAAAAACACTAATATAGACTTTAAACAGATAGTTTCATTTCCAATAAACTCGACATTGTAAATAACAAGTACTTCATTTTTTCTGAATAAAAAGTAGAAAAATGAAAAGAAGAGACATATTGATAAAATCCAAGCTATTATTCCAAATAGATAGGCCACAGGTGAGGAAATTAAGGCGCTTATTACAACAGTAAGGCAAACTAGGTAAAAAGTCATACTTAGACCGCTACCGGCCACCCTAGAAAACCTAACAATACACCTTAGGCGGCCCCGCGAGGGTAAAAAGCCTAAGGTGGGGTCAATTTTTAATTAGCGTCTGTTAGGCTGGCAGCTTAAGGGCAAATATTCTTAGTCCAGCGTGCGCTCCGGGTACGGGCGCACTTTTGCTGTTGTCCCACTTGGACTAACCGAAGTTCATCCTCTTCCTGCTGGAACGCCACCCGATAGCGCTGCGCTACGATGGCATCATCCTCCAGCCCTCCAACGGTGAGCAGATAAATGACGACCCCATTGCCAAAGGTAAAGACTTCCTCACGACTTTGGGCTTTGACCACCTGGTCAGGGCCTTGGCTACCCAGTGTGGCGATGACAGTTCGCCCGCAGCGGGTCACAGACTGTTGACAGGTATAGGGATCCACGGCCAATCGGATAAACTGGGACGGGTTGGCAATAGCGCTACGCGGAGTGGGTGGTAAAGCCGTTTGCCCAAAGCTTGGAGTCAGCATTGCACTGGAACCAGCCAAGACCCAACCCATAGAGATTATCCATCGTTTGCAGATCATAAGAACCCTCTGGTCATCGTTTCTAAAAATCTTAAGGGCAAGCGAGCACCTGACTCAATGCTTCAATGCAGCGGGCATTCTCCGCTTCAGTCCCAATGCTGATGCGCAAAAACTGGGGCAGGCCATAATTATCCACGGGCCGGGCAATAATCCCCCGCTTCAGCAACTCCAGAAATACATCCCGGCCTGATCGGCCGACATCGACGCACAAAAAATTGCCAGCCGAAGGCAGCCAAGCCAAACCCCGGCGGCGACAGAATTCCTGCAAGCGGTTCATGCCGACCCGGTTGACCGCCCTGCTCCGCTCCAAATGCTCGACATCGTCCAACGCCGCCGTGGCCGCCGCCAGCGCCAAGCTGTTGACGTTAAACGGCTCACGCACCCGATTCAACAAATCCGCCACCTGCGGATGTGATACGGCATAGCCCACCCGCAATCCCGCCAGGCCATAGGCTTTGGAAAAAGTACGGGTGATGATGAGATTGGGAAAGCGGTCGAGCCAGCGTAGGGCGTTGGGACAATCGGCCTCCGCATCGACATACTCGCCATAGGCTTCATCTACCACGACCAGCACCGGTTCAGGAACAGCCGTTAGCAAGGCTTCCAGTTCCGCCGTTTTCAACCAGGTGCCGGTGGGGTTATTGGGATTGGCGATGAACAACAGCCGGGTGCGTTCATTGACCCGCGCCAGCAGGGCCGCCGGGTCATGGCCATACGGCATGGCATGATCGGGTGGGTTGGCCTTGGCGATGCGGGCGGTGGCACCGACCGCCTGGGTAACGATGGGATAAACGGCGAAGGCGTGTTCCGAGAATACCGCTTCGTGTTCCGGGGTCAGGAACGCCCGCGCTGCCAGTTCCAGTACGTCGTTGGAGCCGTTGCCCAAGGTCAGCGCCGCCATCGGCACGCCGAGCTTGGCCGACAGCGCCGTCTTCAACTCGAAACCATTACCGTCGGGATAGCGTGCCAGTCCGCTCAAAGCGTCGCGCATCGCCGCCAACGCCTTGGGGCTGGGACCCAACGGATTTTCGTTGGACGCCAGCTTGACGATGTCGCTTAGGCCGTATTCCCGGCGCAGCTCGCTTTCCGGCTTGCCGGGCTGATACGGTTGCAAGGTGCGCACGCCGGGTGCGGCGAGGGAAAGAAAATCGCGGGACATAGGCAACGGGACTCCATCAGAAATTGCTGATTTTCGATAACCCTAGCAGAAAGTTCAGGCGCAATATAGCGGATGGTTACGCGGCGCACCGTCGCAGCAATTCCCGGCACGGCCGGGCGATGCGGTTCACGTCTTCCATGCCGCCGGTCATCTTTTGAATCGCGCCCCTCGTCAGATACGGCAACAGTTCCTTGCGGCTTTCTTGTTGCAGGCGGGCAATGACGTGGTCCAAATCGCTGGCGGTGAGCACGTAGCGCACCAGCTCCCCCAAGGCGACCCGCCTATCCGGGTTCTCGCGCAGCAGGTAGCGATAAAAGCAGCCGATTTCGTCATCCGGCAAAGCGTCTTCCGGCAAATTTTCGGCCACGGCGACGCGGCGTATGACCTGATCCAGCAACGATTCGTTCGCCAGCAGGTAGGCCATCAGCCGCGTGATGTGATCCGTCTTTTCGGCAAAGAAAATGCCGACTTTGGCGAAGTCGTCAACATTCGGGAAAACCGTGCGCCCCACGTCGTCGTAAACGTGAAATTCCCGAGAGCCCGCTGCGGCTTTCTTCAACTCCTCGTACGAAGTGGTCGAGGGCGATGAAGCGCTCCTTGATGTCTTCGCCCAGCTCGATTTTATCGGCTGCCTCGGCGGTTCCCCGTTGCATCTGGATTCGTTCGACGCGGGCCGCCAGCGATAAGCTGGCCGACTGGGCCAGGGATTGCCAGTCCTCTCCGCCGACGGCAGACAGAGCGAATTCGCATCGATCCGGGTCTTGCGCGGACAGGTGTAGCAGCGACGACAGCGGCGGATCGGGGAGGATTCGGGTGGGGAATCGCTCGATGCGGGATTCGATGCCATTGGCGCGCAGATTTTCCAGGAATTTGCTCATGTAATCGGCGCGCAGGCCGTAAACGTAGGCGGTTTGCAGGGGCGCGATGGACGCGGGCGGGTTGTCCAGGCGCTTGCCGTCGCCGCCGCGACCCCGGAAGCGCACCACCCGCCCGAACATCTGGACGATCAGCGGGCCTTCGCCGCTGCCCAGCCGCAGCAGGGTGAGCGAACTGGCCCGGTAGTTGTTCCAGCCTTCGGAAAAGCGGCGCGAGCCGACCAGCAGGTTGACGGTGGACTCGCGCCGTTCCAGATCGGCGAACAGCGACGAGGTAAAGGCGTCGCTCTCGACTTCCAAACCATGCGGCTCCAGCGCCTTTTTCAAGCCGTCGGTATCGCCGATGTTGACCACGCCGAAGTAGCGCACCCGGTCGCCGAGCGACAGCCCTAGGCCGACTTCGCCGCGACTGGTTTTGAGGGCGCGCAACACGAACACCGCGCCCGGCTGATAGCCGAACACCTCGCGCAACAGATGATTGGCGAGCGTGGCCGGGTCGACGGTTCGCACCGCCTCCCAAACCGGCTTGGGCAACAGCGCCGCGCCGTCGTCGCCGACCAGTCGGCGCAGCGCATCGCCGAGAGCGGCATCGCGGTAGGCGCGCAGTTGGCACCAATAGGCGGTTAGCGCGGTCACTAGCACGTCGGCGTGGTGGTTCCAGCCGCTCGCGCCTTGCAGGTTGCGCACGTCGAAATCCTTGCCGTAGCGGTCAGCGTGAAAGCGGTCGTAGGCGTAGTCGTACACCACCGATTTGGCGTAGCGGTCGAAAGCATGTGTGGCTTCGGCGACTTGGCCGAAGGTGGCGGAGAATTCGATCAGCAGGCCTCGGTAATAGTCTTGGGGATGGCCGACGTCGGCCATGTTGCGCTGAATGCGTTTCCAGACCGATTCTTCGCTTTTCTGTCCCTTGTGGCCCTCGTCCACCAACACCAGATTGCGCCGGTCGGCAAACGCGGTGGTGTCGAGGGAAACGCCGTCGCCCTGCTTGTGCTCGGTGAGCTTGTTGATGTCGATGACGACGACCGTAGGTCGGCTCATCGCACCGCCAGTCTCCTGGCTAACAACCGGGTTGTATTCAACATCAAGGGCAACGACTACCGACTGGTGGTAGCGGTGCGCTATACCTCTGGCATCCTGTTCATCCGTTTCATCGGCACTCATGCCCAGTATGACCGGATAGACCCAGCGACCATTTAGGCACCTATATGGAACTAAAGCCGATTCGCACCGAAGCCGATTACCGCGCCGCCCTAGCGGAAATCGAACGCCTTTGGGAAGGACCGGATGGCAGTCCCGAAGCCGACCGGCTGGAAATTCTCGCCATCCTGGTGGAAGTTTATGAAAAGGCGCACTTCCCGATTGAAGCCCCCGATCCGGTCGCCTTCATCGAATACATCATGGATTCCAGGGGATTAACGCGCAAGGATCTGGAGCCTTACATCGGGCCGCGCGGGCGAGTGGCCGACATTCTGAATCGTACTCGTCCGCTGACCATGACGATGATCCGCCGCTTGGCGAGCGGCCTGAATCTGCCCGTGGAAGTGCTGATTCAGCCCTATCCGCTGCGTGAATCCGCCCACGCCTGAGGTCACACCATTTCCTTGTGTTTCGAATCGTCACCGTAGGTTGCGCTTGGCGGGTAACTACCCGTCTAGGACACAAGGACGCCCCTTCTTGATTTACCAAAAATTCCACACATCTTCAATTTTGTCGGCGTCCGCCAGCATCTGGCGCCAACGGCGCGGGTTATGGCGGCTTTCCAACCGATAAGACCGGGCGATAGCCCCTGCCGCCATATCCGCCAGTTGAATCAGGTTATCACGGTCGGCGAGCGTTTCAGTCAACTTGGCGATCCGTCAAAAACCGATTTCAGAGGCTCATTCCGCTATTCGGTGGGTTATCGGCCTGCCCCTGCGCCGCTGCCGCGTTGATCCGCGCCAGCCAAGCCTGTTCGTCCGGGCAATCGAACAGCGCCTCCCCGAGATCTTCAAAGATCGCTGGCTGTCGAATTCGCTCCAGCACGGGAGCGCTTTGCTCGGCGAACGCCTCCCCAAAACGGCGGCGAATCAGCCGCAGCAGCAATCGCCGTTCCGATTCCAAACCTTGTAGCAATCCCTTCTCCATTCCCTTCTCCATTCCCTTCTCCATTCCCTTCTCCATTCCCTTCTCCATTCCCTTCTCCATTCCCTTCTGCATACCAATCCGTTCCACACTCGTCACGTAGCGCATTTGTGTCGCCTCCTCGTGATCTTGCACTTCCGCCCAGAGTTGATTTTCCAGCGCGGCGGGCAGTTGCAACAACCAGTCGATGACCCGGAACAGTTCCAAAACATCCTGCCGCGCCCAGCCGCGCCGATACAGGCTTTTGACCAGTTGCAGCTTGCCTTGGTAGCGGCGAGCGGAATCGTCGGCGGTGGTTTGCGCGTGCAGGTGCGCCTGCACGACGACGGCAAAGGGATTGGCGGATTGCATCATTTCCGCCTGCCGGTCGCGGTAGTCGTTCAGGCAGACGACCGGAAACGTGAAACGGGTTTCGCCGCCCCAGCGACCGTAGCCGAATTGTCCGGCGGTTTCGCCCCGGCCCGCACCCAACACCGCCAGACTGACAACCGGGCGGGCGTAGCGGTCGAACAGGCGATAGTTGTAGCTGAACATCCGTCGGGCGAAATCCATTTCCCGTTGCCCCTGCACCTCGACATGCACCAGCAGCCAGTCTTCGCCGCCGTCGCGGGTGATCACTTGCACCAGCTTGTCGGCCCAGCGTCGCCCCAGCTTCGCGTCGCGCACGACTTTTTGCAGTTCCTTGTCGAGAAAGCGATAACCGTGCTCCCAGGCGATGTCGGCGTGGGCGGCGGGAAAGAACCAGGCGAGAAAAGCGGGAAAGTAGCGTTCCAACACCTCTTTCCACGGCGAATCGTAGTCGTCCCTCACAGCACGCCTTTCGGATAAGACCCCAACACCCGGAACAGGCTGGCCTGCTCGCGCAGTTCCACCAGCGCGCCGGCTACCGGCTGGTCCTGGGCATGACCATCCAGATCAATGAAAAACACGTAATCCCACATGCCGCGCCGCGAGGGGCGGGATTCAATCCGGGTCATGCTGACGCCGTGGCGGGCCAACGGCTCCAGCAGCTTGAACAACGCGCCGGGCCGATTGAGCGAAGCCACTAGCAAGGCCGTCTTGTCATCGCCAGAGGGCTGAATCGGCTGTGCGCCAATAATGAGGAAACGGGTGGTGTTGTTGGGTTCATCTTCGATATTGCGCACCAGAGTCGACAACTGGTAAACATCCGCCGCGCCCTGGCCGGCGATGGCTGCCGCGTCCAACTCGTCGCGCACCCGCTGCGCCGCTTCGCCGTTGCTGCTGACCTCGATCTGTTCCACGCGCGGCAGGTTGGCGTCGAGCCATTCGCGGCACTGCGCTAGCGACTGCCGGTGCGAATAGATGCGGCGGACGGATTGCAAGTCGGCGGCGCAGGTGACGAGGTGGTGGTTGATGCGCATCTGCACCTCGCCGCAAATCCGCAGCGGCGATTGCAGGAACATGTCCAGGGTGTGATTGACCACGCCCTCGGTGGAATTTTCCACCGGCACCACGCCGTAATCGGCGGATCCGGCCTCTACCTCCCGAAACACCTCGTCAATCGCCCGCAGCGGTATACTGTGGATTGCCTTGCCGAAATGCTTAAGCGCGGCGGCTTGGGTAAAGGTGCCTTCCGGGCCGAGAAACGCAATCTTCAGTGGTTCTTCCAACGCCAGGCAGGCGGACATGATTTCCCGGAACAGACGGGCCATAGCTTCGTTGCTTAGCGGCCCCCGATTGGCGTCGATCACCCGCCGTAGCACCTGCGCCTCGCGTTCGGGGCGATAAAAATTACCCGTAGCACCCACCGCTTGCTTAAGCGCGCCGACCTGCTGCGCACAGCGCGCCCGTTCCGCGATCAACGCCTGAATCTGCCCATCCAGCGTGTCAATCCGTTCCCGCAATGCTTGGAGGCTGTCCACTTCGTTCATGGTTCCATGCCCCCCGCTTCCTCCCCACCTTCAGACGCAACTTCACCTTCATCGCCGTTCAAGTCGCCGTTGCCTTCGGTTTCGCCGATCCCTTCAATCTTTTCCACGGCGATCAATTTCTCTTCACCCTGCAAGCTGATGAGTTTCACGCCCTGGGTGTTGCGGCTGACCAGCGAAATCCCTTCCACCGGCGTGCGCACCAGCGTACCGCCGTCAGTAATCAACATGATCTCGTCATCGCTTTCCACCTGCACCGCGCCGATAACCCGACCGTTGCGCTCGGAGGTCTGGATCGCTATCACGCCCTGCCCGCCGCGCCCCTTGCGCGGGTAATCATCGGCCGGCGTGCGTTTGCCGAAGCCGTTTTCAGTCACCGTCAGCACCGCGCCCTCGCCCACCACGATCAGAGCGATCACTTTCTGCTCCTCGTCCAGGCGAATGCCGCGCACCCCACGGGCGGAACGGCCCATGTCGCGCACTTCGGTTTCGGCGAAACGGATCGCCTTGCCGGCATCGGTAAACAGCATGATGTCGCGCCGACCGTTGGTCAGCTCCACGTTCACCAACTGATCGCCGTCGCCTAGATCGAGAGCGATGATACCGCTGGGGCGCGGGCGCGAGTATTCGGACAGCGGGGTTTTCTTGACTGTGCCGTTGGCGGTAGCAAAAAACACATAGTGATCGGCGCTGAACTCGCGCACCGCCAACACTGCGTTGATACGCTCGCCCTCCTCCAGCGGCAACAGGTTGACGATGGGCTTGCCGCGCGCTGTCCGCCCCGCTTGCGGCAGCTCGTATACCTTCTTCCAGTACACCCGGCCGCGATTGGAAAAACAGAGCACGGTATCGTGGGTGCTGGCGATGAACAGCTTATCCACGAAATCCTCTTCCTTGACTGTGGTCGCCGCGCGCCCGCGCCCGCCGCGCCGTTGCGCCCGGTAGAGGGATAAGGGTTGCGCCTTGACATAACCTGCGTGCGACAGCGTGACCACCATGGCCTCTTCCGTGATTAAATCTTCCAAATCCAGATTCTGTTCATCCGGCAAAATCACCGTGCGGCGCGCATCGCTGTATTGGGCGCGCAACTCCTGCAATTCAGCGCGGATGACGGCGGTCAGTCGCTCTGGCACGGTAAGAATTTCCAGATAAGCACCGATCCGATCCAGCAACTCCTGATACTCTTCCAGCAGTTTGCGCTGCTCCAGGCCGGTCAAGCGATGCAACCGCAGCTCCAAGATGGCCTGGGCCTGCGCCGGTGAGAAACGATAGCCCGCCGCACCCAGCCCCAAACCCGGCGCTAGCTCCTCTGGACGTGAATACTCCGCCCCGGAACGCGCCAGCAAGTCGGTGACCAGCCCCGGCGTCCACGCTGGCTCTAACAATGCAGCTTTGGCGGCGGCGGGATCAGCGGCAGCGCGGATCAAGGCAATTAGCGCATCCAGATTGGCCAGCGCCACCGCCAAGCCTTCAACGATGTGGGCGCGCTCGCGGGCCTTGCGCAGCTCGAACACCGTGCGCCGCACCACCACTTCGCGGCGATGGCTCAGAAACGCCTCCAGCACCTGTTTGAGATTCAGCAGGCGCGGCTGACCTTCCACCAAGGCCACCATGTTGACGCCAAACGCGCCTTGCAGCGGCGTGTGCAAAAACAGGTTATTCAGCACGATCTCGGCGTTTTCGTTGCGCCGCAACTCGATATAGATGCGCAAACCGTCCTTGTCCGACTCATCGCGCAATTCGGTGATCCCTTCAATTTTCTTGTCCTTGACCAGCTCGGCGATTTTTTCGATCAGCCGGGCCTTATTCACCTGATAAGGCAGCTCGGTAACAATGATGGCTTGGCGACCCCGCACCTCATCGGTTTCGATCTCGGTGCGGGCACGCATTTGCACCCGACCCCGCCCGGTTGCATAGGCGTCACGAATGCCCTGGATGCCGTTGATTAAACCGGCCGTGGGAAAATCTGGTCCCGGAATGTGGCGCATCAGCTCACTGATACTCAGTTCCGGCGTCTCGATCAGGGCCAGGCAGGCATCGACCACCTCACCGAGATTGTGCGGTGGGATGTTAGTAGCCATACCCACGGCGATCCCGGAGGAACCGTTGACCAGCAAGTTAGGCAGGCGGGTGGGGAAAACCGTCGGCTCGCGCTCTGACTCGTCGTAATTGGCGACAAAATCCACCGTTTCCTTATCCAGATCGACCAGCATGTCATGCGCGATGCGCGCCATCCGCACTTCGGTATAGCGCATGGCAGCCGGGGCGTCGCCGTCGATACTGCCAAAATTGCCCTGTCCATCCACCAGCATATAGCGCAGCGAAAACGGCTGGGCCATGCGCACCATAGTGTCATAGACCGCCGTATCGCCGTGCGGGTGGTATTTGCCGATCACATCGCCGACCACGCGCGCCGATTTCTTATAGGGCTTATTCCACTCGTTGCCCAGCTCGCTCATGGCGAACAGCACGCGCCGGTGCACCGGTTTCAGGCCGTCCCGCACATCCGGCAACGCCCGCCCGACAATCACACTCATGGCGTAGTCCAGATAAGATTGGCGCATCTCGTCTTCGAGATTGACCGGCAGAATTTCTTTGGCGATTTCAGTCATGTACGGCCCCACTCACCGCACCTCCGAGCAGTGGAGGCGCTGCAAAAGGTGGAATTGTAGCATAGACGGGGCGGGGATTCGGCGTACGCAGGGCCGGATCGCGGCGCAACCCATTCCGCGCGGCAGGGCAACAGTTGCGGGTCTGGGGGCAAAGAGAGGAGTCGCTGGGGTAATGACTCTGGTCGCTGCGCGATGGGTCAAATCGCTGGCACCCCTGCCTTGCCGCGCGCTAAGGGGTGGGGAAGGTCGGGCTGCGCCAGCTCAGGCTTACAGTTGCGCTAATTGTCCGCGCCGTTCGCGCAGCAAGGTTTCGTAGGCCCGACTCAGCGCGTGTTCATAAGCACAATCGCCCTGGTCGCCCATCTCCTGCAAGCGCGTTTCAAAAAAGGCGATTTGCTGCCGCAAGTAGTCCGCCATCCGGTAATCAGCAGCCAGATGGCCACGATTAAGGTACGCCGCACCCAGTAAAAGATGAGGGTCCATCGGTTTTCTCCTTTGGTTTTTTCTCTCTATTTTTTGATGATTACAATGTAGCTCAAGTTGATGAACAAAACGTGACGGAGACGGCTTTTCCTTGCGCTCAACTCGTTCAATCCGTCTTGAACCGCATGGATAAATCCACGGCCCGCACATCCTTGGTCAAGCCACCGATAGAAATGTAATCGACGCCGGTTTCGGCAATGGCCCGCACGGTATCGAAATTCACATTGCCAGAGGCTTCCAGCTTGAGTTGCCGAGCGGTCAAGCGCACCGCTTCCGCCAAGTTGGCCAGATTGAAGTTGTCCAGCATCACGATATCTGGCCGGGCGGCCAGCGCCTCTTGCAACTGGGCGAGATTCTCTACTTCCACTTCGACTTTTACACGAGGATGCAGGCGGCGCGACATGACGATAGCGTTGGTGATTGATCCAGCCGCCATGATGTGATTTTCCTTGATCAGCACGGCATCAAATAAGCCGACGCGATGATTTTGACAGCCCCCACAGCGCACCGCATATTTCTGCGCTAACCGCAGCCCCGGCACGGTTTTGCGGGTATCCAGAATCGTCGCGCCCGTATCGGCCACCAGATCGGCATAACGGCGGGCCAGCGTGGCGGTGCCGGATAAGCTTTGCAGAAAATTCAACGCAGTGCGTTCGCCAGTCAATAGGGCACGCGCTGGGCCGCGCACGGTACACAAAAGCTGGTTGGGTACAACGCGCTGCCCATCGCTCGCTTGCCACTGGACCTGAATGCTGGAGTCTAATTGCCGAAACACAGCATCAAACCACGCCACGCCGCAGAGCACAGCAGTCTCCCGGCTGATGACTGTGGCCTCGGCTTGGGCTTGTGCCGGAATCAGCGCAGCGGTCAAATCACCGCTGCCCATATCTTCGGCCAGGGCCAGGGCAACGGTGGGATTGGGATCGGGCACATTCATGGGGATTCCTCGCATAGGGGACAGCTACCGCTCACTATAAAACTTCTCCCGTCCTACCTATAGGGACAAGCGGACTGGCTCAGTCTACACGGCCTGGAATTCGTGTAGCTGCTCCATCACTGGGGCGGCATCGGGTTCCTGGGTGTGCAGCGCGGCGGTGAAAGCGGCCAGTAGTGGGCGATGCTGAAAGCGGTACAGATGGGAGCGACAGCGACAGTCGGAGGCACCAAAACGAAACGGTGGCGGCAAACCACCAATCTCCGCCAGAACCATCGCCCATCGACACTCCCGGCGCTTTGGATGGTAGCTAAACCAGACCGCTTCCAGCACCGTGTGCCGCCGTAAGGAGTCGATATGCCAGTGTGGGCGAACGGCTAAGCGACGATGATGCGCCAATCGGGCTTCTACTCCGCCCGGCCCCAGGGCACTGCCTGTGTACAGCATCCAGCCTGGTTGCAAGGCCAGCCGATAGCGTCGCCCCACGGCCGCATCACACGCTACCGGAACTCGCAGCACCAGGACATAAGTACCTGGCCGACTATCCGATGCTACGGGTTCCACAGGATAGCTCAGGCAAGCAGAGTAACAGGACTTTATAAATGGTGAGATGACTCCAGAGTCTTGGCAGAATTAAAGTGCACCAATCGATGCCAGTCGATTTCACCGCTCTCTTTGCAAAAGATATTCGTAAATTCTCTAGTAAATTTATTAATCATCTGTGAATATGATATTAAAAACTCATCATTCTTTTCCCTGGATTTATAACCAATTGGCTCAACAAGATCGGTAAAAAGCTCGCTGCTCCCAGATATAAATTCCCAGAAACTCTGGCCACAGTATTTAAAATAATCTCCCTTATCTGGCCTATTATCCTTACCATAACAGCATCCATTCACGGCGATTATCTGTAATTTTGAGTTACTAGTCCTCAGTGTTTTTTTAGCAATCTTAAAGTCGCTTAACATTTTAGAGACTTGTGAGCTATTACCCCAGTTTGGACCAGATTTTATCGTAACAATATATCTTATTCCATCCTTATCGAACTCAAGATCAATACCTGTAATACCTGATTTTCTACCATCATAAACTTTACTATTTATGAAGATTGCTAATCCTTCCAACCAATCACCAAAAACTGTTTCTTCATTAGAGGAAATATGAGCATCCACCAAACCCTTGATAATTTGTTCTGAGGTTAACATATACTTTGCTTTAAACAAATATGGGTTCTTACGCTTGAGTATCTGTGATAATCTCAATCCATCCAGATTTTGGATCCTTTTTTGGTGGAAGATTCCGATATTTTGCTCAACGTAATCTGATAGGTCTTTCAACTCCAGGTTCTTCATGGGTTGCCTTTTGTTCAGAAAATTTTACCCGATCAGGCATCAATTTTTTTCTAGTAGATTCACAGTACTCAAAAACAACATCGACCCCAATTGCCTTTCGCTTCATCCTGTTAGCGACGATTAGTGTCGTTCCTGATCCCATAAAAGGATCCAGAACGGTATCGCTTTCCTTGGTAAAAAGTTTAATGAACCACTCCGGTAATGCTTCAGGAAAAGCTGCGCTGTGGTTTCTATTACTACATTCAGTAGCCAAATGTAGGACATTGGTTGGATAAGCTTTTTCTCTATGAATCCAGTTCGAGATTTTCTTACCAAACCCACTACCTACCTTTGAAGGATCTCGGGTCTTATCCGTGCCAGATAAATTCTTCAGCCTTGAGTGTGCCCATTCACCCATAGGTACCATGACCTCGTCTTGATACATGTGAAATTTTCGGCTCTTATTAAATTGAAGAAGCCTCTCCCAGGCATCACGAAAACGATTAGGCCATTTTCCTGGATAACAATTTTTTTTATGCCAAATGAACTCCTCAGTCCATAACCAGCCCTGCTTACGCATTTCCAGAATCAATTCCATAACATAGGTGCTGCGCTCACCGGCCACTACTTTCTCTTTAATATTTAAAATGAACGTACCCTCAGGTTTCAGCACCCGTAACAGTTGCGCAGAAATAGGCAAAAACCACTGTACATAGCGATCAGGGTGAATGCCGCCATACGTGTCTTTGCGCTGATCCGCATACGGCGGTGAAGTGATGATCAGGTCTACAGAATGATCTGGCAACACCAATAATTGCTCCTTGCTATCCCCGTGGTAGATCGTGATCACTCTCTCCCTCTCATTTTCATTTCTCAGGAAGCCTTTGCTGCTGCATCGTAGATCCTCACGGCGGCCCCGGCGCAATGACCTCGCGGCTACCGTTGGACTGCAACGGCCCGACGACCCCCGCCGCCTCCATTTCCTCCACGAGCCGCGCCGCTCGGTTGTAGCCAATGCGCAGCCGTCGTTGCACCCCGGACACCGAAGCCCGCCGCGATTCCGTCACAATGCGCACGGCATCGTCATAGAGTGGATCGCTTTCCCCGCCGCGCCCGCCGTTGTCGAGTTCCTCCAGGGCATCGCCTTCATCGCGAACGCCAGCCAGCACCTCATCAATATAATCCGGTGCGCCGGTTTGCCGCAGAAAGTCCACTACGCGCGGCACTTCGTGATCGTCTACAAACGCGCCATGCACCCGCTGCGGTAATCCCGTCCCCGGCGGCAAATACAACATATCGCCATGCCCCAATAATTGCTCCGCGCCCATCTGATCCAGAATGGTGCGCGAATCCACCCGTGACGAGACCTGAAACGCGATTCGGGTCGGGATATTGGCCTTGATAAGTCCGGTGATCACATCCACCGAAGGCCGCTGCGTCGCCAGAATCAAATGGATACCAGCGGCACGCGCCTTCTGCGCCAGCCGCGCGATTAATTCTTCTACTTTTTTGCCGACAATCATCATCATGTCGGCTAATTCATCAATCACCACCACGATGAAGGGCAGCGGCTGCAAGGCCGGCGCGTCCGCCAGCAGACTACCCTCCTCCGGTTTCCAAAGCGGGTCGGCAATGCTTTCGCCCTCGGCCTCCGCATCGGCCAAGCGCCGGTTAAAACCAGCGATATTGCGCACCTTGAGCGCCGCCATCAGCCGATAGCGGCGATCCATCTCCACCACACACCAACGCAAGGCGTTAGCCGCCTCCTTCATATCCGTGACCACTGGCGTCAGCAGATGGGGAATATCCTCATACATGGATAATTCCAGCATCTTCGGGTCGACCAGAATCAGCCGTACCTCACGCGGCCCAGCCTTATAGAGCAGACTTAGTAACATGGCGTTAATCGCCACCGATTTACCCGATCCCGTTGTTCCGGCCACCAGTAAATGCGGCATCTTGGCCAGATTCGCCATGATCGGATTGCCGCTGATGTCCTTGCCCAGCGCCAGTGTCAAAGGTGAGGCGGCTTGGCTATACACCGCAGATTCCAGCACCTCGCGCAGATAGACGATTTCACGCTGCTGGTTGGGAATTTCCAGCCCCACCACGGGTTTACCGGGAATAATTTCCACCACCCGCACACTGATGACTGACAGGCCACGCGCCAGATCCTTGGCCAGATTACTGATCTGGCTGACCTTCACACCTGGCGCTGGCTCCACCTCGAAGCGGGTGATCACCGGCCCTGGCTCCACCGCCACTACCTCGACCGCAATGCCAAAATGCCGGAGTAGAATTTCCACCCGCCGCGACATCTGTTCCAGGGTTTCTGGAGAATAACCAGCAATATGGGCGGTGGGCGGATCGAGCAAGTCCAAGGGTGGCAATGAAGGCGACCCCACCAACGATGCAAGCCGCCCCGAAACCGCCACCTTATCAGGAACCGCTATCCGGGGCGGAACCACGGGCTGCACCGGTGGCAACGCTACCGGCGCAAAGTCAAAGTCCGGCCAGGAACGCGCCTTAGCAAGCTCTTCAGCTTGTAGTGCGTACTCATCGGCTGCGCCCGCGACGACGGCAACCGAGGGTGGCGGCGGAGATTTCGCGCGTGCCTTGGCGAGAGTCGGCGCAACGCTCGGCACCAAGGTTAAATCCGATGCGGACAGGGCCAGCTCTGCCGTCAACGGCGCTGCGGCCACAGCCGGGGAGTGCGCGACGGGCGACTCCGCCAACGGTAGACCCAACACTGGTTCGATACGTGCGCCATGTTGCGCATAAAGGGGCAAGGGCGCGCTACCCGGCTGCGCGTCGTGATGTGGCGGACTGATAGGTGGGGCCGGAGCTGCTTCGTCCTCCGCCAGCTCCTCTGGCCCGGTCACTGCGCCTGTTCGCCGCTCTCGCCATGCAGTCCAGCGCTCGTCAACCACTTGCCCCAGGCGGCTTATCCAATTCCGTAGAGAGTGCACGGCCCCCAGCGCGCTGGGTGTAACAGGCGCACGGGTCGATTGCGATGGTTCTTTCTTTTGGGAGGATGCGGCGGGTGGCGCGCCGGTTTTCATTCGCGTCTTTTTAGCTGGCGCATCCGCCGATTTCGAGCGCCCTCTCTGGAAAGGAGCCATGATGAGACCACCCAACCAATCCACCGCGTTGAGCACCACCGAGCCGACCCAGTCCATCACCGCCAACCAGGAAAGCCCCGTGGTCAAAATACCGCCCGCGAGCAGCGACAACACCAAAAACAGGTTAGCACCCAGAAACTGGAACGCCTTGAGCAGGAACTGGCTCACATGTAGGCCTACCAGACCTCCAGGCGGACCGGAGCCGGGCAAGAGTCCGGGCATTGGCGCGAAATGCAAAGCCACTAAGCCGCAGACTGTGCCCAAACTCACCAGAAATCCGAGCATGCGCAGCAGCACGATTTCACCGTCTAACTCCAGCAGCGCACCCCGCTTGCACAGCCGCCAACCAGCGAAGGCCACGCCCAACGGCAATAGATAAGCGGCGTAGCCGAAGAAATACAAGGTCACATCGGCGAACCAGGCTCCCACCACGCCACCGAGATTATGCAGCCGAACCACCGTGGCGGTATGCGTCCAGGCGGGATCCGCCGGACTGTAGGTGAACAGCGCAGCCGCCATCCCTAACGCGACCCCGGCCAGAGCCCAAAAACCCAGTTCCCGCAATAGCCAGGGGAGGAACCGGAAAACGCTCACCTGCGTCACCGGCGGTTTAGATTTGATGCGATGTGCCTGCGCCAAAATGCAATCCTGCCTTAAAATGATCCAACGTCCTCCAGCAGGAGCGCCATGAACGTCGGAATCGTCGGAGAATGAAACCAGACGCATTGTCCCATTCCCTGGCAAGCAGGTGAAGGGTTAGCCGAACTGATGCGCTCTTTCGCGTTCCAAGCAAGACGATGAGTACCGCGCCTTCGTGTCTGGCCGCACGCAGCCCCATTCTGACTACTATCGCCCACCGTGTTGGACCCCCATGCGCATCCACCGTCTTGATACGCTAAGTGCTGTTGCTGCTACCGAGTGGAATGCCTTGGTTCCCGAGCACAATCCCTTCCTCAGCCATGAATTTCTTAGCGCCCTAGAACGTCATCACTGCGTTGGTGAAGCGGCTGGCTGGCTGCCTTGGCATTTGCTCTGCCGTGATGAGCATGGCCAACTGCTGGCCGCCGCGCCGCTCTACCTGAAATTCAATTCTTACGGCGAATTTGTGTTCGACTGGGGCTGGGCTGAAGCGTACCGCCGCCAACAGCTTCCTTATTACCCCAAGCTGGTCGCGGCTATCCCCTACACCCCGGTCACCAGCCCCCGTTTGTTGCTGGCATCCCCGGCCTCCCACGCTGAAGATGCAACGCGTGCCCTGCTGGACCACGCCCTGGAAGAAGCCCGCCGCCAGCGCTGGTCTTCCATCCACTGGCTGTTTCCCCCACCCGGCGAAATGGATCGGCTGCAAGCGCGGGGTTTCCTGCCCCGCCTGGGTTGCCAGTTTCATTGGCAGAATCGCGGCTATCGGGATTTTCAGGACTTCCTCGACACCCTGACCGCCAAACGCCGCAAGGCCATCGTGCGTGAGCGGCGTCGGGTGCGCGAAGCCGGCGTGGAATTGGTTATTTTGACTGGGCAGGAGGTCAGCGCCGCGCAATGGCGGCAGGTACACGCCTTTTATCGTTCCACTTTTCAACGCCTTGGCGGGGTGGCCACCCTGACCTTAGCCTTTTTCGAAGACATCGCCGGGACATTGGGGGAGCGTCTGGTGCTGGTGTTGGCGATGGCTCAGGGCCGCGCCATCGCCGCCGCCTTGAGCTTGCGCAGCGCCACCACGCTCTACGGACGGCATTGGGGTTGTCAGGAAGAGGTGGACAGCCTGCATTTTGAAGCCTGCTATTATCAGGGCTTGGAATATTGTATCGCGCACGGTTTGCACCGCTTTGAGCCAGGCGCACAGGGTGAACATAAAATTTATCGGGGCTTTCTGCCCAGCCTGACCCATTCCGCCCATTGGATTGCTCATGCTGGTTTTCGTCAGGCGATTGCCGATTTTCTGGAACGGGAACGGCCTGCGGTGCAGGCTTACGCCCAAGACTTATTGCAGCATTCGCCTTACCGTAACGAGGTGACCCCGGATGCGCCTGCCCTGGCTGGATCCGCAGAATGACGATCAGCCGTTTCCACCACCAGATCGCGCCCTGACTGAGCCAGACGGCCTATTAGCTGCTGGTGGTAATTTGTCGCCGCGTCGCCTGTTGCGCGCCTATCGCATGGGCATCTTCCCCTGGTACTCTCCCGGGCAACCAATCCTGTGGTGGTCGCCCGATCCGCGTCTGGTGTTATTTCCAGAGCAGATCAACATCACCCGCAGTTTGCGTAAGACACTAAAGAAGCAACCATTCACAGTCACCGCCGACACCGCATTCGCCGCAGTGATCGCCGCGTGCGCCGCACCGCGCGCTGACCAGGATGCCGGTACCTGGATCACCCCGCAGATGCATCGGGCCTATTGCCGACTGCATCGCCTGGGGCACGCCCACTCCATTGAGGTCTGGCAGGCTGGCGCACTGGTAGGCGGTCTCTATGGGGTCGCGATTGGCCAGGTTTTTTTCGGTGAATCCATGTTCAGCACTCTGAGCGACGCTTCTAAAACAGCGCTGGCGGGACTCGCTCTGCAATGGCGGCGCTGGGGCTGTGCATTCATTGATTGCCAGGTGCACACCGAGCATCTGGCCCGCATGGGCGCGGTTAACATCCCCCGCACCGATTTTATGCGGCTGTTGGAACGCTATTGCGCCTTGCCGGGACCAGAAGGCGCCTGGCTTTTGGATGAGAATCTGCTGGCCGCGCTGGCGGCCCCCTCCACCCGTTGATGAGTAATCCACACGCTTCCCTGTATGAGCTGCGTCTGTTCCTGACGACTGAACAGGGATGCAGTTATCTCTGGGGTCGACAAGCCCGCAATGTGGTCGCCGATCCGGTGGTTACGGACCGTCACCTCTATAACTCGCTGGCGGAGCTGGGTTTCCGACGCAGCGGCGATCAGCTTTACCGGCCGCATTGTCGAGCGTGCGCCGCTTGCCAGTCGCTGCGGATACCAGCCGCGCGCTTCCAGCCGAACCGTTCGCAGCGCCGCCTCTGGGCGCGCAATCAAGATGTGCGCGCCCAGCTTGTGGATGCGGTGTTTCAGGATGAGCATTTCGCGCTGTTTAGCCGCTATATCAGCGCGCGTCACGCTGGCGGCGGCATGGATCCAGACAGTCCGGACTATTATTGGTCCTTTGTCACCTCGCACTGGTGCCAGACTCGGCTTTGTGAGTTTCGCTTTAACCAGGAGTTGCTGGCGGTGGCGGTGGTGGATTACCTGGAGAATGGCCTATCGGCGGTTTACACCTTTTTCGATCCGCTGTATGCGACGCGTGGCCTGGGCACCCACGCCATCTTGTGGCAAATCGCCGAAGCGCGCCGCCTGGGACTGCGTTGGGTCTATCTGGGGTACTGGGTGGAGCACTGCCGCAAGATGGCATACAAAACCCGGTTCCATCCGCATGAGGTGTTCGTCACGGAAAGATCGTGCTGGGTGGAGGAAAGGGGGGAATAAGGACGGGTGCGGGTAACGCTGCTCTCACCCGCGCTATGCATTGAAATCGAAAATCCCTTCAGTCACCGCTCGCCAATTTCGAAACAAGTTTGTTGTAATACATTCCTGTTGTGATACGATCCTGTATAGAAACTTCAGGAGCATCCCATGACGTGTTTCGGCCGAACCACGGAAACCGCCGAGCTTTGGCGCCTGTTCAAGGAGGGACGCAATCTGCTGATGCTCGCGCCACGCCGGATTGGCAAGACGGTTCAAATCAACCACCTGCGCGATACGGCGGCAGAACACGGATTTCGCGCCATCGTGCTGGAAGTGGCGGGCTTTCGGGAGGAAAAGGATTTCTTCCGCCAATGTTGCGCGACCATTCAGGAAGAACTCTCGACCGGCGCCAAAGTCATGACCGCCTTCGGCGAGCGACTTTCGCGAGTGTGGCGCGGCCACGAAGGCGGCGGCGATTGGCGGCAAGCCCTGCTGCAAACCGACTGGCGGGAGTTCGCCAACCACCTGCTGGCCCACCTGGACGACCATAAGAACGAAGCGCCCTGGCTGATTTTGGTAGACGAATTGCCCATCTTCGTTTTGGCTCTGCGCGAGCGCGGCGGGGTTCAGGCGGTCAGCGATTTTCTTTACTGGCTGCGCAACATGCGCCAGAAATACCGCCGGGTGCGCTGGCTTTATACCGGTTCCATCGGTCTGGACAGCGTTGCGCGCCGCGATAGCGTGGAGGGAGCCTTGAACGATCTGGACGTGTTCCCGTTCGCCCCTTTTGCCCCCGATACCGCCCGCGCCTTTCTGGCCGATATCGCCCGGCGGCGCGGTCGTACCCTGCACGAAGACGCCGCCGAGGTCATCCTGCGCCGCTTGGGTTGGCTGTCGCCCTACTACCTGGAAAAAGTCGCCGAGGACGCCTGCACCTTGGCCGGGACTGGTGGCGTGCTGGATCTGTCGCGCGCCCAAGCCGCTCTGGACCGGATGCTCGACTTGGAGAAACGCACCTACTGGAGTACGTGGCGGGAACATCTGGACCGCAACTTTACCGATCCCGAACGCAGCCGCCTCTACGCCGTGCTGGAAACGGTTGCCAAGAGCGACGCGGGGGCGGGTTCCGACGCGCTGCTTCCCGCGCTCAACCGGGGTGGCGAGCCGGTGGGCGAAGCGGCCTTGCGCCACTTGCTTGATACTTTGTTAGCTGATGGCTATCTCGCCGTGGACAGCGAACGCCGCTACCGCTTCCGCATGAACCTGCTGCGCGAGTGGTGGCTGCGCTACGTGGTGTTGTGAGGGGCCGCGATGAGCAAGCTCATCAATCTCGCCGTTTATAACCCGGCTATTCTCGACGACGCGGATTTTCTCGCCGGTTTTGTCGCTCGCCGGGACTTGGTCGCCTCGCTGCTCGCCCGCTTGGGCGAAATCACGCCGCGCGGCCAAGCCAAGCATCATCTCATCCTCGGTCAGCGCGGCATGGGCAAGACCAGCCTGTTGCGCCGTCTGGCCCTCGGCGTGCGCGAGGATGCCGCGCTGGCCGCCGTGCTGTTGCCGCTCACCTTCCGGGAAGAGCAATACAACGTCCACAACCTGCACACGTTTTGGCTCAACTGCCTGGACGCCTTGGGCGATTACTTCGAGAAAACCGGCCAGGCTGACAAGGCCGACGAAATCGACCGCGACACCGCGACGCTGATGCGCGGCGACACGGACGTTGAAGGCGCCGCCGCGCTCGATGTCTTCAAACGTTGGGCCAAGCGCGAAGGCCGCCGACCCTTGTTGTTGCTGGACAATACCGATTTCATCCTGGATGGGCTGGAGGCCCAGCACTGGAGTTTGCGCCGGGTCATGCAGGAAGCGGGCGGCATCGTGGTGGTCGGGGCATCCGCCGCCTATCTCGAAGCCACCGCCGACCCCAAGGGCGCTTTTTACGACTTCTTCCAGGTGACCGTGCTGGAAAAGCTCGGTCAGGACGAACTCATCGCCTGTCTGCGGCGGCTCGCCCAAGAGCGCGGCGAGGAAGGGCGCAAGGTGCTGAACGTCGTGAACCGTGATCCGGGGCGCATCCGCGCTCTGCACGATCTCACCGGCGGCAACCCGCGCACCTTGGTACTGCTGTATCTCCTGCTCGAACTCGATGCCGAGGGCGATGTGTTCTCCGACCTCGAACGTCTGCTCGACCAAGTGACCGTACTGTACAAGGCCCGCGTGGAAGACCTCGCGCCGCAAGCCCGCGTGGTGCTCGACGCCGTGGCATTGGCCTGGAACCCGATCACCGCCGCCGACGTGGCCGCCGCCACCGCGCTGGACACCTCCGCCGTCTCGACTCAACTGGACCGCTTGCAGAAAAACGGCATCATCGAAAAGGTCGGCCTGTCATCTACCGCCCGCGCCGGTTTTCAACTGGGGGAGCGCTTTTTCAACATCTGGTATCTGATGCGCCACGGCCCGCGCCGCCAGAAAACCCGGTTGCGCTGGCTAACCAGCTTTCTGCGGGGTTTCTATTCCCCCGCTCAACTGAACGAGCGGGCGCTCGAATTATTGAAAGGCAATAGCCGGAATGGCTTAGAGCGCGGCCACTATGCAATGGCTTTGGGTGAAGCTGTCGATGACAAGGGCTTGCGCCATCTACTCGCGCAAGAAGCTCGCACCGAGTTCGCGAGTTTCGCTGCCGCCAGTGGTAAGCGATTGGAAGAGATAGTTGACCTGGAGGGTTTGCCCACACCAAGCACTGCACAAGAATGGTTCGGTATGGGATCGTGGTTACATGGACGGTTAGGTCGTTACAACGAAGCCGAGGCCGCCTACCGCCAAGCCATCGCGCTGGATCTCAAGTTCGCCTCACCTTGGAACGACTTAGGTAATCTGCTGCAAGAACATCTCTTCCGCTACGAGGAAGCCGAAGCTGCCTACCGCCAAGCGATTGCAATAGATTCCAAGTTCGCTTGGCCTTGGTACAACCTAGGTAATCTAATGCGTAAACTTGCAAACTACGGTGAAGCCGAAACCGCCTACCGCCAAGCCATCGCGCTGGATTCCCAGTTTGCCTCGCCCTGGAACAACTTAGGTAATCTGCTACAAGACTATCTAACCCGTTATAAAGAAGCTGAGACTTGTTATCGCCAAGCAATCAAAATCGACTGGGGATATATTTTACCGTGGATTAATCTAGGTTGCTTGTTGCATGACCACCTTGCCCGTCATGAAGACGCCGAGAATGCTTACCTCCAAGCCATAAACCTGAATGCTTCAAACGATACGGCCAAAGCCTGTCTAGCCTTTTTCTACTACGCCCAACCAGACAAATACAGTGAAGCCGAGGCACTGTTCGAAACAGTGGAAGCTCGTCTGCCTTCATCCAAATCAGGGTTACTGCGCGCCTTTCGTGCCTTGGCAATGGACAATTTTGGCGAGGCCTGTTCGGTTCTGGAAGCACTTATCAAGGAAGACAAAGGAATAGAATTTAATCCCATCAATCGCGATTTATTACGACTGTTTCGCCTAGCCGCCGAACGCGGCTACGGCGACAAGCTGCTCGCTTGGTTGGATGAACAGGGTTATGCCGATCATTACTGGCCTTTGCGCGTGGCTTTCGACGCCTATCTGCACGGTGAAGCCAAGCTGATGGATGTCAATCCCGAAGTGCGCGGCGCGGCCAAACGAATTTACGACTGGCTGGATAGCGCCCGCCGCGCTCAGACGGCTAGGACTGCGGAAAGCGACAAGGTGCCGCCTAAGAAGGTTCGCAAAAATAAAGCCAGGCCAAATCAGCTTGCTTAACCACCACTCAGCGTTTCGCATGTAGTCCCTGCGTCATTAAGGGGACTGCCCCACCAGCCTCAAACCTCCCCCATCACCTCAGCCAGCCGACTCACACCGCGCACCTCCAATCCCGCCACCCGCCCGCCACGCTGAGGCAGATTGGCGCGCGGCACAATGGCTCGTTTGAATCCGTGCTTGACCGCCTCGCGCAAGCGCTCCTCGCCGTTAGGCACCGGGCGGATTTCGCCCGCCAGCCCCACCTCACCGAAAACCACCAGATCGGTGGGCAGCGGCCGATCACGGAAGCTCGATAAAGCCGCCAGCAACACCGCCAGGTCGGCGGCAGTTTCATTGATGCGCACCCCGCCCACCGCGTTGACATAGACATCTTGATCGTACATTGCCACACCGCCATGGCGATGCAACACCGCCAACAACATCGCCAACCGGTTTTGTTCCAGCCCCAGAGTGACCCGCCGGGGATTGCCGCCGTGGCAGGTATCGACCAGCGCTTGCACCTCCACCAGCAAGGGCCGGGTGCCTTCGCGGGTGACCATCACCACGCTGCCGGAGACGGGGCTTTCATGTCGCGACAGAAAAATGGCGGAGGGATTGTTGACTTCCTTTAAGCCGCACTCGGTCATCGCGAACACGCCCAGCTCGTTGACCGGCCCATAGCGATTCTTCACCGCCCGCAACACCCGCAACCGTCCGCTGGGATCGCCCTCGAAATACAGCACAGTATCCACCATGTGCTCCAACACGCGCGGCCCGGCAATTGCGCCTTCCTTGGTGACATGCCCCACCAGAAACAGCGCCGCGCCGCCCGCCTTAGCGTAACGCACCAGCTGCGCCGCGCTCTCGCGCACCTGCGCCACCGAGCCAGGCGCGGATTGTAAGCGTTCGGTGTACACGGTTTGGATGGAGTCGATCACCATCACTTGCGGCTGCTCTACTTCCGCCGTGGCCAGAATGCCCTCGACATTGATTTCCGGCAACAGCCGCACCCGGTCACGGGCCAGGCCCAGGCGCTGGGCGCGCAAACTGATCTGCTGTGGTGATTCCTCGCCGCTGACGTACAAAGTGCGGTTGCGCGCCGCTAATTCCGCCAACACTTGCAAGAGCAAGGTGGACTTGCCGATGCCGGGATCGCCGCCGATCAGCGTCACCGAGCCAGCGACCAAACCGCCGCCCAGCACCCGATCCAATTCGCCATTGCCGCAGGACTGGCGCAACTCGACGGTCGCAGCGACTTCGGCCAGCGGGCGGACTTCGCCCGCCGTAGCACCGCCAAAGCCAGTAAATTTGTGGCCACCCTTACCCAACGGCGGCGCGGCGGGCGCTTCCTGCACACTATTCCACGCTCCACAGTCGCCACACTGGCCCGCCCACTTGCTGGACTGCGCGCCACATTCGGCGCAGACATACAGCACGCGCGCCTTCGTCATCGGTCGCCCCAACGCATCTTGGCTTCAGCCAGCCGGTGGCCCATCGCCGCCCGTTGCGGGCGAGGCGGGCACTGCCGGTTTCTTGGGGCGGGAGACGCCCCGGCTGCTCGCCTCTGGCCCGGAACCCAGCGGCTGAAACTCCGGTACATAGCTTTCAAAACGGGTGTACTGCCCCAGAAAGGTCAGCGGGGTCATGCCAATCGGGCCATTGCGTTGCTTACCGATAATGATTTCCGCCTTGCCCTTATCGGCGCTGTCCGGATTATAAACTTCATCACGATAGATGAAGCAAATCAGATCAGCGTCTTGCTCGATAGCACCTGATTCCCGCAAATCCGACATAATCGGGCGCTTGTCGCCGCGCTGCTCCAGGGTGCGATTGAGCTGCGACAAAGCCAGCACCGGTACCGACAGTTCCTTGGCCAAGGCCTTGAGGGAGCGGGAAATTTCTGATACTTCGGTCGCGCGGTTTTCGTTGGTGCCGGGTACCTGCATCAACTGCAAATAATCCACCACAATCAAACCCAATTGCCCTTCCTGCCGATGCAGGCGGCGGGCGCGGGCGCGCAGCTCGTTGGGACTGAGATTGGAGCTGTCGTCGATGAACAGGCGCGCTTCGGACAACATCGAAACCGCCGAGGTCACCCGGTGCCAGTCATCTTCCGCCAGTTGGCCGGTGCGCACCTTGTGCTGGTCGATCCGCCCCAATGAGGACAACAGGCGCATAATCAGGCTCTCGGCCGGCATTTCCATGCTGAACACCGCCACCGGACACTTGATCTGAATGGCGGCGTACTCAGCGATATTCATGGCGAACGCCGTTTTCCCCATGGAGGGCCGACCAGCGACCACCACCAAATCACCCCGTTGTAAACCGGCGGTTTTGTCATCGAAATCCGTCCAACCGGTCGGGATGCCGGTGATTGGATTGTCGCGCAAAAACAAGCTGTCAATCCGCTCCACGGTGCGGGTTAGCAAACTCTTGATGCTGAAGAAACCCTGCTGGGCGCGCATCCCGTGTTCGGCAATCGCGAACACTCGTTTCTCGGCGGCGTCCAGCAGCTCACGGGTATCGCGCCCGCGTGGATCGTAGGCGCTATCGGCGATTTCGGTGCTGGCGCGAATCAATTCGCGGCGGATGGCGCGCTCACGGACAATATCGCCGTAGGCGCGGACATTGGCGGCGCTAGGCGTATCCCGCGCCAGAATACCGAGATAAACAAATCCCCCGGCACTCTCCAGTTCATGCTGCTCCTCTAGCCATTCCGCCAGCGTTAGCAGATCAAAGGGCTTGCCGTTCTCCGCCAGATGGCGGATCGCCCGGAAAATCAGACGGTGATCGTTACGATAAAAGTCGTTTTCATCCAGACAGTCGGCAATCTGATCCCATGTGAGGTTATCCAGCATCAAACCGCCCAGGACTGCCTGCTCGGCTTCCAGGGAATGCGGCGGCGTCCGCAGCGCATCGGCGGCGGCGTCCCTGCGATGGGGAAACGGGGAAACGGGCTGCATGACGGAACTCTCGGAACCAAACCGGCGAATCCGCCGCCCGCCGAACGCTGCCGACGGCACGGCCACGCAACTCCCGCAAAGGGACAAGCGTCGATCCAGTGGACAAGCCCTGGAGATCAGGCGCGCGCGGGGAATAGGTCGGAGTGTAGACCAATCCCGCCGCCAGCGCGTGGGTTGCGCTCAGGTCTCCGCGACGATATTGACCCGAATTTGGGTCTTAACTTCATTATGCAGATGCAGATCCACATCGTATTCGCCAATCTGGCGGATCGAGCCCGTTGGCAGGCGCACTTCCAGTTTCTGCAATTCAATGCCGACGGCGGACACCGCATCGGCAATATCGGCAGCCCCGACTGAACCGAACAAGCGGCCTTCACTGCCGGTTTTTACTGACAGGGTGACGATCAATTCAGCCAATTGCTCGGCGCGGGCGCGGGCCTGGGCTAGGGAATCGGCGGCGATCCGCTCCAGTTCGGCCCGGCGGGCCTCAAAGCGAGCGAGATTAGCAGCCGTGGCAGTGGTAGCCTTGCCCTTGGGAATCAAAAAATTGCGGGCATAGCCCGGCTTAACCTTCACGCGGTCGCCCAATACACCCAGATTGGCGACCTTTTCCAGCAGGATAATCTCCATCGTCTGATGCTCCCAATGCGATTCAATGACATCAATAGCGCTTAGCGCTGGTCCGCTGGGGGCCGCAGCCGGTTGCGAAAATCGGCCCAGGCGTCAGCAACGCCTAAAGCCATCACCAACTGCGACAACAAGGGGACCAGCAAAAAGACATAGAACAGTAACAGCCAGGCTGGCGACCAGCGACGCTGGTAGGCCATGGCATGAACCAGGGCCAGGCCCTGGATGGTGTAGATCAACCCCAGCACCAGCGCTATATTCACCAACAAGGGCCAGCCGCTGAGCAGCGCTGTCGCGGCTAACGCCAGCGTCAGCGCCGCCAGCGGACGCCCCAGGCGTAGGCCGTGAAATTCGGCGCGAAATCCGCCAGGATTAAACAGCGTCGCCTGCTGCCAGCGGCCGAGCAGCAAGCTCGCCAAGATGAACAACAGCGCGCCGCCGGTGGCCTGGCCCGGCAGGTAAGGGGCCCATTCCTTCAACAGCGCCAGTAGCTGGACCAAGGTATTCTGGTCGGGGTCTTGAACCGGCATCTGCGTCGCCAGCCGCTGTTCCCATTGACCTAGCACTTCATTCCACCACACCGCCGGGTCACCTAGCACCAGATAAAAGCTCAGCACACCTAGCAGCCCCAGTACAGCCGCCACCTGTAGGGTGCGAGACAGGGACACTGTAGCGCGCAATACCACGGCCAACAGGGCTACCGGCAACCAGATCACCAACAGCGCCTCCAGCATGGGCCACGGCGGACCCAGCGCCAGCATATGTAGCGCCACCGCCCCAGCGCCCGCCAGCGCCATAACCCGCGCGCCTTCAAAGGCACCCTGCCGTAACGTCACCAGCGCCACCGTCGCCCCCGACACGATCAGGAACAGTGGAAACAACCAAAACAGGGCGGCCGACAACGCCGCAACCAACGCGGCAGTCCAGCAGTTACGCAGGATAAAAGCAGCCAGCGCTTTCATGGCGACAGCGCGCAGAGGCGGCGCGATAGAATCGTGTTTGAACCGGACGCTAGTGACGGTCGCAGAACGGTAGCAAGGCCAGAAAGCGCGCGCGCTTGATCGCCACCGACAGCTGCCGCTGATAACGGGCCTTGGTGCCGGTAATGCGGCAGGGGACGATTTTACCGGTCTCGGTAATGTAATTCTTCAGCACCGCGATGTCCTTATAGTCAATCTCCTTAACCCCCTCAGCGGTAAAACGACAAAACTTTTTACGACGGAAAAAACGCGACATGATGGTTAATCCTCAGAAGAATCGGTCACAGGAAAGTCAATGTGGGCAGTGCTTCGCATCGGGCACTATGCGCCCATGCGCCTGGCGTCACCGGCTTAGCGCCTCGTTATCCCAGCAGGCGGCGTCTCAGGTCGCCTCGTCATCGGCTTCTACTTCCACCTCGGCCTCGTCGTCATCCGTCTCGGCATCCGCTCGCCGGTGACGGCTGTCGCGGTCCTCCCGGTCGTCATGATCGTCGCGCACTTCCCGTTCATCGCGGGAGCGGATCAGCGGGGAGGGCTCGGTTTCCGGGCCATCTTTCTGGACAATGAGATTGCGAATCACAGCGTCGTTAAAACGAAACGCGCTCTGCATTTCGTCTAGCACCTGCTGGCTACATTCGATATTCATGAGCACATAGTGCGCTTTGTGGATTTTATTGATCGGGTAGGCCAGTTGCCGTCGCCCCCAATCCTCCAAGCGGTGGACTGCGCCGCCATCCTCTTCAATCATGGCCCGGTAGCGATCCACCATCGCTTGCACTTGATCGCTCTGGTCAGGGTGCACCAAAAACACCACTTCATAATGCCGCATATTCATAATGAGGTCAGGCTCCTTTCGGCTTGGTATAGCCTCCCGCGTGCGCGGTGAGGCAAGGAGTCACGGCTCAGACGAGCCGCAAGGGGCAGGTATTCTAGGAGGAAAGGCCGGGGGGTGCAACGACACAAACCGCGCCGACTGCCCGGCAGCAGTCTTCAGTCTGGCCTGCTCGTCCCAGTCGTTAGGGTGCTAGGCTGTCCGCTGCGCCGATAAACCGTCCCGCTAAAAATAGCCAGCAAGGTTGCTCCGCTGCGTACCTCCACCTGGTAAACGGCTGTGCGCCGCCCCAGATATACCTCAGTTGCTAGCGCCTCCACCGCAGCCCCGGCACGACTGGCTTGCAGATACTCCATGTGCGTCGCCAGGGCAACCGCCAGCGTTCCATGGGAATTGGACGCCAGCGCGAAAGCCGCATCGGCCACCGAGTATAAAAAACCACCGTGCGCCGAACCCCAGTTATTGAGAAAGTCCGCTCGGATGACGCCAAAGACTCGGGCTTGGCCCAGCGCTGGAATCTCGGCTTGCAAGCCGAGTGTCTTCATGAAGGGATCTAAATTCGCAGTGAATTCTGAATGCGGCATAGCGCGAAATCCTCTCCCCAGTATATCCAGCCGGTCCGTGCAGGCGGCGACTCATTTCCACAATCAGCCCATTTCCCGCAACCGGCCCTTAGATCGCCGACACCAGTCCGGCAGCTCGACTGGGCTTGGCGCTCGACCCTCGCGGGATCAGCTCGCCGCGCAGCACCACCCGCCGTACCGACTGGGCCGGCTTGGCGATCCGCTGGAGCAGCAATTCGATGGCCGCTCGACCGATTTCGTAAATCGGTTGCGCAATCACTGTGATCCCTGGCTCCAGCAGCCGGGTCCAGGGTAAATCATCGAAGCCCGCGAGCGCGACACTATCGGGAAAGCGAATTTGCGCTTCTTGGAGAGCTTCAGTCACCCCCAATAGAATGAGACCGCTGCTGGCGATCAAGGCGTCGGGCAGCGGTCGGCGGTGCAGCCGCTTGCGGGCGGCTGTCCGGGCGCGCTCGGCAGTTGCTGGCACCGGTTCGGCGTGGGTCTCCAAACCATGAGCAGCCATGGCCGCTGCATAGCCCTCGCGCCGCTGCCGACCCGTCGCGCTGGTCGTGCCATAGAAAAAGATATTTCGCCGATACCCGTTTTCGATCAAGTGCGCTGTCAAGCGATAAGCCGAATCCACATTGTCCAGCACGACCGCATCAGCCACAGTATCCCGGTCGCAACGGTCCACCAACACCACTGGAAACGGATAATCGCTGGCGCGAAATCCGGCTAAAGTCGCCAATGTAGGCGATAAAATGACTCCACTGACGTTTTCATCCCGCATGAGGTCCAGATATAGCGCTTCTTTTTCCATATCTTCGTCTGCATTGCACAAAATCACCCGCAAGTGATTTTGGTAGGCCACATCCTCGACCGCCCGGCTCACTTCGGTGAAGAACGGGTTGCGAATATCGGAAACGATTAGGCCGACCGTATGGGTCTGCCGCGAACGCAAGCGACGCGCCGCTAGATCCGGCCGATAATTCAAATCCTGCACCGCAGCCAGCACCCGCTGACGAACCGCCTCACTGACTTTGGCCTGACCGGCCAGCACCCGCGATACGGAAGCAACGGAAACACCCGCTTGTTTGGCAACCTCCTTAATCCGCGCCATCCACAGCTCTCAACACTGTAAGTAAACGATTACAACTAGTTTCCCATGTTTACGGCCCGCCTGCACAGAGGAAATTTTTGAGGCCGGGGGGTCCGCTGCCGCGCCACGGCGCTTAATAGAAAAGATAATATATTTAATAGCTTATATATACTGATTCGTTCATCATATAAATCTTGACAACACGAATGTAAACGATTACAAATTATACAAGAGATTTCATTGCTATGATAGGTTTCTACTGATGATAACGATTACGCTACGCGGTGCTGGATCGGGCCGCTCCCTCCTAACGCTCGTTCGGATAATCTGCGCTCTGCCCAACTCTGCGGAGCAAACCTTAGCAAGCAGGCAATCCATAAAACTCCTGACATTTAGACCGCTTTGGATAATAATGGATTTCGTGCGGTTACGATAGTTAAGTGGTTGATTTATAATTCTATTTCACAAGCCAGTACTGGGCGATAAAATTCTGCAAATCAGCAACTTAAATCTGTAACCCCGCAAGAATTTCAAACAAACAAGCGATCAATCCGCGAGGACTCAAAACCCATGAAAAAATCAGCGCTCGCACTAGCACTCGCAGCCACCCTGACCCTCTCATGCGCTGCGCAAGCAGACACGATTCTGTACGGCGAAGCCAAAGTATCGGTGGATTATATTGATGAAGGCAGCGGTTCTGAGTACTGGGATGTGGTCAACAACGGCTCCAAGCTAGGCATTAAGGGTTTCGAGGAGCTGGGGGGCGGTTTGAAGGCGTTTTATCAGTATGAATTCAGTGTGGACATGACCGAAGGGGGTAACTTCTCGGGTGCAAACCAGAAGTTTGTTGGTTTGTCGGGTGCCTTCGGCGCGGTCACCCTAGGTACCCAGGATACCCCCTATTGGAAGATCCTCAACATCACCGATGTTTTTAACAGTTCCAGAATGTTTGATGGCGGGGTTTATCTTGGGGCCGGACTGACCGAGCAAACCGACGACAACGGTGGCCTGAGTACGTTGGCGAATAGCATCGACTACCAGACCCCCAATTTCGGTGGCTTTAGCGCCGAAGCCTTGTTAGTGCTGGACGGCCGTATCAACGCTCCCCAGGGGTTTTCCGATGGAGTCGACATCTGGAACTTCAACCTTAAATATAGCCAGGGGCCATTCTTCGCCGGGCTGACGTACGTCAAATTGGAAGGCGATGATCGGGTGGCTATCGGCCAGAACCTCACTGCCGACTTCGATCTGGACAACTGGGGTCTGGGGCTGGGCTATAAAACCGATCAATTCATGATTAGCGGGATTTTCGAGCAAGGCTCTTTCGCCAATGTCAACAGCGAGCGCCACACTTATCTTAACGGCGTACGCCTCGCTGACGGCGATGAGGCCCAAAGCTGGTTATTGGTCGGACAGTATGCTCTTGGCAACAATGTCCTCCGCGCCGCCTACGGTCAGACTGACACGGGTATCGACGGCGAAGACACCATCGACAACTGGCGCTTGGGCTATCAATACAACTTCAGCAAGCGCACCCTGCTGTGGGCTGAATATTTTGGCCGCGATGCAGACACGCGGTTTTACGGCGATCAGGATGTGGTCTCCATCGGCATGAAGCATCTGTTTTAATCTGGACGGCTATGGCTCGCGGTCTGTGCAGCCGTTCGCCGTCAGGCCTTTAGAGAGCGACCCATGCCTTCCTCCAGCGAACCCCACCACGATCGACCCATCGAAGCCGGGAATGCGCAACACTTGAACCAGCCCGATGCGGAGATCCCGATCAGAGCTGAGGTGTGTCCTTACTGCCGACGGCGGGTGAACGGGTATTGGTTCCCCACCGACGGTGGTCTTCTGGTCGAAACCTACCACTGCGCACAGCACGGTGATGTGGTTCCTTCTCCGCGCACCACCGACACACATCACAATCCTCCCCTACCTCATCCTTAAGATGAACCCCCGTCGAGGAGCGAATTCCAATGAAAACAGCGCCCTCACTAAGCATCGACGCCAGCCTACTCCCCCTAAATCCGCTGGTGACCACGGCATGGGCTACACCATCCAGTCTACAGCGGCGATCAGGGTGTCATCCTAAACGTCAGCGCCCGCACGATGCCGTTCATCGCCAAAACCCTCCAGAGCGCTGCGGTGCCAAGGAAGGTGTTGAGAGCGGTTATCGGATCAAGCCGCGTAAAGCGCCCAAGGGAAAAAACCTTCTGATTCCGGTGGAACTAACAAGCCCGACATTGGAACATCGGTCTCGGTCTTCGGTTTACCCCTCGACTTCTAGAGAAACTCCACCATGGCTGACGCCATCTGTGTTGGCGAATTGTTGATCGACTTTGTTCCCACCGTCACCGGCACTGGCCTGACCGATGCGCCAGCCTTCGTCAAAGCGCCCGGCGGCGCACCGGGCAACGTGGCGGTCGGTCTGGCCCGGCTTGGCGTTCCCAGCGCGTTCATGGGCAAGGTTGGGGCGGATGCCTTCGGCCATTTTCTGGCCGCTACTTTGGCCGAAAGCGGGGTCGATGTCAGTCCGCTGGTGTTCTCCAGTGAAGCGCGCACCGCGCTGGCCTTCGTTTCCTTACGCGCTGACGGTGAACGGGAATTCATGTTCTATCGCCATCCCAGCGCCGACATGCTGTTTACCCCGCAAGAAGTCAATATCGGGGCGATCCAGCAGGCGAAGTTGTTGCATTTCGGTTCGATCAGCCTCATCAGTGAACCCTCGCGCAGCGCCACTTTGCACGCTGTAGATACCGCCCGCGCCGCCGGTTGTCTGATCTCCTACGATCCTAATCTGCGGCTGCCCTTGTGGCCGGACGCTGACACCGCGCGCGAAGAGATGTTGCTTGGTTTGAAGAAGGCTCACATCGTTAAGATCAGCGACGACGAAACCGCCTTTCTGACCGGCACCGACGATCTGGCGCAAGCCTGCAAAACGCTCTGGCACGATGATTTGAAATTGATGGTGGCGACCCGCGGGCGCGATGGCTGCGTCTACTTCACCCCCTCTTTTACCGGCGCTGCCAAGACCTTCACCGTGGAGGCCATCGATGCGACCGGCGCTGGCGACGGGTTCGTAGCGGGTCTCCTGCAAGGCTTGCTGGCTGATCCGACCGCCTTCACTGATAAAACGAAGCTGGGCGAGCTATGCCGTTTCGCCAATGCCGTCGGCGCGCTGGCTACCACCATCCGTGGCGCGATTCCCGCCCTACCCGACCGCAAGAAGGTACTGGAATTCTTGCGCGATCAATGATCTAAGCTTGAAATCAGGCAAAATACAGAGGAGAACTGATACTCAAAGTCATCTGAGCAACGACGAGCCACATTCGTTCGGCAACGATGCCGGTCATGCTTTGGCATCTGGCCAAACCAGCACATCGCAGCATTACTTGATCCGTTTTTGGAGAACCCGATGAGCCGAAAAACCCTTAAAGTCCTGTTCGCCGCCTCCGCTGTCGCCTTGGCCCTGGGCAACACCGCCTTGGCCGCCGACAAGATAAAAATCGGTTTCCTGTTGAAAACCATGCAGGAAGAACGCTACCAGCATGATAAAGCCGACTTCATCGCCAAGGCTGAAGCGATGGGCGCCGAAGTGGTATTCGATTCAGCCAACAACGATGAGCAGGCGCAACTCTCCAAATTTGAAAACATGCTGTCGAAAGGCTGCAAAGTCATTGTGATGCAGCCCGTCAACACCGGCACCGCCGGCAAGATGGTCAAGACCGCCAACGAAGAGAAAGTCAAAGTGGTGGGTTATGACTCGATGCTGGTCAATGGCCCGCTTGATCTGATGGTCATGCAGGATAGTTGGGCGGTGGGCAAACTTCAGGGTCAGGCGATGCTAGACTGGTTCAAAAAGCATCGGGACGGCAAGATCGAAGGCAATGTTGCCCTCATCATGGGCCAACCGGGCGATTCCAACGCCACAGCCATGAGCAGCGGCGCGCTCGAAATCATCAAGGCCAATCCGGGACTGAAGCTTGTGGTGGAGCAATCGCATGAAGGTTGGTCCACCGATAAAGCGATGGCGACTACTGAAAACGCCTTGACCAAATACAAAAACAAAGTCGATGCCTTCATTTGCAATAACAGTGGCATGGCCAGAGGCGTGGTCGCCGCGCTCGACGCCCAAGGATTAGCCAGCGTGGATAAAGTGTTTGTCGCCGGTTCCGATGCCGATCTGACCAACATTCAATATGTGGCGCAAGGCAAACAGACGGTCGAAATCTGGAAGAAAGTCAAGCCCCTGGCGGAAACCGCCGCCGAAGTCGCTGTTAAGCTGGCGCAGAATCCCGACAAAAAACCCGCTGATGTCGTCAAAATCGATAAAACCATCAACAATGGCGCGGTTGAGGTACCCACCATCGTGACCGAAATCGTCCCCGTCACCAAGGACAACCTGGATGCGACCATTATCGCGGGTGGGCTGTACACCAAAGACCAGGTGTATGGCAAGAAATAAAGCTTGATCCCCTCTCGATAAACCCGGTTCGCACAGGCTGAGATCACCTGTTGAAGTCCACCTTCCCCGTGCGCTGAAGGTGGACTTTTTTAACTCGCACAAAACAGGATGGTGAATTCAATGGGCGAAGTCGTATTGGAAATGAAAAACATCATCAAAGACTTTCCTGGTGTACGCGCCCTGAATGATGTCAATTTCGAGGCGCGATCAGGCGAGTTATTGGCGCTGATGGGCGAGAACGGTGCGGGTAAATCGACCTTGATGAAGGTATTGAGCGGCGTTTGGCCGTATCCGAGCTATCAAGGCGATATTTATCTGCGGGGCGAATTAAAGCGGTTTTACAACACCAAGGAAGCGGAAGCCGCTGGCATTGCCATCATCTATCAGGAACTGAACCTGATCCCGGATTTGACGGTGGCGGAAAATATCTTTCTGGATCGCCAAATGACCAATGCCTTTGGCGCTATCAACTGGGGCAAGCTGTTCGCCGAAACGCAGCGCTTGCTGGATGAATTGAATATCACCGACTTCAAGCCGACCGATAAAGTCAAGGATTTAACAGTCGGCAAGCAGCAAATGGTGGAAATCGCCAAAGCCTTATCGAAAAAAGCGGATGTATTGGTATTCGACGAACCCACCTCCGCCCTGACGGATAAGGAAGTGGCGGCGCTATTTGAAATCATTCGGAAACTGAAGCGGCAAGGCGTGTGCATGTCCTACATCTCGCACAAGATGGAGGAACTCCAGCAAATCGCCGACCGCGTGGTGGTGTTGCGCGACGGCAGAACCATCGGTGATGTGACCCCCATCGCCGGGATCACGCTGGATCAACTGATCAGCCGCATGGTCGGGCGCGATGTTAAGGATATGTTTCCCAAGGGTAAATTCCAGCGCGGTGCCAAAGTATTGGAAGTTAAGAATTTTGACATCGACAACCCCGATTTACCAGGCCAGAAGAAAGTCAAGAATGCCTGTTTTTGCGCCTATAAAGGCGAAATTCTCGGCATTTCCGGGTTGATGGGATCGGGGCGCACCGAGCTGGTTTCAGGGATTTTTGGCGCGCCGCCCGGCCCCGCACACGGTGAAATCTATCTGGATAACAAACCGGTGCGATTTCGCTCGCCTCACGCCGCCATCGAACACGGCATTGGCCTGGTGACGGAAGACCGCAAGCGCATCGGCTTGATCCTGGGACAAAGCATCATTCAAAACATGATGATCAGTTCGTTGGAAACTGTGACCAATATGCTCGGCATCATCAACGAATCCAAGGAACGGAATTTGGCGCAGGATTACGTCAAACGCTTATCGATTAAGACTCCCGGCCTGGATGTCAAGATCGACACCCTAAGCGGCGGCAACCAGCAAAAGGTGATCCTGGCCAAATGGCTCAACATCAAACCCAAGGTGCTGATTCTTGATGAGCCGACGCGCGGCATTGATGTGGGCGCGAAAGTCGAGATCTACAACCTGCTGAATAAACTGGTTGAGGAGGGAGTGACGGTGATTATTATTTCCTCGGAACTCCCGGAAGTCATGGGCATCAGCGACCGCATTCTGGTGATGTGCGAGGGTGAAATCGTGGCCGAATTGACCCGCGAGCAAGCAACCAAAGAAGACATCATGGCATATGCCACCGGCAGCCGGAAACAAGGGGGATAAGTAATGGCAAACAGTACACCGACGACCGAACAGGCAACGGGTTTCCTGCACAGCGAAGGGATGCGCGCTTTCCTGAAATTCTTGAAAGATAACGGCACCTTAGTCGCGCTAATCGCCTTGATGGTCATTTTCAGTTTGTGGGATGAGGCCTTCTTCACGCCCCGCAACCTGACCAATCTGGCGCGGCAAACCACCATCGTCGGCATCATCGCAGTCGGCATGACCTTGGTGATCATCATTAACGGTATTGATCTGTCGGTCGGATCGATTGTTGGTTTAGCCGCTATTGTCGTGACGCTGCTGATGCAGTCGGGCGTCAATATCTGGGCGGCGATTTTCATCACCTTGTTGCTGACCGGTGTCCTGATTGGATTGTGGAATGCGCTGTGGATCGCCCATTACAACATTCCGCCGTTCATCATCACATTAGGCATGATGACCATCGCCAGAGGTATCGCCCTCACCCTTTCCGACGGCGGTTCCGTGCCGGTGACCGATCCGGTCTTTGGCGAGATTGGCGGCGGATTTTTCTCGGTGATGATTTCCACCATTACGGTGCTGTTGATTTTCGCCTATCTGCTGTTCTCGCAATATCGAGACCTCAAGCAAAAGCAACAATACGGCGTCACCGTCAAACGGCAGGAGTTGATTACCACGGGCGTGGTAACTTTGTTGGCTGGCGCAATTGTTCTTTATGCCTTTTCGTATCGCGGATTGCCTTATCCGGTGGCCATCTTTGCCGTGATCGCTTTTATCGGCAGTTTCACGCTACAGCACACCAAATTTGGCCGCCGAATTTATGCCATGGGCGGTAATGAGGAAGCGGCGCGGCTCTCGGGCATCAGCATCAAGCGGATGAAGATCGCTATTTATTGCATTATCACCACTTTATCGGCTCTTGCCGGAATTATGCTGGCCTCGCGCTTGAATGGCGCTTCTCCCAATTTAGGCAATATGTTCGAGTTGGATGCGATTTCGGCGGTGATCATTGGCGGTACCAGTTTTTCCGGTGGGGTGGGTACCATTATCGGCACGGTGATTGGCGCGTTTATCATCAGCGTGCTCAACAACGGCATGAGCCTGCTGGAGATCCCGACCTTTTACCAACTGATTATCAAGGGCGGCATCATCATTCTGGCAGTCTGGTTTGATGTGTTGAGCAAGAAAAAGCGCGGGTAAGCATCGGTTGAAGGAGCAGGCCTGCATGGCTTGCTCCCCATCAAACCGCGTCTTCAATTTTACCCGGAGAACATTGATGAACATGTCGAAGTTGCTGTTTTTGACCATAAGGGGCAGTTCCGCTTTCGCTCGAATCCTGGGGCTGAGCCTGTTGCTCGCGGCGACATTGCTTTTTCAGCCTGCTGCGCCCGCCAAAGAACAAGGCCTCAAAATCGGCTTTCTGCTGAAAACCATGCAGGAAGAGCGCTATCAAACCGACAAAGCCGAATTTACCGCACGGGCAAAAGCGTTGGGTGCGCACGTCCTGTTTGATTCCAGTGGCAACAACGAACTGACGCAGCTAGGGCAGTTTGAAAAAATGCTTGATGAAGGCGCTCAGGTGATCGTGCTGCAACCGGTCAACACCGGGCTCGCGGGCGCGCTGGTGCGGCTGGCCAACCGTAAAGGCGTCAAAGTAGTCGGCTATGACGCTATGGTGACCAACGGCCCACTGGATCTGATGGTGATGCAGGATAGCTGGGCAGTGGGTCAGTTGCAGGGTGAGGCCATGGTGAAGTGGTTCCAGCAAAACCGTGGCAAAGTCGAAGGAAAAGTCGCGTTGCTCATGGGCCAGCCCGGCGACTCTAACGCCCAAGCGCTGAGTCAGGGAGTTCTCAACACCATTCAACAACATCCTGGCCTGCAACTGATCGCGCAAATCTCCCATGTCGATTGGTCGCCGGATCGTTCTGCTGAAACCACTAGCAATTTATTGGTGCAGCATAAAAATGGCGTTGACGCGTTTATTTGTAATAACAGCGGCTTGGCCAGTGGCGTGATCGCGGCTCTGGACTTGGAAAAACTGGCGGATGCAAAAAAAGTCTTTGTGGCTGGCGCGGACGCTGATTTAAAAAATGTTCAGTACCTGGTTCAGGGCAAACAAGCGGTAGAGGTGTGGAAGCCCATCAAGCCGCTGGCGCACAAAGCCGCTGAAATCGCGGTCGAAATCGCTAAAAATCCCAGCAAGTCGCTGGAGAGCATCGCTCAGGAAGCCGCTCAGGGCGAATTACGCTTTGCGATGACCGATAATGGCTTTGCCAAAATTCCAACCGTAATTACTCCGGTGATGCTAATTACCAAGGACAACATCGACAGCACCTTGGTCGCTGAAAACATCTTTAGCAAGACACAGATTGATAGCACACGGAAATGACGGGCTAAGCAGAAAGCCAGAGGGGTGTGGCGTTGTGAAACGTATGATCAAACACCCCTCAATGCAATTACAAGCGTTCCAAGTCCACACCTGCTAGCGGATTGGAGCCATTTTGCAAATCGATCTTTTGGATTTTTTCCAACAGACTCGCCCGTTGTAAAAACCGCAAAACTGAACGCACGGTAACCACTGCGTATTCACCCTTGATTCGGGACGCTAACGGGTGATCGTTAAAGGTTAGGTTGGCCTTGAACAAACCGCCAGCGATGCGTGTCAAGCGGTCAATGTGAATCACATCTGGCTGGTGAAATTGCATCAGCGGGTTTTTTTGCGCTTCATCCCGGCTTTGCACAGCATTCTTGGCCAAGGCCGCCACGATCAGTTCCAAGGCCCATTGATTGCTATTCTGGAAATGCGGTGACTGCGGATGTGCGATGGTATTGTAATGTGGTTGATGTAATCGTGATATCAGAGCGCTGCGCAATACCCGTGTCAATGCCTGCTGCGTCTCAGCGTTGGGCGTGGCCACCACAACTTCATAAGCAAACGGGTCATCCAGAAAAAAATTGATCAAGCCTTCGTCATATAAGGCCGAGGTATCGGTTCCACAACGATTGAGCAGATGAAGCACCGTCCAGCGCCCCGGTGCAGCATCACGGACGGCGAAACCGAGATGGCTGAAGCGCAAGCCGTATCTCGATAGATCAGCGCCAACCCTGCCGATTAAAACGACTTGGGCACTGCTTCGCTCCAGCGTCTCGAAGACCTTGGTTCCCAAGCGGGAGGCGTTAGCCAAAGCCTCTGGCTGTAATGTTGACTGTGTACAGGCGGTTCCCGCTACAACCGGGTTGGCCAATGCCCAACAAAGCGCCAGGCCCAACAGCGCCAGCACAAAAGGCCGCCATCCTCGGCCCTCATGGGCGATGCGGCGCATGATGCACTAAGCCCCTGCTGATTTCGTTGGGAACAAAGGCGATCATCCGGCCCGCGCAAATCAAAGCATATCCCGACGATTCAGCGACGACCGCCACCGTAGCGCCGATAGCTCCCGCTAAATAACCCGCCATTTCAGGCGTCACCTCGACAGAGACAGTGGCGGCGGTAGAAGCGCCCTTCAACACCACATTAGCGCCGTTCGCAGCCGCGTTGATGGCTTCCAAGGTCAAGGTTGAAGACGCGGTTATGACTTCCACGCTCCCTTCCGCGAGCGTCGAGATTCCTTCCACCGACAGTGCCGAGCCTTGCGATAGTCCATTGCCCTCTGTGGCATAGGTCAATTGACCACCGAGCACCCACAGCGTCAGTAACAACATCACTTGCATCAACCGCATGGGATTATCCTCCACAGTTAGGGATGGCGTGACACACCTGCTTCGCCTCGTCAGCAGGAATAGCGATACGGCTGAGGATACAGCTTAATATTACAACGCTCAATTAAAGAAAGCATTTTATACCCAGAGTCGGCACTGCCATCTCTCCCTGGTTGATCCCCGCCTGTTTTCGACAATACTTAAAAAGCAAGACCCCAGCCGACCCCAAGGGATGCGCATCCTATCGGGGAACACCCATCCATTCGATCTCGGCGAACGCTTTGGACCCTTTCACCGCTGACGGAAATTATTTCCCTCGGTTTTGAGCTGCTAGAACTTGACTTTTTGATGTAATCGATTACATTTAATAACGATAGATAATTATTAACATGAGGAGTTAATTATGAAAACGATTTCTCATTCCTGTATCCAACTTGCTGCACGAGCGCAGACCAAGGAGGAAGCGATCCGCCAGGTGGGCAAGCTTTTGGCGGATGCGGGATATATCGATAGGGCCTATATCGAGAGCCTCCTCAAGCGTGAACAAGTCGCGAACACCTTTCTCGGTAGCGGCGTCGCAATCCCACACGGGATGATCGACGACCGGCATCTGATTCACCATACCGGCATCGCGATCTTGCAACTGCCCGAAGGCGTGGAATGGAATCAGGGCCAGAAAGCTCATTTGGTGGTGGCGATTGCCGCCCAATCGGACGAGCACATCAGCCTGTTGCGCCGCCTGACCCGGCTGATGCAACAACCCGATGCGATTGATGCCTTGGTGCAGGCTGATAACCCTCTCGTCTTGATCGCCGCTCTGGGCGACACGCCAGCAGCAACCACTCCGCAGCCGGAAGCCGCGCTGCCCTGGCCCGCCGATGCGGAAATGACCTGGACAGTGGATTATCCCAACGGCCTGCACGCTCGCCCGGCCACCACCTGGGTCGAGACCGCCAAGCGTTTTCCGTGTGAGATGCGGGTTTATAAAGGCGCTGAATTTGCCGACGCCAAGGTGATGACTGATTTGCTGGCTCTGGGCGTCACCAACGGCAGCGCCTTACGGCTGGCCGCACGCGGCCCGGATGCCCAACGCGCCTTGAACAGCTTGTATGACACCGTGCGCGGGCTGTCCGCCGTCGAACAGGCCGACGCCGAACGCGCCCGCAAAAACGCCTTGGCCGCCCGCAAAACCAAACCCGACTGGACGCCGAGCGGTGCGGCTCTGGCTTTTTATGGACTGGGGGCCAGCCCCGGCCTGGCCGTCGGTAAACTGGTGCGGCATGTCTCCCAGCATTTTGAAGTGACGGACCAGCCCGGCGATGTGGTGGCGGAAGGCGAAGCGCTGGAACAGGCGATCATGGCTGTCCGCGCCGAGCGCGAGGAACTGGAAGGCCGCACCCGCCAACGCTTGAGCGCCGCCGAAGCCGCTATCTTTGCCGCTCAGCGCGAACTGTTGGCCGACCCGGTGCTGACCCGCGATGCGCTGGTCACCATCATGCAAGGGCACGGTGCAGCGTGGTCCTGGCAGCGGGCGCTGCGGGCGCGGATCGAAAAACTTCAGCAGGTGAATGATCCGCTACTGGCCGCCCGTGCGGTCGATTTGCGCGATGTGGGTGAACAGGTGTTGGCCCACCTGCTGGGCATCGAACGGCAACAGATGACCTTGACCGAGCCGTCGATTCTGGCGGCGGACGACCTCACTCCCTCCGATACGCTGCATCTCGACACCCGCTATGTGGTCGGACTGGCGACTAGCGTCGGCGGCCCCACCTCGCATACCGCCATCCTGGCCCGCACCCTCGGCCTACCTGCCATCGTGGCGGCGGGTCCGACCCTGATGACCACGCCCGAAGGCGGGATCGCGGTGCTCGACGGCAGCACCGGCGTACTCTATCTGGATGTGAGCGAAGCCGACCAGAAGAGTGTGGCCGAAGTCATCGCCCGGCAAACCGCCGCCCGCGAGAGCCTGCGCGCCGCCCGTCATTTACCCGCCACCACCACCGATGGCCACACCATCGAAATCGCCGCCAACGTCGCCAATCCCAAGCAGGCGGCGGCGGCATTGGAAGCAGGCGCGGAAGGCATCGGCCTGATGCGCACCGAGTTCCTGTTTCTGGAACGCAATACCGCGCCGGATGAAGAGGAGCAGTATCAGGTTTATAAGGAAATGGTCGAGGTGATGGCGGGCAAGCGGTTGATTATTCGCACCCTCGACATCGGCGGCGACAAGCAGGTGCCGTATCTCAATCTGCCGCGTGAGGAAAACCCATTCCTCGGCGTGCGTGGCGCTCGGCTGCTGTTGCAACGGCAGGATTTACTCTACGCCCAGTTACGCGCCCTGTACCGCGCCGCCCAACATGGCCCGCTGTGGGTGATGTTCCCGATGGTCACGCACATCAGCGAAATCGAAGCCTTGCGCAATCATTGCCAACTGGCCCGCGAGCAGGTGCATGGCCCTGAAGTCAAGCTTGGGATCATGGTCGAAGTTCCGGCGGTGGCGGTGATGGCCGACCGCTTCGCCCCACTGGTCGATTTCTTTTCCATCGGCACCAACGACCTGACCCAGTACGCGCTGGCGGTGGATCGCCAGCATCCCGAACTGGCGGCCCAGGCCGACAGCCTGCACCCAGCCGTGCTCAATCTGATCGACGCCACTGTGCGCGGCGCCCAGGAAGCCGGGCGCGTGACCGGCGGCGGCTGGGTTGGGGTGTGTGGCGGCTTGGCGGGCGATCCGCTCGGTGCGCGGATTCTGACCGGCCTCGGCGTGGATGAACTGAGCATGAGCGCTCAGGACATCGCACCAGTGAAAGCGGCACTACGCAATGAATCGCGTAGCGCCATGCAGGAACTCGCCCGCCGTGCCTTGCGCGCCCGTACCGCTGAGGAGGTTCGCGCCCTATGAATCCCTTGCAGCCTTTGAATCCCTTTGCCGAATCCCCGCAAGTGGTGACGGTGGCGCTCAATCCGGCGCTGGATCAGACCATTGAAGTGGCCGGCATCACACTCGGCGCTGTGAACCGCGCTTTGCGGATGCAGGTCGATGTCGGCGGCAAGGCGGTCAACGTCGCCTCCTGCCTGTCGGATTTCGATGTCAAAACCGCCGTGACCGGCCAGATTGGGCGGGACAACGCCGCCCTGTTCGAGGAATTGTTCCAGCGCAAAAAGATTGCCAATCATTGCTGCTATTTGGACGGCCTGACCCGGATCAATTCCAAGCTGGTGGATACGGTCAGCGGCGACACCACCGATCTCAACATGCCGGGGCCGGAATTTTCACCCGCCGCCGCCCAGGATTTGCTGGAGCAAGTATTGCGGCGTTTGGAACAGCTCGCCGACCACATCCAATGGGTGGTGCTGTCCGGCAGCCTGCCGCCGGGAATGCCCGCAGAGGTTTACGCCACCATCACCCAACAGGTGCAAGCAGCGGGCGGTTCGGTGTTGCTGGATACCAGCGGTGCGCCGTTACGGGCAGCATTGGCGGCTGGCCCCAAAATCATCAAGCCCAACGGTCACGAACTGGCTGAACTGGTGGGCCGACCGCTTAATACGCTGGATGAGCTGATTGCCACGGGTCGGGAACTGCTGGCGGCCTCGCCCGCGCCGGAGCTGGTGGTGGTCTCGCTCGGTGGGGATGGCGCTTTATTCCTTAACCGCGAGCAGGCATTGCGGGCGTCGCCCATCCGCATGAATGTGAGCAGCACGGTCGGCGCGGGGGATGCGATGGTGGCTGGACTGATCGCGGCGCAGCTCGAAAAGCTGTCGCTGGCCGATACCGCCCGTCTGGCCACCGCCTTCGCCGCCGCCAAGCTGACCCGACTGGGGCCACATCTGCCGCGCCCCGCAGAAGTGCGCGCCCTGGCCCAGCAGGTCAGCGTGTCAGCCATCAATTCATAGAGCAACGAACTTCCCTCGCCCGTTGGGAGCGGGAAGTAAACGATTACCCGATCAATAACCAGAGGAGTTCAGAACATGGCAAAGATCGTTGCCGTCACCTCCTGCCCGACCGGCATCGCCCATACCATCATGGCGGCGGAAGGGCTGGAGCAGGCTGCTAAAAAACTCGGACACGCGATTCAGGTTGAAACTCAAGGCTCAGTCGGCACGCGAAACACCTTGTCGGACGAGACTATCGCGGCTGCCGATATGGTGATTGTGGCCGCCGATACGCGGGTCGACACCACCCGTTTCATCGGCAAGCCGTTGTACGAAGCATCCACCGAACAAGCCATCCGCGATGGCGTGAGTTTGATTAACACCGCGCTTGCCAGCGTGTCGTCAACCGCCGCTGCACCGGCAACTGCTGCGCCCGCCGCCGCTCATTTGAAAATCGTCGGCATCACCTCCTGTCCGACCGGCATCGCCCACACCTTTATGGCGGCCGAAGGTCTGGAACAAGGTGCGGCCAGTCTTGGCCACGCCGCCAAGATTGAAACCCAAGGCTCGGTTGGCGCGAAGAATACCCTGACTGCTGAGGACATTGCCGCCGCCGATCTAGTCATCATCGCGGCCGATACCCAGGTGGATAAAACCCGTTTCGCGGGCAAACGGCTTTACGAGGCCAGCACCAAGGCGGCGATTCACGACGGCGCGGCCCTGGTGCGCAAGGCGATTGCCGAGGCCACGGTGGCGGGCGCTGCGACGACGGCCAAGCTCACCCCGGAACAACAGGTGCAACAGGCCAAGGCCCAGCAGGCCGCCGCCCGCACCGGCGTCTATAAGCATCTGATGACCGGCGTGTCCTACATGTTGCCGTTTGTGGTGGCGGGTGGTTTGCTGATTGCCATCAGCTTCGCCCTCGGCGGCATCCATGTCTACGACGACGCCCACAAGGGCACTCTGGGTTGGACGCTGTTCCAAATCGGCGCCAAGTCGGGCTTTGCCTTGATGGTGCCGATTCTGGCTGGCTTTATTGCCTATTCCATCGCCGACCGGCCGGGCATCGCACCGGGCATGATTGGCGGCATGATCGCGGGCGCTATTGGCTCCGGCTTCCTCGGGGGTATCGCCGCCGGTTTCCTGGCCGGTTATATCGTCAAATTCCTCAGCGACAACATCCCGATGCCGCGCACCCTGGCCGGTCTCAAGCCGGTGCTGATTCTGCCTTTACTCGGCACCACCATCGTCGGTTTGCTGATGTATTACGTGGTCGGTGAGCCGGTGGCCGCTGTGCTAGGCGCGATCACGCAATGGTTGAAAGGGATGCAAGGCACCAACGCCGCTTTCCTGGGTTTGTTGCTGGGTTCGATGATGGCCTTCGACATGGGCGGCCCGGTCAACAAAGCCGCTTACGCCTTCGCCACCGGACTGATCACCAGCCAGACCGATCCGATCTACGGCCCGATGGCGGCGGTGATGGCGGCTGGCATGACCCCGCCGCTGGGCTTGGCCCTGGCCGCGCTGCTGTTCAAAGACCGCTTCTCGCTGGACGAGCGGGAAGCGGCTGGCGCGACCGCCGCGCTCGGTATTTCCTTTATCACCGAAGGTGCGATTCCCTACGCCGCCAAAGATCCGCTGCGGGTGATTCCGGCGCTGATGATCGGTTCGGCGCTGACCGGCGCTATCTCAATGGTGTTCGGCTGTGAGTTGAAGGTGCCACACGGTGGCGTGTTCGTGCTGCCCATTCCCAATGCGGTGGTCAACCTCATGCCCTATCTGATCGCCATTGTGGTGGGAACGGTGGCGACCACCGCCGCGTTGTTCTTCCTGAAAAAACCGCTGGAGGTGAAAACACCGGCCATCGCGGCGCACTAACCCTTTTTGATGGGTGGTGGTAAGTCAGTGGGGCAAGGCCCCACACTTTGCACGGACGGTGGGGGTGAATAGCTCAAGGGAGCGAGGTATTCGCCCTCAGAAATGCTGCGTAACCTTTCTCATCCAAAGTGCCCGCCGCCAGACCTAAAACGGCTTGGACCGCATCTGTCTCGCTCGCCGTGAAGCGATAGCCGTTCAGTTCGAGAAACAGGATACCGACCACAAACCCCGTTCGTTTATTGCCATCAATGAACGGATGATTACGGATAATCCCCGCTGTATAGGCCGCTGCCATATCAATTCTGTCGTGCGTCTCCGCATAAGCGAAAATCTGCTGTGGCCGGGCTAACGCCGATTGCAGTAACGCTCTATCTCGCACACCCGCTGCACCACCGTGAAGTATCAGCAGGCGATCATGCAACGCCAGCGCATCCCGTTCCTCAATCCAGAGGAGTTCAGTCATTGTGCAAGGACATCAAGCGCATTGCGATATCGGCTCATAATATCCTCGGCTGCCGCCATCTTTTGCTCGAACTTCGGATCGTAAGATGTGAGTCGATAGCTGCCATCGGGGACTTCAATCAGAAATAAAGGATCACCATCTCGCGTATGCAGGCGATCAATAACGCTTTTCGGCAAGACAACCCCCAGTGCATTGCCGACTTTGCGAACTTTGAGTTCAACCATCGTTAACTCTCAAAATGTTATGGTTTAGTCCAGACGCCGTTGCCGGTGGGTTGGCCATCTCGCCATTGACCGTCGTAGCGTCTGCCGTCGGGCCAGGTCTGAACGCCTTGACCGTGACTTTTGCCATCCCGCCACTCGCCCTCGTAACGCGAGCCATTGGGCCAAGTCATGACGCCTCGACCATCACTGTCGCTCATCGCCGCGCCCCCAATGCCTCCAGGCTAAAAAGTGCAGATAAGCCATTTTAAATGCAGTTTGATAGAAGGTTTGCAACATACAGTCTCTGAGATTTTCTGGGCAGTTCGATCTGGTATTTTTTACCTCAGAATCCTATCATGACCAGTGTCATGACTATAGTTTTACAGAGGGCCGAATGATGAAGACCGTCTCCAAAGGGGTGCTCAAAGCAAAAATGCTGGCTTACTTTCGGGAGATTGAGACCAGCGGAGAAGCGCTGGTTATCACCAGCAACGGGCAGCCGGTGCTAAAAGTGATCCCCTATCAACCGGAAGCAACGGTAGAGGCCGTGTTTGCCGATGTGCGCGGCCGCCTTCAAGAACACGGGGATTTACTGGAACCGACTCTGGCGGAATGGGGCGAGAGCTGATGGTGGTGCTGGACACGCATGTCCTGGTGTGGTGGACGCTTGATCCTGCCCGCCTCTCGGCAACGGCCAGGCATCTCTGCGACCAGATTCCGACGACCGGCGCGAAAGTCAGCACCATTTCCCTGTGGGAAGTCGGCATCAAAATTCAGCGCGGCCATCTGGACCTTGGCTTGAGTCTGGGAGCGTATGTACAGCGGCTGCGGGCGCTCAAGGGTTTGGAACTGGTTCCCGTCGACGTGGAACATTGGTTGACCAACCTGAATCTTTCCTGGGCGCACCGTGATCCGGCAGATCGCACCATCGTAGCCACTGCCCAGCGCCACGACTTACCGCTCATCAGCAAAGATGACGCAATCCGGGCCTTTTATTCCAAAACGGTCTGGTAGTCACAGGGCCTTGCCCCGGAATTTCAGAAGTATCAAAAACACGAGTTGACCTCATGAAAATCGCCATCTTCAGCAGCAAATCCTACGACCGTCAGTCGCTGGAACGCTACAACGCCCCGTTCGGCCACGAACTGACCTTTTTCGAGCCGCGCCTGTCGCCGGAAACGGTGGCGCTGGGGCGTGGTTTTCCGGCGGTGTGCATCTTCGTCAACGATACCTGCAAGGCCGAAGTCATCGCCGATCTGGCCAGCCACGGCACGAAAATGATCGCCACCCGCAGCGCCGGTTACAACCAAATCGATCTGGCGGTGGCGAAACAGCACGGCGTCATGGTGGCGCGCGTTCCGGCTTATTCACCCAACGCCGTTTCGGAATTCACCCTTGCCCTGATCCTGACGCTTGGGCGTAAAACTCACAAAGCTTATAACCGCACCAGCGAATTCAACTTTGAGATTGCCGGTCTAGAAGGTTTCGAGTTACGCGATAAAACCGTCGGCGTCTTCGGCACCGGCAAGATCGGCCAGATGGTCATCAAAAATTTAAGCGGCTTCGGCTGCCGGATTTTAGCTTACGACAAATATCCCAACGAAACCGTCAAGCAGTGGGCGACTTATGTGGATGGCCCGACCTTCGCCCGCGAATCCGACATCATCACCCTACACTGCCCGCTGACCCCGGAAACCCAGCACATCCTCAATCAGGAAACCATGCCGTATTTGAAAGACGGCGTGTTCATCGTCAACACCAGCCGGGGCGCGTTGCTCGATACCAACACCGTGATCAAGTTCCTGAAAAACGGTAAGATCGGGATGCTGGCGGTCGATGTCTACGAAGAAGAAGCCGATTATTTCTACCAGGATTTGTCGGACAAGGTGCCGACCAACGACGAACTGGCCCGCCTGCTGACCTTTCCCAACGTGCTCGTCACCTCCCACATGGCGTTTCTGACCGATCACGCCCTGCGCAATATCGCCGAGACCACGTTGGGGAATTTCGCGGAGTTCGAGAAGACTGGGCAATGCGCGAATGCAGTGCGCGAATGATCCCAGGAATGCTAGGCACATAAGTTCAGTTTGACTCCATCGCTTCATTTTGAACCGAGCCAAATTGAATTTAGTGCTAACTTCGAGCGCTATTTCAGCAAAAAGAGCAGTTATGCGCCAGGTTATCCACCGTCAATTGATTGGTTGGCATACGGTTTGCTTAATGAAAACACAGAAAACAGGAGAATACTCGCTAGGAAGCTCTAAGTGATTCAGTATTAAGATTCAGTGCTTGTAAATGCTGAGCGATAGGAATGCTGAAGTATTGATCAACAGAATGGGTATAGAAAATCGGGCAATCCCTGGGAGGGACCTTAATGAATACGGCAGTAATCTCAATCGTTGATGGAATGGCTGATGTTTGGGCGAAGCAATTTGTTGATGTGTTTATCAAACGCCCTAAAAAGGTTGAACGAGGTGGCACCATCGAAATCGTACCGCCCCGCTTCAGCATCATCATGAAATCATCACCGCAACCCGACGAAGTGATCAGCACCATCCAAAAAGCCGTAACTCAGGCCGGACCGAATGGCGTCTTGGTGTTCAACGTGGGGCATGGCGTCAGCGCCAATGCGACCGATGGCGTCGTCGATCTCGCGGCAAATCATAAATTCAGACTCGGTGGCCTTAACAACGCAGATGACCCAAAAGTCTTTGTTTCCGTCTTCTATGATCTGGATCCGGATGGTCCTGGCCCTCGGATGTCTTTTCAAGCGGAAGACGAAAAATTTTCGATAAATCCCAATCGGCTGAAACGATGGGAAAAATATAAGAAAATTGCAAAGATCGTCACGGACGGCAGGTTGCGTAAAGTGGTTTTTCTGACCTGCAAAGTCGGTCAATCAACAGATTTTTTAAAGAAAATCGCTCTCGACTGGAATGTGGTCGTCGAAGCTTACAAGCGCCGCGTGCAACTCACGCCGCAAACGAATGGAAGAATTCGCATCCATCTTGAAGGCGACTCGCCGGGTCAAGGGACCAATGTTCCCGCCAGCGAGGAAAATTTATTCAGCAATGTGGTAAGGAGTAATGACACAGTTCTGGTAGGCCCTCCTCTCTAAAACTCACCTGCTGGTGTCCGATAGAATGGGCATAGGTAGGCGTGGTTCCTTAGTTAAGGGGACTGGAATGCGACAGGTGTTGCCGAAGATTCGCACAAGCCTGGAGAAGCTGCGTGATCGATGGCGGTAGGTGCGGGGCGCGGAGACGCAGCTGCGGTTATACGGTTAATTTCGCGGAGATCGAGCGCACTTAGCAGTGCCAAGGAATAATGCGCTAGCCCGTAACAGAGCCATTTTTTTCGCTCACCTATTCCGCAGCGCAGCAAAAATTTCAGCGATAACCGGTTGTTTTCAAAACAAAAATGTTGTTTTTTGCCTAAAAACAACTAAAACTTGTATTTTTTCTCTAAACTTCCTGTTAGAATCCTGCGGGTGCGGAAGGCGTTTTTCTCCTCTGTCTGCCGCACATCCTCCTTTGGTGGTTTTTGGCCGGGCATCTTGCCCGGCCTTTTTTTAGAATGTAGACAAGGTCTCGGTCCGTCGATGTTGTAGCAGCACCAGCGAGCGCCCCTGCACCGGATAAGGATCTTCGGCGGGATGCTGCAAACCCAAGGTCGGCTGACCGCGCGCCAGGGCGGTATCTACCAGCACGTCAAAGCAGGATTCACCGCGCAACAACGGCAGTACAAACGGAATTTCTTCGTGATGGGCGTTACAAAGCAGTAAAAAATCATCATCCACCAGAGTATGGCCGCGCTCGTCTCGCTCCTGCAAGCCCGCCCCTGGTAAATACAAGCCCAGGCAACGGGCATAATGATGCGTCCATTCATCATCATTGATCTCCTGGCCATCGGGATTGAACCACAGGATGTCGCGCACTCCATCGCCGTGCAGGCCGCGGAAAAAATGCCGCCGCCGAAACGTGGGATGCCGCTGGCGGATCCGAAGCAAGCGCTGAGTAAAGGCCAGCAATTCCTGATTTTCCCGCAACCAGGCGATCCGCCAATCCAGCCAGCTTATCTCGTTATCCTGACAGTACGGATTATTATTGCCCTGTTGGGTGCGGCCGACCTCATCACCCGCTAGCAGCATCGGCACGCCTTGCGATAACAGCAAGGTGGCCAGCAAATTGCGTCTCTGGCGCAAGCGCAACGCCAACACGGCGGGATCTGCGGTATCGCCTTCGGCTCCGCAGTTCCAACTCCGGTTATGCGATTCGCCATCCTGGTTGTTTTCCAAATTGGCTTGGTTGTGACGCTCGTTGTAGCTCACCAAATCATAGAGGGTGAAACCATCGTGCGCGGTGATAAAGTTGATACCAGCGTTGGGTCGGCGGCCATTTTGTTCGTATAAGTCGGCGGAACCCGTCAAGCGATAGGCCAAATCGCCAATCAAGCCACCTTCGCCGCGCCAGTAGTCGCGCACCACATCACGGTATTTGCCATTCCACTCGCTCCAACGCGCTGGAAAGCGGCCGACCTGATAGCCTTCTTTGCCTACATCCCACGGCTCGGCGATAAGCTTGACCTGTGACAGCACCGGGTCTTGATGCATGGCGCTCATAAACACGCCGGCTTGATCCACCTGGCCATCCACCCCACGCGCCAGGGTAGCGGCCAGATCAAAGCGGAAACCATCCACATGCATCTCTTCCACCCAATAGCGCAGACTATCCATCACGAGCTGCAAAACCTGCGGATGCGCGGTATTCAGACTATTCCCGCAGCCGGTGTAGTCCATGTAATACAGCAACTGATCGGGAACTAGCCGGTAGTAAACCGCATTATCGATCCCACGAAAACACAGAGTCGGCCCCAGCCGGTTCCCCTCCGCCGTGTGGTTGTACACCACATCCAGCAAGACTTCGATACCGGCCGAGTGCAAGGCTTTAACCATGCTTTTGAATTCGTTCACCGGATGCTCAGTAGCGGCATAGCGCGGGTCGGGCGCGAAATAGCCAATCGGGCTATAGCCCCAGTAATTGCGCAATCCCTTGTCCAGCAGGTGGCGCTCATCAACGAAATACTGCACCGGCAGCAACTCCACCGCCGTCACCCCCAGGGCTTGCAGATAGTCGATCACCGGGCCACAGGCCAAACCGGCGTAGGTGCCACGCATCTGAGGTGGGATTTCGGGATGGCGCTGCGTGAAACCACGGACGTGGAGTTCATAAATCACTGTGTCATGCCAGGGGGTGCGGGGTGGCCGATCCGTCCCCCAGGAAAAGGCATGATCGACGACCTGACACTTGGGCATGCCCGGCGCACTGTTACGGGCGTTAAAGCTGAAATCATCATGGCGATGGCCAAGCCGGTAACTAAACTGGGCGTCGCTCCAGTGCAGCGGGCCGACCATATTGCGGGAATAGGGATCCAGAAGCAGCTTGTGAGCGTTGAAACGATAGCCAGCATCCGGCCGGTACAACCCGTGGACACGATAGCCGTACAACAAGCCAGGCCGTGCTTCCGGTAGATAGCCGTGCCAGACGCCACCGGTGCGCTCCCGCAGCGGGATTTGTGCAACCTCACGCTTGCCCTTGGCATCGAACAGACACAAAACCACTTGTTCAGCGTTTTCCGAGAAGAGCGCAAAATTGACGCCTTCGCCGTCCCAAGTCGCCCCCAAGGGATACGGTTGACCCGGCCAAACCGTCATGACCGATGGTGCTTCCGTGTGCATTTGCGCTAACCCCTCTGTCCCGGTGTAGGCCTTAGCCATCCTTATACAAGGAACCCCTCCCTCATAACGGAGAAAGGGGTTGACGATGTGGGCTTACTCGCTGAAAGCCCGCAGCGCGGTAGTGACTTCACCTGGGCCTACCACCGTGATGCCACCTTCAGTGACGGTATGGCGACGCCGGTCGTGTTCGGGGTCATGGCCGATGCGCGTTCCCGCTTCGATCACGTTGTAGCCGCCGATGATCGCTCGCCGCAGCTTGGCACCGCGCCGAATATGGACATAATCCTGAATGATGCAATCCTCGATTTCCACATCCTCTTCAATGACGACCTCACGGCGGATGATGCTGTTGCTGATCGATGCGCCATGTACCAGCGAGCCGGCGGCGACCACACAGTTTTTCAGGCTTGCCGACAGAATGCGGGCCACCGGTCCCTGATAGTTACTGGAAAAGACCCGCCACTGCGGGTTGAAGACGTCGAAGCGCGGCGGCCAAGCCAACATATCCTGATGGGCGCTGAAATAGGCGTCCAACGTACCAACATCACGCCAGTAGGCTTGTTCTTCGGTGGGCTTAACGCCCGGCACTTTGTTGGTGGCGAAATCGTAGGCAAAGAGACGGTGGCTGTCTTTCAGTCGTGGCAATACATTCTGGCCAAAATCATGCTCACCCCGCTCGTTAGCGGCCTTGAGCGCCTCAACCAGCACCTTGGCATCAAACAAATAATTACCCATGGAGGCATAAGCACGGGTGGGATCTGAAGGCATCGGCGTGGGATTGGCTGGCTTCTCCTGAAATTCACTCACCCGCCCGGCATGATCGGCGACAATGACGCCAAAGCCTCGCGCATCGGCCAGCGGCACCGGCAACGCCGCCACTGTCACATCCGCTTCCCGTTCGCGGTGGAAATCAATCATTTGCTGCAGATCCATGCGATAGACGTGATCCGCTCCGAACACCACCACGAGATCGGGGTTGTGTAACTGGATCAGATTCAGATTTTGATAGACGGCATCGGATGTACCCATGAACCAGTCGCCACCGCGCATCATCTGTGGTGGCACTACCGTGACGAATTCCTCGTTGCGCATCGGCGATACCACCCAGGCTTTGCGAACGTGTTCGATCAGCGACTGGGATTTGTACTGCACCAGCAAGTAGATAGCCTCAATGCGGGAGTTGAGCAGATTACTCAGCACAAAATCCACAATGCGGTAGCGACTGCCAAAGGGTAAGGAGGGTTTGGAATTCTGGGAGGTCAGGGGACTGAGGCGGGAGCCCTCGCCACCGGCCATTACGAACGCGAGAATTTTAGGATTTTTCATCGTGGCACATCCTTTGGTTGTAGTGAGAGCAATTCGCATAAACCCCCAAGTGGAATATCGACCCAATCGGGGCGGTGATCCAGCTCATAACGCAATTCGTAGCATGCTTTCTCCAACGTAAAGGCGTGAAGCAACAAGAGAGCCTGCGCGGAATCCAGGGTAAAGCCAGCGCCGTCGCGCGTGGCCTGGGCATAACCGTCCAGAAAGGCGGTCTGAGTCTGCCGTTGCCAATCATCCAGATACGGCGCGAGTGCCGACTGCGTGGCGGGCAACGGCTGTAGCGCGACGCGCGCGGCGTAATTGAAGGAGCGCAACATCCCGACCACATCGCGCAGCGGCGAATGCTTGCCGCGCCGCTCCTCCAGCGTCCGCGTCGGCTCACCCTCAAAATCGATGATAATCACGTCATCCTTGGCGACCAGCACTTGCGCGAGATGGTAGTCGCCATGGTAGCGAATCTTGACGGCACCCGGATCAGCCAACTCGGTGCGCTCCAGACACCCCAGCAGCGCACCGCGTGTCTCCAACACCCGCTCGGCCAAGGCGCGCGCCGACTCTGGCAAGACATCCCGTTTCTGCTCCAGCCGCTCGAAGCTAGTGATCGCTTCGCTGCGAATCCGGCTCAACCAATCCGCCAGGTCGTCAGCGGTAATCGGTTCGGGATCGAAGGCCGGATCGCCGGTGGTTTGCGCCAACGTTCGATGTAATTCGCCAGTGCGCTGCCCCAAGGTCGTGGCAAAAATGCGGTACAGCGCATGAACCTCGTCGCCCGCTTGCCGCACTTTCTCGGGTTCTTGCAGGCAATCGTCCAGAAAGCGTTTCAAATAATCCTGGGTGTAGGCCCAAGCATCGCCCTGATTGTCGACGAAGCCTTGTAGTACAACCAGCGCGGTGCGTTCGCCCTCTTCTCCTTCGTACTCAATCGCGCCGACCAATGGCGCGCTATTACGAAAGCCCGATTCGGTTAGAAAGCGACCCATTTCCAGTTCGGGATTGATGCCCGACCGCAAGCGGCGGTAAGCCTTCATCAGCAGTCGGTCGCCGATAGCGATACTGGTGTTGCTGCTGTCTAGCGCCAGACGCTTGGTCGGTAGCCAATGCGGCGCATCACCGGCTAGCTCGGTCAAAACATGGGTGGAGAAAGCGTGCAACCGACCCCGGCCGACCACCATGTACGCGCCTTGCGCCATCATGCCGACCAGGTTCTGACAGAATTTTTCATCGGCGAATGCACCATACAATAGGCCCATGCGGGACCGCGCGCGAACCCTGGCCAGCGCGTAAGGCATCAGCGGCTTGAGCTTTTCATCGTTCTCTTCTTCCCACGCCAGCGCCAGCGGCAAGGCGTAGTGCTGCGTTTCCGGCTGACCTTCCAGCCAGACCTGGATCCGGGCCAACAACCACTCATTCCGTTCAGGCCAAATATCGTGGCGCTCGAATTCCACTTTCTCGATTTTTCTGCCCTTGCCGGCGAACCAGCGCTGGGTGGGCAAGAATTCAGGCAATAGCCGCCCGACCAGCCGTTCGTGCAGCTCCGCCGCCATCTTTCGGCGGCGCGGCTCGACCAGGTGGGGGAAGAAGCTGTTCCAGCCCTGGAAGAGGACCAGCACCGGCAGCTCCGACCCCGACCGCTTGCCTTCGTGCCAGATCGGCGGCGCGGTCTGACCCAGCTGGAACCAGTAAAACCCGTACCGGTGTAGCGTCAGCAGATACGGGACTTCGTTAATCGGCGGGAACGCGGTTTGGCCCAGCAGCTCGACCGGCACCAATCCCTGATAGCGGCTGAGGTCCAGCTCCACCGGCTGGGCCGTACGAGACAGATTCGCCACACACAGCACGATTTCCTCTTCGTATTCCCGTACGTAAGCCAGAATCTTGCGGTTGCCTGGCAGCAGCATTCGCAGGCGGCCGCGGCCAAACACCTTACTGGAGCGGCGCACCGCGATCAGCCGCTTCATCCAGTTGAGCAGCGAAGCCGATTCACGCTGCTGCGCCTCGACATTGACCGCTTCATAGCCGTAGATCGCATCCATGATCGGCGGCAAATACAAGCGCTGTGGGTCGGCCTTGGAGAAACCGGCGTTGCGGTCGGGGCTCCACTGCATCGGCGTGCGCACGCCGTTGCGGTCGCCGAGATAGATGTTGTCGCCCATGCCGATTTCGTCGCCGTAATAGATGATCGGCGTGCCGGGCATGGATAACAACAAGCTGTTCATTAATTTGATCTTGGCCGGGTCATTATCCAGCAAGGGGGCCAGCCGCCGCCGAATGCCGACATTGATCCGCATCCTGGGGTCGGCGGCGTAGGTGCGGTACATGTAGTCCCGCTCCCGGTCGGTGACCATTTCCAGGGTCAGCTCGTCGTGGTTGCGCAAGAAAATCGCCCACTGGCAGCTATCGGGAATGTCCGGGGTCTGTTCGAGGATTTCGATGACCGGGTGGCGGTCTTCCTGGGCGATGGCCATGTACATGCGCGGCATCAGCGGGAAATGGTAGGCCATGTGGCATTCGTCGCCGTCGCCGAAGTAATCGCGAACGTCTTCCGGCCACTGGTTGGCCTCGGCCAGGAACAGCCGACCCTGGTAGTGTTCGTCCACCACCGCCCGCATCTGTTTGATCACGGTATGGGTTTCGGGCAGGTTCTCGTTGGTGGTGCCTTCGCGCACGCATAGATAAGGGATAGCGTCCAACCGCAGGCCATCGACGCCGAGGTCGAGCCAGAAGCGCATGATCTTGATGACCGCCTTCACCACCGCCGGGTTGTTGTGGTTCAGATCCGGCTGGTGGGAAAAGAAGCGGTGCCAGTAATATTGCTGCGCCAGCGGATCCCAAGACCAGTTGGAGGTCTCGGTATCGGTGAAGATGATGCGGGTTTCCGGGAATTTTTGATCGTCGTCGTTCCAGACGTAGAACGCGCGTTCGCGGGAACCGCGCGGCGCACGGCGCGCGGCCTGGAACCAGGGATGTTGGTCGGAGGTGTGGTTGATCACCAGCTCGGCGATGATTTTGAGGCCCCGCGCGTGCGCTTCGCGAACGAAGGCCCGAAAATCGGCCAGCGTGCCGTAATCGGGATGGACGTCCCGGTAATCCTTGATGTCGTAGCCGTCATCGCGCAAGGGTGACGGATAAAACGGCATCAACCACAAGGTGTCCACGCCCAATTCCTGGAGATAATCCAAGCGCTCAATAAGCCCTCGGAAGTCGCCCATGCCGTCTTCGCTGCTGTCGCCGAATGCCTTGACATGCAGTTGATAAACGATGGCATCCTTATACCAGAGGGGCTCTTCAGATCTACTCCAAGATTTCTTCTGGCTACTATTCATACTTTTCAATAGTTTTGGCAATTAGCCTTAAGCAGCATCATTACATAGTTTTCTGCGATATTGCAGCTGAATTGGGATATTTTATCAATTTACCATTCCCCTAAGCCATGCGCTCTTGGTACTCACCAATTAATATTTTCATTACCCATCAGGTCATCTTATAGGCTCAGCTTTTTTAACCGCCCAAAAACCCTTTATATAATCAATCTGCTTATCAAGATCAGGATAAATACTGGCGGCATTAAAGCCAATGCGTGCCAATTGTTCGCGAATCTGTGGTTTTTCAGCAGATGGAATCGTTGCAGTTATTATTGCTTTCTTATTCTTGCCAGAATATTGAATATAATCATCTATATTCCAACAATCAAGATCAATAGGTTTTGGATTTCTACATAAAAATTCGTCCTGATTATTCAGTCTCGCTAGTTTGTCTGGTAAATAATCTCCACCAGCCAAAGTAAACATACCACTTTGAGCGGTAATACGTATATTTTTTCTCGCCGGAAAAACTGCTACAGGTTTTCGAATAGAAAAGATGAAGCTAAATAGCCATTCTTTTGCTACTTCTTGCTTCTTATTATCGTTTATATCATTTGTATTTTTATTAATATTACCTGAATCAAATTCAGACCGCACCCAAATTGGCATCATATCATATAACTTTATAAGCTCACATTGACATGCCCCACTTTTATTTAAAAAAGCATAAACAGCGTTATAATCAATTCGATTTTTAAAAATCGCCTTTTTATCTATTTCTTCATAACGTTCAATTAGTTGAATGTCTTTCTCTCCGAGATAGGCTACTACTCTTAAAAGTTGATCCCAGAAATCAGACGAAAAACCTATATCTAATGCCGCTGTTCTTACGGAGACTCTAGAAAGAAGTTCGTCCAAATAAGCTGTAGTGGCTAATTCGCTGCGTAGGACAACGTTAAAATGTTCTGGACGGTATACAAAATGTTCTTTTCTTTGGTAGTGCAAAAATTCTATACTTGGACATAATTGTCTTGCGTCTAATGCGAAAATTCTGCCGTCCCTTGAATTATCAGAACTTTTCGAATTGGACTCTTTTGATTGTAAATAAATTTCTTCTTCTCGGCCACTCTCTTCAGTTGCAAACCATAAAGCGATAAGAACATTTTCTGTCCAATCAAGAAGGCGACAAGGTAGTCCATAGTGCTTCATTAAAGATAAAATATCAAATGTTGAATAATTGTTATCTTGGTAATTTGGTAGTCGCCTAATTATATGAATTAGCATACCTCCTTCTTCATACATAAGATCTTGAGAATCAGAACTTCTCTTTTCATTAGGTTTTCGAAAAGCTCCTGGAATAAGATCATACTTTATAAGCTTATGGCCTCGATACCATATATGTATTGGAGATTGCTGATCTTCCGTTGATCGAATATCCCAATACTCTAATACCTCACGGCTCCAATCAATAGCATCATTAATAGAATTTATTTGGTTTCTAGGTTCTGTACTCATGAATTAACCCTTAATGAGATAATATTAAAAATTACTTTATTAGTAGGCCAACTTAGCGTTAATGCTAAAGGTAATATTACTGACTGAGGACACAATAAGCAATTTTGGCCTATGCTATACTTTTTTGATAGTTTAACACTTTCATCTGTTTCAATTCGATAATGCCAATTCTAGTGTAAGGCTATCCAGATTGACCGCTGCCCGTGCGGCGGCGACCGGATGTGTGGTTCGGCCGAATGGCGCCGATTTTGTAGACGTCGTTGGAGGCTTGCAGCATCGGCTCAAGGGCTGTAATCAGGCCACCCGGCGGTAAAATCAAATACGGATTCAAGAGATTGACTGACGGTTTTTTGCAGGATATCGGCAAGCTCAGCCACACCTTTTCCCGCAGCAACCAGACTGCCATCGGCGCGATAGATCGCCAGCCCCAGCAACCGCCGATAACCTTCCAAAGAGGAACCTAACAGTGCGCCCATCTCCCGGTCTGACTGCTGGAGGGCGACCTGAACCGGATAGGCGACCTGATGGGCGATGACCGAAGCGCGCCGATCCATCTCTTCCAGGTCAGCGACGCGCTCCCGCCTGATATAAATCCAGGCCAGCACAGCGGCCAGCAATCCGATTAGAACAGCCACCATCGATCCCATCATGAGGGCATGGGATAGGTCGGAAAATTTCTTGCTGTTCATTAGATCACCTTGGTCGATACCGGTGAGGCGAACCATCTGCGCCAGCCAGCGCCGCTCATTGCCCTGACCATGCCGGACTGTTGGTGCCGCTGGTTCGCCTACGCCGCTACCGCTGCCTTGCGATGCGCTTATCCATCAAAATGTTCAAAGTCCTGCTCCGTATTTAAACCGCTGTGGATGCGGAACACATGAGCCGGCATCCGGTTGGGGTTCAGTTCGACATAGTTGGAAGGCCCGCTCCAGGTATAGCGCGCCCCAGTCAACAGATCGCTGACCTGGAATGGGTGGTGAGGACTCAGACCCAGCTCTTCCAGCTTCAAGGCGGTAAAACCGGCCTGGGTATAATTGGGATCCAGATTCACCACCACCAAAATCACGTTGGCGCGGTCGGGCGTGGCCTTGCTGTAGCACAGCAGTTGCTCGTTATCCATGGGATGGATCTGCAAATTCCAGTTGGACTGCAAGGCCGGATTAGTCTTGCGGATGCGGTTCACCCGCGCAATGAAGTCGCGCAGGCTATTCGGGCCATCCAGCTCCGGCAATCCACCCCGCTGGCGGATCTGATATTTCTCGGAATCCAAATATTCCTCGCTGCCGTGCTTGACTGCGATGTGCTCCATCATCTCGTAAGCGGGGCCGTAGATGCCGTAGCTAGCGGTCATGGTCGCCGCCATCACCAGACGGGATAGGAACATGGGTCGACCGCCAAACTGGAGCGCTTCGGTCAAAATATCGGGCGTATTCGGCCAGAAATTCGGTCGGAAGTATTCGCGCCCCGGTCCCTGACATAGCTCGACGAGATACTCAGTCAATTCCCAGCGGGCGTTGCGCCAGGCGTAATAGGTGTAGGACTGGCTATAACCAAGCTTGGCCAGGCGGTGCATCACCTTAGGGCGGGTGAAGGCTTCCGCCAGGAAGATGGCGTTCGGGGTATGTTGCTTGATGTCGCCGATCAACCATTCCCACATGGCGAAGGGTTTGGTGTGCGGATTATCCACCCGAAAAATGCGCACACCCTGTTCAATCCAGTATTCAAAGATACTCTTGATCTCCTGCCACAACGCTCGCCAGTCATCGGTCTCGAAATTAAAGGGATAGATGTCCTGATACTTCTTGGGCGGATTTTCCGCGTACTGCACGGTGCCGTCCGGCCGCCAGCGGAACCAGTCGGGATGCTGTTTGACGTAGGGATGATCCGGAGCGCATTGCAGGGCAATATCCAGGGCGATGTCGATGCCATACTCATGGGCTTTGCGCACCAATTGGCGGAAATCCTCCAGGGTACCCAGCTCCGGCAGGATGTCTTTGTGGCCGCCTTCCGCCGCGCCAATGGCCCAGGGACTGCCCACATCATCGGCTTCCGGGGTCAGGGTGTTGTTCTTGCCCTTGCGGTTGATGCGACCAATGGGATGAATTGGCGGGAAATACAGCACATCAAAGCCCATGGCGGCGATGCGTGGCAACCATTCCTGGCAGTCCTTGAACGTGCCATGCTGGCCGGGTACGGGGCTGCACGAACGCGGGAACATTTCATACCAGGTGCTAAAGCGGGCGCGCTCATCATCCACCACCACGGCCAAGTGCTTGCCATAGCTCAGCTCCAGCCGCCGATCGGCATACACCATCATCAGCCGCGCCAGTTCCTCATCCAGGCCTAACTGGCGGCGATATTCCAAATCCTGGTCATCCAGCAGGGCCTTGGCGCGACGGGCCAGCCACTTGGCATCCTCGCCACTGGCGCGCTGGCTGGCTTTCCTAATGATCTGCTCACCAATGCGTAGGGCGATGGCGATGTCCTCAGCCTGTACCCAGCGCTCCAGATCATGCCGCCAGGATTTGAAGGAATCGACCCAAGCAGTCAGGGTGTATTCGTAGCGACCCAGTTCTGCCACCCGAAACTGGCCCCGCCAGCGGTCGTTAACCAGAAAGCGCATCGGCGTTTCCCGCCAGGCGGTTTCGCCGACTTTGCGGTATTGCACCACGCACGACAGCGTATCGTGTCCATCGGTGAATACGTCCGCTTCCACCACTACAGTCTCGCCGGTGGTGCGCTTGATCGGAAAACGCCCGCCGTCTACTTCCGGGCTGACCTTCTCGATAATGACCCGCTTGCGGCCATCGAGATCCGCTGGAGCCGTGGACACTGGCGCGGTCGCCACAGACGTCGCGCGCGTTGCGCTCAAGGGAGGCGCAACCGGCTCGGTCGCCTGAGCAACACTCTTGACCGCCTGAGCGTCGGAGGGTTGGGGTTTGTCTTGGTTGTTAGAATCCGCCAGCGTATTTTTCGACATACCGCATCGCCTCGTTCGTGGTGTTGTATCAGGTTGATCCACCGCCCGCCCAACGCCCGCCCAGCCTGGGCCTGCTGCCGTTTGGCGGCTAAAGTGCTAAAGTCTCGGCTCGACTGCGCAGCGTCCGCGCGGCGGACGGCCAGATTCATACGTTATCCCTGCCTATTATGACGGTTTTTGTGGCCATCCCCAAACCCCGCCGAATGGGTAGACCGCCCTTGCCGAGGATATGCCTTATGAGTGAATTGCAACGGATGATTGAGGAGGGTTTCGAGCGCCGTGGTGAACTCAACGCCGCCACCGCACCGCCCCTCTTGCGCGCAGCGGTCGAGGAGACGCTCGGTTTGTTGGAGTCGGGCCGGGCTCGGGTCGCCGAACCGCGCAACGGCGTCTGGATTACCCATGCCTGGCTTAAAAAGGCCGTACTGCTGAGCTTCCGCCTAAATGACAGCGTGATTATCCGGGATGGCTACACCCATTATTTCGATAAAGTCGCGCCCAAGTTCGCAGAGTACAACGACAGTGATTTTATTGCCGCCGGGGTTCGGGTCGTGCCGCCCGCCGCCGCGCGCCGTGGATGCCATATCGCCTCCGGCGTGGTGTTGATGCCTTCCTTCGTTAACATCGGCGCTTACGTCGACTCCGGCACCATGGTGGATACCTGGGCCACGGTCGGCTCCTGCGCCCAGATTGGCAAGAACGTCCATCTCTCCGGCGGCGTTGGGATCGGCGGCGTGCTGGAACCCTTGCAAGCCAGTCCGACCATTATTGAAGACGATTGCTTCATCGGTGCCCGTTCCGAGGTGGTCGAGGGGGTGATCGTGGAACGCGGCTCGGTGATTTCCATGGGAGTCTACATTGGCCAAAGCACCAAGCTGTACAACCGGATGACCGGCGAGGTGAGCTATGGCCGCGTACCGGCTGGCTCGGTGGTGGTGCCCGGTGCCCTGCCCGCCCCCGACGGCAGCCACAGCCTGTACTGCGCCATCATCATCAAGCAAGTAGATGAAAAAACCCGTGGTCGGGTCAGCCTCAACGAATTGCTTAGAGACTAATCCATATTTGTTTAATTTTAGAGCCTATTGCCAGAGCAGGCATAGGGTTTTCAACAGGCTCGCGCTGCTTTCCGCTTCCGTTTTCTATTTCATAGGCTCACTTTGAGCGCGAACCGGCTCAAAGTGAGCGCCGCACAGCACCTAATCGGCTCAAAGTGAGCGCCTTCATCTAGCGACTATTCGGTTTTTGTGGATGCTGCAATTCACTGGGCTTCCTCCAGCAAAGCTAGAAGCAAATGGCTTGATCGTTGCTTATTTCAAGCCTTGCCGCTCCCAGTAAAAATCAGATCCTGTGGCCAAATCGTGAACGAAGGGGACGATCATGCAGATCGAGCTTGACAGCAATCAAATCGGCCAAACCGGTGATCTGGTCCCCAGCGTGCGTGGAGCGACCGGTCAAAAGCATTTCGTATCATCCATGGTCACGCCGTACAGGCGATTTTTTAGTTCTTGGCCCTTCGGCATTCAGCTATTTGCTCCAGAAGTGAGTTTAAAAGCCAGCGACAGCACCGATTTCGATAAAAAATTCAAATGGGAGAATGCAACACCAGTTGCAGGGACACCGCATAAAGCCACGGTCTCTCGAATGAAATCTGGTCATTTCCATGTCAAAATCAAGGATAAAAAGACAGGCAAAATCATGGATGAACTCCATGTTTGGGTCGTATGGTCCAAGATCACCGCGAGCGATGCCGCCAACACCACCGGCGACAAAGGCGCTTTTTTCCTGATCAGCATGGGCTATAAATTCACCCACCGGATCAAACCCGGCAAAATCATTACGGCTACCGAACGTCCTGATCTATCTGGCGCAAATACCATCTCACCCACCGCCGGGCTCAACTACGCGGGCAATGCGCTGAGCGGCGGCGCGGATAAAAAATGGGATAGCTCGCGCATGATTCGCCAAAAAACCATGAATCCTTCCGGTGTTGCGCTCTCCGCCCCCGCCTCCTTTCATGACAACTTTCATCAATTTCCCAGCACAACAGATGGTGATGGCCGTCCAGGTGGTGCTGGCGCGATCTCTTTTAGAGATTGGCTGGTTGCGGGCAACGACGACGCCGGGGTCGGCGATGAAAATAACGATCCCTATACCGCCCCCAATATCGGCAAGCTTTTAGGAATGGACACCCCTTCGCGGGGAATCTTGCATAGCGCCGGCGCGGACGGCAACACGGTGGAGTACCGTATTCATTTTCTGGAATTTACGCGCTTGGAAATCAATGGCCAGTGGTATCTGATCTCTGACTATTTTCCTTGGCGTGTACACTACAAATTTAAAAAAGTCAGCGGAAAATGGAAAGATGATGGTAGCGACAAAGCTAAAAATAATGATGGTTTTTAACTCTCGATCCTCATGGCGGAAGGGTATGAACCTACTCATGGTTGGAAGGCCAGAGAGGACCGCAGCGGGTCTGTTATGAAAAAAATCAACCAGGCTCTATCAACCCTGCTGGCCGTATGGCTTATGGCGTTGACCTCACCGACGGGAGTTGCCCAACCCATGACGCAAGATACCCAAAAGTCGCTTAGCTCGGCTTTCAAAAACGCATCGGGAGCCGGCTTAAAACAGTTCGTTGCTGACTATCGCCAGCAGCGCCAAGCAGACATCCAAGAGCTGCTGCGCGTTCTCGATGAACAGCAAAACCATTTAAAAAAAACCCGCAAAATCGGAGTCGATACCCCAGCATGGTTTGCCATTCACTTATTAGGCGAAAATAGCGCGGCTAGCGCAGTTCCTACGCTGATCCAGTTGATCGCGGTGCGGGATTCTTCCTTTTCCCTGCTATCCAATGAAAGCACTCCACACTGGAATGCTTTTCCAGCCGCAGTTGCCTTAGCAAACATCGGCATGCCAGCAATCCTGCCTTTATTGGAATTGGCCCGCACCGCCGCGCCAGACAGCACGGCGTTTCAGCTAGCTGGCGTCACGCTCGAAGCCATTTTCGGCCCCGAGCTGGCCTTAGCTGCGGCTACACAGTATGGCCAGCAGCATCGGGATTTTGCCGAGAAAGACCGCTTTGCGCAGTGGAGCCAGCTGATTCGCGCCGGCCATCGACACTGGGTCGCCTACGACGCCGCTGATTTTTCACCCGACTAACCAAAGTATTTTCAAGCGCATGTCCGCCACTCTGCAACTCGCTCTTGATCTAGTGGATCGACCCTCGGTCACCCCCGATGACGCCGGTTGCCAGGTAATCTTAATCGCCCGGCTGAAAACGCTCGGTTTTCGGGTAGAACGGCTGCGCTTCGGCGACGTGGATAACTTTTGGGCGCGTTGGGGCGAGAGCGATCCTGTGTTCGCCTTCGCTGGCCACACCGACGTAGTGCCGCCCGGCCCGTTGGAACAGTGGCGCTCGCCGCCGTTCGCGCCGCAAGTGCGCGATGGTTTGCTGTATGGGCGCGGCGCGGCGGATATGAAAGGTAGCCTGGCGGCGATGATCACGGCCTGTGAAGGCTTTCTGGCCGAATGCCCCCAGCCGCGCGGCTCCATCGCTTTTCTCATCACCAGCGACGAGGAAGGGGCGGCTACCGATGGCACGGTCAAAATCGTCGAGCGGCTGGAGGCGCGCGGCGAGAAGCTGCGCTGGTGTCTGGTCGGAGAACCATCCTGTTCGGCGCAACTGGGCGACACCCTCAAAAATGGCCGCCGGGGTTCGTTAAACGGGCGGCTGGCCTTGCATGGTGTGCAAGGACATGTAGCCTATCCGTACCGCGCTCAAAACCCCATTCACGCCATTGGCCCGCTGTTGACCGCTTTGACCGACGAAATCTGGGACCGGGGCGATGCGTTCTTTCCGCCCACCTCGTTGCAGATTTCCAACCTGAACGCCGGAACTGGGGCGGACAACGTGATTCCCGGCCGGTTGGAGATGTTATTCAATTTTCGTTTCTCGCCCGCCGTCACGGTCGAGCAGCTTCAGGAACGCGCCCGGCTACTCATCGAAACCGCTCTCCTCAATCAGGAAATCAAGACCGGAGAAGTCTTCCAGTACGATTTGGAATGGCGTTTGTCCGGTCCGCCGTTTTTCACGCCGCCGGGCGATCTGGTGACTGCGCTCTCCGCCGCGATTCGCGCCGAAACCGGACTGGAGCCAGCGCTCTCCACCGGCGGCGGCACCTCCGATGGCCGCTTCATCGCCCCCACCGGCGCGCAAGTCGTCGAGTTTGGCCCCCTAAACGCCACCATTCACAAAATCAATGAGTGCGTAGCCGTCGCCGATCTGGAGCGTTTGCGCCGCATCTACCAGGATGTGCTCAAGCGCTTGCTAGGCGAGCAGAGTCCGTCCATCCTGGCACGCTAATGGCGAACCGCACAACGGCACCCGCAACAATCCGCACCCGTGGAACTGACGCTTGAGCTGACCACCCTGCTGGGGCTTGGCGTCGCCGCCTTCGTAGCGGGCTTCATTGACGCCGTCGCCGACGGTGGCGGACTATTGGTCATACTGGCTTTGCTAAGCACTGGAATGGCACCGCATTGGGTGCTCGGCACCAACAAGCTGATCGGCACTTTCGGCACCTTGAGCGCCGCGCTGACCTTCATCCGCAAAGGCTTGTTTCAGCCCAGCCTATGGTGGCTCATGAGTCTGGCCACGCTGCTCGACGCGCTGTTCGGCGCGCTGCTAATTTTTATGATCAGCGCTGGCATATTGAAAAAGTTGCTGCCGCTGGCGATTTTGGCCACTGCGGCCTATCTGGTATGGCCGCGCCGGACCCTACTGCCGCACAACGCAATCCCGTCACCGCCGCAGCAACTGCCAGGCCGACCCGGCATCCAGCTTCTGACGGGCGGTCTGATCGGTTTTTATGATGGCTTCATCGGCCCAGGAACCGGCGCGTTTTGGACCGTCGCCGCGCTGCGCCTGTTCCGGCTCGATTTGGTGGCGGCGGCCGGCGTGGCGCGCTTTATGAATTTCATCAGCAACGCCGTCGCCCTGGCGATCTTTATCGTATTTGGCAATATCGACTATGCCCTGGGCTTGACGATGGGCAGCGCGTTAACGCTTGGCTCGGCGCTCGGCGCGCACAGCGCGATCCGCTACGGCACATCCTTCATCCGGCCTGTGTTTCTGCGTGGTGTTGGGCATGGCGGCCTGGTTATTGCTCGCCGGATAGCCGAACCGGCGCTTTAGGGCGTCCTTAGCGCCCGCTGCTGCGCGGCTCCACCCACAGGCGATCCCGCAATCCCGATGAGCGCCGCTTGCGGCGCTCAATCGCCCCCGCAAACACCGTCGCGACCCCGTGAAACGCGGCATGTTGCTTGGCGCGGGTCAGGGCGGTGTACACCAGCTCACGACTCAACACCGGCGAGGGTGCATTCGGCGTCACCACCTGCACCCGATCAAACTCCGAACCCTGGCTTTTATGGACGGTCATGGCGTAAACCGTCTCATGTTCCGGCAACCGCGCCGGGGCGAAACCGCGCAACGCGCCATCACTGCCGAGAAAGAACACCCGCATCCGTTCCGGCTGGTCTGGATCCGGCAGCGTGATGCCGATGTCGCCATTGAACAGTCGCAAGTTGTAGTCATTGCGCACGATCATCACCGGCCGTCCCAGATACCAATCCTGGCGGGACTGGATCAGGCCCTGATCGCGCAACGCCGCCTCACAGCAGCCGTTGAGCGCCGCCACACCAAACGGGCCGTCGCGCAGGGCGGTCAGCACCCGAAACTGGTTGAAGTACGCAAATACCTCGAGCGGCCCAGCTCCATCTCGCGCCGCCTGCAAGTAGGGCGCGAAACCCGCCGCCACTGGCCCGGCCAGTTGCGCGGACACGTCAGCAGCCTCGGTCAGCGTTTGCCAGGCGATATCCTCATGCGGAGCATCCCGCAACAAGGCTACCGCCTCGGTCGCCTTACCACCGTTCACCGCCCGCGCCAAGGCCCCAATACCGCTGGTCGCCGCAAAGCGATAACTGTGCCGTAACAACACAATGGCATCCGCTAACGGCGGCGGGATGCGGCGGCTGCGTGGCAAGGTTTCACCGGTCAAAGTCGCTAGCCGGGTGCGAAACTCTGGGCTAAGGCGGCCGCCGCCAAAACAAAGATCGCCCAGCACCGCTCCCGCTTCCACCGAGGCCAATTGATCCTTATCGCCCAGCAAAATCAGCCGGGCGGTCGAGGGCAGGGCGTCCACCGTTTTGGCCAGCAGGGCCAAGCCCACCATGGACACTTCATCGACCACCAACACATCCACTGCTAGAGGATTAGCGCGGTGATGGCGGAAATACACCGAGTCGGGCCGCGCGCCGAGCAAGCGATGTAAGGTGGAGGCCTCTTCCGGGATTTGCGCCAGCCGCTCCGGGTCCAGACCCAACAGCGGTTTAGCGGCGCGAATGGCTTCTTGCAAGCGCGCCGCCGCCTTGCCGGTGGGCGCAGCCAGGGCAATCCGCACGGGTTGTGCACCGCATTGGCCGGTGAGCAACGCTAAAATGCGCAACACCGTGCTGGTCTTGCCAGTGCCCGGCCCGCCGGAGATGATGCACAAGCGTTTCAGCGCCGCCACGGCGGCGGCTATTTTCTGCCAGTCTGGCCCTACCAGCTTCGGATGACGCGGGAACAGCCGCGCAAGCTCCTCGCGCAGGCGCGCTGCATCTACCGGCGGCGTATCCGCTCCAGCCCGGCGCAATAACTCTTCGGCCAGCCGCTGTTCGTAATCCCAGTACCGATACAGATAAAGCCGCCCCCGTGGATTCAGCACCAGCGGCTGGCGCTGGCCGGGCCGCCCGACGACCGGGCTGGCGCGCAGTTGCGCCAGCCATTCCGCCGTGGGCGGCGGGGTAAAAGCTGGCGTTGCGCCCGCCACGGCCAACCAGCGTCGCCCCCATTGCCGCAGGTTGACGCAAATATCACCTTGACCGCTGGCGTGACTGGCCAGCGCTGCCGCCAGGGCCAGCTCCGGCGTGCTGTCCGCCCCCGCCAGCTGGGTCATCAAGCGGGCGAAATGCCAATCCAGATCGGTCAAAAACCCGCTTTCATGCAGAATAGCCACCGGATCAGGTGTCATGGCGCGCCGCCCGCTATCAGCACATCCAGCGCCAGCACCAACTCCGGGGCGGGGCGCTCCTGGAACACCCCATAATCCAGGCCCAAGGCTGGCTCCATGCCGCGCAGAAACAGGTAAAACACGCCGCCGAAATGGCGCTCATAGCTATAATTCGGCACCCGCTGACCCAGGTAACGATGCAGCGCTACGGTGTAAATGAGCGCTTGCAGCCAGTAGGATTCACGGGCCATCGCCTCCGCCAGCGCTGGACGGCGATAAGCCGCTGCATCCGGTCCCAGCCAGTTGGATTTATAATCGGCCAGATAAAATCGCCCCTCCCTTTCAAACACCAGATCGATAAACCCTTTCATGTAGCCGTGGAGTGGGCTGAACTCCAGTGTTTCGATCCGCTCCCGCAGCGGCCCGACTGCATAGCCATGCAGCGCCACTAGCTCCCGCAATGCCTCGGCGCGTAGGGACGCCACCGGATAGGTAAACTCCAGCTCATTCAAGCGCTGCTCTGGCGTGAGCGTCGCCAAGACCAGTCCCCGTTCATTGAGTGGCGTGGTCACCACCCGCTGCACCCAATCCACCACGGTCGCTGTCCAGAGCGTCGCATCCAGCCCGTGACGCTGGAGCTGGTCGGTTACCAGGACTTCCAGCCGGTCGCGTTCCGGCGTAGCGAAATCCAGCCGCTCGAAAATGGCATGCAGACAGATACCGGCGCGCGCACCCCGTGGAAAGGCGAACGCCGCGCCAACGGTCGCTGACGGTATGGGCGCGGCTTCTGCCCCAGGCGCGGTCACCCCCAGATCGTAGTCCGGTGTTTCAAGCAGCAGCGGCACTTCGTTGGCCTGCCGGGCAGTCAACCCAGTAAAGCTGCTCACCCGCCAGGAATCCGGCGCGGGTCTCACGCCAGTACGCGCCCGCAAGGTCGGCTCTACACACACTGGCGCTTGATACGGCGCGCCCGGCGCGCGGGACAGCGGGGTGATAGCGACCGTCTCCGGCACCGCCGCGAAGGCCCGCTGCAGTTCGGCGCGCAATGCCGCCGGTTCCAGGCTATTGAAGCGTTGCCGGGTGACTTCCAGCACATCCTGAGATGGCCCAACAACGGGGGGATGATGCAGCAACCAAGCAACCGGGGCGCTGTCGGCATCCTTAATCTTGCCCCACACCAGCGTGCAGCGCTGCTGAGCGCGGGTCAGGGCCACATAGCACAAGCGCAGATTTTCGGCCATCTCCTCCAGACGGGCTTGCCGCCGCGCCGGAGCCTGCTCCTCCGCACCGATGGCGAGCACGGTGCGCCCCGGCTGGGCGGGATCGTGATACAGCACCAGATCGCGCTCGCTGTTTCGCAGTCGGCCATCCCATAGAAACGGGCAGAACACCACTGGATATTCCAGACCCTTGCTTTTGTGGACGGTGACGATGCGCACCAGATTTTCATCGCTTTCCAACCGTAATTGCTGTTCTTCGTCGCTACGGGTCGGGGCGCGGCGGCGGTCGCCGAACCATTTCAGCAATCCGGCCATCCCAGCATGGCTACGGCTGGCAATATGCAGCAACTCCGCCAGATGCAGCAGATTGGTCAGCCGCCGTTCGCCATCCTGGAACGCCAGCAGGCGCGGTGCCACTGCGTAGTCCTGCAGCCAGGCGCGGAAAAAGCGCATAAAGCCCTGCTCCCGCCACTGTTGCCGATAGTTCTGAAACACTTCCAGCCAGCGCGCCCAAGCTTGTTCAGCGTCGCGCAGTTGATAAAGCGTCTCGCCGCTCAGCCCGAACAAATCTCCAGCCAGGGCGGCGCGCACCCGGCCCTCGTCACCCGGCTCCAGCACCGCCGCCAGCACATCCGCCAGTTGCTGCGCCTCCCGCGCCGCGAACACGCTGGCATCGACATGTTGCACACTGGGCACGCCCAACCGTAGTAACTGGTCGCGGATCAGTTGGCCTTGCCGGTGGTTGCGCACCAGCACAGCGATATCGCCGCCGCTCAAGGGCCGTTCGCCGATACCAGCCTGGCCAAGCGCCCCCAGTGTCAACAGATGGGCGATTTCAGCGGCTGTGGCACGCGCGGCCCGCTCGTTGGCAATGCCTTTGTTTAACGGCTGCCCGCCGTCTGGCTCCAGCCACCAAATCTGGAATGGCGGTTCATTGCGACCCTGGATCCACAATGGCTCGTGGCGCTTCTTGGCAGCGGGCAGCGCGGGCTGGAAACCGATGGCGTCAAACAGGAACGGTTGGCTCTGACCAGCCCCGAACACCGCATTCAGTGCCGTGAGCAAGCGCGGATCGGAGCGCCAGTTCACATCTAAGGTGTAGCGCTGTTGAGCGTCATGGCGCGCAGCTAGATAGGCGAAGAGGTCCGCGCCGCGAAAGCTGTAGATAGCTTGCTTGGGGTCGCCAACCAGAAAAACCGGCTGCTGGGCGTCTGCGTAGATGCGCCGGAAAATTTCATACTGCACCGGGTCGGTGTCCTGAAATTCATCCACCAACGCCGCCGTATAACGATGACGCAAAGTGTCGGCCAATGGCCCGCCCCGCTGCGGATGCCGCAACGCGGTGCACAAATCCAGCAGCAAATCATCATAGGACTGCACTTGCCGCCGACGTTTGCGCGTGGCCAGTTCCGCTTCGCAGTAACGCAGTAATTTCACCGGGATCTGGTGCCGACAGGCGGCGACCAGGCTGTCGCAGGCCGCTTTTAAGTGCGTGCACGCATCGAAAAAGGCATGATGAGGCGCTGGTTGCTGGGCTTTCCGCGCTTGCTCCAGGGTGGCGGTCGTAAACTGCTCAAATTTGGGAAACAGGGCCAGTTGCGGGATCTCGGCGCTGAAATAAGCCGCCATGGCGTTCAGCCATCCTGGCAGCGCCTTTAAGCTGTATTTCTGCCGGTTGAGACCGGGCGCGGTCAGCAATAGCTGCTCGATGGCGGCACCATCCGCCTGCCAGAGTTGCCGAGCGCGCCGCCAGGCTGTGACAAACGCCTGCTCCAGGCTTGGACCAGCGGCGCTCGGCTTCGGGGTACTCATCTCCAGATACGGCTTACCCAGATAGGGCAGGATGGTGGCGAGCAACCGTGCTGGACTGTAGTTTTTATCGAGAAAATACTGCACGACCAGCGGCGAGGCCGGGTAAAATTCGCGCCGCCAGAAGTCCTCGACGATTTCCTGCAACAGATCGCTGGTATCGGCTAGCAGTTCCGTCTCAAAGGCCAGACCGCTGGCGAAGGCGCTATCGGCCAGTGCGCGTTGGCAAAAACCGTGAATGGTAAAGATGGCGGCCTCATCGAAACCGCGCGCGGCATTGTGCAGGCGGCGCAGGGCCAGCTCGCGGTCGGGCAACACATCCAGCATCCGGGCGCTGAACTCGTCCTCATCCTCAGCGCGCCCCCGTAAAAAGGCCAGCCGGATTTGTCCCAGGCGTTGGCGGATGCGGTCGCGCAATTCGCGAGTGGCGGCGTTGGTGTAAGTGACCACCAGGATGCGATGGACGGGAATCGCTGCTTCCATCACCAGCCGCAGATACAGCGCGGTCAGGGCGTAGGTCTTGCCGGAGCCGGCGCTGGCTTCAATCAGGTTAAGACCGCGCAGCGGGGTATAGAGCGGGTCGAGGCGTTCCATCAAGCGCTATTGTCGCGGCCAAAGTATTCAGTGCCATAGCGCTCAATCCGCAGCTCCGGCGACCAGAAATCCAACGGCAGGCCGGCCTTATGCTTGAGCTGGGCCAGAAAGACATAGGGATCGGGTAGGCTTTCCCACACCGCGGGTAAAAAGGTGGCGCGGCAGTGGCGAAATTGCAAAATCAGCCCATCCACGCCCGGCTGTAATTGCGCCAGCAGTTCGTCCTCGGAACCGAAGTGCAGCGCTTCTGGCAGCGACAGCACCGAGATGAACAGCTCCAGTTGCGGCCACTCCTCAGGCCGCACTTCGGGAAAGCGGGGATCTTCGAACGCGGCGGCATAGGCATGGGCCGCGACATCCTGCACCAGGGGTTGATAGGCGGCAAGCGTCCCAATGCAGCCGCGCAACTGGCCGCTTTGCTCCAAGGTCACGAAGGTGGCCCGGTTGGGTCGCAGCGTGGCGGGATAGTCCTGCGCACGGACCGGCAATGCCTGGCCGTGGCGCAAGCCGTGCTGGATGGAAGCGCGGGCTACCTCCAGCAGGGTAGCCCGGTCGCTGGCGGACAGTGGGTTAACGGGCGTCATAGTCATGCGGACGCCCTTCAATGGAACGCATAGGCGCCATAACCAACCACTTGATCGCGCGCGCCGGCGGTATCGCCGGAATTGCGCAAATCCAGGGTCACGCCTTGCAGGCCGCGCCGCCGCGCCACCCAGAGCAGGCCATTGATGGGATTGCGTCCACAAGCTTGATCGTAACCGATGTCTTCGTAGCGCAAGGCTGCAATGGCCTCGGAGGTGGCCTCATCCAGAGCACGCGCGGTTTGGTAGTCCCGGTAGTGGCTAAGATCGGAGCTGATTACGATGAGGGTTTCCGGGCCACCCCACACGCTTTCCAGCACAGCGCCCACCTCTGCGGGTCGAGCGTCGCCGACCACCAGCGGCACCAGGGTGAAATCGCCCAACACTTCTTGCAGAAACGGCAACTGCACCTCCAAACTGTGTTCGCGTTCATGCGCCTGTTCCAGCGCTTCAACTCCAGGCTGCTGCCGCAGCCGCTTGAGCGCCGCCTGATCCACGGCAATTGGACCCAGTGGAGTGGCGAAGACCTTCATGCCGCTGACGGCCAAACCCCGGAAACCCACCCGGTGACTCGGCCCCAGCAACACGACGTGCGTCACCTGCTCGCGCAGTGGGCACAGTCCGGCATAGGCTGAAGCGGCAATCGGGCCGGAGTAGATATAACCGGCATGAGGAACAATAAGCGCCTTGGGCGACGGTCCGGTCGTGGGTTGGGCCTGACGTAAAAACTGCCGCACTTGGGCGTGCAGTTGTTCAGGATCGGCTGGATAGAAAAACCCCGCCACAGCGGGTGCGCGCACGGTTTGCATAACGCCCTCCCGATCAATTTGCCAACACGAATCCATTAGAGTATAGGGCTTGAACGGAATTCGTTTGCAACGGTCTGCCCATAAATCGACCCCTAGCGACCGGCGCTCCTGCTGGCCGGAACATGATGAGAGCCTTTCCCAAGGAGGCCGTGATGTACCCAACCACCTTATTCTTCCCGACTCGCTACTGGCGCGCGCTCGACGATGGCCGAGTACAGTGCGAGGTCTGCCCACGTTATTGCAAGCTGCATGAAGGCCAGCAGGGTCTGTGCTTCGTGCGTGGCTGTCACCACGGGCAAATCATGCTGACCAGCTATGGCCGCTCCAGCGGGTTTTGCATTGATCCCATCGAAAAAAAACCGCTGAATCATTTTTTGCCTGGCACGCCGGTGCTGTCCTTTGGCACGGCGGGCTGCAATCTGGCTTGCAAATTCTGCCAGAACTGGGATATGAGCAAATCGCGCGAAATGGATACTCTGGCTGACACCGCCGCGCCGGACAAGCTGGCGCGAGTGGCGCAGGAGCTGGGCTGCCGCAGCGTGGCCTACACCTATAACGATCCGGTGATTTTCATGGAATACGCTATGGATGTCGCCATCGCTTGCCGCGACTACGACATTCGCTCGGTGGCGGTGACGGCGGGCTATCAATGTGACGACGCCCGTCGAGAATTCTATCGCCACATGGATGCCGCCAATGTGGATCTCAAAGCCTTCAGTGAGGATTTTTACTGGAAGGTCTGCGGTGGCCATCTGCAACCGGTGCTGGAAACCCTGCTGTACCTCAAGCGGGAAACCACCGTCTGGTTGGAAATCACCACACTGCTGATTCCTGGCGAGAACGATTCCGATGCTGAGCTGGAGGCCCTGACTCAGTGGATCGCGGAAAATCTGGGACCCGATGTGCCCATTCACTTTACCGCCTTTCATCCCGACTGGAAGATGATGGGCCACTCGCCGACGCCGCCATCCACGCTTAACCGGGCGCGGCGCATTGCGTTGAAAAACGGCCTGCGCTACGCCTACACGGGCAATATCAGCGACGAGAAAGGCGGCAGCACCTACTGTCACCAGTGCAACCGCAAACTGATTGGCCGCGACTGGCATACCCTGGGCGACTGGAATCTGACCATAGATGGCCATTGCAATGGCTGCGGCGCTATGTGCGCGGGCGTTTTTGAAGCGCGACCGGGCAACTGGGGTGCCAGACGCCGCCCGGTGCGCCTTCGACAGTATGCCGACTGACACGCCCAGACTGCGCTCTCTGCACTGAGCGGACATGCTGAGTTATCGCCATGGCTTTCATGCCGGCAACCATGCCGATGTATTCAAGCACCTGGTCTTGCTCCAGCTCCTGCGCGCCCTACAGCGCAAGGACAAAGCTTTTTGTGTGCTGGACACCCACGCTGGCGCGGGCCGCTACGATCTGCAAGCACCGTTCGCCCAGAAGAATTGCGAATTCGCCAGCGGCATTGGCCGGCTGTGGTCACAACCAGCCCTGAGCGCGGAACTGAGCGACTATGTGCAGCAGGTGCGGGCGCTGAACCCGGATGGTGCGCTGCGCTGGTATCCCGGCTCGCCGCGCCTGGCGCGCGCCCTGCTCCGCCCCCAGGATCGGCTGATCCTGACCGAGCGCCACCCCACCGAATACGCCGCACTCCAGCAGGAATTCGCCGACGACCGGCAAGTCGCCGTTCATCAGACTGATGGCTATGGCGCGCTCAAAGCCTTTCTGCCGCCACCAGAACGGCGTGGACTGGTGCTGCTGGATCCGGCCTACGAGCTGCAAGACGAATGGAACCGACTGCGCGCGGCCCTCCAACTCATTCGGCGGCGCTGGGCGACGGGCATCCTTGCAGTCTGGTATCCCCTCCTCGACCGCACCACCGATCAGCGTTGGCACCAAGCCCTCCAAGCCCTGACCATTCCAGCGCTGCTGTGCGCAGAACTGGAACTGTATCCTGAGAATGGCCCGCCAGGATTGCGCGGCTCTGGCATGCTCCTGATGAATCCGCCCTGGCAGCTCGATGAAACACTCAGCCGCCTGTTGCCAGAACTGCGCCGCTGGCTGGGCGTGGGCGCGCACACCCGAACCCGACTGGAATGGCTAACGCCCGCACCCTGACTGCAAGCCTTTAGGAACCCCCCATGTCCTACACCACCCTGATTGACGCCGCCACGCTCAAGGCCCATCTCGGTCATCCAGACTGGGTGGTCATCGACTGCCGATTTAGTCTGAGTGATGCCCAAGCCGGCCAGCGCGCCTATCGGGACAGCCATCTGCCCGATGCCCGCTACGCCCATCTCGATGCCGATCTGTCCGGGCCGATCAACCCAGCCACAGGCCGCCATCCCCTGCCCGATCCGGCGCGGCTGGCCAGCACCCTCGGAAACTGGGGTATTGGCCCAGAAACTCAGGTGGTGGCCTATGACGATCTGGGAGGAATGTTGGCGGCGGCGCGTTTGTGGTGGTTGCTGCGCTGGTTGGGGCACACCGCCTGCGCGGTGCTAGACGGCGGTTTTCCCGTCTGGCGCGCCGCCGACTTGCCCTTAACCGCCGCCTTGCCGACCACGCCAGCGCGCTCGTTTACTGGCCAGCCGGATGACCGCCTCTGGCTGACCACCGCACAGGTGCAGACGCTGCCCGCCGAGGCACTCCTGCTGGATGCCCGCACTACAGTGCGGTTTCGGGGCGAGCTGGAACCCATTGACCCGGTGGCGGGCCATATTCCCGGCGCACTCAATCTGCCCACCGAGGGTAATCTGGCGGCGACAGGCCGGTTTTTGCCGCTCGCCGCGCTAAAGGAACGGTTCACGGCCATTCTAGGGGCCAGAGCGCCCCACACCGTGGTTCACAGTTGCGGCTCCGGCATCACCGCTTGCCATAATCTGCTGGCCATGGAAGCCGCTGGCCTGCCCGGCTCGCGGCTCTATGTCGGTTCTTGGAGTGAGTGGATCCGCAACCCGGACCGCCCTACCGCTACCGGGGAGGCATAGAGCGCCGGGCTGGACCAACTTGCTCCTTCACACGAGAGGGTTGCAGAAAGCCTGGCGGTAACGGGTGTGTCAAACGACAGGATCGGACGGCTCATCCGTCGTCGGCGCGGGTTTATCTTGCTTGCGCTGGCGTTTCTCTTGCTGCTTCTCATCTTGTTTTTTCTTCTTGGCAAGGTCGCGCTGACGTTTTTCGTATTGATAGTTGGGCTTGGCCAAAAGTGCTCCTTCAAAAAAGGGAGGTGGTCAGGATCTTTCTGGGTAAGGGCTATTTTTTGCCGATCAACTCAATCGGGTAGCCGTCCGGGTCTTCGATAAAGGAAATGATGGTCGTGCCCGCATTCATCGGCCCGGCTTCGCGCAAGATTTTCCCGCCTCGGCTTTTCACCTCGTCCGTTGCGCGATAAACATCATTGACTTCCAGGGCGATATGGCCGTAAGCGGTACCCATTTCGTAGCGATCCACGCCCCAATTGTAAGTGAGTTCGATAACACTGTGGGCGGATTCGTCACCATAACCCAAAAAGGCCAAGGTGAATTGGCCGTTGGGGTAATCCTTGCGGCGCAACAACTTCATCCCCAGGACTTCGGTGTAAAACTGAATTGAGCGATCCAGATCACACGTTCTTAACATCGTATGCAAAATGCGCATGACGTAGGCTCCTTAGCCTTGGCGGGCGATGCATAACCGACGCACCTTCAGTCAGCGCGCCGGTTTTCAGCTTAACACCGACCTTTAGATGCAGCGATCCGCATCCGCAACGCGTTGAGCTTGATAAACCCACCGGCGTCCTTTTGATCGTAAGCGCCGGCATCGTCTTCGAAGGTGGCGATGTTCATGTCGAACAGGCTGTCGTCGGATTTGCGGCCGGCGATGATAACGTTGCCCTTATACAACTTCACCCGCACCGTGCCATTGACCGGCGCTTGCGAAGCATCGATGAGAGTTTGCAGCATCCGGCGTTCGGGACTCCACCAGTAGCCGTTATAGACCAGGCTGGCGTAGCGCGGCATCAGATCGTCCTTGAGGTGGGCAACCTCCCGATCCAGGGTCAGCGATTCCATCGCTCGATGCGCCTTGAGCAGGATGGTGCCGCCGGGGGTCTCGTAGCAGCCGCGTGACTTCATCCCGACATAGCGGTTTTCCACCAAATCCAGCCGACCGATACCGTGTTCGCCGCCCAAGCGATTCAATGTCGTTAGCACAGCAGCCGGCGTCAGCGCTTCACCGTCGATGGCTACAATGTCGCCGTTGCGATAGTCCAGTTCGATCACGCGCGGCTGATCGGGCGCTTTCTCCGGCGCGACCGACCAGCGCCACATGTCTTCCTCTGGCGCATTCCAGGGGTCTTCCAGCACCCCGCCTTCGTAGGAAATATGCAAGAGATTCGCGTCCATCGAATAGGGTGATTTCGTTCCGCGCTTCATCTCGACTGGGATGCCGTGCCGCTCGGCGTAGGCCAGCAGCTTCTCGCGGGAGAGCAAATCCCACTCCCGCCACGGTGCGATGATCTTAATATCCGGCTTCAGCGCGTAAGCGCCCAGCTCAAACCGCACTTGATCGTTGCCCTTGCCAGTCGCGCCGTGGGATACCGCATCGGCTCCAGTCTGCACCGCAATTTCGATCTGCCGCTTGGCGATCAGCGGCCGGGCGATGGAGGTTCCCAGCAGATATTCGCCTTCATAGATGGCGTTGGCGCGGAACATGGGGAAGACAAAATCACGCACGAATTCTTCGCGCAGATCGTCGATGAAAATGTTTTCTGGCTTGATGCCGAATTGCAGCGCCTTCTGCCGCGCCGGCTCCAGCTCTTCGCCCTGGCCCAGGTCGGCGGTAAAGGTCACGATCTCGCAGTGATACACATCTTGCAGCCATTTCAAAATGACCGAAGTGTCCAGCCCGCCTGAATAGGCCAACACGACTTTTTTTACATCAGACATAACATTCCCCAGGATGCCCAGCGGTTCAAACAGGAAAGCGGCTTGAGTGGGTGGGTGCCCGCCCCGGCCGCGCAAACTGTTAGCTTAAGGGTTTGCCTTCATGCGTCAAGGCGCGACGCGCGTATAATTCAAGGTCAGATGACGCTACCGCCGCCGGAAACTCCATGGATACCCTCACCCTGACCCGCCCTGACGATTGGCATTTGCATGTGCGCGACGGTGCGGCGATGCAAGCGGTCATCCCCCACAGCGCCCGCCAGTTCGCCCGCGCCATCATCATGCCCAACCTGCGCCCACCGGTGACCACCACCGAGCAAGCGCTGGCTTATCGAACGCGGATTCTGGCCGCCGTCCCGGCGGGAATGCAGTTTCAGCCCTTGATGACGCTGTATTTGACCGACAATACACCGCCTGTCGAAATCGACCGGGCCAAAGCATCCGGTCAGGTTGTCGCCTGCAAGCTGTATCCGGCGGGTGCAACCACCCATTCCGACGCTGGCGTGACCGACATCCGCAAGGTCTACCCAGTGCTGGACGCGATGCAGGCCCAAGGCCTGTTACTGCTGGTGCATGGCGAGGTTACCGATCCGGCGGTGGATATTTTTGACCGTGAAGCGGTATTCATCGAACGGGTGTTGATTCCCATCGTCAACGATTTCCCCGCGCTGAAAATCGTGCTGGAGCACATCACCACGCAGGACGCGGCGGACTACGTGCGGGAAGCGCCGGCCACGGTCGCCGCCACCCTCACCGCCCATCATCTGCTGTATAACCGCAACGCCATCTTCCAGGGCGGCATTCGGCCACATTATTACTGCCTGCCGATTCTCAAACGCGAACGCCACCGCCAGGCGTTGCTGCAAGCGGCGACCAGCGGCCACCCCAAATTTTTTCTCGGCACCGACAGCGCGCCGCATCCCCAACAGGGCAAGGAAGCGGCCTGCGGTTGCGCGGGATGCTACACCGCTCATGCGGCGCTGGAACTCTACGCCGAGGCGTTCGATGCGGTCGGCGCGCTGGAGCGGCTGGAAGCCTTCGCCAGTTTCCACGGCCCGGATTTCTACGGCCTGCCGCGCAATACCGGCACTGTCACGTTGCGCCGCCAGGCGACAATAGTTCCTGAGCAATTGCCGTTTGGTGAGGATTCTCTGGTGCCGCTGAGGGCTGGAGAAGCGCTGGTCTGGACACTGGGTAACGCATCGGCAATCCGCCCGCAGTGAAGCATCTCCACTTCAGTCCATAATCTGGAACCAATCGACTGCGGCCTCCGCACTCCGGGAAACACCTCGTCCTTGTTCATAGGCTAACGCCACTTGGTACTGTGCTGGGGCATAGCCTTGTTCGGCTAAAGCGCGGAACCCCTGCAACGCCCGTTCGAGCGACTGCGGAGCGCCATCGCCGCGTCGGTACGCCTCGGCCAGATGATATTGCGCTCCCAAATCACCCTGGCGGGCGGCCTTATCAAACCAATAAACTGCTTGGCGCGGGCCAACAGGTACTCCCATTCCCAAACGATACAGCAAGCCCAAGCGGAACTGGGCAGGTGCATAGCCGTTTTCCGCCAATCCGGTCAGCATGACCGCCGCCGTTGTGGCATCGTTGTGCAGCAAGTGGCGCAGGGCGCTCCGGTATTGTTCCTGCCGGGGATCACAACTAAGCCAGGGCGTAGAGTAAAAGGCCAATGCCTATGAAGGAGAGAATGAATCGGCGCATTTTATTTTAATGAGTCGCGGTTGAGAGCCTATCCCAATATTAACATACTGATATTTTTATAAAATAATAATACCATTAGCTTATGAATTGGCGATTTGAATGAAAACAGGTGAAACCTCGAAATGACGCCAGATAAAAGATACCCCAGCGATTTGACGGATGAAGAATGGGCGGTTGTGGAAGAATGCCTTCACTGCTCTGGCGCATTGGGATCATCCACCAGAATTCGCACCAGCACATGGGTATCAATTGCCATCATGCCATCGGGTCCTGGCACGCTCCTGAATGGCAGTAGCCATCAACTCCAGACTGACCCCTTCCGAAGCGTTTAAGATGCCAAACAGTGAGGAAATGTTGGTTTCTTTCTCCGGGAGCGGGGCGGATTGTTCCGGTATCACCAGGGTCAGCAAACCCCGCCGTTCCCGCATATTCGGCAGGGGTTGTAGAGGATGAATAGCGCCTTGCGAATCCACCTCAACTTCAATGGTGTGCAACATGATTTAATCTCCGCAGGCTTGAAGATCAAACATTCTGTGCATTCTTCCAAAAGAAGCAAGATGGAGGATGCTGAAGGGCGTTTTTCTGGAGACAACAAGGGTTGCGCTTACCCGGCCCGCCTGATGGCAAGCCGGGGGTTTTCATGCCTTCAGAACATTTCCCGCCGCCGCCACAGCAAACCACCCAGCAGCAGCCCCATCAGGATCATGGCCCATTCGCTCAGGGTGGGGATGGGCTGACCATCACTCCCTATCGGCGGTGCTGTAATAACGATGGTGAAGGCTTTGGTGTCGTTGCCCGCGCTGTTGGCTACCCGCAGGGTTAGCGTGAAGCTGCCCACCCTCGTTGGCGTACCGGTGATCGCACCCGTGGCAGTGTTGAGGCTTAGCCCCGTGGGCAGGCTCCCACTTACCAGGCTGAAGGTGACGGGTTGCGTGGCGTTGGCATTCACTGTGGGTGCGAAGCTGTAGGGTTGGCCGACTACGCCTTGCGGCGGTGTGCCACTCAGTACCGGAGGTATGGCCTCCGTGAACGTGGCCGTCACCGTGCAGTTTCCGGTGATGGCGCCGGTGGTGTAGGTGGTGCCAACCAGACTGCCGCCGCACCCACTGACCACCGCTGTATAGCCCGCGTCGGGTGTGACCGTAAACGTCGTCGTGGCCCTGTAATTGACCGTCTGGCTGGCCGGGCTAATGCTGCCCCCCGTCCCTGCCGTCGCAGCAGTGACCGTATAGGTCGTCACGTTCGCTGTGTTGGTGATGGTAACAGCGGTATTCGCGCCTGCCGTCACGGTAATCGGGTTGGTCGGGTTGTAGCTGGGCGCGCCCCAGGTAACACCGGCGATGGTGGGCAATGTGCCTTCGCTCACGGTGCAGCTTCCCGGCGGCACGTTGGTGAATTGCGCCGCGCTGGCAGTGGTGGCGTTGATCGGCCCCAGCGTGATGCCATCACACTTGAGCGTGATGGGGAAGGCGGTGGCCGCCGGTACATTGCCTGCTGCTGTTCCGGTAATGGCCGCTTTGCTCACCGTCACTGTACCTAGTGCCGCATCAAAATTTAAAAAAGACTGTCCGGCGCGCACGAGGCGAACGTGGCCGACAACACTCCGGCGGCCCCAGCCGTCAAGGCCGCCGTTGAAATGCACGTACCAGGCGTAGTCGGAATAGCCGGCAACGGGCGAGGCCGACCAGAAACCCGACTCGGGCGTCTTGGGAAATTGGGTGAGATTAATCGCCGGGTTAGTGCAACCCTGTTCCACCAGTGACTTGAGTTCGTTGATATTGGGCAGCCGCCAGTCAGTCTGGCCCAGATTCTCGGTGCCTGCGACAGCGGCATTCACGTCATCAACGCGCTGGAAAGCCGCCTGCCAGGTGTAGGTGGCGGCGGCATCAGTGCAGGTGGTGCCATTCCAGCTCTGACCTTCGGCACAACGCTTCCAGATCAGGCCGGTTGGCGTGTGCTGCACCATGCCGTTGCCCGCTGCCGTGAAGTCGCTGTCGGGGGTGGTGCGTGGATAGCCCGTCGGGCAGGTCTGCTGAGCTTGAGCTAGAGGGGTGAACAGCACAAAAGCCCACAGCAGGCAGGAAAAGTGCAGAAACCAGCGAATGCAGTGCGTCATGAGGAATCGCCTTTTCTATAAATTTGCCAAAATCAATGTCAATGGATTGATGAAGTGCTGGGGGAGTTAACAGCGCGTGTTGGTGCGCCCAGAGCAGACGACGCAGTACGCGCCGTTGCCCGCCATGATGCAACGTCCCGGCCTCGCTCACCCAGGCGCTATGCCAACCCCAGCGACAGGTCTGGGCCATCAGGGCGGGCCGCTTTTGGCAGGGCCAGGCCAGGCCAGGCCCGCACCCAGGCCCTGTCGCCACACCGGCTGGCCACCGTGGCCGGGCCAATGGGTAGCAATGCGCCGGGCATGATCGCCGTAGGTCTCCACCATCCGGCCCACCTGCAACCATAAAATCCAGGGTCGAAAGGCATCGGCCTGTGCGCCCGGTGGCCAGCCGAACCACTGCGGGCATTGCCGGTGAAACCAGCGCCATTGATCCGGTAAACGATAAAGATGGCGCGGCGGTTGCCACAATGGGCGGCAATGTCCGGCCACCGGCGATTGGAACAGCGTGCAGAGCACGCCATGCCGGGCGCGCAAGCGTCGCCACAGCCGGGCGTGGGCGGCGTGTTTGAAATGAGCCGCGTAGGAGGCCACGCTCGCCGCCAGGGCTTCACGGGCTGCATCAGGCAGATCAATCACCGTGCTCGCGGGGCCAGAGCGTACCCAACGCCGCCGCCAGGCCGTGAGCGCCTCGTGGCAATGGCCGACCACTCGTGGGCGACAGATCACATCGAAAATGAATACCGGCTCGAACTGCCGCTCCAGTAGCGGCACCAGCCAATGATGCACCACCCGGTCGGCAAAGGCCGCCGCCAGCACTTCCCGCGCTTTGGGGCGGTTGACGACGAAAGCGGTTGCGGCGGATGGCTTCCACTGGCGAGCATTCAACGCCGCAACGGTGGCCAGCAACAGGTCAAACAGGTTGAGGGCATAGCGTTGGGCGCTGGCCGAGCGTTGCTTGCCATTTCGACAGGCCCGATAGGCCCGCCAAAATTCGGCAAAACAAGATAACGGCTCGGCCTGGGCGTCACTCTCCGGCGCGCACGAGGCGAACGTGGCTGGCATTACTCCGGTGGTTCCAGTGGTCATTGCCGTTGTTGAAGTTCACGTTCCAGGCGTTGTCGGAATTTCCGGCATTGGGCGAGGCCGACCAGAAATTCGACGCATTGGCCCGCGCACTTTAAGCCCCGTCAGCCACTCCAAGGCCAGGCCAGCGGGGGTTAGATGGAGGATTGCTCTGTCTGCCCACCAGCACCGCCAATTCGACCACCTGCTGAAATGGGGCAAAACCGGCGAAGGCGTGGACTTCCTTCGCCAGTTGAATCGAAATTTTCAAATCTTCTACCGCAATGACCAGCCGCTCCAGCGTGGCCAGCCGCCGTTCCGGGAACCGGGCGGCCTGGGCCACCAGCCGACAGATGTGCGCCGCCTGCCGTCGCAGGTCACTACCCAGCGCGTATTTGTGGTAGCGCGGAAAATGGCGTACCGCCTGTTCAATACTCGTGGCCAGTTGCATCGCATCGGTCCAGATCGCGGGCTTACGGTTGGCAGGACTGTTCATGACAAGATTGATCAATCAAAAATAAAAATTACTGTCCGGCGCGCACGAGGCGAACGTGGTCGGCAACACTCCGGTGGTTCCAGTTGTCATAGCCGCCGTCGAAGTACACGTCCCAGGCGTAGGCGGAAATTCCGGCATAGGGCGAGGCCGACCAGAAATGCGACGCGGGCGTGTTGGGAAAGTAGGTGGGGTCAATAGCAGGATTCGTGCGGCCCCGGTCGGCAATATTGTAAAGCTCCCGCAGGGTGGGCATCCGCCAGTCCGTTTTGCCGCACAGGCCAACGGCATTGACTGTGGCCACGTAGTGCTGGGTGTTGCATCGGTTGTTGTAGGGCGCGGCAGCCAAAGTGCCGCCGCAGGTGTCTGAGCCAATCACACCCGCATTACCGCCGTAGGGATGCACATCGTCATACCAGGTGTAGGTATGGTCTTGACTACGCAACCCGCTGGTGGTTTTTACCTCCCACATCAGGCCGGTGTTATTGTCGTAGGTGCAGGCCCAGTCATTCGGGCCGCTGCCCAGCGTGGCCGTCGCATCCAACGCCGTGCCGCTGTTGCTGATTTTGGTGAAGTCGAAACCGTTGGGATTGCCGTTGACCGTACCCGCGCTGCCGCCCACCTTTTGGGGCAATGCACCCTTGACCGCCGCCGCATCGCGCCCGTAGCGGGCATCTTGACCGCCATGCGTGGACAACGGCTGGCAGGTGGTGGTGGCGTTGATTGGGGTATCTGTGCCGTCCGCGTGTTCCCGGCAGAAATCAATGCCGGTGTCGTTGAGCGGCCCGGCGAGCGCTATGGAAGAAAAATAAGAGCCGACTAGAAAACCAGCACCAACCACAAGAAACCGAATTTTATAGGGGATCATGATTTTTCCTGCCGTTCCAATCGTTTATCTAAATAATTTCTCTAAAGATTCTTGAGCTTCACTCGACTATAGGCACAAGCCAACCATATAACAAGTACTGGATCAGTGGCACACATTCTGTACGGCAAACAAACAGTTGCTGGCGTCAAGATTTTATGAGCAAATTCAGGCTGGAGTGTACAAAAGTGAAACATTTTCACTGCAAAATCACCGGTGCATTGGCAACGTGTTACGGATTGAAGCATCGTCTTCCGGGGAAAGGCTACACTCCTGCGCACTGGCTGCCACGCACGCCATCAACCGCGCCAGCGCCTTGGGCAACAACTATCGGCTCAAGCCGGTGTCCCCGCCCGCAGTGCGCCAACCAACGCCACCTGAAAGCGCAGACCGGCATGGAGGGCCGCAAGGAACATCAGCAGGATCTCAAGCTGAAAATGCTGGCGACGCTTACAATAGGGTATCAAAGCGGTCGTGGCATGGAGCGTGATCGTTCCAACCCACCCAACACGCAGCACGGCGCCTCGTCTGCCGTGCAACGGCCCCACAACGAATCCCTGAATTCTAAGGCAAGGCATCATGGCGACGATGGCCCAGTGGTCTCACACAGTATGGCAGGGCTTAGCGCTGCTCCTGATAGCAGCCGTTCTTAACACCGGCAATGCCAGGGCGGCAGAACCGACCTGGCAGGACATCGAAAAAACCGCGCGCGGCCAAACCGTCTACTGGAATGCCTGGGGCGGCGACGAAAAGATCAACGCCTACATCGCCTGGGTCAGCGAGCAGGTCAAGGACCGCTACGGCGTCACCCTCCAGCACGTCAAGGTGACCGACATCGCCGAATCAGTGTCGCGCATCCTGGCCGAAAAATACGCCGGTCGCCATGAGAAAGGCTCGGTGGATTTGCTCTGGCTGAACGGTGAAAATTTCCACACCATGAAAAATAACGGCTTGCTGTTCGGCCCCTTCTCGGAACGGCTGCCCAACTATACCATCGTCGATACCGTCACCATTCCAAGCACCCAGATGGACTTCACCGAGCCGGTGGACGGCATGGAAGCGCCGTGGGGTAAATCCCAGATGGTTTTTATTTACGATCCGCCGCAACTGCCCAATCCGCCGAAATCCGCCGCCGAGCTGCTGGCTTACGCCAAGGCGCACCCGGGCCGGTTCACCTATCCAGAACCACCCGATACACTCGGCTCGACGTTCCTCAAGCAGATTTTGCTGGAATTGACCGACCAGCGCGACGCCTTGCAAAAACCGGTCGCCGAAACCAGCTTCGGACCGGTGACCGCGCCGCTGTGGGGTTGGCTGGATGAATTGCGCCCGCACCTCTGGCGACAGGGCCAGGCCTACCCGCAAAGCACGCCCGCCTTGCGTCAACTGCTGGCGGATGGCGAAATCGACATCGCCTTTAGCCTTAACCCCAACGACGCTTCGGCGGAGATTGCAAAGGGTAATCTGCGCGATACGGTCCGCACCTACGTCTTCGCGGGCGGCGCTATCGCCAACACCCATTTCGTCGCCATCCCCTACAACTCCAGCGCCAAGGAAGGCGCGCAGGTGATCGCCAATTTCCTGCTCTCCCCCGAAGCGCAGGCCCGCAAGCTGGATCCTGGCGTGTGGGGTGATCCGACGGTGTTGGGCCTTGCCAAACTGACCCCTGCCGACCGCGAGCGCTTTACAAAACTCAAGCCGGGCGTGGCCACGCTCAGCCCGGCCGCGCTGGGTGCGCCGCTGCCTGAGCCGCATCCCAGTTGGATGGAACGCCTCGAAACCGCCTGGCGCGCCCGCTACAGCCGCTAGCTTAAGAAGCGCCGCATGAAGGGCCAGCTGGGAACTGGGCGGTGGCTCGTCCGCGCGCCAGCGCTAACGCTCTTGCTGTTGCTGGCCCCGATCGTCGCCGGTTTGCTCGGTACGCTGCTGCCTGCCTGCGGCTGGTTACCGGTGGTTGGGGCCGATGCGCTCTCCTGGCAACCATGGCGCATGTTACTGGCGGAGCCGGGTTTCTGGCGGTCTTTGGCGTTGACGCTGTGGACTGGGTTCGCTGCCACCGTCTGGGCGTTGCTGCTGGCCTTGGCCGTGCTGGCGACCTGTGCGCACACGCCCTGGCTGGGCCGCATCCGCCAGATTCTAGCGCCGCTGCTGGCCATCCCCCATGCGGCGCTGGCCTTCGGACTGACCTTCCTGATTGCCCCTAGCGGCTGGTTGGCGCGTTGGCTGTCGCCGTGGGCAACCGGCTGGGAGCGGCCGCCTGATTTGGCCGGTTTCGGGCCGCAAGACCCATGGGGCTTGAGCCTGATTCTGGTGTTAATCCTCAAGGAAGCGCCGTATTTGCTCTTCATGGGGTTGGCGGGTCTGGCGCAATTGCCGGTTGCGGAGTGGTCGGCCATGGCGCGCACGCTGGGCTATGGCCCGGTGATGACTTTCCTCAAAGTGGTTCTGCCACCGCTCTATCCGCTGCTGCGCCTGCCGGTGTTCGCCGCGCTGGCGTTCGCGCTGACTGCGGTGGATGTGGCCTTGATCATCGGCCCCAGCACGCCGCCGACCCTGGCGGTGCAAGCCCTACGCTGGTTCAACCACCCGGAGCTTTCCTGGCGACTGCCAGCCTCGGCGGCGGCGGTTTTACTCACAGTGCTGACCCTGGTGGCGCTGGCGGCCTGGGAGGGCGCGGTGTGGGCACTGGGCCGACTCAGCCAACCGTGGCTGACCGGTGGCGGACGCGGTGGAGCCGGTCACACGCCCCGACGGCTCGCGCTCGGCGGCGGCGGGCTGGCGTTGCTGCTGACCTGGCTCAGCCTGCTGGCGCTGGCCCTGTGGTCGTTCGCTCGGCGCTGGAATTTCCCACTATATTGGCCCGAACAATGGACGTGGGAACACTGGAGCGGCCAGGCCAACAACGTGCTGGCGCTGGGTTGGAACACCTTAGCGGTCGGCGCGGCGGCCACCGGCTTGGCCGTAGCCCTGTCAGTCGCCTGTCTGGAGCAGGAAGTCCAGCGCCAACCGACCTTTTCTGGGCGCAGCCTGTGGCTGCTGTATCTGCCGCTGCTCGTCCCCCAAGTCGGTTTTCTGTTCGGCATTCAAGTCTTGCTGGCGTGGAGTGGTTTGGATGGCGGCTGGATGGCGCTGATCTGGACACATCTGCTGTTCGTGCTGCCTTATGTGTTCCTGTCACTGGCCGATCCCTGGCGGGCGTTCGATCCTCGCTACGCCCAGACCGCACTGGCGCTGGGAGCCAGCCCCACCCGCGCTTTCTGGCGGATCAAGCTACCGATGCTGCGCGGTTCGGTGGCGGTGGCAGCGGCGGTGGGGTTTGCGGTCAGCGTCGCGCAGTATCTCCCTACCCTATTCGCTGGCGCAGGCCGGTTTGCAACCCTCACCACCGAAGCGGTGACGCTGGCGAGTGGGGCCAACCGGCGCATCATCGGCGTGTACGCAGTGGCGCAAACGGCGCTGCCGCTGCTCGGTTTCGCCCTCGCCCTGTGGCTGTCCCAACGAAGGAAACCCTCAGATGCGCTCCGGTGACGCCCGCATCCTGCTGCTGCGCCATGTAGCCATCCGCCTGCAAGATCGGCTGCTGTTCGCACCCTTGAACCTCACCATCCATTCCGGCGAGGTGGTGACGGTGATGGGGCCCAGCGGCTGCGGCAAATCTACTCTGCTTAATTATCTCTGCGGCACCCTGCCGCCTGCGTTTCAAGCCAGCGGCTCGGTGCGGCTGGGCCAGCGTGAACTACTTGGCTTGCCCGTGGAACAGCGCCGCATCGGCATCCTATTTCAGGACGCGCTGCTCTTTCCACATCTGAGTGTGGCCGAGAATCTGGCGTTCGGCTTGAAGGGCGGTCTCTCTGGCCCGACACGCGGCTTTCGGGTGGAAACCGCCTTGTCGGATGCCGGGCTGGAAGGCTTGGGCGGGTGCGATTCCGCTACACTGTCGGCGGGCCAACGGGCGCGCGCCGCGCTGATGCGCACTCTGCTCGCGGAACCGGAGGCGTTGTTGCTGGACGAACCATTTTCCAAGCTGGACGCCGAGTTGCGAGCGCGGATGCGAACCTTTGTGTTCGAGCACGCCCGCCAGCGCCGCTTGCCCACCCTGCTGGTCACCCACGATCCGGCCGACGCCGCCGATGCGGGCGGGCCGACCATCCTGCTGGATCACTCGCCAGCGCTTAATGTCGGGAACCAGATGGCGATGGCGGTAGCCCCTGAAAGTCCGGGAAACGCCCCGCCTCCCGCTCCACGCGCGCGCCGCCCCCCATGATCTCCTCAGCCAGGCGGGCAAAATCGGTCGGCTCTTCGGAGAGTACATGCTCGTACAGGGTCGGGTCCCAGCATTCGATGCGCTGGGCATAGGCCAACAACACCACGGTCTCGCGGATGCCGGCGTAATCCAGCAGCCGACGTGGCAGCAGTAACCGCCCGCTGGCGTCCAACTCCAGTTCGGTCGCACCCCGGTGAAAATAGCGCACGAAGTCGCGGTTTTTCTTGACGTAGGGATTCAGACCTTCGAGTTCGGCGGTGACGCGCCGCCACTCGGTACCAGGGTAGAGCATCAAATGCTGCTCGAAGCCGCGGTTGATCACGAAATGGCCCTCGGCTTGGATGGGAAGCTGTTTCCTCAGCGCAGTCGGCAGCGCGATTCGCAGCTTGGAATCGAGCTTGCATTCGAATTCGCCGAGGAAATGCGCCATGCTTTCAGCTTAACAGATTATGGCTTGACAGCGTGGTTAAACAACCGCGAACGGGTTAGAAACACACCCCTTCCGAGCTTTCCAAAGTAACCAGGCCGCCTGGGTCATCGTGGGAAATTCCGCCTGAAAATGCACTGCAACTCGCCTCCAAACGCCGGTTGCTGCGTAAGATAAGAATAAGGATGCCCCATCTCAACCCAGGCCGCCGCACCCATGCCACTAACCGCAACCAGAACGCTGCTTGGGCTCCAGTCGCTGACATGGTTTTTACTGCTGAACGCCGCCGATTCCGCCTATAATGCGCGTCCCCCCGGCCAGGCCGCGCCATCTGTTCCCATGGCTTCCCAAGACTGTTTACCCGACTTGATCGCTCGTAGCGCCTTGCGTGACCGGGAAGCGTTCGCGCTGCTCTACCGCCAGGCCGCGCCGACTTTGTATGGCCTGTTGCTCAAACTGGTGCACGACCGCGATCTGGCGGCCGATTTACTGCAAGAAGGCTTTGTGCGGATTTGGCAGCGCGCGGGCGATTATCGCCCGCAGCTGGGCCAGCCGTTCACCTGGATGGGCAGCATTATCCGGCATCTGGCCATCGACCATCTGCGGCGTGGCCACCCACACCGTTACGCCCATTGGGATGATGCTGACTGGGCGTTGGTAGCTGACGCTGGCTCAACCCCCGAACAGTCTCTGTGCACTGGCCAGGAGGATGCAACACTCGCGCGTTGCCTGGAAACCCTCGAGCCAGAGCCGCGTCGCGCGGTCTTGCTGGCCTATTACGAGGGCTTAACTCATGACTTGATCGCCAAACGCCTGGACCGGCCCTTGGGTACGATTAAGGCGTGGGTGCGGCGCAGCCTACAGCGCTTGAAAAACTGTCTGGGGGAAACCGTATGAACCTCCACCACTCTCCGCTGGCCGATCAACTGGCCGCCGAATACGTCTTGGGCGGATTAAAAGGCTCAGCGCGCCGCCGCTTTGAACGCCTTCTGCCCGCGCATCCAGCGCTACGGCGGGCCGTCGTTGCCTGGGAACAGCAGCTAAACCGGCTTGCCATTGGCAGTGATCCGGTTACCCCGCCACCAGAAATCTGGCAGGGCATTGAGCGTCGGCTGTTTCCTGTCCCGCCGCCCCACGCCTGGTGGAACAGTTTGTCTTTCTGGCGCGGTTTGGCCTTGGCGAGTGGCTTGGCGGCGGCCATCACTCTGGCTCCGCCCTGGGTGTGGTCGCCCAGCGCGCAGCCGATGCCGTTCGCCGTAGTGCGCGGCAAGCAACAGGAGGTGTTATGGACGGTGGCCTTGGCTGAAGATGGGCGGGTGCATGTCAACAATTTGCGCGCCATGGCGATGCCGCCCGACCAGCGTTGCCTGCTCTGGCTTAAAACCGCCAAGACGCCGCCGGTTATGCTGGGCGTCTTGCCTGATGACGGCGGCTCGCGCACCCTGGCAGTGCCGTCGGCCACCGCCGACCTGTCTCCCCGAGGCGAACTTTGGGTCACCATGGAACCCATCCACCCCCATCCACAGCCGCCCGCCCAGCCTCTCTATCACGCGCACTGGCAAGCGCTTTAAGGATCAGCGGCGTGGCGCGGCCTCACCAGTACCGTTCAAAATCCGGTCCCCGCTCCGGCAGCCGACGCGGCGTCCCCTGAGCGTCCACAGCCACGTAAACGATCACCGCTTCAGTGACCTTGTCCACTTGCAGATTGCCATCACGCGCGCGCTGAGCGAAAACCTCGACCTGGATCGTGATCGACGTGACGCCCACTTTCTGGATGCGGGCGAAGCAGCTCACCAGATCCCCCACAAATACCGGCTTATGAAAAGCCATGGAGGTCACGGCGACCGTGGTAACCCGTCCACCCGCATACTCAATCGCCACCACGCCCCCGGCAATATCCATCTGCGCCATGATCCAGCCGCCGAATATATGGCCGTTGGGATTGGTGTCGGCCGGCATCGCCAAAATCCGCACGGTGGGCTGACGATCCCGGGGAAAAAGCGCCTGTGCATCGTTAGACATGACCACTCCTACGGGGTAAATGGCAATGGCGGCTGGCGGCGTTTAGGCTCACCCGTCGGCCGTGGACTAGATTATGATACCGCCCTGCAAAGCGGTGAGATCCCAACGGAGGATAAAGGCGATGGTGCGAAGCAGAACGGTGGCTGTGTATTCCGGCGAGGCACTGGGCCGTTATGGCTTTGACGATCACCCCTTTGGCGAAGACCGCATTCACGCCTTTTGGGACGAAATGCACCGGCGTCAATTTGACTATCAGGTCAAGATTCTGGAACCCAGCACCGCCACCGAAGAACAGCTTCGGCTCTTCCATACCACCGCCTACATCGAAAAAGTCAAGAAGCTCTCCAAGATCGGCCATGGGCTGCTCGATTACGGCGATACCCCAGCTTATAAAGGCGTGTTTGAGGATGCAGCAGTGGTCGTGGGTACCGTAGCAGACGCCACCCACAAAACCATGCGCAATGAGGTGCGGCGGGCGTTCGTGCCCATTGCCGGCCTGCATCACAGCATGCCCGACACCGCTTCCGGCTTCTGCGTCTTTAACGATGTCGGCGTAGCTATCAAGATCCTGCAACAGGAGTATGGCCTGGAACGGATCGCCTATGTGGATATCGACGCTCACCATGGCGACGGGGTGTTTTATCCATTTGAATCCGATCCCACGGTCATCTTCGCCGACATACACGAGGATGGCCGCTACAACTTCCCCCAAAGCGGGTTCTCACACGAAACCGGCAAGGGGTCGGCCCGAGGCCGCAAACTCAATATCCCGCTGCTGCCGCTGTCGGCGGACGATGACTTCCTGCTGATGTGGGAAAAAGTCGCGGACTTCGTACGCCAGTGGCAACCACAATTCGTCTTCCTAAACTGCGGGGCCGATGGCCTCCATGGCGATCCGCTGGCGCACTTGCATTATTCCGTCCGCGCACATAGCCGCGCCGCGCACAGCTTGTGTGAAATCGCCGAGGAATTTGCGCAAGGACGCATTGTGGCAGTGGGCGGTGGCGGTTATGACTTACACAATGTTGGCAAAGCCTGGGTCGCGGTGGTGGATGCCTTTTTAGAAACCCCTATGGGTTAAGGAAAATGCCTGATTTCCACCGCCTGCTCTGATTCTCGCTGCCGCCCGGCGGCAAAGTGGCGTATTATTCCCCGTTTTCCACTCGTGATCCGCCAAGCTCCACCCCTAGTCCATGGCCTGGCGGACGCCTGCCTTGATCGAGAGCGCGCATGTTCAGCCGAGAACTACGGACCGCCGGATTCGATAACCTGTTGTGGAACATCCTGCAAGGCGCGCCACCGCGCCGGGAACTCCGCGCGCGGACGCATCGCCAAACCGCGTTTGGCCGCGCCTAGGATCCTAACGACCACCACGCGAGGCGACAGCGATGCACTGCCCGTTTTGCGGCGCTCATGATACGCGGGTTGTGGATTCGCGGCTGACCACGGAAGGCGACAAGGTACGCCGCCGCCGTGAATGCCCGCGTTGCAGCGCCCGATTCACCACGTATGAGGTGGCGGAATTACTGATGCCGCCCGTCCTCAAGCGCGATGGTCGGCGCGAGCCGTTCCTGGAAGAAAAATTGCGCAGCGGCTTGTTGCGGGCGCTGGAAAAGCGCCCGGTCAACGCCGCCCACATTGAAGAGACCATCCTCCGCATCAAAAACCGCGCGCGCGCCAGTGGCGAACGGGAACTCAGTAGCCAGAATATCGGCGCATGGGTGATGGAGGAACTGCGCCAACTCGATCAGGTCGCTTATGTCCGCTTCGCTTCGGTCTATCGCAGCTTCGAGGATGTCAACGCCTTCCGCGTCGAAATTGAACGCTTGCAGAGCGCTCCGCCTGAGTCGGCGGATCCCGCCGGATGAGGGCCAGCGATTACCGGCAAATGGCGCGCGCCCTGACCTTGGCTCAGCGCGGCTTGTATAGCGCCGATCCCAATCCGCGCGTCGGCTGTGTGCTTATCAAGGATAACGTGGTGGTCGGTGAAGGCTGGCACGAGCGCGCCGGTGAGGCTCACGCCGAAGTGATGGCCCTGGAGGCCGCTGGAGAACGAGCGCGCGGCGCAACCGCCTACGTGACCCTGGAACCGTGTTGTCATCATGGCCGCACCCCACCCTGCACGGATGCCCTGCTGGCGGCTGGGGTGGCGCGGGTTGTGGCGGCCATGTCCGACCCCAACCCGCAGGTCGCCGGCAAAGGCCTGGCGATCCTGCGCGCAGCCGGAGTTGCGGTAGATTGCGGGCTAATGGAAGCCGAAGCGCGGGCGCTGAATCCTGGCTTCATTCAGCGCATGACCCAGCAACGGCCCTTCATCCGGGTGAAGCTGGCTATGAGTCTGGATGGGCGCACGGCGCTGGCGTCGGGCGCTAGCCAATGGCTCACTGGCGCGGCGGCGCGGCAGGATGTGCAACGACTGCGGGCGCGCAGCTCCGCCATCCTGACCGGGAGCGGCACGGTGCTAGCCGATGACCCGCACTTGAATGTGCGACTACCGGAAAACGCGCGCCAACCGCTGCGCGTCTTGCTCGATACGCGCTTGCGCACCCCACCCACCGCCCGCACTCTCCGGCTCCCCGGAGCCGTGCTGATTTTCACTGCCGCCGCCAATGCGCCCAGACAAGCCGCTCTGCAAGCCGTCGGCGCAGAAATCGTCCGTATTCCACAGACCGACCAGGGCCTGGATTTAGCCGCCGTTATGGCAGAACTCGCGCGCCGCGAATGCAACGAAGTTCAGGTCGAAAGTGGTCCCACCTTGGCCGGAGCGCTGTTGCAAGCGGGACTCATAGATGAACTGGTCCTGTACCTGGCACCATTGCTCCTTGGCGATCAGGCGCGCGGCCTGTTCCACTTGCCGGAACTGACCCGCATGAGTGAACGTGCCGAGTTGGAAATTCTGGAAACGCGGATGGTGGGTAAAGATTGGCGGCTCCGGTTAAAAAAGCGCTGATATGAAATGTACAAATTTCAGCTTTTCTCCAAGCTAATTATTTTCTGCTCGAAAAGATGAATATTTCAAATCAGTTTGCGCCTACCGAACGTATTGTTGTCTATCCTGGGGATTGCCTGGATTTTCTAAAAACCATTCCAGACGGCGCGCTACAGCTTATTGTCACCTCTCCTCCTTATAACGTTGGAAAGGAGTACGAAAAAAATTAATCTACAAAGCTATCTTTTACAACAATCTCAAGTCATCAGGGATTGTGTCCGGACGCTGTCCGATCAGGGCAGCATTGGTTGGCAGGTGGGCAATTATGTTGAAAATGGAGACATTACTCGTTTAGACGCTGTGTTGTATCCCATAGTCAGCAGTCTAGGCATGAAAATGCGCAACCGTATTATCTGGCACTTTGAACATGGTCTGCACTGCTCTAGGCGATTCTCTGGGAGATATGAAACCATCATTTGGTTTACTAAAGATAGAAATTACTATTTCAATCTGGACCCCGTCCGCATCCCGCAGAAGTATCCAGGGAAAAAACACTTTAAAGGGCCAAAGGCTGGCGAGTATTCGTACAACCCTCTCGGCAAGAACCCTGGCGATCTGTGGATTATTCCAAACGTCAAGAATAACCATATCGAAAAAACGGATCATCCTTGTCAATTTCCAGTCGAATTGATTGAAAGATTGATTCTGTCTTTATCCGCCGAAGGCGGCTGGATATTTGATCCTTTTTTAGGAGTGGGGACATCGATTATCGCCGCGATCCGCCATAATCGTAAGGGAGCCGGAGCCGAAATCATGGAAAACTATATCCATCTCAGTTATGATCGCATACGCCAAGAAATTGCGGGCACCTTAAAAACACGCCCTATGAGAAAACCTGTATATGACCCTGAAACATCCGGTAACAGCTTAAGAATAGCTCCTTGGATCCCAAGAAATTAGGAGCAATGAGGCGGGGCTATATAATCTTTGGAGCGCGCGAAGACACTGCAACAACCTTAAACTAAACCCATTCCGCATTGCGCGCCATCAATCCGTCTTATCGAGAATCCCGCCATGTTCACTGGCATCATTACCGCCATCGGAACCCTCACTACGCTGCAACCACGCGGCGGCGATGTACGCCTGCGCGTTGCCACCGGCAAACTGGCTCTGCACGATGTCGGCCTTGGCGATAGCATCGCTGTCAGCGGTGTTTGTCTGACTGCTGTAGAAGTGCTAGGCGACGGTTTCTGCGCCGATGTCTCGCGCGAAACCCTGGAGCGCACCATTCTGGGCGACATACAACCGGGTGCCCAGGTTAACCTGGAAAAAGCCCTAACGCCGACTACGCGGCTCGGCGGCCATTTGGTCAGCGGCCATGTGGATGGCATCGGCATCGTCACCGCCTGGCAGCCGGATGGTCGCTCCTGGCGGTTGCGGATTCAGGCCCCGGACGCCCTGGCCCGCTACATTGCCGCCAAAGGCTCGATCTGCGTGGATGGAATCAGCCTGACCGTGAACCGGGTAGACGGCGCGGCGTTTGAGCTGAACATCGTGCCGCATACTCTGACCGAAACCACCCTGGCCGCTTGCCAGGTCGGGCGACGGGTCAACCTCGAGGTGGATCTCATCGCCCGCTATCTGGAGCGGCTGTTGCTAGGAGAGCGCGCCGCACACTCCAGCAGCGTGCTGACCGAGGCGCTGTTACGCGAACACGGATTCTGGAATCACGCATGACGCTGAATACGATTGACGCTATTTTGGGCGATTTCCGGCAAGGCAAAATGGTCATTCTGATGGATGACGAAGGCCGGGAAAACGAAGGCGATCTGCTCATGGCCGCCGCCATGGTGCGGCCGGAGGACATCAACTTCATGGCCCGCTACGGGCGCGGCCTGATCTGCCTGGCGCTGACCCGCGAACGCTGCCAGCAATTGCATCTGCCGTTGATGGTGCATGACAATTCCTCGCCGTTTTCGACCAATTTCACCGTGTCCATTGAAGCGGCACAGGGCGTGACCACCGGCATTTCCGCCTACGATCGCGCCCATACCGTGCGCACTGCGGTGCGCCCGGACGCCAAACCGGAGCATTTAGTGCAGCCTGGCCATATCTTTCCGCTCATGGCCCAACCCGGCGGCGTATTGACCCGCGCCGGCCATACCGAGGCCGGCTGTGATTTGGGCCGCCTGGCCGGGTTGGAACCGGCCGCCGTGCTGGTGGAAATCCTCAACGAGGACGGCACCATGGCGCGCCGACCGGATTTGGAGCAGTTCGCCGCCCACCATGGTTTAAAGATAGGCACGGTCGCGGATTTGATCCGCTACCGGATGCAGAATGAAAAAACCGTCGAACGAGTTGCAGACAGCGTCCTACAGACCGAGTTCGGCGCGTTTCGGGTGTTCACCTATCAAGATGTGGTCAGCCGCCAAGTGCATTTCGCACTGGTCAAGGGCGAGATCCAAGCCGACCAGCCCATCGTGGTGCGGGTCCATGTACAGCACCTGCTCAGCGATCTGCTGGCCTTGCGCCTGCCGGATAGCGGCTGGCCCCTGCGCGATGCCTTGCAGCGCGTCGCCCGCGAGCCGAGCGGGGCGCTGGTTTTTCTAAGCCGCAACGAGGATGCAGCGGCGCTGATCCGGCGGATGCGCGGCTATCAGCTCGGCGCGGCGGAAGCACCGCGCGCGGCTGATCAAAGCACCGAATTACGCACTTACGGCATCGGCGCACAAATTCTGCTCGATATTGGCGTGCGCCGGATGCGCGTCCTGGGCACACCCAAGCGTCTGTCCGGCCTCTCCGGCTTCGCACTAGAAATCGTTGATTATCTTTCCTGACTTTCCCTTTTCTCCTACCGTTGCGGAATCGGCCATGGCCTCCATCACTACCCTCGAAGGCGATTTTATCCCGCCCCAGGACGCCCGCTTCGCCCTGGTCGCGGCGCGCTTCAATAGTTTTATTGTTCAAAATCTGGTCAATGGCGCGGTGGATGCGCTGCGGCGGCATGGGGTGGCGGACACCAGTTTGGAGTTGATCTGGACCCCCGGTTCCTTCGAGCTGCCACTGGCTGCGCAACGGCTGGCCGCCAGCGAGCGCTATGACGGTCTGGTTGCGCTCGGTGCGGTGATTCGCGGCGGCACCCCGCATTTTGAATATGTGGCCGGTGAGTGCGTTAAGGGCTTGGCCAGTGTGGCGCTGCAATACCATCTGCCCATCGGTTTTGGCGTACTAACCGTGGACACCATCGACCAGGCCGTGGAACGCGCGGGCACCAAAGCGGGCAACAAGGGCGCGGAAGCAGCGTTGTCGATGTTGGAAATGGTGACCCTGTTGCGGCGTCTGGAAGCGTGAGTTATGGCTGATTCCACCCGCAAAACCCAACCGGGTAAACGGGCCTGGGCGCGCCGCTGCGCGGCGCAGGCCTTGTATGAATGGCAAGTCACCAACGCCGACCCCCGCCACATCGCCGACCAGTTTCTGGCGGACGATGAGGCGGACGATGATCTGGCCAAAGCGGATCCACGCTATTTCCGGGAATTGCTGCGGGAGATTCCAGCACACGCGCCCGAAATTGACGCCGCGCTAGCCCCTTTTTTGGATCGGCCACTCGCACAGGTTGATCCGGTGGAGCGCGCGATTTTGCGGATTGGCGGCTACGAACTGCTACACCATCCAGAAATCGCTTACCGCATTGTCCTCAATGAAGCCGTGGAACTGGCCAAGGTGTTCGGTGCGGAACAGGGCCATCGTTATGTCAACGGGGTGCTCGACAAAATGGCGCGCAGTGTGCGAACCACTGAGTTTACCGCCCCTTCCTGAGCAGAGAGCCGTCACCATGGCCCATCCGGTCGCCATCACCTGCGAGATATTCCAGGTGGGCGGGCAAGAACTGACCGCCGCCGAAGACGCCGCGATTTATGCCCTGGCTTTTCAGGGCCGCGCGGCTTTAGTGGACGTCGGCGCCGGGCGCGGCCAGCGTCGCTTGCTCCATCACCTGGCTGCGGTGGGCATTCTCCCGGAACACATCGAGATGCTGCTGCTCACGCACTGTCATTTCGACCACGCCGGCGGGGCCTGTGACCTGCGGCAAACGTTGGGATGTCCGGTCGTTGTCCATACTCTGGACGCCGACTTTCTGGAACGAGGCGATAATGAGGTGACCGCCGCCAGTTGGTATGGCGCGAAGATCACCCCCTGCCCGGTGGATTGCCGACTGGACGGCGCGCAACATGCCTTAGCGCTCGGCGACCGCACAATTACCGCCCTGCACATTCCCGGCCACTCTCCTGGCTCCCTGGTCTATGTGACTGAATCTGAAAGCCAGATCGTGCTGTTCGGCCAGGACATTCATGGTCCACTCGATGCTCGGCTGCACTCGAATCGGGCGGATTACCGGGCGTCTTTGCAGCGGTTGTTAGCGCTGGAAGCCGACATTCTCTGTGAGGGGCACTACGGCATCGTGCGCGGCAAAGCCGCAGTCGCGGCTTTCATTCGCTCGTTTCTGGACACCGCCTGAGCACGACGCCGACACCCGGCGTCCAACCCACAGCGCGCTTAACGCAATCCGAACAATGCCAGCGCCCGTTGCAACGCGGCGCGCGTGGTTTCACCGTTTTCGGGCGCAGTCAGCGCCTGGCGCATAAACTCCAGGGTCTTGGGCGGATTCTGGGAAAAGCGATAGGCGGCGGCAAACGCGCCGGTCGCCTTGTCAGCTGTACCTTGCGCGCCATAGACCTGACCGAGATTGAACCACGAGGAGGAGCGCCCGGGAGCCAGGCTAATAGCGTAGATCAGTTGATGCTCGGCGCGCTGGAGCTGGCCCAGCTTTAGGCTGGCGTAGCCCAAATTGCCAGCAATCTCCACATCGGCAGGATTGGTTTCCTGCGCTTTCTGCAACGCCAGCGCCGCCGCTGCATAGTCAGCGAGCTGCAACGCTGCCAGCCCCTGCTGATTCAGCGCCCGCGCCGCCTTAACATTGCCCAGCGCGGGCTTGGGAATATCCTCCAGCTGTTGCCGGGCGGCGGCCACGCCCGCCTCGTCCTGGCGCGCGGCCTGGCTGAGCAGACGCTGCACCGCGCCGAACACCGTGTCATAGGGACCGGCGCTCACCGCAACGGTCAGCCCAAACCCGGCGACTAGCAGCAGACCCCGCCAGCGCTCGTGCATGGTTCTCTCCTCCGTTTTATGAACGCCGCTGTAGAAAGCGGGTGACTTCCTGGGCAAAGGCTTTAGCCCGCCAAGTGCTGGTCGCGGTGATGTGGGTGGCGTAAGGCATCACCCACAGCCCGCAATTCGGAATCGCCCCAAACATTTCCAGAATGTGTTCCAATGGAGCCACTGGATCCCGGTCGCCAACCACCAATAAGGTCGGTTGAAAAATATGGTCCAGAATATCCAGCGGATGGGCGTGATCGGTCAGGCCCGGTTCCAGCGCCTCGGCGACCCGGCCAATCACCTCCTGCCACGCCTCCGGCCCTCCTTGAGCCTGGTGAATATCGCTCAGCCATTTGTGCATCCCCATCTCACGCCAGTAGTCTGGATCGGCCATGTCGCGCGTTCGGGCATGCGTGCGGGTATCCTTGCGATAGCCCACCCGATACAACACCAGCTTGCTCACGCGCGTTGGCGCATACAAGGTCAGCCATAACGCCACCGCCCCCCCCAGCGAAGAGCCTACCAGGTGGGCCTGCGGCAGATTGAGTTCGTCTAGCACTTCTAGCACTGCCCGCCCCATATCGGCGACGGTCAAGCGCTCGGCCACCATAGGGCTGCCGCCATGACCCAGATGATCGGGGGTAATGACCCGAAAATGCCGAGCGAATTGCGGGAGTTGCGGCTGCCACTCCGCGCCGCTCATCCCGCCGCTGTGCAGCAGCAAAAGCGGTTCGCCGCGTCCGCTCTCCTGATAATGCAAGGTCGCCATCCACATCTCTCGTGCTGGGAAGTGCACATTATTATAGCCACCCCGCAGCGCCTTGACCGATAATGCCCTAACCCCACTATCCCTAGGGAGTGCTGCTGCATGGCCATGACATCCCACTGCTACCGTGCGCTCGGCCCGCATGGCTTTCACCGTGTGCACTACACCCAATGGGGCGATCCCGCCAATCCCAAAGTACTCTTTTGCGTCCATGGTTTCACCCGCACCGCCCGCGACTTCGACTTTCTCGCCGCCGCGCTGGAGCATAAATATCGGGTCATCTGTCCAGATGTGGTGGGGCGCGGCCAAAGCGATTGGCTGGCCGATAAAACCGACTACAGCTATCCCCTGTATATCAATGACCTGGCCATGCTGCTGGCCCGCATCGACGCCGAACGAGTGGATTGGGTCGGCACCTCCATGGGTGGTTTGATCGGTATGTTTCTGGCCAGCTACCCCGGCACGCCCCTGCATAAACTGATCGTCAATGATGTGGGGCCGCGCATTCCCGCCGCTGGTCTGAAACGGGTGGCCCAGTATGTGGGCCAAGTGATTGTGTGGGATAGCTTCGAGGCCATGGACCGAAGTCTGCGGGTCTATGCCGCCGCTTTTGGCAAGCTCACCGAGGCCCAGTGGCGTCACATGCTCAAGCATAGTGCCCGACGGTTGGAGGATGGGCGCTATACCACCGGCTACGATCCCGGCATCGCGGAAAACCTCAAAACCATGGAGGTGCAGGATATTGATTTGTGGCGCGTCTGGGACGCGATTCATTGCTCAACTCTGGTATTACGCGGTGTCTATTCGGATGTCTTGGATCCTGCCGACGCGCTGGCCATGACCGAGCGCGGCCCCAAGGCCGCGCTGATCGAGTTTCCCGGCATTGGCCATGCCCCGGCGTTGATGGATGACGCACAGATCGCCGTGGTGCGCGACTGGTTATTGGCCGATTGAGCGGTGTCACCACCCTAATTTCATCCACTGGACTACCTTAATCCGCACGCTCTTGTTGCAGTTACTGGAACTTCCCCAGTGTTGGGCTTGGTGGGAGCCTCCCCTGTCAAGAAGAACGCGCGGTGCGCCACTACCAACGCCAGCAGATAATCCCATACCAGTCGCACCCGCTTGAGTCGCAAGCGATCTGCGTGCGCCGCCAACCAAAAGGTATGTTGAAAGTAAGCCTCCTCAGGCAACACCTTCAACAAGCGGGGGTCGCTGGCTCCGATGTAGGACACCAGCACTGCCAAACCGACGCCGGCCAGCACCGCTTCCTTATGGGCCAGCATGCTGGTGCAGCTAAAGCGCAAATTCGGTTCATCGCACAATTTTTCCAGAAAGCGTAATTCTGGAATCAGCAAATAGTCGTCGATATACGCGATAAAAGGATGGTGGGCCAGATCGGCACGGCTGGTAATGGGCTCATGAGCTTTCAGATAATCCTGAGCGCCGTAAAGGAAATAGGTGAAATCCGTCCAGCGAGCCACCACGTAAGGACCACGGCGCGGCGGCTCCAGCGTGATGGCCAAATCCGCTTCCCGACTAGCCAGGTTCGCCAAGCGGGGCAAGGCCAACAATTCCACGGTCAGACGGGGATACTCATCAAGCAAGGGTTTGAGCTTGGGTGTTAGAAAACACACTGCTAAACCCTCCGGCGTGCCCAGTCGTACCTCGCCGCTTACCGACGCATCCTGACCGGATAATTGCTCAGACACCACCGCAACGGTCGCTTCCACCTGCTCGGCCATCGGCAACAGGGCGTGACCGGCCTCGGTCAGCAGCAAACCATCGCGCTGCCGGTCGAACAAGCGCGTCCCCATGGCCCGCTCCAACCCCTCGATCCGGCGCGATACCGTGCTGTGTTCAACTTGTAGGCGACGAGCGGCCGGGCTCAGTCGGCCCAAGCGCGCCACCGCCAGAAAATAACGCAAGTCATTCCAGTCCAGATCACGTTTCATCATGTATCCCTCAGCAGCGCGTATCGTTTGCATTGAGTGTGGTCGACGCTGGGTATTTCCGCACAGAATTTTCAATCTTTTTGCAAATTTTCACCTTGGCCAGTCGCTGCTATGCTTGCCTCGGCCGGCCCACATCAGCCGTCCAAACGGCGCCCGCGCCAAACGCAAACGAACTATCCGAAGGAAACCCTCTCATGTTGGGAGTTATCGGTATTATCTTGTCACTGGGCTTGTTGATGTATCTCGCGTACCGAGGCATCAACGTGCTCGTTCTAGCCCCGATCATGGCCCTATTGGCCGTACTCATCGGCGGCGGCGCGGATGTGCTGCTGCCGACCTATACCCAGGTGTTCATGAAGGAACTGGGCGGCTATCTGCTCAAGTTCTTCCCGTTGTTCATGCTGGGAGCCATCTTCGGCAAACTGATGGACGACTCCGGCTCAGCCAAAAGCATCGCCCACTGGATTGTCACGCAAGTCGGCAGAGAGCGCGCTATTCTGGCTATTGTGCTGTCCTGCGGTATTCTGACCTACGGCGGCGTCTCGTTATTCGTGGTTGCTTTTGCCGTTTACCCGATCGGCGCAGCGCTGTTCCGCGAAATCGGGATGCCCAAGCGCTTCATTCCCGGTGCCATTGCTCTGGGTTCTTTTACCTTCACCATGACTGCTTTCCCCGGTACGCCGGCGATTCAGAATGCCATTCCCTCGCCGTTCTTTGGCACGAACACCTTCGCTGCACCGGGCTTGGGCACCATTGGCGGCCTCATTATGATGATTGGCGGCGTGCTCTGGTTGCAGGCCCGTGCCCGGCAAGCTATGGCGGGTGGCGAGGGCTATGGCGACCACCAGAACGAGAATCTGAACGCAGAAACTAAGGACGACATTGCATTGCCGTCATTTTTCATGGCGTTGCTGCCGATTATTTTGGTGATCGGCCTGAACGCCTTGTTCACCTACCTGGTGTTCCCCAGCATCGACGCCAGCTATCTGGCGGAACCCAAATATGGGGCTACTAAGCTCTCGGCGGTGGCGGGCTTATGGTCGATTATCGTGGCGCTGGTGATTGCGATCATCTTCATCATCGTGGTGCACTGGCAGCGCTGGCGGAATGTGGTTGAATCGCTCAATACCGGCACCATGGGTTCCTTGTTGCCGATCTTCAACACCGCCTCTGAAGTCGGTTATGGTAACGTGATCGCCTCGTTGCCTGCGTTTTTGGTGGTCAAAAATACCGTACTGGGTATTTCCGAAAATCCACTGATCTCCGAAGCGGTTGCGGTCAACGTCCTGGCGGGCATTACTGGCTCCGCATCCGGCGGCATGAGCATCGCCTTGAGCACGCTGGGAGCAAAATATCTGGAGCTGGCCAACGCCATCGGCCTCAGCCCGGAACTGCTGCACCGGGTGGCGGTGATGTCATCGGGCTGTTTCGATTCCCTGCCCCATAACGGCGCAGTCATCACCTTGCTGGGCATTTGCCGGCTGACCCACAAGCAATCTTATTTCGACATCTTTATGGTGTCGGTGATCATTCCCTTGATCGCTCTGGTGACGGTCATCACGTTAGGATCGCTGTTTGGCAGCTTCTAAATCCGTCCGAACGCCCGCCCCGACCCGGGGCGGCGTTCCCAAGCGTCACAGAGGACATCCCCATGCAGCATCCCCTGCTTGCGTTGTTGAATATCCCCGAACGCGGCAAAGTCGTCAGCGCCCGCGAAGCCGTGAGTCTGATCCGGCCCGGCGACACGCTCGCTACCAGCGGGTTCGTCGGCACCGGTTTTGCCGAAGACATTGCCTGCGCCATTGAGGAGCTTTATCTGGCGACGGACGATGAAGCCGATACGCCCGGCCTCGCTAAGCTACGCGACCTGACCTTGGTGTACGCCGCCGGTCAAGGCGACGGTAAACAACGCGGCCTCAACCACCTCGGCCATGCAGGTTTAGTCAAACGGGTCATCGGCGGGCATTGGGGTCTGGTGCCGAAACTGCAAGCCTTAGCCGTGGCGAACCAAATTGAAGCCTACAACTTACCGCAAGGGGTGATTACTCATCTCTACCGCGATATCGCCGCTGGCAAGCCGGGCACCATCACTCACGTCGGCCTCGGTACCTTCGTCGATCCGCGCCACGGCGGCGGCAAGCTCAACGCCAGCACCCAGGAAGAGCTGGTGCAGCTCATAGTAATCGGTGAGCGCGAGTATCTGTTCTACAAGGCGTTCCCGATCAATGTCGGCATCATCCGCGCCACCACCGCCGATATCGACGGCAATCTGTCCATGGAAAAGGAGGCACTAACGCTGGAGTCGCTGGCGATTGCCATGGCCGTTCGTAACTCTGGCGGCATCGTGATTGCGCAGGTGGAGCGCGTCGCGGAACGCGGCTTTTTAAGGCCGAAAGACGTCCGCGTTCCCGGTATCCTGGTGGATTGCATCGTGGTCGCGCCGCCGGAGCATCACTGGCAAACCTTTGCCACGCCCTACAACCCGGCGTTCTCCGGTGAAATCAAGGTGCCGTTGGCTTCGATTCCGTCGATCCCGATGAGCGAGCGCAAGATCATCGCCCGGCGCGCGGCGCTGGAATTGACCCCCAACGCTATCGTCAATCTCGGTATCGGGATGCCGGAAAGCGTGGCCAATGTCGCCGCCGAGGAGAAAATTATCGACCTGCTCACCATGACCGCCGAACCGGGCGTGATCGGCGGCATTCCGGCCGGTGGTCTGGATTTCGGGGCTTCCACCAACGTACAGGCCATTATCGATCAGCCCAATCAGTTCGATTTTTATGACGGCGGCGGTCTGGATTTAACCGTGCTGGGACTGGCGCAAGTGGATGCACAGGGCAATCTGAATGTTTCGAAGTTCGGCGCACGCATCGCCGGCGCGGGTGGTTTTATCAACATCAGCCAAAATTCCCGGAAAGTCGTGTTCGCTGGCACTTTCACCGCCGGCAAATTGCGCATTGCCGTCGAACAAGGTCAGTTGCGGATCCTGGAAGAAGGCGAGACGCCCAAGTTTATCGAGCAGGTTGAGCATCGCACCTTCAGCGGCCTGGTGGCCAGCCAGCGCCAGCAACCGGTTTTGTACGTCACCGAACGGGCAGTCTTCCGCCTCACCGCCAGCGGACCCGAACTGATTGAAATCGCGCCCGGCATCGATCTGGAGCGGGATGTGCTGGCGCGGATGACCTTCCAGCCGCGCATTAGCCCGCAGCTTCGGCTCATGGATGCGCGGATTTTCGGAGAGGGGCCGATGGGATTGCGTGACCTTATGCTGGTGCAACCCCTGGATCAGCGCCTGGCCTACGATCCAGTGAAGAATTTATTTTTTATCAATTTTGAGGGTTTAAGTATCCGTAGTCCCGCCGACATTGTCCATATAGGGGCTGTGATTGGCGAAAAGCTCAGTCCGCTGGATAAGAAAGTGTTTGCCATTGTCAATTACGACAATTTTTCGATAGTCCCGGAATTACTGCACGATTACATGGAATTAGTGAGCGACCTGGTACAGCGTTACTACGTGGGCGTGACCCGTTATACCACCAGCGCTTTTTTGCGCGCCCGGCTGGGCGACGCCCTGCGCGAGCACGATATCACCCCGCATCTCTACGAAACCGCTGCAGAAGCAGAGGCGCGGCTCGATCCGTCCAAAGTCCTCTAACCGGTGCTTCCAGGGATGCTACAGGCTCGCCCGGACTTGCGTGGAATGGCCCACTGAAGCGGTCGCTCAAACCCCTGGATCGCGTGGCTTATCATCGCCGATCCGGCTCGGTGTGGGACCGCTTTGGTGCTTGTATTTGGCATCCTGGCGTTTGTGGTAAGGCCGCAGCGCCGGGCCGCTCAGTGTCTCAAAGCTGATGGCGCAAATCGCCATACCCGGCCGCAGCGCCAGCGGCAATTTACCGCTGTTGTAACACTCCAGCACAATCGCCCCACTCCAGCCCGGATCAATGCGATGCGCGGTGACGTGCACCATCAACCCCAAGCGCGCCAGACTGGAGCGTCCATCCAACCAGCCGACTAAATCATCCGGCACGGTGATGGTCTCGGCGGTTGCCGCCAGCGCCAGTTCTCCGGGATGGATAAAAAAAGCATCTTCGGCGGCAATTTTGATTTCCTTACTCATGATGCGATTGATGGCCTGATCCACCAGCTCGCGCGGGCCACTTAAATCGATATACGGCGCAGCATGGTCATTGAATACCCGGAAGCGGTGGCCCAGATGCAAATCCACGCTCACCCCGTTGATCTTGCCAGGCGCGGGGTGCGGCTCGATACGGATTCGCCCTTCTCCCAACCAGCGTTCAATATCGCGGTCGCACAGACGCACGCGCTTTCCTCCCACAGAAATTAAAGAGGCGCGACCAGCAAGCCGCGCCTACCTGTACAGCGTACTGACCCAGCGAACAACGGCTTAGAAAGCTTGCGATCCGCTCAGCACGATTCCGCCTGACTCCCGCCAGTACACTGCGCATCCATGGCGCAATGGCAAGAATAGTCAGTATGTAGATTAGTCATAATACCAAGGCCGAGGGCGCGCACGCCACGGCCGATAAGGATGCCAAGCGCGATAGTAAGGCGGCGGATACGCACGATAGTAAGGCGGCGGATACGCACGATAAGAGTACCTGGGTTGATAGTAGGGCCGGTAGGGCCGATAAGCCTGACGATAAGACCGGGAGGGCCCGGTGGTGGTGCAAACCCGCTTGACCACATGCCCGTTGACCGTAGTTGTATGGCAGCGAGTGCGCGCCGAGGCTTCCTCTAGCGGCAACGCCAATAATCCAGCAAGCGCCAGCGTCATGATACCCACTTTAATCAGCTTCATGGTGACCTCCAATAAGGACATTGGTGAAGGATTCCTAACTTAGGCCTTCAACATAACCCACGAAACCTTTACAAATCCTGAATAACTGGCTGCAGAGATAGAGACGGCTAAACCCGGATCGGTAACACACTAAAGACATTGCCGCCGCATACTGAGAAAAGAAAAGCGCGGCCGCAGCCGCGCCTTTGCCTTCACAGCTTCCCACTCAACTTACCAACGCCCCCCAACCCGCCGACAACTACGATAGCGCTCGCCATGCCGCCAATGGGTCCGACACACCGTCCGATACCGGGGGCGATACTCCGAGCGATAACCGTGCCGATAATCGGAGCGATAGCCAGCGCGCGTGGTGCAAATCCTTTGGTAAACACCGTTTCTATAGACCGTGCGGCACTGGGTCGCCGCTTCCGCATCCTGTACCGGCAACGCGACGCCACCACCGACAAATAACGCCAACACACCCGCTATTACGATGGATTTCACTGCTTTCATGGCTTATCTCCTCGGACGAATGGTCGGAAAACCACAGGGTCTGATTGCATCAGACTGGCGTAAGCATAGGACACAAAACCTTTACGTATTCTGAATGACAATGTTCGGAAATTTGTAACTGTAATTTTTAGCCTGCAGCGACAACCGGGCGGCGGCGCGCTGAGCGATCTCCCGATAGAGGCCCGCGATACGGCTCTCCGGCTCGGCCACCACCGTCGGCTGACCGCTGTCCGTCTCGGCGCGGATGCGGATATCCAGCGGCAAAGAACCAAGAAACGGCACTTGATATTGCTCTGCCATACGCAGACCGCCGCCGACACCGAAGATATGCTCTGCGTGGCCGCACTGCGAGCAGATGTGAATGCTCATGTTCTCGACAATGCCCAGCACCGGCACTTCCACCTTCTCAAACATCTTCAAGCCGCGCCGCGCATCCAGCAAGGCGATATCCTGCGGCGTGGTGACGATGATCGCACCGCTGACCGGCACCTTCTGCGACAGCGTGAGTTGCGTGTCGCCGGTGCCCGGCGGCAAATCAATCACCAGATAGTCCAGATCCTGCCAGCGGGTGTCGCGCAGCAACTGTTCCAGGGCCTGGGTCACCATCGGCCCGCGCCAGACCATCGGCGTTTCCTCCTCAATCAGATAGCCGATGGACATGGACTGAAGGCCATGGCCCATCATCGGATTCAGGGACTTGCCGTCTGATGACTCCGGTTGACCGGTCACCCCCAACATGCGCGGTTGGCTCGGCCCGTAAATATCGGCATCCAGCAAACCAACGATTGCACCCTCGGCGCGCAACGCCAGCGCCAGGTTGACCGCTGTGGTGGACTTGCCCACCCCGCCCTTACCGGAAGCCACAGCGATGATGTTCTTGACGCCCGGCAGCGGTTTCAAGCCCTTTTGCACTTCATGGGCGATGATCTTGCTGTCCGCCCGCACCGCCGCATGGGTCACACCCGGCACCGCCGCCAAGCGTTCTTGCAATACAGCGCTGAGCGTGGTGCGGTAACTCGCAGCGGGGAACCCCAGCTCGACCGCCACCTCCACACGACCGGCGTCGATCTGGATCGTTTTGATGCACTTGGCGCTAACCAAATCCTGCTCCAGATACGGGTCCACATAGCCCTTGAGAGCGTCTTCCACAGCAGTGCGCGATACCACAGTCATCAGTTGCCTTCCTCGTGAAGTGTGCGAAATTTTGAGATTAAAGGGATCCGTCCTGGGCGCGGTCGGCGGATGACAGCACCGGCGGAATGCTGCTAACGTAGCGGCCTTTCCGACTGACCGCAATGATTCTCACGATGAGCCGCCAACCCACCCGCCGCATTCTCGTCACCAGCGCCCTGCCCTACGCCAACGGCCCGATCCATATCGGCCATCTGGTGGAATACATCCAGACCGACATCTGGGTGCGCTTTCAAAAGCTGCGCGGCCATGATTGCATTTATGTCTGCGCCGACGATGCCCATGGCACGCCGATCATGCTGCGCGCTGAGCAGGATGGAGTCCGTCCGCAACAGCTCATCGACCGCATCTGGAATGAGCACCGCGCCGATTTTGTCGATTTCCTGATCGAATTTGACAACTATTATTCCACGCATTCCCCGGAAAACCGCCATTACGCCGAATTGATCTATCGGCGGCTGGATGCAGCCGGTCATATCAGTCGCCGGGTCATCACCCAAGCCTATGACCCGGAAAAGGAAATGTTTCTTCCGGATCGCTTCATCAAAGGCGAATGTCCGCGCTGCGGCGCGACTGAGCAATACGGCGACAGTTGCGAGAATTGTGGCGCAACCTACGCGCCCACTGATTTGAAAAATCCGCACTCGGTCGTTTCCGGGGCCACGCCGATTCTCAAGGAATCGCTGCATTTCTTTTTCAAACTGGCCGATTTTGAGGCGATGCTGCACGACTGGATCGGTAGCGGACCGATCCAATCACAAATGGCCAACAAACTGAATGAATGGTTCACCGCCGGCTTGCAGGAATGGGACATCTCCCGCGATGCGCCCTATTGGGGCTTTGAGATTCCCGATGCGCCTGGCAAATATTTCTACGTGTGGCTAGACGCGCCCATCGGCTACATGGCTAGCTTTCAAAATTACTGCGACCGCGTCGGCCTGAATTTTGATGACTTTTGGCGACCGGACAGCAACGCCGAGGTTTATCACTTCATCGGCAAGGACATCGCCTATTTCCATATTCTGTTCTGGCCGGCGGAATTAACCGGGGCGGGCTTCCGTAAGCCAACGGCGGTGCACTGCCACGGCTTCCTGACCGTGGACGGCCAGAAAATGTCGAAATCGCGCGGCACCTTTATTAAGGCCCGCACCTATCTCAATCATCTGCGGCCGGAATATCTGCGCTATTACTTCGCCAGCAAGCTCAACGACGGCATCGACGATCTCGACTTGAACTTCGAGGATTTCATACAGCGGGTCAACAGCGATCTAGTGGGCAAACTGGTCAACATCGCCAGTCGCTGCGCCGGTTTTATCACCCGCCGTTTCGGCGGTCGCCTGGCCGTTACCCTGGCGGAACCGGACCTGTATGCTGAATTCGTCGCCGTCGGCGCATCCATCGCCCAGGCGTACGAAGGGCGGGAATTCGGGCGGGCGATGCGCGAAATCATGGTGCTGGCCGACCGCGCCAATCAGTACATTGACGGCAAAAAACCGTGGGCGCTGGCGAAACAGGCGGAAACCGAGGCAGAGGCGCATGCCGTGTGCAGCATGGGACTGAACCTGTTTCGGGTCTTGATGCTGTATCTCAAGCCGGTGTTACCGGGCATGGCGGCCCAAGTCGAGCAATTTCTGCAAATCCCGCCGCTGCGCTGGGCTGACTTGGAGCCTCCCTTGCTCGATCACGCCATCGCCGAATTCAAGCCGCTGATGCAAAGACTTGAAATGACGCAGATTGCCGCCATGGTCGAAGAAGCCAAGGAAGGCGAGACCCCCCAAGTGGATGCGGAGCAATCGGGACCACTGGTGACAGATCCCATCCGCCCCACCATCACCATCGACGACTTCGCCAAGGTGGATTTGCGCGTGGCGCGCATCGTCAAGGCCGAGGCAGTCGCCAACGCCGATAAGTTGGTGCGCCTGGAGCTGGAGCTGGGCGGCGAAACCCGTCAGGTGTTCGCCGGCATCAAAGCAGCCTACGCGCCGGATGATCTGCAAGGCCGACTGATTATCATGGTCGCCAATCTCGCGCCGCGCAAGATGCGCTTTGGCGTCTCGGAAGGCATGATTCTGGCGGCGGGCGACGGCAACGGCATTTATCTACTCGCGCCCGACAGCGGCGCGGAGCCTGGCATGCGCGTTAAGTAAAGCCACTCAAGCCGTCACGATGGCAGCGACTGAAAATACGGAGCAGCAGCGCATGTTCGATCTCACCACCACCCGTCTGGGCATCATCGGCCTGGGCTATGTCGGTTTGCCGCTAGCGGTCGAATTCGGCAAGCAATTTCCCACCTGGGGCCTGGACATCAGTGCGGCGCGCATTCAAGAACTCCAGGCCGGCATTGACAGCACTCTGGAAGTGAACTCGGCGGAACTACGTCAAAGTGCCCAACTGCGCTTCACCGACTGTGCTGAAGAGCTGGCTGCTTGCAACGTGTATATCGTCACGGTGCCCACGCCGGTGGATGAGTGCAAGCGGCCCGATTTCAAGCCGCTGTTGGGAGCCAGCGCCACGGTCGGGCGGCTGCTCAAGCCGGGGGATGTGGCGATCTATGAATCGACCGTCTATCCCGGCGCGACCGAGGAAGTGTGCGTACCGATCCTGGAGCAGGAATCGGGCTTGCGCTTCAACGTGGACTTTTTCGTCGGCTACAGCCCAGAGCGCATCAATCCCGGCGACAAGGAACACCGGGTCACCACCATTCGCAAGGTCACTTCCGGCTCTACCCCGGAAGCCGCCGCTTTCGTAGATGCGCTGTATCGGCGCATTATCACCGCCGGCACCCATCGCGCCTCCAGCATCCGGGTGGCGGAAGCGGCCAAAGTCATCGAGAACACTCAGCGCGATGTCAATATCGCCCTAGTGAACGAACTCGCGTTGCTGTTCAATCGGCTGGGCATCGATACTGAGGAAGTGTTGCTGGCCGCCGGCTCCAAGTGGAATTTCCTGCCGTTTCGGCCGGGCCTGGTCGGCGGCCACTGCATTGGCGTCGATCCCTACTATTTGACCCACAAGGCGCAAGAGATCGGCTTTCACCCGGAAATGATCCTGGCGGGCCGCCGAACCAACGACGGCATGGGCGCATATGTGGTGCAACGGGTAGTAAAGTTGATGAACCAGCACCGTATTGCGGTCATGGATGCCAAGATACTGATTCTGGGTCTGACTTTTAAGGAAAATTGCCCGGATTTACGTAATACCCGAGTGGTGGACATTATCCGGGAGTTGCGCGACTACCAGGCCCAGGTCGAGGTGTACGATCCCTGGGTCGATGCGCAGGAGGCGGCCCATGAATATGGTATCGAACCGATCAGCGCGCCCACACCGGGGACTTACGACGCTATCATCTTGGCGGTGGCGCATCAGCAATTTCGGGAGATGGGCGCGGAGCGGATTCGCGCTTTGGGTAAGCCGGATGCGGTCTTATTCGATGTGAAGTATTTGTTGCCGACCACCGCCGTGGATGGGCGCTTATGAAAGTGCTGGTTACAGGCAGCGCGGGCTTCATTGGCTCCACCTTGAGCTTGCGCTTGCTGGAACGCGGCGATGAGGTCATCGGCGTCGATAACCTCAACGCTTACTACGATGTGAATTTGAAGCGGGCGCGGCTGGCGCGGCTACAAGCGCATTCGCGTTTCATTGATCTGCGCGCTGGGCTAGAGGATCGCGCGGCGCTGACCGAGGCTTTCGCCCAGCATCGACCGCAGCGGGTGGTGAATTTGGCGGCGCAGGCCGGCGTACGTTACTCGATCCAGAATCCTCATGCTTACGTTGATTCCAATCTCGTCGGTTTCGTCAACGTGCTGGAAGCGTGCCGCCATCATCAGATTGAACATCTGGTCTATGCCTCGACCAGTTCGGTCTATGGGGCTAATACCCGGATGCCGTTTTCGGTGCATGATAGTGTGGACCATCCGCTCAGCCTGTACGCGGCGACCAAAAAGGCCAACGAATTGATGGCGCACACCTACAGCCATCTGTATGGCTTGCCGACTACCGGGCTGCGCTTTTTCACTGTCTATGGTCCCTGGGGTCGACCGGATATGGCGCTCTTTTTGTTCACCCGCGCCATTCTGGCCGACGAGCCGATTGACGTGTTTAACCACGGCCATCATCGGCGGGACTTCACGTATATCGATGACATCGTAGAAGGCGTGCTGCGCGTGTTGGATCATACAGCGACCCCGAATCCCTTGTGGTCGGGCGCAACACCCGATCCGGCCACCAGCCGCGCACCTTACCGGCTTTACAACATCGGCAGCCATCGACCGGTTGAGTTGCTGCGTTATATCGAGGCGCTGGAAAACTGTTTGGGCCGCAAAGCCGTCAAAAATTTCCTGCCGCTGCAAGCGGGCGATGTACCCGATACCTTTGCCAATGTTGAAGCTCTGATTGCGGCTGTGGATTATCAGCCCGCCACGCCCATTGAGGAAGGCGTCGCCCGCTTCGTGGCCTGGTATCGGGAGTATTATCGGGTTTAGTTCTGACTCGCCAAGACTACGAGAGTGGCGGGTCAAGCTGCGCTACTTTATCGACGACAACGCGGGCCAATGAGGCCACAGGCAAAGGAAAGAAACGCTAACAACATCAAACCAGTGGCCAGAATAGTGGTCGGGAAACGAGGTATAAACCCAGTCTGAGCATACGTTACAAAGATTGGTACAACTAGAACTAGGGCAAGCAGGGCCAATAGCAAGGCAACAACACTGAAGAACAGCAGTGGTCGCTCATCACGTATCAGTTTGCCGATCATCCATAGGATACGAAAGCCATCTTTATAAGTACTGAGTTTGCTGTTTGACCCTTCAGGCCGATCTTTATAGGGGGTCGGCACCTCGATGATGGGCATCCGTAGTTCCAGCGCGTGAACGGTGAGTTCGGTCTCAATTTCAAACCCACTGGCCAGTGCCGGAAAGCTTTTGACGAAGCGCCGTGAAAGCACCCGATAACCTGATAGCAGGTCGCCGATGCGATCACCAAAGAAATAAGCAACAATTCTTGTCAAGAGTTTGTTGCCTAGCCGATGGCCGGGGCGATAGGCGGTATCGCTATCGGTCATTCGGGCGCCATTGACCATATCGAGGCGCTCGGTGAGCAGTAAGCGGATCATCTGGGGGGCTGAAGGAGCGTGATAGGTATCATCGCCATCAGCTAAGACATAGATATCTGCTTCGATATCGGCAAACATCCGCCGCACGACATTCCCTTTACCCTGCAACCGTTCAATACGAACTACCGCACCAGCAGCACGGGCTATATCTGCTGTGCAATCGGTGGAGTTATTATCATAGACATAAAGGGTAGCATTGGGCAGCGCTCCCTTGAAATCGCGTAGAACCCGGCCAATGGCTACTTCCTCGTTATAACAGGGCAGCAGAACAGCGATGGTGGGTAATTCACTCATGATATTTTTCAACAAGCGTGCTTAGAGAGTGGTTAATTGACCCCAGGCAAAGCCCAGTCGATTCCACACAGTTCTAGCTGGTTGAATAGGTATGGAGATCAGAGGCCAATGGCTTCCCCCAGGCGAGATCGTGGGTGTGTTGCAAGGGCTTTGTTGCATAAATAAATATAACTAAATGATTTTTATCTGCTTTTAAAATACCGTTTAAGAAAATAGTCATTAAAAAATTATAATGTTGCCGATTTATGCAACAACGCCCCTCAACACAGAAAATCCTCGCACAATCAACCACCCTCCTCCCCTACTCCGCCTCCAACCGCCGCCATACACACGCCCCCCCACTACTACGATCCAGCATCTCCAAATACTGCGCATGCGCTGTGCATTCCTCAGCATTAGCGCGTAGTATCGGCAACGAGACCGCGTGACGGTGCAGCGCACGACGCGCTTGCCCTTCCCGCTCCGCCACGCTGGCGGCGGTCGCTGCAACGAATAGCGAATCCTGCTGGCGGGTCATCGCCAAATACACGTCGGCCAGAATCTCCGCATCCAATAAAGCACCGTGCCGGGTGCGCTGGGAATTATCAATGTTGTAGCGCTTGCAGAGCGCATCCAGACTGTTGCGCTGGCCAGGATGCCGCCGCCGCGCCAGTAACAACGTATCCTCAACCGTACAAAGCTGCTCCAAGGTCGTTTGGCTGCGTCCGCAGCGCCGCAACTCCTGATTGAGGAAGCCTAGATCGAAGGGAGCATTGTGGATAATCAGTTCTGCACCCTGGACAAACTGCAAAAACTCTTCAGCGATCTCGGCAAAGCGCGGCTGATCGGCCAGAAATTCGGTCGTGAGGCCATGCACCCGCACCGCTTCCGGGTCTATCGCCCGATCCGGGCATAGATAAACGTGGAACTGACGCCGGGTCAGCCGACGATTGAGCAGCTCAACACAACCGATTTCGATGACCCGATGCCCTTGCGCAGGATCCAGGCCGGTGGTTTCGGTATCTAGCACGATTTGCCGTTCGCTCATCCCCAATCACCTCTTACCGGCGGTGTCGGCCAGGCCGTGACGAATAGCGGCGGTCGCCAGTTGATCCACCCGTTCATTATCGGGATGGCCGCTATGGCCCCGCACCCAACACCAATCCACCTGATGCGGGGCCAGGGCGGCTTCCAACCGTTGCCAAAGCTCCTGGTTCTTGACCGGCTTACGATCAGCGGTTTGCCAGCCGCGCCGTTTCCAGCCCGCCAGCCATTCCGTGATACCGCGCATCACATACTGGCTATCGGTGCAAATGCGCACCCGCACTGGGCGTGTTAAGGCTTCCAACCCGTAAATCACTGCGACTAGCTCCATGCGGTTATTGGTGGTGGCTGGTTCAGCGCCAGACAATTCCTTCTCCCGCCCTTGGTAACGCAGCAAAGCCCCCCAACCACCGGGGCCAGGATTTCCCGAGCATGCACCGTCGGTGAATAACTCCACCCAACCGGGCGCAGCGGTGGATAGCATCTGGTCTTGTTGCCTGTGCACGATTCCTAAGCTCCCGCCTTATTAATGCCAGGGCCACGCCTGCACCCGTTTATCATACCCACTCTGACTGATATAGGGATAAACGATGATCGCCATAGTCTCTTTCCATGGACTCATCGCCTCGTTACGGTGGCGTCCCAACCTGCTTAATGATAACCTTATGACCCATGGAGGATCCGGTCTTACAGGGTCGCGCCTGGTCAAAAATCCGCGCTGACGATGGCACGCCGGTCCTGCTGGATGGTTTCTCAACCCCAACGCATTCCACACCACAGGGGAATTAATCGATGGCAATTGCTCACGACGGTAAAAACCGGACCAACAACGCCAAGCTGCTGCAATGGGTGGAGGAAATCGCCGCCCTGACCCAACCCGACCGCGTTCATTGGTGCGACGGCTCGGATGCGGAAAACCAGAAGCTGTGTGACGAAATGGTGGCCGCTGGCACCTTCACCAAGCTGAATCAGGCCAAGCGCCCCAATTCGTATCTTGCCCGTTCCCATCCGTCCGATGTGGCGCGCGTCGAAGACCGCACCTTCATCTGCTCGGAGAAAAAGGAAGACGCCGGCCCGACCAACAATTGGGCACCTCCGGCTGAGATGCGCGCCCAGTTGAGAGAGCAGTTCAAGGGCTGTATGCGCGGCCGCACCATGTACGTCATCCCGTTCAGCATGGGCCCCATCGGCAGCCCGATCGCCCAGATCGGCATCGAGATCACCGACTCGGCCTACGTGGTCGTCAACATGCGCATCATGACCCGCATGGGTCAGAAAGTGCTCGACACCCTGGGCAGCGACGGCTTCTTCATCCCCTGCGTGCATTCGGTCGGCGCACCGCTGGCCCCCGGTCAGAAAGACGTGCCGTGGCCGTGCGAGCCGGATATCGGCCGTAAGGCCATTGTGCATTATCCCGAAACCCGCGAAATCTGGTCGTATGGTTCCGGCTACGGGGGCAACGCGCTGCTCGGCAAGAAGTGTCTGGCCCTGCGTATCGCTTCGGCGATGGCCCGCGACGAAGGTTGGCTGGCCGAACACATGCTGATCCTCGGCCTGGAATCGCCCAAGGGCGACAAGACCTACGTTGCGGCGGCTTTCCCCAGCGCTTGCGGCAAGACCAATCTGGCCATGATCGTACCGCCCAAGGGCTTCGGCAACTGGAAGGCGCTGACCGTCGGCGACGACATCGCCTGGATCAAGCCGCGCCCGGATGGCACGCTGCGCGCCATCAACCCGGAAGCCGGCTTCTTCGGCGTCGCCCCCGGCACCTCTTATGACTCCAACCCGATGGCGATGGAGTCGATCAAGGCTAACACCATCTTCACCAACGTGGTGCTGACCGACGATGGCGACGTGTGGTGGGAAGGCATGGGCGTCGAGCCGCCCAAGCACGGCATCGACTGGCAGGGCAACGACTGGACGCCGGATGCCGGCAAGCCGGGCGCGCACGCCAACTCGCGCTTCACCGCGCCCGCCTCGCAATGCCCGACCATCGACCCGGCCTGGGAAGATCCTGCTGGTGTGCCGATTTCGGCCTTCATCTTCGGCGGCCGCCTGTCCAAGACCTTCCCGCTGGTCTATCAAGCTTACGACTGGAACCACGGCGTGTTCATGGCCGCCACCATGGGTTCGGAAGCCACCGCCGCCGCGATTGGTGTGACCGGCATCCGCCGCGATCCCTTCGCCATGCTGCCGTTCTGCGGCTACAACATGGCGTCCTATTGGAACCACTGGGTCAACATGGGCAAGAAGTCTGGCCTGAAACTGCCTCAGATTTTCCGCACCAACTGGTTCCGCAAGGATGCCAATGGCAAATTCGCCTGGCCCGGCTATGGCCAGAATATGCGGGTTCTCAAGTGGATCGTGGAGCGCGTCAACGGTCAGGTCGGCGCTGTGGAAAGCCCGTTTGGGTTGATGCCGCGCTACGAGGATCTGGACCTTCAAGGTTTAGATTTCACGAAGGAACAGTTCGCGGCCATTACCAATATCAACCGTGCCGAAGCGGCTAGCGAAGTCGAAGAAATCAAGGGCTTCTTCGAGAAGTTCGGTCAGACTCTGCCGCCGGAACTGGAAGGGCAACGCCAGGAATTTGGCAAGCGCGTCGAGAAAGCGCCGGAAGTGTGGAAGGTGGTTGAAGCTGCCTGATGGCGATGATAGGCGCGGTTTGTAAAGACCGCGCCGCAAAAAAGCAGAGAAATAGAAGCCGACTCACGTCGGCTTTTTTCATTTATTAGACCTATTGGCTATTTTACGATCTTTGAGATTTTTAAAAGACTTTGGAGCATTGCAATGAATCAGCCCGCCTTACATTTTCAGGAATTTCACGTAAATCCTCGACGCAGCCGCCGCCTGGAAATCCTGCTTCTTACTGTTCCTGTTCTGGTAATCATAGCTTTAGCGATCACATCCTATAATCTCGATCTATATAAAGTTCTCTTTTTTGACGAGACAGGAATAACAAATAATCTAATGATCACAATATGGATACTATCGATAGTATCAATCATTCCCGCATTCTGGCTTATAAATCGCCGCTTGACCCGGCTAGGCCGAGTTCAGATCAGCGAGAGGGGACTAGATGCAGATCTGGGGATTCCCAGTTGGTTGGGTGGGAAGTTCAGCCTAGAGTGGAATGAGCTTGCCAAAGTCAATGTTATTGAACGCTTTTGCATCGTTCATTTTTATAAAAAAACTCCCTTCGTCCTCTGGCCTTGCGCCTAACAGATTGGATTCCTATAGAGCAAGGTGAAGCCTCAGCCCAAGCCACATCCAATTTACGCTCCACCTCACTTTGGATTGCCCTCCAGTCTATCGATGCCTTCCGTTCTCATCTGGAAAAGTGCGGCGAGGAGGGCAACGACGTCGCAGCAGCCATAAACTTTGACCTAGCCAAACACCCAGCCACTCGAATTTTCTTGATGGTCATAGGTCTGCTCACTATAGTTTTATTCGCTGACAATCTGTTGACCAGCGAAGCTTGGGCCGAGTGGCGATTGCGATATATCTTGCCCCATATGTTAATCGGCTGCTTGGTGGGTATTGGCGTCGGTAGGTGGCTACTACAGGTTAGAACGCCCAGAAAAATTCCACACGGCATCGCAATTACCTTGGCCTGGCTGACTATGCTGGTCGGAGGCATCGCCAGTTGGCTGGGCGGGATTCATCTCAATCAATGGCTGGGCGGACCATTGGAAGCCCACGCTTACACCCGTAATGCACAGTGCGATACCCTGCTCCCCAAGGAAGCCGATCTACCGCCCATCGAATATACACATCAAGCTACAGACTACTGGTGCCAGTTTTCCCAAGAGCAAGAGCACGCTGTGTTAATGCGGCGTGGCTTAGGTGGTCTGTATACCGTGGATTTAGCGCCTCATACTAAGGCGATCCGAGAATTCCGCGCACAACAAAAAAATAGCGCTAAGCAGTAAATACAGCCACCTACATCTGTACCCCAATCAATAACTTGCTTAATCCTAATTAGCCGTCTCCAAATTCAACGCCGCCGCCAGCAACGCCTGGGTATACGGGTGCTGGGGAGCGGCGAACACCTGTTGCGCCGACCCAGACTCTACGACTTGACCGTTTTTCATCACCAGCAAATGGTTAGCCAGCGCCCGCACCACCCGCAAATCATGGCTGATGAAGACATAGGCCAGTTGATACCGTCGCTGCAATTCGCGCAGCAAATCTACAATCTGTGCTTGCACCGACACATCCAGCGCACTGGTCGGTTCATCCAACACCAGTAAACGCGGTTGCAACACCAAAGCGCGGGCGATGGCGATACGCTGGCGCTGGCCACCGGAAAACTCGTGCGGATAGCGATCCTGCGTTTCTGGATCCAACCCCACCTCCGTCAGCGCCTGAGCAATACGCGCACGGCGGGCGGTGCGGTCTCCAACCAGCCCATGCACCAGCAACCCTTCTGCGACGATTTCGCCCACCGACAAGCGGGGACTGAGCGACCCAAACGGGTCTTGAAACACCATCTGCATGAAGCGCCGCAAGGGCCGTAGCGCGTTGCCGTTTAGCTTGTCAATCCGCTGCTGGTCGAAACGGATAGCACCCTCACTGGACAACAGCCGCAACAGCGCCAGGCCCAGGGTCGTCTTGCCGGAACCGCTTTCACCCACCACGCCCAAGGTTTGCCCCGCACACACGCGGGCACTGACCCCGTCCACGGCCTTGACGTAATCCGTTACCCGCCCCAGCAAGCCGCGCTGGAGCGGGAACCAGACCTTCACTTGGTCGCCGGCGATCACTTCTACGGCGTCGGGCGTTTCCGGCGGTGGTTCGCCCTGGGGTTCAGCGGCGAGCAACTGCTGGGTATAGGGATGCTGCGGAGCGGTAAAAACCGCTGCGACCGCGCCGGCTTCCACTACTACGCCAGCCCGCAACACGCACACCCGGTCGGCCATCTTGCGGACGATGCTCAGGTCATGGGTGATAAACAAGATCGCCATGCCAAAGCGGGCTTGCAACTCTTCCAGCAGTCGCAAAATCTGGGCCTGGATAGTGACATCCAGCGCCGTGGTTGGCTCATCGGCAATCAGAATATCGGGTTCGTTCGCCAGCGCCATGGCGATCATCACCCGCTGGCGCTGGCCGCCAGACAGCTCATGCGGGAGGGCTTGCAAGCGTCGCGCGGCGTCGGGCAGACCGACCAAATCCAGCAGTTCCAAAATGCGCGTCCGCAACGGTTCACCGCGCAGTCCTTTGTGCAATAACAAGGTTTCGCCGACCTGTTTCTCGATGGAATGCAAGGGATTCAGCGAGGTCATTGGCTCCTGAAACACCATAGCGATGCTATTGCCGCGCACCTCCCGCAACCGGTTTGGGTTAGCGCCCAGCAATTCTTCTCCATGCAGCCGAATGCTGCCGCTGGGATGGTGGGCATGGGGATAGGGCAGCAATTGCAACAGCGACAGCGCCGAGACTGTTTTGCCGGAGCCGCTCTCCCCGACCAGCGCCAAGGTCTCGCCCCGGTTTAGGGTGAAGGAAACTTGGCGCACCGCCGGGGTCGCGCCGAAAGAAACCGATAGCTCCTGCACGGCAAGCAACGGAATGGCATCAGTCACGGATTCTCAGCCCAGGTGGGAACATCGCGCGCCAGCATAGAAGGATCGCTGTGCGGAGACAACTGCGATAGCAGCGCCTGGCGCTGCTCCGGTGGCGCTTGTCCGATAAGCTCCACCGCGCGATAAAACACCGCGAAATCCTCTCCCGCACGCGCAAATAGGGCGGTAAAGGCCGGAACCCACTGATAATAGGTGCTGATCCCCGCCAGCTTGGCGTTGTTCAAATCCCGCGCAAACCAATCGTCATAACCGCCATAACCGCCCCATTGCCGCCGGAGCGCCTGATAACGGTCGCGCAGTGTCTGGAACGCCCGCTGTTTCGCCATGCGCTTTTCAGCCACGGGCCGGGAAGACGCATAGACCGCCGCCAGTTCCTCGCGCGCTGCGGCGGTAAGCTGTAAAAAGGCTTGCCTGCGCTGCTGCTCAGCCGCAAACTGCGCGCGCTCGCGCGCCGTACCTCGCCATTCCAACCAGCGTTGCGCGCCCAGTTGTCCCACCGCCGTGGCGAACGCTTCATTAAACGCTGAGTCCCCCACCACATACAGTCGTTGATGGGCCAGCTCGTGAAACAGCAATTCCGCCAAGCGCCCGGTTGGCCAGTGGATGAAGGTGTTGAGCAGCGGGTCAGCAAACCAACCCAGGGTTGAATACGCCGGAATATCGGCCACATAGACATCATCACCGCCGGAACGCAGCACGTCGGCCAGCTCTTGCGCGGCCTCGGCGTCGAAATAGCCGCGATAACTCAAGCAGCCGATCAGCCAGAAGCACCACTGGCGCAGCTCCAGACTCAATTCCGGCGCGGCCAACACATTCTTCACAACATAAGGCCGCTGGAGATCGGCATAGCTTTGGTAGCTGGCGCTCTCCGGCAAAGCCAGTTCGGCGCTGGCGAAGGCGCGTAAATCCTGGGCGATGGCCAAGCGTTGCCGCAGGGCGGGCGGCGTCGTGGCATCAGCCAACACCGCCGCCACCGGCCGACGGACGCGCCATAACTCCCATTGTCCCGCCGCTGCTTGCGGGTAATAGGCCAGGTTGGCACAGCCAGAGAGGGCCAGCGCTACACCCATCAGCGCAACCGTCGGCAAAAAAAGCCGTCGCATCATCCGCAAAACTGTCTATGTTTAACAAACCGCATGAGAACGCGTTCCGGGTTTATACCTGATTTCTATCCGTAGCGGCAGCTCCGCCTGCGTCCACCCTCATTGAAGGCGCTTTTATCTCCATGGAAATTTATTTGGTCGGCGGCGCAGTGCGTGATGAATTGCTGGGTCTGCCCGTACTAGAACGGGACTGGGTAGTGGTCGGGGCCACGCCAGATGAGCTGCTGGCGCGCGGCTTTCGCCCGGTCGGCAAGGAATTCCCGGTCTTTCTGCATCCGCATACCCACGACGAATACGCGCTGGCGCGCACCGAGCGCAAAACCGCACCGGGCTATCACGGCTTCAGTTTTCACGCCGCGCCTAGCGTGACCCTGGAAGAAGATTTAGCGCGCCGCGATCTCACCATCAACGCCATGGCGCGCAATGCCCAGGGTCGCTTGATCGATCCCTATCAGGGACGCCGTGATCTGGAACAGCGTTGGCTGCGCCATGTTTCACCCGCTTTTATCGAAGACCCGGTGCGCATTTTACGGCTGGCCCGCTTCAGTGCCCGTTATGCGGCGCTGGGCTTTCGCATTGCGCCGGAAACGCTGGCGCTGATGCGGGCTATGACCGCCGCTGGTGAAGTCGATCATCTCACCCCGGAACGGGTCTGGGCCGAAACGGCGCGCGCCTTGAGCGAATCCCAACCGGGCCGCTTTATCGAAACCTTGCGCGCGTGTGGCGCGCTGGTGCGCATTTTCCCGGAACTGGACCGCTTGTTCGGGGTGCCGCAACCCCCCAGCCATCATCCTGAAATCGATACCGGCGTGCATACGCTGCTGGCGCTGGAGCAGGCGGTGCGGCTGGGGGCCGATCCGGTGACCCGTTTCGCGGTGCTGGTTCACGATTTAGGTAAAGGCACGACGCCGCCTGCGGAATGGCCGCGCCATTTGGGCCATGAACAACGCGGCGCGGAGTTGGTGCGCGCGCTCTGCCAACGGATACACATTCCCAATATGTATCGGGAGCTGGGCGTTTTGACCGCTCGTTTCCATACGCACTGCCATCGCGCCTTGGAACTGCGCCCGAAAACTCTGCTCAACACTTTGCAAGGTCTGGACGCGCTGCGCAAGCCGCAACGATTCGGGCAATTCCTGATGGCTTGTGAGGCGGATGCGCGGGGCCGACTGGGATTGGAAGACCGTGATTATCCCCAGCCAGAGTTGATGCACCGGGCGCTGCAAGCCGCGATCAACGTGCGTGCGCGACCGCTCTTAGAACAAGGGTTGATGGGTCTGGCTCTGGCGGCGGCGCTGGAACGGGATCGGTTAACCGTGATTACCGAGCTACGCCAAGCGTTTAAGGCCAGCCGACAACTGCAAATGGCGCACTGAGTAGCCATTGCACAGGTCCCTGCACCCTCGCGCCTGCATGTATCCAAAGGATGCCAAGTCAGCACTTTCTTAAGTCCAATCGCCCCATAGCGTTTGGATAGCTGCTAACGCCGCAAGGCCGACGGTTTCGGTGCGCAACACCCGCGGCCCCAACCGGACGCCGACAAACCCCATGGCGCGGGTCAAGGCGATTTCAGCGGGATTCAGGCCCCCCTCCGGCCCAATCAGCACGGTGACCGCATCGCTCGGCTTTAGATCGCGCAGGCTTGTAGTGGCCGCCGGATCAAGCAAGAGGCGCAACCCGGGATCCGCTGGGCGCGCCAACCAGTCCGTGAGCAGCAATGGCTCCCGCAGCTCCGGCAAACGATTGCGCCCGCACTGCTCACACGCGCTGATGAGGATACCGCGCCAATGCTGCATTTTGCGTGACTGGCGCTCATCGCTGAGATCAACGCCGCCGCGCTCAGTCAGTAGCGGTTGCATGGCCGCCACTCCCAGCTCGACCGCCTTTTGCAAGGAGTAATCCATCTTCTCGCCGCGCGCAATGCCCTGCGCCAAAACGATATACAGCGGGGATTCGAGTGCGCTAGGCAAAGCCTCCACGATCCGCGCCCGCGCCTCTCGCTTGCCGATCGCTTCCAGCAGCGCCGCGCAGGCGTGGCCCGCGCCGTCAAACAAAATTAACGCCGCGCCGGACTGGAGCCGCAACACGCGCACAGCATGGTTGAATGCGGCGGCGTCCAGCGCCACGGTCGCACCGACGCTCAGTGGTTGAGGAAGATAAATGCGGGGAATGCGCATGGGGAGGCTGTATTTTTAAGCATATTTCAACGCAAAATGTTTTTCATTGAGGTCCAATTTACTCGTGTCCAGTCTTTTTCCATGAGCTTGCCGCACTTTCAAGAATGCTTAGAACCTCAAATCAGCAGGTTATCACCATGGCAGGAACGACATGATCGGCACGGGACTTTACACTATCGGTGAGGTTGCCACCTTCACCCGAATCCCGGCACCCCAGGTTCGCTGCTGGTTACGCGGGTATCGATCTGGTAATCGGAACTACCCGCCGCTGTGGTCGTCCGAACTAAGCGACAGCCCCTTGCCGCAGGCGCTGGGATTTCACGATCTGCTGGAAGTGCGCATCGTTTACGCTTTTCGCCAATACGGCGTCAGCCTACCCACGATCCGAAAGGCCTACCAGCACGCCCGCGAGTATTTCGAACGGGCCTATCCGTTTACTTGCCAGCGGTTTTTGACCGATGGCCGCACCGTGTTCGCGGAAATCCTGGAGCAAGTCGGCGAAGCCGAAGATGCCAAGTTGTTGGATATGGTGCGGAAGCAGTACGTCTTTGAAAGAGTGGTGCGCCCTTCGCTGTACGCAGGTATCGAGTACGACGAAAGCGGCAGCGCTCAACGCTGGTTTCTCGCGGATCGAAAGCGGCGCATCGTGTTGGACCCCGCGCGCAACTTTGGCAAGCCGATTCTGGCCGAATCCGGCGTACCCACGGAAGCGCTGTTCGCGGCCTACCGGCTGGAACAGGACAGTCGGCGGGTGGCGGCGATCTATGAGGTGCCGGTCGCCGATGTCGAGACAGCGATCCGTTACGAACAGCAATTGAGCGAACAGCGGTTAGCTGCTTGAAGTGCTTGGTGGATAACAATCTGCCAACTTGCTCCGCTGGTGGCCGCACATCGTAGAACAGGCCGAACGCTTGCAAGGTAGCGCGGCGTTCCGAGTCCCTTGGAAGCTGAGCGGTGGCAAACCAAAGTTCGAGCAAATTCCGTTCTAAACCTTCGGGCGGGTAGCCGCTTAGCGGCATACATTCTCTCCCGCTCAGTAAAAACTCCCATTTCCGCCATCCACCCGAAGGGCGGATAGCAAACACGGCTTGTGATAATCTCCACCAAACCGCCGCCCAACCACCGCCGATGCTGAAAATCGCCACCTGGAACGTCAACTCTCTCAACGTGCGCCTGCCGCAAGTGCTGGACTGGCTGCGCGAACAGCAGCCCGACATTCTGGCCTTGCAGGAAACCAAGCTGACCGATCCCGACTTCCCGATACTGGACATCGCCGAGGCCGGATACCAAGCGGTGTTCGCCGGGCAGAAAACCTACAACGGCGTGGCACTTCTCAGTCGGTTACCCGCTGACGCAATCGTGACCGATTTGCCGGGCCTGAACGATCCGCAGCGGCGGGTGTTGGGCGCGACGGTCGGCAATACACGAGTGCTGAATCTCTACATCCCCAACGGTCAAGCGGTCGGCTCCGACAAATACATTTACAAACTGAATTGGCTGGATCATCTGACCACTTGGCTGCAAATGGAGTTGGCCAAGTATCCCCAACTGGTAATGCTGGGCGATTTCAACATCGCGCCGGAAGATCGCGACGTACACGACCCTATCGCTTGGACCGGCCAGATTTTATGCAGCGAACCGGAGCGAAACGCTTTCCGACGGTTATTGCAATTGGGATTGCAAGACTCTTTTCGGCTGTTCCCCCAGGAACCGAACACCTTTAGCTGGTGGGATTACCGCGCCGCCGCCTTTCGCCGCAACATGGGCCTGCGCATCGATCATATTCTCGCCAGCCCGGCCTTGGCAGCGGTCTGCACCACCTGCCGGGTGGATAAAACACCGCGCCGGCTGGAACGCCCGTCCGATCACGCCCCGGTCATCGCCGAATTCGCCATCGACCTCAACTGAATCGAACCCTTATGGAACATCGTCCCCGCAACGTGCTGGTGACCGGCGGTGCCGGTTTCATCGGCTGCAACTTCGTCCGCTACCTGCTTGCCACCGATCCCGCTATTCGCATCGTCACGCTCGACTTACTGACCTACGCCGGCTCGCCCGAAAACCTGCGCGATCTGCCCGATCCGACCCGCCACAGCTTCGTCCAGGGCGACATCTGCGACCGGCCGCTGGTGGATCGACTGCTGCGCGAACACACTATCGACACCGTCGCCCACTTCGCCGCCGAAAGCCATGTGGACCGCTCTATCACCGGCCCGGCGGCCTTCGTGCAAACCAATCTGGTCGGCACCTTCACCCTGCTGGAAGCGGCGCGCGCGGCGTGGCTGGACGGAAAGAGTCAAGCTTGCCGCTTTCATCACATCTCCACCGATGAGGTGTACGGCACGCTCCAGCGCCACGATCCACCGTTCACCGAGACCACGCCTTACGCGCCCAACTCACCCTACTCCGCGTCCAAGGCCGGTTCCGACCATCTGGTGCGGGCCTATTTCCACACCTACGGCCTGCCAGTGGTGACCACCAACTGCTCCAACAACTACGGCCCCTGGCAGCACGGCGAGAAATTTATCCCCACCGTGATCCGCTCCTGCCTACTGCAACAGCCAATCCCGGTCTACGGCGACGGCAGCAACATCCGCGACTGGCTCTACGTCGAAGACCACTGCCGGGGCATCGACGCAGTGATTCGCAGTGGCAAGCCCGGCGAAACCTACAACATCGGCGGCTGCAACGAATGGGCGAACATCGGCATCGCCAAGCTGATCTGCACGCTGCTAGACCAGCGCCGCCCGCACCATGCCCCGCACGACCGGCTCATCAGCTTCGTCACCGACCGGCCCGGCCACGACTGGCGTTACGCCATCGACGCGGACAAGATGGCTAAGGCACTCCACTGGCAACCGCGCGAAACTTTCCAAACCGGCATTGCCAAAACCGTAGATTGGTATTTGGAGCGCCACGCTGCCGATCCCGCCTGGGGCGGGATGGCTTCAGCATGAACGCGCTGCGCCTGGGCCGCCGACTGGTGGTAATCGGTGGCATCCTCACTGCCATCGGCTTGGTCACCGGCTTCGCGGCGATGCTGAGCAGTGAACAGAGCCGGGTTCTGAACCTGCTGGGACTTGCGCCGGTCGGCGTATTACTGGCCTTCTGCGGTACGATCCTGGTGGTGTTGCACGAACCACGGCGTGTCGAACCCCCCACGGAACCCACGCCGCCTGTCGCTTCCAACCCTCCTTCCGCCGAACCAAAACCATGAGCCATCCTGCGATCCATTCTGTGACCGATCCTGCAACCCATCCAGCCTTTGAGCGCTTACGCCGCTATCCCGTCCCCGCCCTGCGGCTGGAATATCAGGAATACCGACATCGCGCCACCGGCGCACGGCATCTGCATCTGGCCGCCGCCGATCCACACAATGCCTTCATGGTTGCCTTCCTCACTGTACCCCAGGATTCAACGGGCGTGGCCCATATTCTGGAACATACCTCCTTGTGCGGCAGTCAGCGTTATCCGGTGCGCGATCCGTTTTTCATGATGATCCGGCGCTCGCTCAACACCTTTATGAACGCCTTTACCAGCAGCGACTGGACGGCATATCCCTTCGCCAGCCAGAACAAAAAAGATTTCAACAATCTGCTGGACGTGTATCTAGACGCAACCTTTTTCCCGTTGCTGGACGAGCGCGACTTCGCCCAGGAAGGTCACCGGCTGGAATTCGCCAATCCAGAGGATTCTCAGTCAGAACTGGTGTTCAAGGGCGTGGTGTTCAATGAGATGAAGGGGGCGCTTAGCGCGCCGCCGCAGCGGCTGGGGCAAGCATTGCAGCAGCGGCTGTTCCCGACCACCACCTATCATTACAACAGCGGCGGCGATCCCGCCGCCATTCCCGACCTTAGCTACGCGCAACTGAAAAGCTTCCACGCCCGTCACTACCACCCCTCGAACGCGATTTTCCTAACGTATGGCGACATTCCCGCCGCCGAACACCAGGAGCGCTTTCAGAGCGGAGCGCTGCACCGCTTCCAGGCGTTGCCCTTGGATTTTGCCATTCCCGCTGAACAGCGCTACCACGCGCCGCTGGCTGAGCTGATCCACTATCCACTGGATCGTAGCGACGATCTGAGCGACCAGACTCATATCGTGCTGGGCTGGCTGCTGGGGCCGGTCACGGATGCGTTAGGGACGCTGCGGGCGCATCTGCTCAGCGATGTGCTGCTCGACAACAGCGATTCGCCGCTGCGCCACGCGCTGGAAACGTCCACGCTGGGTACAGCCCCCTCGCCGCTGTGCGGTTTTGACACCTCCACCCGTGAAGCGACCTTCGTGTGTGGCCTGGAAGGTTCCAATTCTGACCAAGCGGAAGCCGTCGAGGCGCTGATTCTCGGCGTACTGCGGCAGGTCGCCGCCACCGGCGTTCCCCAGCAAGCGGTCGATTCCGCCCTACATCAACTGGAATTGAGCGAGCGGGAAATCACCGGCGATGGATTTCCCTACGGCCTGCGCCTGCTGGTGGACGCCCTCACCCCGGCGATTCACGGCGGCGATCCGCTCACGGCGCTGGACAGCGATCCGTTGTTGGAGCAACTGCGCACGGAAAGCCGGGCCGCCGATTTCATCCCGGGCCTGATCGAGCAACTCTTGCTGGATAATCCGCATCGGGTGCGCTTGACCATGACACCGGATCCGACCCTGGCCGCCAAAGAAGCAACCGCCGAACGCGAGCGCCTGCTCGCGCTGCGCGCCGCGCTAACCGACGCAGAGCGGACCCGGATCGCCCAGCAAGCCCGCGCGCTGGCCGAGCGCCAACAGCAGCAGGATGACCCCGAACGGTTGCCACGGGTCGGCCTGGCCGATGTCCCAGCGGAGTTAGTCATCGCCGAGGGTATGCAACGCCCGGTTGGTCTGCTCCCGGCGACCTGGTACACCCAGGGCACCAATGGCATGGTCTATCTGCAAGCTGTGCTGGAGCTACCGACTCTGGACGCCGAGGAGTTGGATTTATTACCGCTGTTCTGCACCTGCCTGACCGAAGTTGGCAGCGCTGATCGCGACTATCGCGCAACCCAGGCCCGCCAAGCGGCAGTCACCGGCGGCCTCAGCGCCCGCGCCACTGTTCACGGCGGTATGGACGATGTGCGCGACAGCAAAGGCGCGCTGGTGCTGGCCGGCAAAGCCCTGGCGCGCAACCAGGCGGCGTTAGCGGACTTGTTATGGGAAACGCTGGCCACCGCCCGCTTCGATGAAAAGCCGCGCTTGCGCGAGTTGGTGGCGCGCCTGCGCGCCCGCCGCGAGGAAGCCATTACCGGTCATGGCCATGTGCTGGCGCTAGCGGCGGCCAGCGCCGGGCTAAGTCCGGTGGCGGCGTTACATGATCGCTGGGACGGTTTGCGCGGCTTGCAGCGGCTCAAGGCGCTCGATCAGGCGCTGGATGAGAGCGAGGCGCTGCACGCCTTTGCCACTCGGCTGGAGCGGTTGCGCGACAAGCTGCAACAGCAACCCCGCCAACTCCTGATTATTAGCGAGGCCGGGCATCAAGACGCCATGGCCGACGCGCTAGCGGCCCGCTGGTGCAATGCGCAGACTGCGGCGACTCCATTCACCTTGCCGGCCCCGACAGCCCAGCCATCACGCCAGGGATTCCGCGTCAACACCCAAGTCAACTTCTGCGCGAAAGCATACCCCAGCGTCGCGCCCAATCATCCGGATGCGCCCGCCCTGCAGGTGCTGGGCGATTTTCTGCGCAACGGCTACTTGCACCGGGCGATTCGCGAGCAAGGCGGCGCTTACGGCGGCGGCGCGGGCTATCATCCGGACAGCGGCGCGTTTCGCTTCTATTCCTATCGTGATCCCCGCTTGGCCGCTACTCTGGCCGACTTTGACCACGCCCTCGACTGGCTGCACACCACCGCTCATCCCGTTCGCGCGCTGGAGGAAGCGATTCTGGGAGTTATCGCCGCCATCGACAAACCGGGTTCGCCCGCCGGTGAAGCGGCCAGCGCCTTTTTCGGCGCGCTGTTTGGTCGCACGCCGGAACAGCGACGGCGCTACCGGCAACAGGTGCTGCAAATGACCCTGGACGATCTCCAGCGGGTGGCGACCATCTATCTTCAGCCAGAGCGGGCTAGCAGCGCCGTCTTAAGTTATGAGCAGGTGCTAGCAACGGAATGTCCAGACTGGACGATCAACGTGGTCTAGGCGGGCCATGAGGTAGCGCGAGCGCTGTGGGACGTGGCGGCTAAATTAGCCGCCACGCCGTTGTTATTGGCGTTTTTAGACCGAGTAGATTAACCTTAATTCGAACCAGGGATACAGAATGCTTGGGTGCAACACCGGCCCGAAGGAACGCGGAATAAAGCCAATAAAAACAAGCGAGCAACCACCATGGAAATCTTCGTCTACCACACGCCGGACCAAGTACCGGATTTGAACGCTAAGGCCCGCAAGGGCGGTTTGCAGTTGGATCTGCCGGCGTGCGCCATCGTGATTGACGTGTTGCGCGCCACCACCACCATGGCGACTGCGCTCGAATCGGGCGCGGAAGCCATCCAGGTTTTCGATGATCTGGATGAGCTGTTTCGAGTTAGCAAACACTGGCCGAAAGAACGGCGGCTATTGGCTGGGGAGCGCGGCGGCGAAAAATTGGAGGGCTTCGATCTGGGCAATTCGCCGACGGAGTGCACGCCGCAACGGGTCGGCGGCAAGCGGCTGTTTATGAGCACCACCAACGGCACCCGCGCCTTGGAGCGGGTGCGGCGGGTCCCAATCTTGTTGACCGCCGCCTTGACAAACCGTGCGGCGGTTGTAGATTTTCTGTTAGAAAAGCAACCACACAGTGTATGGATCGTCGCGGCTGGTTGGCGTGGTGGCTTTTCATTAGAGGACACCATCTGCGCGGGGGCCATCGGCCATCTGCTGAATGTCGAACGCGACAGCGACTGCGCGGGGGATGATGAAGCCATCGCTGCGGTGGCGCTGTTCGAGCGCTGGCAAGATCGTCTGCCGCAATTACTGCGTTATGCTCATCACGGACGCGGCTTGGCGGCGCTGGGCTGCGAGGAAGATTTAGATTACTGCGCCCAGCTCGACAGTGTGAATGTGGTGCCACTGCAAATGGAGATGGGGGTTTTAAAAAGTGTAACTCCAGGCTAGCTCCCCTCTCCGCTCTCCAAAGCGTGGCGAAAAAATCCACGCTGTCTCTCTTAGCCTCCCGCTTCACCCTGTATCTTCATTACCTTGATCATGTTAGTGCTGCCGGATACCCCAATGGGCACGCCGGCGGTGAACACCACGATCTCGCCCTCCCGTACCATACCCTTGTTGAGCAGAAACTCGGTGGCGGCGCTTAATAGATCATCCACGGAAGTGACGACCGCGCCTAGCTGCAAGGGCATAATCCCCCAGACCAGCGCCAGTTTGCGCAAGGTGGCTGACTTGGGGCTGAAGGCGATCAAGGGTGCCAGCGGCCGAAACTTGGCCAAGCCCAGAACGCTGGCACCGCTGTGGGTGAAACCGACTAAATAGCGGGCGCGCACCTTGTCGGCCAGGTCCATGGTAGCAAAATGCACAGCCTCCTCGATCCGCAGGCACGCCTTGGCCAGCAGTTCCTCCTGGGTCAATACATTCTTCTTCATTAATGTCTTGAAGATATCACTAGCTTCGACACTACCGGCGATAGCCGTCATCATCCGCACCGCCGCCACCGGATACTGACCGACAGCGGTTTCTCCCGACAGCATCACCGCATCGGCACCGTCCAGAATCGCATTGGCCACGTCATTGGCCTCGGCGCGGGTCGGCCGGGGATTGTTAATCATCGATTCCAGCATTTGGGTGGCAGTAATCACCGGCTTACCCGCGATATTGCACAGCCGGATAATGGTTTTCTGCATCAGCGGCACGTCTTGGGGCGAGGTCTCCACCCCCAGATCGCCACGCGCCACCATAATCGCGTCCGCCACAGCGATAATAGCCTCAATATGCTGGAAAGCTTCAGGTTTCTCGATCTTGGCGATGATCGGAATTTTGCGACCGTAGGTCGCTAACATAAACTCGACCAGCTCCCTCACGTCCTCGGCGTCTCGCACGAACGACAGCGCCACGTAATCCAAGTCATGATCGTAAGCGAACTGCAAATCGGCGCGATCTTTCGCGGTGATCGCCGAAATCTTCAGTTTGATGTTGGGCAGATTGACACCCTTGCGCGGTTTCAGCCGACCGCCGTTGACCACCCGCGTAAGGATTTCTCGGCCTTCGATGCGCTCGACGGTCAATTCGAACAGTCCATCATCGATCAATATCCGATCGCCGGACTTCACCTCCTCGTGCAGGCTGCGGTGGTCGATGGCGATTTTCTTAACGCCCTCATACACCCCGCCCACCCGATCGTCGGTGGTCAGCACCAGCGTATCGCCAGCCGACACCTCTAGAAAGTCACCCTCTAACTGGCCAAGCCGAATCTTTGGACCCTGTAAATCCTGAAAAATGGCGATATAGCGCTGGAGTCTCTGCGCAGCTTCCCGCACCAGCCGCGTGGACAGGGCATGATCGTCGTGCGTGCCGTGGGAAAAATTCAAGCGGATCACGTCAGCCCCTTCAACCAGCAAGCCAGCAATGACCTCGGAATTACGGGAATTCGGCCCCAGTGTCGCCACAATTTTGGTGAACTTCATGATTTTCGCCATATCGGATAATGCCCCCAGTCGGGAAAATTCTTAAATATAAATTAAGTCAATAACTTATCATCATAGTACGCATTAAGAGTGTAGTGGATGCAAGCGCTGTCCTCAAAGTGATTTGGGTGACTGGCCACTTTTGCCGGGGATTCGGGCGGCAATTCGCGCCAACCAGATTAAACTGATACCAGCCATCCGCAACCCTCGCTCCCGGCCCTTCTCTCTCGTCGTCGGTGCGGGGAGCTAACGAACCCATGCGAGGATTTTCGATGACTGACGTGTTTACCCGTATCCTGCGAATCGATCTGCCCGAAGCGCTGCAATGCGACGAATCGGGCAAGAATCCAGCTTTTACGATCAGCTTCGTCACCGACGGAGTGGTTCCTTTTCCGCAAGTGATCTTGCACGCGCCGGACGGCCAACAACTGCTCAAGGGCGACGCGATCCGGGCCAGCGCCGACAGCGGCGGCGAGTACACCTACACCGCCAGCGTTCCGGCCGGGCTGCTGTGGGCCAACACCATCAACGTGCAGGTGGAAGGTTGCCGCAAGGCCGACATCCAGCAGTCCGGCGGCGGCGACTGGATCAAGGCGTTCGGTCAATTGCGAATCGCGCCGAACGCCAAAGCCCAGCCAGTCATCCGGGTGGCGACCGGGCCGAGCGATACGCCGGTCAAGCTGTATTTCGGCATCCACAAACACATGCACCAGCCCTACTACAACGCCACCGACCGGCGGTACTGGGACGGTGAAAAGGACGGGATTTTCGGGGCGCGCGGCGGCCCCTACACCCACTTCATCCCGACCGCCGTGCGCCAGTACATCGGCGGCGGTCTACCCCACGCCGGACTGTCCACCAGTTGGAGCGGCTCGCTGATCGAGCAACTGGACCGCTGCGCCGCCGATGGTTTTTGCGGCGGACGTTTCGGCGGCTGGAACCACGAGCTGCGCGCCGTCGCCCAAGAGCAGACCGCGCTCGGCCATCCCCGCGTCGATTTCAGCGCCTTCGGCTTCTTCCACCCGCTGATGGCCTTGACCCCGGCCCGCAACATCGTCAAGCAGGTGGAATGGCATCGCGGCATCATCCGCGCGGCGTTCGGCATCGAGGCGTCCAGCGTGATGTTCCCGCCCGAGACCGCTTTCCATGTCCGCATGATTCCGGCGCTGAACCAGGCCGGCATCAAAGCGGTGATTTACGACTCGATCCACCGCTTCCGGGCGTGCAAGGATTATCCCTACGCCGGCATCAACGAGGGGATGCTGCCGCCCAATCCCGCCGAGCAGGTCAACCCGCCGGTCAACGACTGGCTGCAACTGCGCAACATCTGGGCGGGGTCGAAGATTTCGCCGAGCCTGCTGCGGCCGGAGTATGTGCAATACGAAGACCCAGAAGGCAAGGTTCACAAAATCATCGCGGTCCCGGCGGAGCGCTACATCGGCAACGAGGATGCGCGCGGCGGCTTCGGCGCGCTGCAATATCCCGACGTGCTGGGGCAGGTCTACCACCAGATCGTGGATGCCGGTGCGTTCGATCCACAACATCCGCCGTTCTTCCTGCTCCATTCCGATGGCGACAATCATGGCGGCGGCGCGGATAGCTACTACAACCACAACACCGGCCAACTGGTGCAGTGGTTGCAGGGCGATCCGCGCTTTGAACTCACCACGGTGCACGATTATCTGGACCGTTTCCCGCCCGATCCCACGCAAGCCGCGCACATCGAGCCCGGTTCCTGGAGCGGCGCGGACAACGGTGACCCGCAGTTCATGAAGTGGTTCAGCCGCTATGACCAGCCCTACTCGCCCGATCTCAATTCCTGGGCGGTGCTAACGGCGTTTCAGAATGTGGTACATACGCTGGAGGACGCCTACCCCGGCAAGCCGTGGCTGGACGACCTCAGTCGGCTGATGCTGACCGCCGAAACCAGTTGCTACTGGTATTGGACCGGCCAGCATATTTGGGATCAGCAAGTGACCAACGCCGCCAACGCCGGTTACGAAAAGGCCAAAAGCGCGGTGGACGCCGTGCTGGCCGCTGGCCGGGACAAAACCGGCCCGACCATTTTCGCGCCGTGGGTCACGCCGGAAAATCCGGGCGGCAAGCGCTGGGGCCAGGGTTGTCTGCTCGACGCGCCGCGCGAGGGTACGGTGCATACCTTCGTGTACGATATCACGGGCTTGAAGCGGGTGACGCTGATGTTGCGCGCCGCTGCCGGCGAAACGCGCATCGCCATGACCGATCACGGCCCGTATCCGTCGCAGACCAGCGCGGCGATCACAGCCCGTTACTTCACCGCTCAACTGCCGGTCGGCGCCGGCGATGTGCGTTATTACATCGAGGCCGAGGACGGCAAGGGCAATCTTGCGCGCGGGGCCTTGGAGCGGGTGTATTTGGCTTGAAGGCCCCGCCGGTTGCGCGTGGCGGCTGGAGCACTGACCCCGGTTAAATCTCCACCACGCCGACGGCGCTTTCCGTTTTAGTCCTGCCGCGCTGCTCGCGGATCACTTCGGCCAGAATCGCCAGGCCGCGATCCAGTTGCTCTGGCGTGGCGTGGCTGAAATTGAGCCGCATGAACGCGCCGTGCTGGGCGTTGGCGCTGGCGAAGAAGGCTTCGCCCGGCATGAACGCCACCTTGCGCTCCAGCGCCCGCACCAGCAGGGCGCGGGTGTCGCCGCCGCCCTTGAGCCGCACCCAGAAGAACAGGCCGCCGTTGGGTGGAGTCCATTCCGCCAGTTCGCTGAGATGCCGGGTCAAGGCGGCTTGCATGGCGTCGCGCCGTTCGCGGTAAAAAGCCCGCAGCCGCTCCAGATGGGCAGGATAATCAGAGGAATGCAGAAAGCGGGCGCACCACCATTGGCCGATGCGGTTGGTGTGCAGATCGGTCGATTGCTTCAAGCGCACCAGATAGGGCTGCACGTTTTCGGAAGCCGCGATATAGCCGACGCGCAAGCCGGGAATGCCGGTCTTGGAAAAAGTGCCCATGTACATCCAGGTATCGTCCTGGCCGAGACGGGCGCACAGCGGCCGGCGATCCACCGCTTCGTAGGCCAGTTCCCGATAAGGCTCGTCCTCCAGCAGCGGGGTTCCGCTGTCGCGCAGGATGTCGGCCACCATCGCGCGGGTCGCCGTGTCGTAGCACACCCCGGCGGGGTTCTGAAAGGTGGGAATCAGATAAACGAACGCCGGACGGTGGCGTTGAATGGCCTGGTACAACTGATCCGGCTCGATGCCGCGCGCCGTCAGCGGCAATTCCTCGAAGCGCGCGCCAAACAGCCGGAACGATTGCAAGGCGGCCAGATAGCTCGGCGCTTCCACCGCCACGGGGGTGCCGGGGTCGATGTAAAGCTTGGAGACCAGGTCGATCCCCTGTTGCGATCCGGTGGTCACCAGGACCTGCTCCGGGCGGCAACGCAAGCCGAGCGCTTCGAGTTGCCCGGCGATGGCGGCGCGCAATTCCGGCTCGCCGTCGGTGGTGCCGTACTGGCTTAGTTCCGGCGGCAGCGCGGTCAAGTCCAGAGAGGGCATCGCCTCGCGGGCCGGCAGGCCGCCAGCAAAGGAAATGATGTCGGGTTTTTGGGTCAGGGCCAGCAGTTCCCGAATCAGGGAACTGGTCAGGCGGTCGATGCGTTCGGAGAACATGGTCTGATGTCCGCGCGGTTCAATGTTTGGGTTGCGGTTTGAAGCCCGGCCACTCCTCCTGACCCGGCATCTGCAAGTGCCAACCGCGCTCCCGCAGGTTCCGCAACACCTCCGCCGGGTCTTCCCGCGCCAGCTTGCGGCCCTCGGTCAAATCCAACTCCATGACGTAAATCGGCTGGCCCAACATGTCGAGCAGCGGTTTGGGAACGCCGGAAAAATCATCTCGGTTGGCCAGGTAAAGATAGGCGTCCTGTTTTTTGCGGCTTTTGTAGATCGCGCACTGCATGGGCGCATCTCCGGGAACAAGGGTTAGGACGGACAGGATATAATGCCCGAAGGTAGATAAAAACAAACGGATTAGCGGCCATGCACCGGCTTAGCCTGATTTTGTGGGTTCCTTTTTTCGGCGCGATCCTGGTCGCTTTATTGCCCGCCGCTCAGCCGCGCCTGATTCGCGGGGTCGCCTTATTTCACGCCGCCCTGGCCTTGCTCCTGTCGTGGAGCCTGCTCCTCCCGTTCGACCGGGGCACGGCGGCGCTGCAATTCGTCGAACAGGTGGTGTGGAGTTCCGCCATCGGAGTCTCCTACGCGCTGGGCGTGGATGGACTGTCCCTGCCGATGGTGCTGCTCGGCACGCTGCTCACCACCGTGGCGCTGCTGGCCTCGGATAAGGTCACGACCGGCGTCAAGGGCTATCACGCCTGGTTGTTGATTCTCGAATTCGCCATGCTCGGCGTGTTCCTGGCCCAGGACTGGTCGCTGTTTTTCATGTTCTGGGAACTGACCCTGATCCCGCTGTTTTTCCTGATCGACCTGTGGGGCGGGGAAAAACGCCATGCCGCCAGCCTCAATTTCGTGTTGTACACCATGGGCGGGTCGATCTTCATGCTGATCGCCCTAATCATGGTCTATCAGGCCACGCCCGAACACTCCTTCGCAATGGCTGCCATGGCCAACGCGGCGGTGACGCTGCCGCGCAACGAGCAGGTGTGGCTGTTGCTGGCGTTTCTGGTCGGCTTCGGGGTGAAAATCCCCATCTTTCCGCTGCACGGCTGGTTGCCGCTGGCCCATGTCGAGGCACCCAGCCCGGTCAGCGTGCTGCTCTCCGGCATCCTGTTGAAGATGGGCGCTTACGGGCTGTTACGGGTAGTGGGGATCTTGCCGGAGGCGTCCGTGCTGTTGCAGCCCTTGCTGGTCGGCATCGCGCTGGTCAGCATTCTGTACGGTGGATTGCTGGCATGGCGGCAGACCGATTTGAAAGCGATGATCGCTTATTCCTCGGTCAGCCACATGGGCGTGGTGGTGCTGGGCATCTCGACTCTGAACGAGATCGGCTTGCAGGGCGCGACCTTGCAGATGGTGGCGCACGGGCTGATCGCCGGAGCGCTGTTCTTGCTGGTCGGCCTGCTGTACGAGCGCACCCACAGCCGCGAACTGGCCGATTACGGTTCGCTGGTGCGGGTGACGCCACGCTTCACCTTCCTGATGACGCTGGCGTTATTGGCCGGGATGGGAATGCCGGGCCTGGCCGGGTTCGTGGCCGAACTGCATGTGTTGATCGGCGGCTTCGCGCAATGGGGCTGGCTGATGGTGCTGGCGAGCGTCGGGGTGCTGTTGAGCGCGGCCTACGCGGTGCGCACCATCGGGGGCTTGTTCGCCGGGCCGATCCGGCCGGAACTGGCGCAGATGCCGGACATGCGGCCGCTGGAACTGGCGGCCGCCGTTCCCCTGGTGGCGGGTTTGTTGCTGATGGGTTTATTGCCGGCCCCCATCGTGGCCTTGAGCAGCGCCAAGGTCGCCGAATGGGCCGCGCTGTTCAGCCGCTTGCCGTAGGAGAGCACCATGTCCGCATCCGTTGCCCAGCCCGCGACCGACCTGCCGCCCACTCCCCGGCAGCGCGTTGAACACGCCATCGCTCATCTGGATCACGTCTTGCCGGGGCAAGCGCCGATCCTGAATTTCGTCCATCACAACACCCTGCACGGCTATCAGCATCTGCCGTTTGAGGAGGCGCTGGCCGCCGCCGAAGCCTTGACCGGAATTCATCCCTATCTGCCCGATGCGGCCTTTCGCAAGCTGTTTCGGGCGGATCGCATCGTCGCCGCCGATCTGGAGGCGGTGTTTGTCCAACGGCCGGAACTGGAGATTGAGCGGGTGCTGGCGCGGACGGGGGATCGCGCCATTCGCCGGGGTGAAGTGCTGCACATCGCGCTGGTGTACGGCGTCGAACCGCTGGCCTTGAACGATCTGATCTGGCGGATCGAGGAGTTGCAGGCGACCCGCCAGTTTGCCGAGGACGTGCCGGATGCTGCCCGTCAACGCTTGCTGGCGGGTGCGGGCCGGGAAGGTCTGGCCGATAGCGGCGCGGCGCTGGAGGATTTATGGCGGGCCTGTCTGGAAGGCTTTCAGTTACCGGCCTTCGATCTCCACCCGGAAGAATTGGTCGATTTGCAACTGAATGTCGCCAAGTCGTTGCTGGCGCGGTTTCGTGAGGCGGGCGAGACGGACGCCGAGGGGCCGGTCGTCCACAAGCGGATGCAGGCTGAAGCCGCCGCCTTACTCGACCGTTTGTTCGGTGACGTAGGCGATGGGAGCACGCTGCGCGGCGTGTTGCGGAGTTTGACCGGCCAGGATCTGTTCGATCAGGTGCGGCCCTATCTGATCCGGTTATCCGCCGCCTATCTCGACGAGGGCCTGGCGGCCTGGAACCTGCCCGACCGGGCGGAAGGCTTGTACGCGGCGTGGCGGCGGTTGATCGAGCGCGATCCGGCCTGGTCGTTCGCCGGGCTGCCGCACGGGCACAAGACGGTGGCGAGTTGGCCAACCGATCCGATGGAAGCGGTCATTGCCGAATTGCAGCGCTTAGGGCTTCCCGAAACGCACTGGGAAGGTTATCTCACCCGCCTAGCGCTGGAACTGCCGGGTTGGTCGGGGATGGTGAACTGGCGACAACAGCATCCCGCCTATCCGGCGAATCGGGAAAACCCGGTCGCGATGGTCGATTATCTGGCGGTGCGGCTGGGTCTGGATCGGCTGTGGATCGAACAATGGTGCCGGGACCATTGGGCTATCGCAGGCACGTTGCCGACCTTGCGCGATTATTTCACGGCGCGACCGGCGGAGGCGCTGGCGCGACACGCTTTATACGCCGGGCAGTTGCCGGAATATCTGGCCAGCCGGGCGCGGGAACTGGCGGAGCACCACGCCCCGCTGGCCGCCTGGGATACGCTGGCCGATATGATCTGGACCTGGCTGCACAGTCCGGTCGCCGCCGAAGCCGACAGCCACACCGTGCACGGCAGCGCGTGGCGCTTGTTCCGGCTGGCGCAGCATCTGGGCCTGTCCGGCGGTGCAATCCGGTCACTGGCGCTGGCCGACCTGGAACGGCTGCTGGAACCGTTGGACGCCTTGTCGGCTCCGGTGCGCGGCGCGCTGTGGCAGTACGCCTACGAGCACCATTACCGCGATGGGCTGATCAACGCCCTGGCCAACAATCACGGGCGCTGGCCGCTGCGGCAAGAGCGACCGCAAGCGCAACTGGTGTTTTGCATCGACGACCGCGAGGAAGGCATCCGCCGCCATTTGGAAGAAGCCAACCCGCAGATCGAGACTTTCGGCGCGGCCGGGTTCTTCGGGGTGGCGATGAACTGGCGCGGCCTGGACGATCAAAGCGTGACGCCGCTGTGTCCGGTGGTGGTCACGCCCGCGCATGAGATTCGCGAGGTCGGCCGACCCGGCGCGGAAGCCGAATTGACGCTGCACAACCAGCGGCGGGATTTGCGCGGTCGTCTCGGCGCGTTCTATCAGAACATCCGGCGCAACCTGTGGTCTTCGGCGCTGGTGATCGACGCGCTGGCCCCGGTGGTGCTGCCGGTGCTGGCGGGCAAGATTTTCGCGCCGCGCCAGCAGGGGCAACTGGTGGGAGCCATCCAGCAACAGTGGGTGCCGGATGCGCCGACCGTCGTGGCGATGACGGCGACCGACGCGACTGCACCCGCGACGCCGGAACAACCGCGCCTGGGCTTCACCGACGCCGAGCAAGCCGACCGGGTGGCGGGCCTGCTGCGCAACATCGGCCTGACCCGGCAATTTGCCCCTATCGTGCTGTTGATGGGTCATGGCTCGATGAGCCAGAACAACCCGCATCTGGGTGCTTACGACTGCGGCGCGTGCGGCGGGCGGCACGGCGGGCCGAACGGGCGCACCTTCGCGGCGATGGCCAACCGGCCGGTGGTGCGGGAATTATTGGTCGAGCGCGGTATTACGGTGCCGGCCGATACCTGGTTCGTCGGGGCCGAGCACAACACCTGCGACGAGTTCATTACCTTTTACGACCGCGGCGATGCTCCGCCAGCAACGGAACAAGCGCTGCGGGCGCTGCAACCGGAATTGGATCGCGCCTGCGCGCTGTCGGCCCAGGAACGTTGCCGCCGCTTTGCCTCCGCACCGCGTGATCCCGCCCCGGAACGGGCGTTGCGCCATGTCGTTGGCCGGTCACGGGATTTCAGCCAGGCCCGGCCGGAACTCGGTCACGCCACCAACGCCGCAGCCCTGGTCGGTCGGCGGACGATGAGCCAGGGCGTGTTTCTGGATCGGCGGGCATTTTTGATCTCTTACGATCCGACCCAGGACCCGACCGGCGCGGTGCTGGAAAATATTTTGCTGGCGGTGGGGCCGGTGGGCGCGGGCATCAATCTGGAATATTACTTTTCCACGGTCGATAACGAGCGGCTGGGCTGCGGCACCAAGACGCCGCACAACGTGACCGGCCTGTTCGCGGTGATGGAAGGCGCGAGCAGCGACCTGCGCACCGGCCTGCCGCGCCAGATGATCGAAATTCACGAGCCGGTGCGGTTGCAGATCGTGATCGAGGCGCGCACCGAGATTCTGGCCGCGATTTACGGCCGGCAACCCGGCTTGCGCGAACTGATCGGCAACGGCTGGATTCATGTCATCGCCAAAGACCCGGACAGCGGGGAATTTACGATCTTCGATCCGGCGCGCGGCTTTATACCGTGGGCCGGGCCGGTGCGGCCACTGCCGGTGCGCGCCCGCTCCGGCGACTGGTATCGAGGTCACACCGAGCCGCTGCCACCGGTGTTGATTGGGCAACCCAAGCCCGTTTCAGCGGCTTCCGGCGAGAGGGTTTCTAACCGTGAGGGGGGCGAAGCGTGAGAAATCACGGTCGGCGCTCCACAGTTCCGTCACGCCGTGTTCCAAACACAGGGCGGCAATTCTGGCGTCATGGATCATTGGGCCAGCGATCTTCGACCGTTCGATCAGCTCCCGCAGCCGCGACCAATAGCCGGCCGATTCTCCTAATAGGCAAACGCTCGGCGATTCCAGCCAGCAATCCACTTGTTCCAACGCTTGTAAGGCTGGGGTCGGCGGGTTGTAGATTCGGGGATGAGTTACGACGGCCAGAAATTCGTGGAGGCAGGGCCAGGCGATGGCCCACGGCTGAGCCGATTCCGCCAGCCGCACCAGCAAGGTATCCGCTTCACAATGCCAGGGAGAATCCTGGCGGTGGGCGTAGACCAGGAGGTTGGTATCGACCGCGATCATCCGCCTTGCTCTTCATAAATGCGGGATCGAATCTGGCTCCAGTTTCCTTCCTCAATGCCAGTTTGCAAGCCGGCTCCGGCAAAGGTCGCCCGACGCATTCGGAACGGCGCCGCGTCCGTGGTCTGCTGTCTGAGAAAGTTGTGCAACGCGCTTTCCAGCACGGCGCGCAGCGTCGTTTGGTTCTGGGCGGCGTAACGCTTGATTTCTGCAAGCAGGTTGTCGTTCAGTTCCACCGTCGTTTTCATACCATACACCCATACTCTTCAATATTGGCCGCTGGGTATTGTAACACGACCCACGGACTCCAACCGATGACGGCGGGGTGTTGACCATGCTGGCCTCGCTGGCAGCCCTCGTTCCCGCTGTACCGTTGGTCGCCGCGTTGTGGCTCGGCGCGGCCATCTTGTTCGGGCAGGCCAGCGGCGAAGCCCACGAGCGGAGCACCAGCCGCACCGTGCTGACGGCTTTGGGCGCGTCCTGCGCCTCGGCGCTGATCTTGGCGGTGGCGCGCTTCACTGGCGCATTACCCGATGCGGTGTCGTTCGGCCGTTGGCTGAGCAGCGGCAACTATCGGGTTGATCTGGTGCTCACCACCGACGCGCTGAGCCTGACGCTGGCGGTGCTGGCGTCGCTGCTCTGTCTGCTGGTCGCGCGCTTCGCCGTGAACTACATGCACCGCGAGGCCGGATTTCACCGGCTGTTCATGGTGGTAAGCCTGTTCGCGGCGGCGATGGCGTTACTGGTCACCGGCGGCAATGCGGTGCTGACCTTCATCGGCTGGGAAATCGCCGGGTTGTGCTCCTATCTGCTGATTGGCTTCTTTCAGGATCGGACCACCGCCGCCGCCAACGCGACGCGGGTGTTCGTCACCAACCGGGTCGGAGATGCGGGCTTTCTGTTAGGGATCGGGCTGGCGTTTTATTGGCTGGGCAGTGTGGACTGGGAAGCGATCAACACGGGAGCGGCGGGATTGAGCGCGACCCAGGCCAGCGTGTTAGCCGGTTGCTTCCTGCTGGCGGCGATCACCAAATCGGCACAGGTTCCGCTCGCGCCGTGGCTGGCGCGGGCCATGGAAGGGCCGACCCCATCCAGCGCGCTGTTCTACGGCGCGGTGATGATCCATGCCGGGGTTTATCTGGTGTTGCGGCTGCAACCGCTGTTCGAGCAGTCGCCGCTGCTGATGGCGGTTATGGCCTTGATCGGACTGGCGAGTGCGCTGTACGGCTTCGTGGCCGGACTGGCGCAAACCGACATCAAGAGCGCCCTGATTTTTTCCACGACCGGCCAGGTCGGGTTGATGTTTCTGGCCTGCGGGCTGGGCTTCTGGCGCTGGGCGCTGCTGCATCTGTGCTGTCACGCCATCTTTCGCGGCTATCAATTCCTTAGCGCGCCGTCGATCCTGCACCAACTGCGGGAACGCACCCGCCCGGCGCCGGAGTGGCTGGCGCGGCGGCGCGGGCTTTACGCGGCGGCGTTCCAGCGGTTCTGGCTGGAAGAGGCCGCCAACTGGGGCGTGGTGCGGCCGGTACACTGGCTGGCGCGGCAGGCCAATCATTTCGATGTCGCCGTGGTGGATCGGGCGACCGGCTTGCCCGCGCCCACGGTGCAAGTGCTCTCGTCGCTGGCGCAATGGGAAGAACGTCAACTCGGCGCAGGCCGCTTCCTGGAACGCGCGCCCGATGCGCGAGATCAGGGCCAGGGCGTGGTCGGCCGCTTGACCGAATGGGTCGCGGGGGCCTTCCATCGTTTTGAAGAGCAGATGGTGTTCAAGGGGATCAGCCAAGGCATTGTTTCGACCAGCCACCGGCTGGGAACCCGTTTGAGCCAAGTAGAACGCCTGCTGCGGCGGTCGTGGTGGTGGGTCGCGGCGCTGGTGGGCGTGCTGGCCATCATCGTCGCCGCTGGCGAGGTGTTGCACCGGCAAGGTGGCGGCGAGTTCCCGCTGTTGAGCACGTTGCTGGTGGTGCCCTTGGTCGGCATCATCGCCGATTTTCGCGGCCGGCAGGCGCGCAGCGCCTTCGCGTTGGGCTTGACGGTGGCGGGCGTGGAGCTGGGGCTGACACTGTATTTGCTCGCGCAATTTCAACCACACGCGCCGGGGTTGCAATTCGTCGAGCGGATCGAACTCTTTTCGTGGCTGCCCTATCACGTCGGGGTCGATGGGGTCGGCGTGCTGTTCCTGCCGCTGACGGCGCTGTTGACGCTGTTCGTGATGCTGTACGCGCAGCCGCACCGCTGGGAACAGCCGGGCGCGTTCGTGGCGAACATTCTCGGCGTGGAACTGGCGCTGATGGGGATGTTCACCGCGCTGGACCTGCTGCAATTCTGGCTGTTCGCGCTGGCGGAGGTGATTCCGGCTACCCTGCTGATCCAGCGTTGGGGCACCAGCCCGGCGCGCGGGCGAGCGGCGGCGCAGTACGTGCGGGCGATGCTGGGCGGTCTGGCGGGGCTACTGGCGGGGATCGTGCTGCTGGGTTGGCATCATGCGGCGGCGGCGGGATCGTGGTCATTCGACCTGCCGGCGCTGCTGGCGACGCCGGTGCCGGCCGGGCAACAATCGTTTATGCTCATTCTGTTATTCGGCGGCCTGGCGGTGCGGCTGGCGCTGTTCCCGTTCCATTCCTGGCTGCCCATCGTCGCCAAGCACGGTACGGTGGCGATTGGCATGGTGTTGCTGGTCGGGGCGAAGGTCGGCGTCTATGCCTTGCTGCGCTTCGTGTTGCCGCTGCTGCCGGATGCAGCCCAGCAGTGGTCCGGCTGGATTGCCGCGCTCGGTTTGGTGGGAATGGTGTACGGCGCGCTGCTGGCGGTGTTGCAGATCGATCTGCGCCGCTTGCTGGCCTTCGGCATCGTCAGCCAGAACGGGGTGTTGATGGCGGGGTTGTTCTCGCTAAAAGCGGCTGGCTTGAAAGGCGCGCTGTTGTTGAGCCTGAATCTGGGGCTGGCGGCGGCGGGGTTGTTCGTCGCGGCGGGGTTATTGAACCGTCGGCTGAACACCACGCGCTTTCAACGTTTGGGCGGCTTGTTCGATGCGCTGCCGTTACTGGGACTGATGTTTTTGGTGGTAGTGCTGGGCAGCATCGCCATGCCGGGAACGCCGGGTTTCGAGGCGGCGCATCTGGCGTTGGAAGGCACGCTGGAGGCGTTCGGCTGGGGGGTGGCGACGGTCGCTGCGTTCGGCAATGTGCTCGCCGCCGGTTATCTGCTATGGGCCTATCAGCGGATTTTCCTGGCCCGCAATCCCAAAGTCGCCGCGCGCACTCTGCACGACTTGCGCAATCGGGAACTCATCATGGCGGCTTTGCTGTGCGCGGTGATGATCGGGGTCGGTTTATACGCCGATCCGTGGATCAGAATGATTGGGGAATCTGTGGAGAATGTGGCGCGGGTGTTTGAGGCAGCGGGGCATTAAACTTGTAATTTAATACTTAGGGCTTGGGATTAGATGAGATGAAAGGCAAAATCTCTGATTGGAAAGATGACAAGGGATTTGGTTTTATTAGAGGGCACGAGCAGTCAGATAAAATTTTTTTCCATATCTCTGATATAAAGACAAAGGGAAGAAGGCCAAAAATAGATGATTTAGTAGAGTTTGAGATAGCTCAAGATTCTCAAAAAAGATTAAAAGCTAAAAATATTGTTATTGAAAGTTTACCAGCTAAGCGAGGTCATCAAATAAATTATAGTAATGTTGCACCTCCAAAAAAGACAATCCTCGATTATCTTTCAATTGCTGTTTTATTTATTTCAATTGGGGTTGGTTCCTTTATTTATTATAAAAATCAAGATGTTAATAAAATTATTCTGCTTGGTGTTTTCGTGATAATCTCAGTAATGATCTTTTTGAGAGAGAAAACCCCTAAAGAAAAAGCTTTCACTTGTGCTCGCTGTAAATCAATTGCTGATTTTGACAAAAGAACAATACAGGCATGGAATGCTGGCTTCGATAAACTTTACTGTATTGCCTGCCATAAGCAATGGTTAGAAGCTCACTCTCAACAGCAGGTTATCAGAAGCAGGCAAAGCACAAGTGGATGCCTCGGTATTTTTGTCTTACTTGTATTACTACCAATACTAATGCTTACCAGCATATATGAATGGTTTTCTTAGCACTGTTATGAATATTCAAATAGCCACCACCGAACACCAAATCACCGCCTGCTTTCCCGCAATGCACGAACTGCGGCCGCATCTTTCAGAAGCGGAGTTCGTCGTGCAAGTCCAACGTCAGATGCAAAATCATGGCTACACGCTGGTTTATCTCACTGCCGAAGATCAGGTGGTCGCGGCGGCCGGTTACCGGATCACCGAGTTTTTGTATTCTGGGAAGATGTTTTATGTCGATGATCTGATCTGCCGGAGCGCGTTTCGCAAGTACGGCTATGGCGGCAAACTACTGGATTGGTTGCTGGAAAAAGCTGAAGAACTGTCCTGCGCACAATTCCATCTGGATTCCGGCGTCCATCGTCACGACGCCCACCGGCTTTATCTGGGCCGAAAGCTGCACATCAGTTCCCACCACTTTTCCAAGGAGCTTGGCAACAGTGCCGCCTAATCTCGAATCACTGCCGGCTGCCGATCCGCTCGGTTTTCCCATCTTGAGCGTGCTGATTGGCCTGCCCGTGCTCTGGGCCTTGGGGCTGGCGTTCCTGCGCGACCAGCGCACCGTCCGCGTGGTGGCGCTGATGGGGGCTGGACTGGAATTGCTGCTGTCGCTGGTGATGCTGGCCGCACTACGCCCAGACATAGCCGGGATGCAGTTGGTGGAACGGGCAGCCTGGATTCCCAGCCTGAACGTACACTATCTGGTCGGCATTGACGGGATTGCGGCGCTGTTTCCGCCGCTGACGGCTTTGCTGTTCTGCGCGGTGATTCTCGCATCCTGGACCAGCATCCAGTCGATGCCCCGCTTGTATTTCGCTCTGCTGTTAGCGCTGGAAGGCGTGACGGTGGGCGTGTTCTGCGCGCTGGATTTGGTGCTGTTCTTTCTGTTCTGGGAATTGACGCTGGTGCCGATTTATTTTCTGGTCAGCCTGTGGGGTATCGGCCCGGAGCGGCGCTATGCGGCGGTCAAGTACACCTTGTTCATGCTGGCGGGCGGGATTCCGCTGCTGTTCGCCATTCTATTGCTCGGCCTTTATCACTCTACCGGCAGTGGTGCACCGGGGCTGGGTGTGCTGATCTTCGATTATCCAACGCTGCTTGAACGGCCGCTGCCCACGGAGTTGCAAGCGCTCGTCTTCTTGTTGTTATTCGTCGGCTTTGCGGTAAAAGCGCCGCTGTTTCCGTTTCATACCTGGCTGCCAACCGTGCTGCGAGAAGGCCCGGTCGGCTTGAGTGCGCTGCTGGTCGGTTTGAAGCTGGGCGCGTTCGGTATCCTACGTTTTGCCGTGCCGCTGGCCCCGACGGCGGCGCGCGAGTATGTCTGGCTGATGGCCGGGTTGGGCTTGTTCGGGATGTTGTACGGGGCGCTGGTTGCATTGCGCCAGTCCAACCTGCGGCTGATGCTGGCGTTTTCCAGCGTCAGTCACGTTGGGCTGGTAATCGCTGGTATCGCTGCGCTGAACGTGCAAGGAGTGCAGGGCGCGGTGTTTCAACTGGCCAACTTTGGGGTCATCGCGGGCGGTTTGGTGCTGCTGACCGGATTTCTGCACCATCGGCTCGGTTCAACCGACCTGGCCAGCCTGGGCGGCCTGGCCCAACCGTTGCCCCTGCTGACCGGCTGTTTTCTGCTGCTCGGTATGGCCTCCATTGGCTTGCCCGGCACCAATGGCTTTGTCGCGGAACTGCTGATTCTGCTCGGATTGTTGCAGGTTTCACCCGGCCTAGCCGTGGTGGCGGTGCTCGGCGTGATCCTGGGCGCAGCTTATTTCTTGAGTTTCTTCCGATACGCCTTTCTGGGGCCGGTGAGCGATAAAACCGTCGCCTCGGCGGCGGACTTACGACCGCGCGAGTTGCTGGTCGCCGGTGTGCTGGGGTTATTGGTGCTGGCGGGTGGCTTGTTCCCCAACCCAATCCAGAACCTCACCGCCAGCGCGGCGAACGCCTGGGTCGCACAAATCGGGATGGGGCAATCGGCCGGGATGACGGACGTATCCCCACATTCCGGGCCAGTGATCGCTACCGGTTCGCTTTATAATGCGACCTTATCCCCAAAAGCGCGGACGGTTGCCCCATGACCAATATCAACGAGCTGTTGCAAGGCTTTCACCGCTTCCGGCTCAAAAATTTCGAGCCGAACCGGGAACTGTTCAACCATCTGGCGATGAAAGGTCAGACGCCACGCACGTTGCTGATCGGTTGCAGCGATTCGCGCGTCGATCCGGCCATCCTGACCGATTCCGCGCCGGGGGCGCTGTTTGTGATTCGCAACGTCGCCAATCTGATCCCACCCTGCGAAACGGGGGGCCGTTATCATGGCACCAGCGCGGCGGTGGAGTATGCCGTTTGCAATCTGGAAGTCGATAATATCATCGTGCTCGGCCATTCGCGCTGCGGCGGCATCAACGCGCTGCTGGAAGGTTATGGGGCGAATAATGAAGGTGAAGGCTATATCGCGCCCTGGGTGCAGATTGCCGCGCCTGCTCGTGATGAGGTGTTGCGGCGTTGGCCGGATGCCAGCCGTGAATTCAAGCAGCGCGCCTGTGAGCGGGCGGGGGTGCGGGTGTCGCTGACCAATCTGATGACTTTTCCGTTTATTCGCCAGCGGGTCGAGGCCGGTTCCCTGCGGCTGTATGGCTGGTATTACGATTTGGAAAATGGCGAATTGATGCAGTATGACCCAGATAAAGATCGGTTTTATGATATGTATTTCGGCCCAGTTCCGGTGGATGCCGGGTAAACCACAACCATGATTCCCGCACTGAACCCTGCAACGCCATCTATGCACTGGATCGATCAGCGTGTCCGCTTGCACGCTATTGGCTGGCAAGGCTACGAGTCTTTATTGGCCCTGCGCGGCGAGCAGAGTGGGACGCGGGTGGCCTATCTGGATGGAGAACTTGAACTGATGTCGCCCTCGCTCAACCACGAGCTTTTGAAAAAAATGCTGGCGCGCTTGGTGGAAGCCTACGCTGAGGAAGGCGGCATTGAATTGAATGGCTATGGTTCGTGGACGATCAAGTCCGCCGAAGCTCGCTGCGGTGTTGAGGCCGATGAATGTTATACCGTGGGTGCGCGGACTACCCTACCGGAAAGACCCGATATTGCCGTTGAGATCGTTTGGACTTCTGGCGGTATTGAAAAATTAGAAATTTATCGGGGCCTGGGCGTGCCGGAAGTCTGGTTCTGGCAAAAAGGCGGGCTGCGTTTCTTCCTGCTTCAGGGTGCGGAATACGTGGCGAGTACCCGCAGCCGGTTATGGCCTGATCTCGATCCTGTGTTGATTGCCCGTTGCATGGGCGAAGCCAGCCAGACTCAAGCGGTACGCACTTTACGAGCCGTTCTGCGCAACCCTGAATCCTGAACTTTTAACTCGACCTTCTATTCTCCGACCCACGGATTCCCGCATGAACCCAACTTCCGCTGTTTCCATCCGCCGCGCTTTACTGAGCGTTTCCGATAAAACAGGCATCGTCGAATTTGCCCGCGTCTTAGTCGGACGTGGCGTGGAAATCCTCTCCACCGGCGGCACTGCCAAATTGCTAGCGAGTAGCGGCGTTCCGGTCATCGAAGTCGCTGATTACACCGGCTTTCCCGAAATGATGGACGGGCGGCTGAAGACTCTGCATCCGAAAATTCACGGCGGCTTGCTGGGTCGGCGCGGTGAGGATGAGGGTGCGATGGCCGAGCACAATATCCCACCGATTGATTTGCTGGTGGTCAATCTCTACCCGTTTGAAGCCACAGTCGCCAAACCACATTGCGCACTGGCGGATGCGATTGAAAATATCGACATTGGTGGCCCGGCAATGCTGCGGGCGGCGGCCAAAAATCACGCGGCGGTCACCGTCATTACCGATGCGGGCGATTACCAGCGAGTGCTGGACGAAATGCAGGCCAACAACGGTGCGGTCAGCGCCGCCACCCGCTTTGATTTGGCGGTGAAGGTGTTCGAGCATACCGGCCACTACGATGGCGCGATTGCCAACTATCTCGGCGGAATCCAGAAGGAAGGAGAACGCGATCCATTCCCGCGCACCTACAGCGTGCAGTTCCGCAAGGCGCAGGAGATGCGTTACGGCGAGAACCCGCATCAAGGCGCGGCGTTTTACGTCGAGCCGCACCCGGCGGAAGCCTGCATTGCCACCGCCAGGCAGCTTCAGGGCAAGGAATTGTCTTACAACAACGTTGCCGATACCGACGCCGCGCTGGAATGCGTCAAGAGCTTTAGCGCTCCGGCCTGCGTGATCGTCAAGCACGCTAACCCGTGCGGCGTGGCGGTGGGTTCCAATCTGCTTGAGGCTTATGACCGGGCCTACAAAACCGATCCGACCTCGGCGTTCGGCGGCATCATCGCCTTCAACCGAGCGCTGGATGGCGCAACCGCCAAGGCGATTGTGGACCGGCAATTCGTCGAGGTCATCATCGCCCCGGAAGTGACGCCGGAAGCCCTGGCCGCGACCGCCAGCAAGCAAAACGTGCGGGTGCTGGCCTGCGGCAACTGGGGTGACCAACGCGCGCTGGGTTGGGATTACAAGCGCGTCACGGGCGGCTTGCTGGTGCAGGATCGGGATTTGGGTCAGGTGGCGCGGTCTGATTTGAAAGTCGTGACCCAGCGTCAGCCCACGGAACAGGAAATGGCCGACTTATTGTTCGTCTGGCGGGTGGTGAAGTTCGTCAAATCCAACGCCATCGTCTACGGCCGGGACGGGATGATTCTCGGCGTCGGCGCCGGGCAGATGAGCCGGGTGTTCTCGGCCCGGATCGCCGCCATGAAAGCCGCTGAAGAGAAGCTGGACTTGAAGGGCGCCGCGCTCGGTTCAGACGCCTTCTTCCCGTTCCGCGATGGCATCGATCTGGCCGCTGAATACGGCATCACCGCCGTCATCCAGCCGGGCGGTTCGATGCGTGACAAGGAAGTGATTGAGGCCGCCGACGAACACGGCATGACGATGGTGTTTACTGGAATGCGGCATTTCCGCCACTAACAACAGCCCACCTCTCCCTCTGGGAGAGGGATTGGGGGTGAGGGGTTTTATGAATGTTTTAATCGTCGGCGGCGGTGGCCGCGAACACGCGCTGGCCTGGAAAGTCGCGCAATCCGACCGGGTGCGCAATGTCTATGTCGCGCCGGGCAACGCCGGCACCGCCCGCGAACCCAAAGTCACCAATCTTCGCATCACCGCCGACGATCCGCCGGAATTGCTCAAATTCGCGCAAGGCCATCACGTTGATCTCACCATCATCGGGCCGGAAGTGCCGCTGGTGTTGGGCATTACCGATTTGTTCAAAAATGCCGGCTTGCGTTGTTTCGGGCCGAGTCAGGCGGCGGCGCAACTGGAAGGCTCCAAAACCTTCACCAAGGATTTTCTGGCGCGACACCACATCCCCACCGCCCGTTATCAGAGCTTTACCGATCCCGACGCGGCGGAAGCATTCATCCGCGAAATGGGCGCGCCGGTGGTAGTCAAGGCCGATGGTCTGGCCGCTGGCAAGGGTGTGATTCTGGCCCAGAGCGAACTGGAAGCCATGGCCGCCGCGCGCAGCATGTTGAGCGGCGCGGAGTTTGGCGAGGCCGGGCGGCGAGTAGTCGTGGAGGAATTTCTGTATGGCGAGGAAGCCAGCTTTATTGTGATGACCGATGGTGAGCATATCCTGCCGTTCGCCTCCTCCCAGGATCACAAGGCCCGCGACAATGGCGACCGTGGCCCCAACACCGGCGGCATGGGCGCGTATTCGCCCGCGCCGGTGGTCACGCCACAACTGCACGACCGGATTATGGCCGAAGTGATCGAGCCAACCGTGCGCGGCATGGCGGCGGAAGGCTGCCGTTACGTCGGGTTTCTCTATGCCGGTTTGATGATCGCCGCCGATGGCCCGAAAGTGCTGGAATACAACTGCCGCCTGGGCGATCCTGAAACCCAACCGCTGATCCTGCGCCTACGCTCCGATCTGGTGGAGTTGTGTGAAGCGGCGCTGGACGGACGGTTGCACGCGGTCAAGGCTGATTGGGATTCTCGCCCGGCCTTGGGTGTGGTGATGGCCGCCGCTGGCTATCCGGGCGCGTATCGCAAGGGCGACATTATCGAAGGCTTGCCGGATGTCGGTCCATCAAACACCGAGGCCAAGCTGTTTCATGCGGGAACGACGCGGACACAAAGCGGTGAGGTGGTGACCCACGGTGGCCGGGTGCTATGCGCCACCGCGCTCGGCGGCACGGTCGCCGAGGCGCAACGCCGGGCCTACGACCTCGTCAAGCAAGTGCATTGGGACGGCGCGTATTACCGCACCGACATCGGTTATCGGGCCATTGCCCGCGAACGGAACCAGTAAGCGTTTTATCCGCTATATTCTTCATAGGCGCAAATACCCCAGCACAGACCTCAACTAAGGCGCACGGCGGCGCAACCACGGATTCCTTTACTGACCGGATGAACAAGGCATGTTAAAAATTCGCCAAGCGCAAATGGATCGTTTGCAAGAACAGGTAGTAGAAAAAAACTTCGTGAGGCGCGTGATCGAATTTGTGCGCGCGGAATTCCCACAAGACCTGAAAAAATATCCAGAAGAGCGCTGGCAACCCATGGTCGTTAATGGACTGTCCCGCGCACGCCGCTATGGCATTTCGTATGAAGCCTCCAGCGCTGCGTTCGTCGCCCTTATGTTCCACTACGCCCCGAATTTTGATGAGTATGCACCGATCCACGCCATTTTGACCGACACGGAAGTACCCCCGGATGCGCGCATCAACTTGCTGGACGACTGCACTTTGGACGAGGACTGGGCCGTGGTCCAGGCTCGTGCTGATCGCAATGCCTGGACTATCTACTTCGGAACTTAGCTATGCTGCCTCCCATTGTCGTCACGAGCACTAGCAGCGCCACCTCCTCGACCACCACTAGCAGCAGCACCACCTCGACCACCTTAAGCTCAACCAGCGCCCCCACCACGGTTACATCCTGCCCCGTTACAACGACCCAGATTTTGCTGGATTACCAGCACGATACCCAACCCCTTCATACGCAATTGACTAGCGCCAGTACTTCTGCGGCGAAAAAACGTAAAATCAGCGAAACGCTCGGTGAAGAAGCCGCTATTTGCGCCAATAGCCTGCGGGAGAAAAAGAAAAAAACCCAAAAGGATTATCAAATTTTTGATGGCCGCGATGTATTTGACTTGGTTACCGAAGATCCGATCACTGGCGAGGTCGAAATTAAAGAGGCCAAAGGCGGCAAATCACAGTATGGAACGCGCAAGGGCCTGTCCGGCACCAAATCGGTTAAGCAATGCACCCGACCTTATGTGGAAACTATCGCCCATAAGATGAGTAACACCAATTATAAAGGCCGCCATAGCCGAGCGCCTTGCGCTGCGCATAACCCCAAGGCAGTGCCCACCTGCAAGGATTGCCAGCTCGCTGAGCGCATGCGCCGCCGGAAAATAGGTCAACAAATTAAAAAAGCCTTGGCAGTGGGAAAAATGAGAAAGACAGGCATCCGAGGAGACTACAACAAGAGTGGCGTCAAGCCTCCTGAGGTATTGACTAGCTGGCGCTCAACCACCACGGGTGGGACCATTCCAGTGTGAGCATGGTTTTTTCTGCTACGCCTTTTAATTGAGGAAGGTCAATGAGAGTATACCCCCACAAGGTGGACGGAGAAATCCTGGGTGAAAATCGGCAAGCGGCGGAAGAATTCATTGCTCAATTAACGCCAGAAGCCCCAAGCGCCAAACTCGAAAAAAATGCCTCGTTTTTCAAGCTGCTTGGTAAGGAAATGCTGAGCTATGGCATTTATAGCTATGCCTTCGCTGAACCGACGCCAAAGGTCATTGAAAAATTACAACAGGCCAATCTGTATTTTACTCAGGCTATTGCATTTGAAATTATCATGGATCCTTATGAATATATTGATTATCTCTCATTGGCAATCATTTTAACCGATGCGCCTCAAGCAAAGCGCTTAGCTAATTTCCCGCGCGCCCATTATTGCCATGAGGATGTGGAAGCGGGTGAGATTATCTACCTGCTCTCCGAGAGTATGGGGCTATTACTGCTCGCGTCTAAAGAGCTTGCAGAGCGCTTGGCGACTGCCCAACAAGAATTAACTGCAAAAAAAATGACTCGCTACGACCGGCTCATCGCGGAAAGTCTAATTGGCCTGCTGGCAGCCATTGCGGCACGCGATCAAATCGCTTTCAATCAAGCAGTGATCGTCCGGCAGCAGGATTTTAAGCGCGCCCATGCGCGTCCCAGCGAGCGCGATCTGCCGGAAGCCTTGCTCGACCTTCCTGGTTTAGCGCTCGTGCGCATCGCACTTGCGCGGGGCTTGCAATACACCACGCAAAGCGCCTATTTACCCGTCGAACTTTTGCAGCGATAAGCCACTATGCCCTACACCCTTGAGTTCTACAGTCTGAACTGGCGGGCGTTTGGTCAGGCTTTAGGTTCGGGAAACCGCGCCTTGCTCGACCGCATCGCACAAGAGAACGGTGATAATTTTTTTCGTGGCCCAGAAAACCAGGAAGAGCGGCTCCTCTGGAAAAAGATTTTAGAAGCCTTGATCTGTGGCCGACGCGGGCAAGCCCTTGCAGCGCAAGGACCAGAACCAAAAATCCTGCCCGAAGAGGTGAGCGACCGCGTAGCCCTGGCCATGATTGGCATCATTCGCACCCTGGGCGTGGGGGTCGGCGAGATGGAACACAGCACCGCCAGCGGCTCCTTTTTCCGCGACGACTTCTTTGGTAAGGAAGCGCCAGCGCTTTTCCAATCTCCGATTCCTCTCACCCCGCTCTTAAATCGACCGTTATTTGGGTTGATACATGGCATCTATCCGAGTTGGGGAGGCTTGAAGAAAGCCGAAATTCAGTCGCTTATTGCGGGTATGGCAAACCAAGAATTCCCCAACGTGGAAGACTCCGATGTGGAAGCCTGGTTCTACGAATTGGAGGATTGCTTGCGCGCGGCCTACGAAGACGGAACCGATCTCGTTACCGTGTATTGTTAGTCAGGCCAGCCGCGTAACCTGTATTGCATCCGATCTGCCCATTGTATGGATTAAAAATGTCTGCTTCGACTCAGCCCGTCTCATTGAAGTCTCTAGAGTTAGTCTGTCCCGCCGGCAATCTGCCGTCGTTGAAAACCGCTGTCGACCATGGAGCCGATTCGGTGTATATCGGCTTTCGCGACGATACCAACGCGCGCCACTTTCCCGGTCTGAATTTCGACGCCAAGACGGCGGCGCAGGGCATTCAGTACGCGCACGCCAAAAAGCGGCGAGTGTTCGTCGCGCTCAACACCTTTCCGCAGCCGTCCGGTTGGGAACGCTGGCGGCGCGCGGTCGATCAGGCGGCGGAACTCGGCGTGGACGCCATCATCGCCGCTGACATCAGCGTGCTGGATTACGCCAGCCGCCAGTACCCAAACCTGCCGCTGCACCTGTCGGTGCAAGGCTCCGCCACCAATTACGAAGCCATTCGCTTCTATCACGAGCATTTCGGCATCCGACGGGTGGTGCTGCCGCGCGTCCTGTCATTGCCGCAAGTCAAGCATGTGTTGGAGAACAGCCCGGTCGCCATCGAGGTGTTTGGTTTCGGCGGATTGTGCATCATGGTGGAAGGGCGCTGCTTGCTGTCGTCCTACGTCACCGGCGAGTCGCCCAACATGTGCGGCGTCTGCTCGCCGGCCAAGGCCGTGCGGTGGGAAGAAACGCCGCGCGGCCTGGAAACCCGGCTGGGCAGTTTGTTGATCGACCGCTATGAACCCGGCGAACCGGCGGGCTATCCCACATTGTGCAAGGGCCGGTTCGAGGTGGCCGGGCAGACCTATTACGCCATTGAGGAGCCGACCAGCTTGAACACGCTGGAACTGTTGCCGAAGTTGCAGCAGATGGGCATCGCCGCCGTCAAGATCGAGGGCCGCCAGCGCAGTCCGGCTTATGTCGCCCAAGTCACCAAGGTCTGGCGCGCGGCCATCGACGCCTGTCACCGCAATCCGACCGCTTACGCGCCGCAACCGGAGTGGCTGCGGGAATTGGGTAAGGTGTCGGAAGGCCATCAGACCACGCTGGGCGCTTATCATCGAACCTGGCAGTGAAGGGGCGACCATGACCGACGCTCGGCTGAAACTTGCCTTGGGGCCGGTGCTGTATTACTGGCCCAAAAATAAGCTGCTCGACTTTTACGAACAAATGAGCGCCGCGCCGGTGGACATCGTCTATCTCGGCGAAACGGTGTGCTCCAAGCGCCACGCGCTGAATACCGGCGACTGGCTGGATCTGGCCGAGCGGATGCGCGCCGCCGGCAAGGAGGTGGTGCTCTCCACCATGGCCTTGCTGGAGGCCGAATCGGAACTCAAGACGTTGCGCCGACTGTGCGACAACGGCCGATTCACCGTCGAAGCCAACGACATGGGCGCGGTACGGCTGCTGTCCGAACGGAAAACGCCGTTTGTCCTGGGAACGGGAATCAACGTCTACAGCGATCGAACGCTGCGCTTTCTGGCTGAGTTAGGAGCGAAACGCTGGGTGATGCCGGTTGAGTTGTCGCGGCAAACCCTGGCTCTCATTCAGGCTGGACGGCCGAAGGGCATGGCAACCGAGGTTTTCGCTTACGGTCGGCTGCCGCTGGCTTATTCCGCCCGCTGCTTCACCGCCCGCCATCACAATCTGCCCAAGGACGATTGCCAGTACCGTTGTCTCGACGACCCGGAAGGGCTGGTGCTGAGCACCCGCGAAGGTCAGGCGTTCTTGGCGATCAACGGCATCCAGACCCAATCGGCGCAGACTTGTAACTTGTTGGCGGAATTGGCGGATTTGCGGGAATTGAAAGTCGATGTATTGCGCATCAGCCCCCAAGCTGACGCCACCGAAGCGGTGGTGCACGCATTCGCCGCCTGCTTGCGTGGGCAAGGCAATCCGGCGGAGGCGGCCCAAGCGCTGAACGCTCGATTGCCTTATGGCGCTTGCGATGGTTACTGGCAAGGACAGCCAGGGCTTAAAGCGCGCGCCGAGCCGGTATAAAGGGCGATGACTGAGATTGCTGTACTCTTCTCGATGTGGATGAGATGAAAGAGATTTTGTGGAAAGAATTGACGGCTGGTCTACCAGATGCGCGGGAACTGGTGCTTGTTAACATCCGTCTGTGCGATTATTGGACAAATTCAATATCTAACGGATTTGAAGATCGAAGCAAAAGTTAAAAATGAAAAGGAAATCCTAGAGGCCAAACAGAAGCTTAACGGAGGAGCAGCGAAACAAAACGATGAAAACGCGGGTTCAGATGAATGATAGCCTTCAAGATTAGTTTGGCCCAAACAGAAACTTACCCTGCAAACTTCTTCATGATCCACGAATGGACGCCGCTCGCGCGGCTTCGGTTTTTAGGGTAAGTCTTTTCTAAGAACTATCCGAGTTAATTGGGTAGCGTCCGCAGAGATTTTACGTCCTCACGCATTTTTCGCCGATCGGTCAACGGCATGGGTACCACTCCTAAATCATAGAAATAACCTGTTATTCCAATCGCTTTTTCTGAGGTGAATTCGGCCAGATATTCCTTGAAACCAGGAATAAGATTGACATGCACCTTCTTGATATACAATAAAATAGGAAGAATAAAACCATAACTCTGACGAGAAACTGTCACGAGAGTTGGTTCCATGCCATCCAGAGTTAAAAGTTTCAAATCCGCTTTCAAGGCTCTTGAAAAAACGGTAATTCCTAAGAGATCTGGATTGGTTTTTAGCTCCTGTAGGGCCATATTGGTATCTTTGGATTCGCTATAAACGCCATCTTTGCGAAAATTGGTGCAAACGGTTTCAAACGCTTTGGCATCGCTCGTTTCCAACGCTTTTAAGGAATCTATCCGCCGGCAGCCTTCCTTCATAATGTTGTCGATATGCGATTGATAAAAGCCCAAGATAGGATCGGGTCCTAGAATTTGAATCTTATTGTCAGGAAGCGTTGGATTGATATCTTTCCAAGATTTATAAGGATTCGGGATCAATTTTGAATTGTCCTTAGGGTCGGGAACATCCTTGGCCATCGCCAGAAACAACTCTTTTCGATTTAGGGCGTTGAGACGTCCTGCTGGTGCTTGCGCGGCGACTAGCGCATCAAAACCCACCTTGAACTCCACAATCTCATTGACGCCATTTTTTTTGCATAACTCGAATTCCGCAGGTCTGATGGAGCGGGTAGCGCCCGTCATGTCCGGCGTTGCCGCTCCAATGCCAGTGCAAAACGCCTTGAACCCAAGACTTGCGGAATTCGGCTGAATCAGGGGGGGTTTGAAGTTCGGAAACTGTTTGACCAGTTCCTCCCCCACTTTCCTTTGCAGAGGTTCAGGAGTAAAGCCACCGGTAATGGAAATTTGATCGCGAGCGGTTTGGGCGACGGCAGTACCCGTTAATATCAACGTAACATAAAAAATACTAAAATATCTATTATTAACAAACATAATTGCTTCCCCTAAGATACAACGGATTTATATTAAGTGCAAAATGCTTCTAAAGTGTAGCAACCGATCAATATTAGTCAACATTTTAGCTTATTTATAAAATATGGAGACAAGAAATTTTATAAATTAAAAGAGATTTTGATTAAAAATGTAGATTTTTAGATACAAATACTTGAGCAATCGCAGACTGGCCGCCGCTGCTAATAGGAATTAGTCCTTGTTGACTATCAATCTTAATTTTTTTAGCGGGCTATGCTCAATTAGCCCGGCTGGCCACTCAACCGCTCATAAGCCGCCATGAGCCGATCGGCCGCTTGGAGGATTTGGGGCAAGGGTCGAGCCAGGGTCTCCGGATCCATTCCATCCAGCACGTTCTTCAGCTCCAAGCCCAAGGCAGTATCGCCTTCCATCACCACGCGGCGATTGAAAAACAAAGTATCCGAATCCTCGCGCCGAGTGGCCAGAGCCAGAAAATCATAGAGCGCGCCGCTGATGGTCAGGTCTGGCACCTGTTCGGTGTGACCAGCGACAAAACCGGCAGGACCGGCATAACGCAGCCGGTAGCTCACTTGGGCGTCACGCACCTGAATGAGCACCACGCGGTCGCATAAAAACGCGAATTCATCGGTGCGAATGGCAGCGGCAAACACCAGATTTAACGCGGTGCTAAGTGCAGTCGAATGCGCGATCGCCGGGATCAGTCGTAGCGGCAACGCCAGAGGAGCCGGTAACGCGGGGCGCGTCGGCAATTTGAAAAAATTGAAAAAGCCGGTGGTTTCAGTGGTAGCAGTCATCCGGGCATCCATCCTAAAGCAATAAGGAGAATGCGGCCTGATTAGCGTCGCATCGACTCGAAAAACTCTTTATTGGTTTTGGTGCTCTTGAGGCGCTCCAGCAAAAACTCCATTGCCTGTAACTCGTCCATGGGGTGCAGCAGCTTGCGTAGAATCCACATCTTCTGCAAATCGTCGGGATCGGCGAGCAGCTCCTCGCGGCGGGTGCCGGAACGGTTGATGTCGATGGCTGGAAACACCCGCTTTTCGGAAATCCGCCGATCCAGATGGATTTCCATGTTGCCGGTGCCTTTGAATTCCTCGTAGATCACGTCGTCCATGCGCGAGCCGGTGTCGATCAGGGTGGTGGCGATAATAGTCAGCGAACCGCCTTCTTCGATGTTGCGCGCCGCGCCGAAGAAGCGCTTGGGCTTTTGCAGAGCATTCGCGTCCACGCCGCCAGTGAGCACCTTGCCAGACGCCGGCACCACCGTATTGTAGGCGCGCGCCAGGCGGGTGATGGAATCGAGCAGGATCACCACGTCGCGCTTGTGTTCGACCAGACGCTTGGCCTTGTCGTTGACCATTTCCGCCACCTGGGTATGCCGGGTAGCCGGCTCGTCGAAGGTGCTAGCGATCACCTCGCCGCGCACCGAGCGTTGCATTTCGGTGACCTCCTCCGGCCGTTCGTCGATCAGCAGCACGATCAGGTAGCATTCGGGATGGTTGGCGGCGATGCTTTGGGCGATGTTTTGCAGCATCATGGTCTTGCCGGCCTTGGGCGGCGACACGATCAAACCGCGCTGACCCTTGCCGATGGGCGCGATCAGGTCGATCACCCGCGCCGTGATGTCCTCGGTGCTGCCGTTGCCGCGCTCCAGGGTCAACCGGTCATCGGCATGCAGCGGGGTCAGGTTCTCGAACAGCACCTTGTTCTTGGAGACTTCCGGCGGCTCGAAATTGATATCGCCGACCTTGAGCAGGGCGAAATACCGCTCGCCCTCCTTGGGCGGACGGATCTTGCCGCTGACCGTATCGCCGGTACGCAGGTTAAAACGGCGGATTTGGCTGGGGGAAACATAAATATCGTCTGGGCCAGCCAGATAGGAGCTATCGGCGGAGCGCAGAAACCCAAAGCCATCCTGCAAAATCTCCAGGACGCCATCGCCAGAGATATCTTCACCGCTCTTGGCGAGCGCCTTGAGGATGGCAAAAATCACATCCTGCTTGCGCGAGCGCGCCATACCTTCCAGCTTCAGCTCATGGGCAATGGCGATCAGGTCGGCAGCGGATTTTTTCTTGAGTTCGGTCAGATTCATGGAAGCAATGGGTTCGGGGCGGCGAACGCGACCGATGCGCGTCCGTGGAGGGATGGGAAGGACTGCGTCTGGGTTGGAAGCCAAACCGGACAAGCGTGGGGTACAACGAGGAACGGACTGAGGGATGAAACGCATCAGCAATGTACAGGTTACGCTAGCACGGATCGGCAACGACGTCTATGCCGCAAAATAGACGCCGTCTCAGCGCTTCAGCGCAAGCTGCTGTCAAGAAAGGCGATTAACTGGGATTTAGACAGAGCACCAACCTTGGTGGCTTCGACCTTGCCATTGCGAAACAGCATCAGAGTGGGGATACCACGAATGCCATATTGGGCCGGCGTCGCCTGGTTTTCATCGACATTCACCTTGCAGATCTTGACACGTCCGGCATATTCAGCGGCCACTTCGTCCAGAATAGGTGCGATCATTCGGCACGGACCGCACCACTCGGCCCAGTAGTCAACGAGCACTGGCTGCTCGGCTTGGAGTACTTCGGTCTGAAAAGAATCGTCGGTCACATACACGATTTGTTCGCTCACAGCTTCAATTCTCCGATGTAGCACAGCGAGAGACGGGGTTTACCGAGACGGATGCACGGGGAAATCCGGGATCGGGCAACGCGAGACAGTCAAGACGGGCAGCGCGCCACCGCCGGTGGGCGGACGCGAAAATCAGCGGCGCGCGGTGTTCACTTTGGATATTGTGGCAAAATAAAGGGTCGGGGCACAAATTTCCTGGGGGCCATTTCAGCCCAAACCGCGCGTTCGCGCAAGCCCCCCACCCTGCTCAATCGGAATCCTCTTTATACTCATGCAAACCGATCACCTCACTGCTATCCCCTTTTCCTCGTTTGCCCTTCACGACGCGCTGCTGGAAAGCTTGGAAGACGCCGGCTTCGTGCGCTGCACGCCTATTCAGGCCGCTACCCTGCCACTGGCCCTCAAAGGACAAGACATCGCCGGCCAGGCTCAAACCGGCACCGGCAAGACCGCCGCCTTTTTGCTCGCCGCCTTGCATCATCTGATGGAAAACCCGATCGCCGATGACGCCGTGGGGCCTTGGGCTATCATTATCGCGCCCACCCGCGAGTTAGCAGTACAAATTCATCGCGACGCCGAACTGCTGGGCCGCTACACCGGACTCCAGTTCGTGGCTGTGTTCGGCGGAGCAGGTTACGATACACAACGCCGTCAGCTCGAAGCCGGAGTCGATGTGCTTATCGGCACCCCCGGCCGACTGATCGATTATTACAAACAGGGCGTCTTCAAACTCAACAACATCGAAATCGTCATTTTGGATGAAGCCGACCGCATGTTCGACCTCGGCTTTATCACTGATATTCGTTACCTGCTGCGCAAGATGCCCGCGCCGGGCCGCCGCATCAACATGCTATTCTCGGCCACGCTGAGCAACCGTGTGATGGAGCTGGCCTACGAGCACATGAACAACCCCCAGGTCATCCGTATCGAAACTGGCCAGGTGACTGCTGAGAATGTGCGTCAGGCGTTGTATCACGTTTCCGCTCATGACAAGATCGCGCTGCTATTGGGCATCCTGCGCCAGCAGGAACCCAAGCGCACGATGATTTTTGTCAACACCAAGCGCGCGGCGGAACGGGTGACCGGCTATCTGCTGGGCAATGGCTACGAAGCCGGTGTGCTCTCAGGCGATATTCCGCAACCCAAGCGGCTGCGGTTGCTGACCGCATTCCAGCAAGGGGAACTGCCGATTTTGGTCGCGACGGATGTGGCGGCGCGCGGTCTGCATATTCAGGATGTCACGCACGTCATCAACTTTGATCTGCCGCAGGATCGGGAGGATTACGTGCATCGCATCGGTCGCACCGCGCGCATTGGGGCCAGCGGTGACGCGATCAGCTTTGCCTGTGAACAGTATGTGTATTCGCTGCCAGAGATTGAAGAGTTTATCGGCCAAAAAATTCCGGTGCAGCCGATGAGCGAGGAGCTGCTGATCGAATACAAACCGCCCCGGCGCCTGGAACGGCATCGGCCACCGCTCGCCGGGGGGGAGCGAGGACGCGGGCGTACGCCGCACCGCCGCCCGCCGCACCGAGCCTGAGTCATGACCCCCACGCGCCGCATCACTAGAATAGCCGTCCATTCGAGAACAGCCAGCGTCGCCAGTGGGCATCCGCATGTGACCGAGGCGGCCAGCGTCATTTTGCGCGCCGGCGGCAATGCCTTTGATGCGGCGATTGCGGCTGGATTCGCAGCCACAGTGGCCGAACCAGCCCTCACCAGTCTGGGCGGTGGCGGTTTCTTGTTGGCGCGCACCTGTCAGGGGCGGAACGTACTGTTTGATTTTTTCGTGGACACGCCGGGCCGGGGCTTGCCGAAATGTCGGCTGGAGCCGCATTTTCTGCCAGTTACGGTGCGTTTTCCGGCCAGCGAGCAGATATTCAACGTCGGTTTGGGGTCAGTGGCCACCCCCGGCGTCCTGCGCGGCTATCTGCACATCCACCGTCAATTAGGTCGCCTGCCGCTGCGCGAAGTGCTGGCCCCGGCCGTGCAGCTGGCCCGCGCTGGCCTGATCCTCAATTCCAGGCAGGCTTATTTTCTGGGACTGCTGACCCCAATCATGACCTTGACCCCGGCCGGGCGGGCGCTGTTTGCGCCAAACGGACGCTTTGTGAGCGCGGGGGAAGTCCACTGTAATCCACAGTTGGCGGCGTTTCTGGAAACGCTGCCCAGCGATGGCGACCACGAGTTTTACCACGGGGTGCTGGCCCAGCGCATGGCGGCGGAGTTGCGCGCGGGTGGCGGCCTGTTGACGAGCGCTGACCTGGCTGCTTTTCAGGTGATTGAGCGGGAACCCCTCACCGTGGATTATCGCGGTTACCGGCTGCTGACCAATCCGCCGCCTGCCTTTGGCGGCGCTTTGCTCGCGCTGGCGTTGCAACTGTTGGCGGGGGGCGCTAGCACGACCCCGGATTTCGGCGCGCCAGCGCACTTAAGCTTGCTGGTGGCTGTGATGCAAGAGGCGGATCGCTGGCGTGAGCAAGGTTATCTGCGCCTGCCCGCACCTGATGCCGCCGCTGGATTGGCCGCCAGCCAGAAGCGTGTGCGGCTGGCCTCTGGCGGCACCACCCACATCAGCGTGTGCGACACTGAGGGCAACGCCGCCAGCATGACCACCTCTAACGGCGAGGGTTCGGGCTATTTCGCCCCGGACACCGGCATCATGCTCAACAATATGATGGGCGAGGATGATTTGCATCCTGATGGCTTTCACGTCAGCCCGCCGGGACTGCGCGTAGCCTCCATGATGGCCCCCTCGCTGCTGCTGGCGGGCGATGCGCTGCGACTGGCCTTGGGTAGTGGCGGTAGCAAGCGCATCCGCAGCGCCTTATTGCAAGTCATCAGTAATGTCGTCGATTTCGCCATGCCGCCGGATCAGGCCGTGGCAGCGCCGCGCCTGCACTGGGATGGGACGCAGGTGCAAATCGAACCGGGCTTCGCCACAGGGGCGCTGGAGGAGCTGGCGCGCCGCTGGCCGGTCAACCGCTGGCCGAGCGCTGATCTGTACTTTGGCGGCGTCCATGTCGCCGGCGCGGATGGCGCGGGAGCCGGCGATCCAAGGCGCGGCGGTTGCGCCGCCACGCTGTTGTTATAGCCCACGGTCCCTCGACCGTGTTAAACCCTCATCAGAACCTCGATCCCATGCATTCTTCGGCACCCTCCACCTCCGTTTTGACCGTGGCCGCCACGACGCGCGCCCTGATCTTCGACTGCGACGGCACGCTGGTCGACACCTTGCCACTGCACTACATGGCCTGGACCGAAACTTTCGCGGCGCTGGGCCTGTCTTGCCCTTTGGCCTTTCTGGTCGAACACAACGGCAAACCCACCGCTCAGATCGTCGCTCTCTACAGCGCCCGCTTTAAGCAACGGATTGATGTGGATCAATTTACCGCCAACAAGGAACGCCGAACCCACGCCCTGCTGCATCAGGCCCGGCCCCTGGAACCGGTAGCGGCCCTAGCGCGGCGCTATCACGGCCACTTACCCATGGCTGTAGTCTCCGGCAGTAATCGGCCCAATGTGGAACGGGCGTTGCAGGCAGCCGCCTTGTCTGCGCTGTTTCCGGTGGTGCTCACCGCCGATGACGGCCTGCCGCCCAAACCAGCACCAGATTTGTTTCTGGAAGCCGCCCGTCGGCTAGGCATAACCCCTAACCACTGCCAGGTGTTCGAGGACGCCGATTCCGGCCTGGCGGCGGCCCGCCGTGCTGGAATGTTGGCGACTGACGTTCGTCCGTTTGGCGGGGGCTATCAGCAGCAAAGTTGAGTGGGTTCGTCTGGAGACGAATCCGCGCAGCCGTCAGTCGGCAATTCCGCTCAGTCGCAGCAGAGGCTCAATGCGCGGCTCGCGCCCGCGAAAGGCGACAAAGCTCTCCAGGGCCGGACGCGAACCCCCGACTTCCAGGATGTTTTCCCGAAATCGCGCGCCGGTCGCGGGGTCGAAAACACCGCTCTCCTCAAAGGCGCTGAAGGCGTCCGCCGATAGCACTTCGGCCCATTTGTAGCTGTAGTAGCCCGCCGCATAGCCGCCGGCAAAGATGTGGGTGAAGGCATAGGCGAAGCGGTTCCAGGGCGGCGGAATTACCACAGCGATTTGGCGGCGCACCGCTTCCAGCACCGCTGCTACTCGCCCGCCTTGCGCCGGATCGTAATCCCGATGCAGCCGGAAATCGAACAGGGCGAACTCCAGTTGCCGCGCCAGCGCCAGGCCAGCCTGAAAATGACGCGCCGCCACCATGCGCTGGTACAACGTTTCTGGTAGCCGCGCGCCGGTTTGGTAGTGTCCGGCCAGCAAATCGAGCGCCTCCCGCGACCAACACCAGTTTTCCAGGAACTGGCTAGGCAACTCCACCGCATCCCACTCCACGCCATGAATGCCAGCCACCGCCGTATAGTCCACCGTGGTCAGCAAATGGTGCAGACCGTGACCGAATTCGTGGAACAGGGTGGTCACTTCATTGTGGGTCAGCAACGCCGGCTCCTCACCCAATGGCGGCGTAAAGTTACCCACCAGATACGCCGCAGGCAGCCGAATGGCTGGGCCTTGCCGACGGCGTGCCAGAAACCCGTCCATCCAGGCACCGCCGCGCTTGTGCGGGCGGGCATACAAATCCAAATAAAAGCGACCGCGCGTCTGGCCCACCGCATCAGCGATTTCATAAACCTGTACCTCGGGATGCCAGACTTCTACCCCATCCACGGCCTGGATAGTGAGTCCGAACAGGCGTTGCGCCACTGCGAACAAACCCGCCAACACTCGGTTGATCGGAAAGTAGGGCCGCAACTCCTCCTGCGACAGTTGATAGCGATGCTGGCGTAGCTTTTCTGCGTAATAGCCGATATCCCAGGCTTCCAGGGTCGCCGCACCATATTGTTTAGTGGCGAAGGCTTGTAATTCGTCCAGTTCGCGTTGCGCCTGCGGGCGGGCGCGCTGGGCCAAGTCGCCGAGAAACTCCAGCACCTGTTCCGCCGTATCAGCCATTCGAGTCGCTAGCGCGTAATCGGCATAGTCCCGGAACCCAAGCAGTGCGGCCAGCTCATGCCGCAAGGCCAGCATGCGTTCCATGACCGGGCCGTTATCCCACTGGCCAGCGTTCGGCCCCTGGTCGGACGCGCGGGTGCAATAGGCGCTGTACAGCTCCTGACGCAAGGCGCGGTCATCGGCATAGTTCAACACCGGTAGATAGGACGGCAACTCCAGCGTCAGCAACCAGCCTGCCAAACCACGTTGCGCAGCGCTCTGGCGGGCCAGCGCGCGCGTCGAGTCCGGCAGCCCGGCCAGTTGCGCCTCGTCTGTTAGATGTTTGGTCCATGCCTGGGTGGCGTCCAGCACGTTTTCCGAGAATTTGGCCGCCAGTTGCGCCAGCTCCCGCATGATGTCTTGGTAGCGCGCTTGTTGCTCTGGAGGCAAGGCAATCCCAGACAGCCGAAAATCACGCAAGGCATGGGTAAGCACCGCGCGCTGCGCCGCATCGAATTGCGTGTACTGCGGGCTGTCGGCCAGTTGCCGGTAGGCTTGATATAAGCCCTGATGCTGGCCCAGCTCGCTGTAATAGGCGCTGAGTTTGGGCAGACAGGCCGTATAGGCGACGCGCAATGCCTCGGAATCCCGCACCGCATGCAGATGGCGTACCGGTGACCAGGCTTTGTTCAGCCGATCCTCCAGCTCCTCCAGCGGGGGAATCAGCGCTTCCCAGGTACAAACAGCGTCGGGCGTCAGCAACGACGCCAAGGCCGCGCGATTGGTGGCCAGCAGATGGTCGATAGCGGGCTCGATGTGCTTGGGCTGGATGTCGGCGTAGGCGGGGAAATCGGCAGTGGTCAGCAGTGGATTATCCATGGCAAGTCCTGCAAATGAAGCGGTGAAGTCCCAGTGAAACGCACCGGAAGGGCTATGCTGAGTTCATATCAAGCGCGGAGTGACGCACATGAGCATGAGGGTACCGGATTTTATCCGTTGCGGCCGGGCGCTGTGCGGCGATCTGGCGCAGGCCGAACGGCGCGAGTGGTGGCTCGGCAACGGGCTCGGGGCTTACGCCGCAGGCACCGTGGCCGGTACGTTGACCCGGCGTTATCACGGCTTGTTGATCGCGCCCGTGCAAGCGACGCTGGAACGTTGGCTGGTTTTCGCCAAGGCCGACGCCCACCTGATGGATGGCGCGCGGGAAATTCCCTTGTGCACCAACCGTTGGACGGACGGCGCGATCCATCCAGTAGGCCATATTCATCTGGAATCGTTCCGGCTGGAGGGACGGATGCCTGTTTGGCGCTTTGCGGTGGGCGATCTGACGCTGGAACAGCGCGTATGGCTGGAACCGGGCGCGCATACCTGCTACGTCGCTTGGCGGCTAGCGTCCGGCAACCCGGGTCGAGATGTACAGCTACGGCTGCGGTTGCTAGTGAATGGCCGCGATCATCACACCGAGACCCGCATGAGCGCCTTTCAGCCCCTGTTGGATGCACCTGATCCGACCCAACTTCAGGTCATAGCCCCGGATTTCACACTCCGGCTATGGTCTGTAGGCGGGATCATGACCGCTGCCGGAAGGGGCTGGTTTGAATGCTTTGATCTACCGGTAGAGCGTGAGCGCGGCCTGGCGGATGTTGACCATCATTTCTGTATCGGCGAGGCGGTCTGCACCCTACAGCCCGGGATTTGGACTGGAGTCGTCGCCAGTCTTGAGACTGAAGTGTCTCTGGATTTAGCACAAGCCCAGCATCGATTTCTAGAACGGGAAGCCGAGCTTCTGACCCAAGCCGCAACGCGCGTGCCGGAGTTGCAGGCCGCGCCGACCTGGGTGCAGCAACTGACGCTGGCGGCGGATAGCTTTCTGGTAGCCCGCCCGCTACCCGACTGGCCTACCGGCGCATCGGTCATCGCCGGTTATCCCTGGTTCGGCGACTGGGGTCGCGACACCATGATCGCCCTGCCCGGCTTGACCCTGGCTACCGGGCGGCGGGAGATAGCCCAACACATCCTGCTGACCTTCGCGCGCTTTATCGATCAAGGCCTGTTGCCCAATTTATTTTCCGCAACCGGCGAAGCTCAGGCTTACAACACGGCTGATGCCACCCTCTGGTTTATCGAGGCTTGGCGCGCTTATCTGGAGGCCAGCGCCGACCTGGACACGCTGAGCGCCGTCTTCCCCATCTTGCAGGAACTCATCGCCTGGCATATCGCCGGCGCGCGTTACGGCATCATGATGGATTCGCGGGATGGCCTGCTGCGCGCGGGCGAAGCGGGGCTGCAACTGACCTGGATGGACGCCAAAATTGGCGACTGGGTGGTGACACCCCGCAGCGGCAAACCGGTTGAAATCAATGCGCTTTGGTACAACGCACTGTGCAGCGTGGCTGAATTCGCCCGGCGGCTAGGCCAGTCTCCGGCCTTTTACGCCGAGATCGCTCAGCAAGCCCGGCGAGGATTTCAGCGCTTCATCAAGCCCGATGGCGCGGGGCTATTCGACGTACTCGACAGCCCGGAGGGCGACGATGCCCGCATCCGCCCCAATCAGATTTTCGCCGTCAGCCTACCGCATAGCCCGCTAGATCCGGCAACGCAGCAGGCGGTGGTGCAGGTCTGCGGCCGTGAGCTGCTGACTTCCTACGGCCTGCGCTCGCTAGCTCCACAGGATACAGATTTTCGACCCTATTATCAGGGTGATGTACGGGAACGGGACAGCGGCTATCATCAGGGGCCCGTCTGGGGCTGGCTTTTGGGGCATTACGCCCTGGCCGAATATCGAGTGTTTGGCGATGCCGCAGCAGCGCAAGCCAAACTGGAGCCCATCCGTGATCATTTGCTGGATGCAGGGCTTGGCACCGTGAGCGAAATTTTCGACGGCGCGCCACCGCATGACCCACGCGGCGCGCCCGCGCAGGCCTGGTCCGTCGCGTGCACACTGGAGGCGTGGCAACGATTGGAGCAGCGCCAAAACCACCGCGCCTGACCCTCGCCCGCCCTGGTGTACGCCGATCCTTTGTTGATAGCCAACCAACAAAGGGTCAGGCTCGCAGCCCAGTCCACGCGACAGCGTGGTGCCCCGAACAGGAATTGAACCTGTGACCTCACCCTTAGGAGGGGTGCGCTCTATCCAACTGAGCTACCGGGGCCAAAAACGGGAAAAACTCACAGCTATCAGAAGCTCCTTATAGGAGCTTAGAGAGCCGATGGATGGCGCTCCCTAGGGGTTTCGAACCCCTGTTCCCGCCGTGAGAGGGCGGTGTCCTGGGCCACTAGACGAAGGGAGCGGAAGACTGGCGTCTTGGAAGGAAAATAGTATTATACGCACGCTTCCGCTGCATACAAGAGTTGGCGAACGCCCCTTGGAACCTACACGCTCCCCTTCCCCACCCGTCGTCATTCCCCGTCCCGAACATACGATCTCGCGGGCCAACATCAGCCCCAATGCCCTCAAAGTGCTGTATCGGCTGCGCGAGGGGGGCTATCGCGCGTGCCTGGTCGGTGGCGGCGTGCGAGATTTATTGCTGGGCCGCGAACCCAAGGACTTCGATGTCGCTACCGATGCCCGGCCTGAACAAATCTACAAGCTGTTTCGTAACTGCCGCCTGATCGGCCGCCGCTTCCGGCTGGCCCATGTCCAGTTCGGTCCGGAAATTGTTGAAGTCGCTACCTTCCGCGCCCATGGCGACGATGAGGAGGGCAATGGCTCGACCGTGGAGCGGGCTGCCGATGGCCGCATCCTCAGCGATAATGTGTACGGTCGCATCGAAGATGATGCCTGGCGCCGTGATTTCACCATCAACGCGCTGTACTATGACATTAACGATTTCGCCGTACTCGATTACGTGGGCGGTATGGCCGACCTTAAGGCAGGTGTGATCCGGCTGATTGGCGACCCGGCGCAACACTATCACGAAGACCCGGTGCGGCTGCTGCGGGCGGTGCGCTTCGCCGCCAAACTCGGCTTCCAGCTCGATCCGGCCACGGAAGCGCCACTGCATCGGTTGGGTCATTTGCTGGGGAAGATTCCACCCGCCCGGCTGTTCGATGAGATTCTCAAACTGTTCATGGGCGGCTGCGCCATCCAGACCTTTGAACTGCTGCGCCACTATCGCTTGTTCGGCTGGCTGTTTCCGGCCACGGAACGTGGCTTGAACTATCAGCAGAACCACTTTCCCAAAACCTTGCTAGCGCAGGCCCTGACGAATACCGATCAACGGGTCGCCGAGGGTAAGCCGATCCATCCCGCGTTCCTGTATGCCGCCTTGCTGTGGGAACCGTTGCGGGAACAGATGCGACGGCTGGAGAGCGAGGGACTGAGTGCGCAAGAAGCATTGCAAGAAGGCGCGGAACGGGTGATTGAAGCCCAGATCCGTCACACCGCCCTACCCCGGCGCTACAGCCTGCCGATGCGCGAAATTTGGGAATTGCAACAGCGGCTAATGGTTACGACCGGCAAACGCGCTCTGCGGTTACTTGAACATCCCCGGTTTCGCGCGGGCTATGATTTCTTGCTGCTCCGCGCCGACAGCGATCCAGAGGCGGCGGAACTGGGCACCTGGTGGAGCCGACTCCTGACACTGGATGAGGCTGAGCGCCTGCAAGCCACGCAACCACCGCCCAAGTCGGCCAAGGCTAAACCCCGCCGTCGCCGCAAGGCGCAACGCGGCCCCCAAGCAGCGCGCCCCACCCCTTTAGCGCCTGAAACCTGAACACGAACGAGAGCCGGGCCTGGATGCCAGCCGCGCGCGCCTATATCGGCATCGGTAGCAATCTGGACGACCCCGTACAGCAAGTGCAACGCGCCTTTCAGGCCCTGCGCACCCTTCCCGTCAGCCGCCTCAGCGCGCAATCGCCGCTGTATCGTTCAGCGCCGGTCGGCGGCCCACCCGATCAGCCGGACTATATCAACGCGGTCGCTGTGCTGGATACCACGCTCCTTCCCGCGCCACTGCTCGCGGCATTACAGCAGCTGGAACAGGCGCAAGGCCGCACCCGCGCAGTGCGCTGGGGACCGCGCACGCTGGATTTAGACTTATTACTGTACGATGCCCTGGTGAGCGAGGCCCCCAACTTGACCCTGCCCCACCCGCGCCTACAGGAACGGGCCTTCGTTCTCCAGCCGCTCTATGACCTCGCGCCACAACTCATCATTCCCGGTCAGGGTTCCGTGCGCGAACTGTGGGCAAAAATCTCTAAACAGGGTCTAAGCCGTTTGGACAGCACGCTCTGACCGGCTACGATAGCCCTGCGGAATCCGTCGCCTGCCCGCACCCCTCTATCCCACCGCACCTGCCGAGCACGCCATGTATCAGGAACAACCGACGCGCAAGCCAATCACGCTCACGACCCTGGCCAAGATGAAACGCGACCGGGAAAAATTCGCGGTACTGACCGCCTACGACGCCAGCTTCGCGGCGCTGCTGGAGACAGCCGGCGTCGAGGTCGTTCTGGTGGGCGATTCGCTGGGTATGGTGGTGCAAGGCCAACGCACCACGGTGCCGGTCACCATGGACGAGATGGTTTATCACACGCGCAATGTGGCGCGGGGCCTGCAAAGCGCGCTGTTGATGACCGATATGCCCTTCGCCAGCTATGCCACGGTGGAGCAAGGCGTGTGCAACGCGGCCCGGCTGATGCGGGAAGGCGGGGCGCATATGGTCAAGCTGGAAGGCGGCGGCTGGCTGGCGGACACCATCCGCGCGTTGAGCCGTAACGGCATTCCGGTATGCGCCCATTTGGGCCTGCTGCCGCAATCGGTGCACAAGCTGGGCGGCTACAAGGTGCAAGGGCGGGACGAAGACGCCGCCCGCCGCATGATCGACGAAGCCCTGGTCTTGCAAGAGGCGGGGGCAGACCTCGCCCTGGTGGAATGTATCCCGACAGAACTGGCGGCGCGGCTGACCGAAGCCCTGACGATTCCGCTGATTGGCATCGGCGCGGGGCCGCAGTGTGACGCCCAGGTACTGGTGAGCTACGACATGCTCAACATTACCTTTGGGCGGCGACCGCGCTTCTCCAAAAACTTTCTGGCCGGCCATGACAGCCTGCAAGCCGCCGTGGCCGCTTATGTGGCCGCTGTCAAAGACGGGTCTTTTCCTGGCCCCGAACATTGTCTGGCCTGAAACGCAGGAGCGCCGCCATGCACACCGTCCACACCATCGCTGCACTGCGCGCCCAGGTCGCTGCCTGGCGGCGCGTCGGGGAACGGATCGCGTTCGTCCCAACCATGGGTAATCTGCACCGGGGTCATCTACATCTGGTGGAATGCGCCCGCCAACGAGCGTCGCGCACGGTCGCCAGCATTTTTGTCAACCCCACCCAATTCGGCCCTAACGAGGATTTTGCCGGTTATCCGCGCACCCTGGCCGAAGATTCCCGGCAACTGGCCGACGTCGGGCTGGATCTGCTGTTTGCGCCACCGGTTGCGGAAATGTACCCGCATCCGCTGGAGGAGATCACGCAGGTCAGTGTGCCGGAGCTGTCCGGGATGCTGTGCGGGGCCAGCCGACCGATTCATTTTCGCGGCGTCGCTACTGTAGTTAGCAAGCTGTTCAACATGGCGCAACCTGATCTGGCGCTGTTTGGCGAAAAGGATTGGCAGCAACTGCTGGTCATCCGCCGCTTGACCGCCGATTTAAACTTTCCGATCGAGATTATCGGCGTGCCCACGGTGCGGGAAACCGACGGTCTGGCGATGAGTTCGCGCAATGGTTATCTGACCCCGGCGGAACGGGCCATCGCGCCTACGTTGTACGCCACACTGAGCGCCTGCGCGGAACGCCTGCGCGCTGGAGAGCGGGATTATGCGCAGCTGACGCAAGAGGCCAAGGCCCGCTTGGCGGCGGCTGGGTTGCGGCCCGATTATGTGGAAATTCGCCGTAGCAATGATCTCCAGCTACCAGCAGCCACCGAAGACATCATGAATTTGCGGCTTTTTGGCGCAGCCTGGCTGGGTCGGGCGCGCTTGATCGACAATAGGGCTGCTCAAAATAACCTCCCATCAGACCTTCAGCAAGGCGAACACCATGCGTAAACTCGTTTCTTCTGGATCCCCGTTTGAATCTCAGATCGGTTTTTCTCGCGCTGTCCGCGTCGGTAATATCCTGGCGGTTGCCGGGACAGCGCCTATCGCCGCTAATGGTGCTGTCGCTTGTCCCGGCGATGTTTACGGTCAAACCAAGCGCTGTTTGGAGATCATCGCGCAGGCCATCGCGGACGCCGGGTTGACGCTTCAGGACGTGGTGCGTACGCGGGTACTGCTGACCGACATCTCGCGATGGAATGAAGCCGCGCGCGCGCATGGAGAAGTTTTCTCGGAAATCAGGCCCGCCTGTACCTTCGCTGAAGTCAAGGGGCTAATCAATAAAGACTGGTTGGTTGAGTTGGAAGCGGATTGCGTTGCGCAATCCGCCCCTTGATTCGTCCATGAGCGACTTGGAGACTTGAAGTATCTCCAATGCACATCCGTCGTTCTGAACTACAGCCGACCCTGTTTCGGGGTTCGCTATTAATAGGCCACGGACACCGCTGGATCGGGACGAAACGAGGTGCCCGCCGACGTGAAGTCCACGGATGGGCATCGCTAGCGCATGGCGATCACTGCGGCTCCAGGCTGGGCTGCCAGCCTGGCTCGCCGACGCTGGCAGCCGCTTGAGCGGCGACGCCCAACCCGATAACGGCGACCAGGGTGGACCCCTGATAAAGCAGCGGCAAGCGATCACGTTCCCAGGGCGGGATTCCAACGTCCTGCAACAACTTTTTCAATTCCTGGCTGTGGTGTCGGCCCACTGGACAAAAGCGTTCGCCACCCTGGCGAAAGCGCACCGTGAGCATGGAATCCGCGAGCAACGCCGCGCATATCCCCGCCCCAACCACCGGTTGCAGCCGTAACCGCCCCAGCCCAGGCAGTTCCAAATCTGGATAACGCCCATTCTCCGAGCTCCAGAGCCTGTTGCCCTGCCGATCATGCGGCGGCAGCGGTGCCATGGCATACAACACCTCCCGGTAGCGTCGGACCTCGCCGCCGGGCCAGCGCGCCCACGGCTGCCGGTCAGAAGCGGCGGTAAGCAGATCATGGCGCAGTTGTTCCAGTTGCCGACTGTCGGGCGTGGGCAAGGCGAGCGTGCGTAACCAGTAGCGCAACAGAGAGCGCTGGCGCTGCTCGCTCAGTGCGCGCAATGCCACCAGCCGCAGTTGCTCGGGGCGCGCGGCCACAGCAGCAACCAAATCGGTCGCTGCGAGTTGATCCAGCTCGGTCGCCGCGTCGGCGCACCAGCGGGCCGAACGAGCCAGGGTGCGGGCAGCGGCGGGCCAGCGCCGCTGGAGTGATGGCAAAACGCAGTGGCGGAGATAGTTGCGATCAAAAACGGGGTCAGTGTTGCTGGCATCCTCAATCCAGACCAGGCCATGAGCGCGGGCATAGCTCAATAACGCTGCGCGGTCTATCTCCAGCAGAGGACGCAGCAGCCAGCCCGGCCCCAGCCGACTGGCGACGGGCATGGCCGCTAAACCATGCGGTCCCGCCCCACGTAACAGTTGCAATAGTAAGGTCTCGGCTTGATCGTCCTGGTGATGGGCGGTGAGGAGCGCTGCGCCTGGATCCAGGGTGCTGGCAAGCATGGCGTAGCGGGCGCGACGGGCGGCGGCTTCCCGGCTCTCGCCAGCGGCTGGAGGGGCGGTGATTTGCAGCGCCCGAAATGGAATGTCGAGATCGTGGCAAATCTGGGCGCAGTGTTCACCCCAGGCAGCCGATGCGTGGTGCCAGCCGTGATCGATATAGACCGCCGCCAGCGTGCGTTTCGCCCAAGCAGCGCGGTGGGTGGCCAACAGGTGCAGCAACACATGCGAATCCAACCCACCGCTATAAGCAATGACCAAGCGCCGCACTTGGGGCTGCGTGGTCAGTAGCTGTTCTAGGCTTTGGCGCAGCGCGGGAGTTGTCGGATGCACGGGCGGGCAGCTGCTAATCCTTGCCCAGCAGGCTTTCCTTGCCCAGCAACGCTGCCACGCTGCTATGCCAAGACGACTGCACCGAGGTGACCGGCTCGGCTTCCTTGAACACGCCATGCGCCATTAAACGTCGATAGCGTTGTTCCAGTAGCTCATCCGGCGTCAGCGCCTCAAGCCCGCGCAACTGTTCGCCCAGCACAGCGCGCAGCGTATCGGCCATTTGCTCTGGATCGCGATGCGCGCCACCCGGCGGTTCGGGAACGACGCCGTCAATCAACTGTAGTTTCAGCAGACGCTCAGCGGTCAGCCCCATAGCTTCGGCGGCCTCAGCCGCGCGCTCGGCGCTCTTCCACAAAATCGCCGCGCAGCCCTCCGGGGAAATCACCGCATAGGTGCTGTATTGCAACATCAACACTCGATCCCCGACGCCAATCGCCAGCGCCCCGCCGGAACCGCCCTCGCCGATCACCGTACAAATCACCGGTGTCCGCAACCGACCCATTTCAAACAGGTTGCGTGCAATCGCCTCGCTCTGGCCGCGCTCTTCAGCGCCGATGCCAGGATAGGCCCCCGGTGTGTCAATGAAGGTGAGCACCGGCAAGTGAAAGCGCTCGGCCAACTTCATCAGGCGTAGCGCCTTGCGATAACCTTCCGGGCGCGGCATCCCGAAGTTGCGGTGAATCTTGTCCTTAGTGTCACGGCCTTTCTGGTGGCCAATGACCATCACCGGCCGACCGGCCAACCGCGCCAAGCCACCAACGATGGCGTAATCATCGGCGAAGGCGCGATCGCCATGCAGTTCCTGAAAATCGGTGAAGAGCTGCTCCACATAATCCAGGGTGTAAGGCCGCAGCGGATGACGGGCGATTTGGGCAATCTGCCACGGGGTCAGGCTGGCAAAAATTGAATCGGTCAGCGCCTTGCTCTTGGCCTCCAGGCGGGCGATTTCATCGCCAATATTCAGGTCCTGCTCAGCGCACAGATGGCGCAATTCCTTGAGCATCGCCTCTAGTTCAGCGATGGGTTTTTCAAAATCCAGACAGTTATTCAGATTCATGGCGGTAGCTTAGTCTTTCTCCGGGGTACGTGTCGCTGCCGGGGCGCGTACCACCAAATACAGCGATTCGCTTTCCCGCCGCACCAGCAGGGGGATGGCCTGGTCCTTGGGCAGCTCCTTAGCAAGCTCCACGAATTGGCTGGCGCTTTTCACCGGCGCATGGTTGAGCTGCAAAACAATATCGTCAGGGTAGATGCCGGCGTTCGCGGCGGGGCCTGGCTCCAGGGCGGTCACCAGCACCCCCTGCTCTTCTGGTCCCAGGGCGCGACGCTGCTCGTTGCTCAGGTCAGCGACCGTGATGTTCAAGCGCGGATCGCTGTGTTCATCCATGGTGCTGACTGGCTGTTGTTCACTGGCGGCTTCCAGCCGGGCGATGGTGGCCTTGATTTCCAGCGGTTCGCCGTTACGCAAGATGGACATGGCCACGGTCTTGCCAACTGGGGTGGCACCGATCATGCGCGGCAATTGTGAAGCATCCTCGACCGGCGCACCGCCATAACGCAAGATAATATCGCCCTGCTTGAAGCCGGCGCTGATCGCTGGACTGTCTGGCAGGATTTGCGCTACCAGCGCGCCGCGCGGCCGGTCGAGCTTGAAGGCCTCGGCCAGATCGCTATTCACCGCTTGCAGCAACACCCCCAGCCAGCCACGGGTCACTTCCCCGGTGGCCTTCATTTGTTCGGCGATCTGCATAGCCAGCTTGATGGGAATCGCGAACGACAGCCCCATATAGCCGCCGGTGCTGCTGTAAATCTGCGAATTGATACCCACCACTTCACCGCGCAAGTTGAACAGCGGGCCGCCGGAGCTGCCCGGATTGACCGCCACATCGCTCTGAATGAACGGCACGTAGGCACCGGTCGGTAGATTGCGGCCCATGGCGCTGACGATACCTTGAGTGGCGGTGTGCTCCAGCCCAAACGGCGAACCGATGGCAAGCACCCATTCGCCGACCTCCAGGGCATCGGAATCGCCGATCTTCACCGCCGGCAGGTTCTCGCCCTCAATTTTCAACAAGGCCACATCGGTCAAGTCATCTACGCCAATCACCTTGGCCGGACGCTCCCGCTGATCGCTGAGCCGGACAATAATTTTGTCGGCGTCGCGGGCCACATGCGCATTCGTCAAGATGTAGCCATCGGGCGACAAAATAAAACCTGAACCCAGAGAATTGGCTTGGCGTTCACCGGGTAGTTCCGGGCGTTCTTGAAAAAAGCGCCGAAAAAACTCCAGATATGGATTCTCGACGCCCGGCAATTCTGGAAGACCAGGCGACCGGCCTGCGGTTTTTCGGGGTAGGGCCTGCGTGGAACTGATATTGACGACGGCGGGTTCGTTTTGCTTGACCAGCTTGCGGAAATCCGGCAATGACTGGAGATCGGCGGGCCGGGCGGGCAGCTCGATCATCCAGCACAGCGCAATCAACAATGCGGCCAACGGGGCCGGAAAACGGTGAAACATACGCATGAGAACAACGATCTCCTGAATCCTGAATCTTGAATCCTGAATCCTGATGGAATGGGGGGCGAGAGCTGAGGCGGCGGCGCGTTTTGGCCTGACCGGGGTGCACCGTAACAGGAGACAGGAACCACGCCGGAACGGTTCAACCGCGAAACCCGCCCCTGACCTGTCGCGCGCAGTATAAAATAATTAGCAACGGCCCGGCTTAAAACAGACGGGCGATATGGGGAGATCCAGCCGCCGCTATCGGGCCGGATCGGGCAGCGCCGGTGGACTGCAAGACCATGGCGCGCAACAGCGAGCACGAGACAAACTTATGGAACCGCATTCACAACCAGGCGCCAACGAGCAAGACAAAGCGACCCAGTATCTTTATGAACTGGCGGTCAAGCTGGTGGAATTGCAAGGATCAGATATTTTCATCACCGCCGGCAGCCCACCCGCGCTGAAGGTGAATCAGGAAATTCATCGGGTGAGCGGCCAAAAATTGATGCCGCAGCAAACCTCGCTGCTGGTGCGCTCTATTATGAACGACCGCCAGGCGCGCGATTTTGAAGCGCATCGTGAAATTAACTTCTCCCTGAATCTGCCCGATCTGGCGCGCTTCCGAGTCAGCGCTTTTATGCAGCGCGGCAGCGCCGGTATGGTGCTGCGGCTGATCCAGCAGCAAATTCCGACCATCGACGAACTCAACCTACCGCCGCTGCTCAAGGATATTGTGATGTACAAGCGCGGTCTGGTCATTTTTCTCGGCGGCACCGGCTGCGGCAAAACTACCTCCCTGGCCGCCATGCTGGATCACCGCAACACTCATTGCCGCGAGCACATCGTCACGGTCGAAGATCCGATCGAATTTTTCCACCGGCACAAACAAGCCCTGGTGGACCAGCGTGAGGTCGGCGTGGATACCGACTCCTACGAGGTGGCCCTGAAAAACGCGCTGCGACAAGCCCCTAACGTCATCCTGATCGGCGAGGTGCGGGATCGAGATACCATGCAATCCGCCATCAATTTCGCCGAAACCGGCCACCTGTGCCTAACCACCCTGCACGCCAACACTACCGATCAGGCGTTTGATCGGATCGTCAACTTCTTCCCGGAAGAAAAGCGCGGGCAAATCTTGATGGACTTGTCCTTCAACGTGCGCGCCTTCATCTCGCAACGGCTTCTACCCCGCGAAGATCAGCCAGGCGTAATCCCAGCGGTCGAAATCCTCATTAACACACCGCTGATGGCGGACCTGATCTTTCAGGGGCGGGTGAAGGAAATTAAGCCGGTCATGGCGCGCTCCAGCGAGCAGGGTATTATCACCTTCGATGCGGCTTTATTCGCCCTCTACGAAAGAGGCTGCATCAGCTACGAAACCGCCATTCGCAACGCCGATTCCGCCAATAATCTGCGGCTTCGAATCAAGCTCGACAGCCAGCGTTTGCCGCCGCGCCTGGCGGGCGACAGCGCGTTGCAGATTCAGGAAGCGCCCCGGCGCGGTGAAGGCGGTATCGGCTAGACCTCGCCATAGCGCGCGCCCGCCCCGATCCAGCGCTGGATGAGCGGCTCTACTTGGTCAGGATGCTGATGCAACAAGTGATCGGCGGCGTAGCGCACGGCAGCGAGCAAATCCTGATCACGCAGCAAATCGGCGACCCGCAGGGTCTGCTCGCCGGTCTGGCGCGTACCCAGCACTTCGCCGGGGCCGCGCAACTCCAGGTCGCGGCGGGCGATCTCAAAGCCGTCGTGGCACTCCCGCAGCACCGCCAACCGGCTGCGGGCGATGGCTGACAGCGGGGGCCGGTACAGCAGCACACAACTGCTCTGGTCTGCGCCGCGCCCCACCCGGCCACGGAGCTGGTGCAACTGGGCCAATCCCAGCCGCTCGGCGTTTTCGATAATCATCAGGCTGGCGTTCGCAACATCCACTCCCACCTCAATCACCGTGGTTGCGACCAGCAAATCCAGCTGGCCGGCTTTAAAAGCGGTCATCGCCGCTTCCCGCGCCGCCGCCGCCAGGCGGCCATGGGCCAGGCCAATCCGCAATTCTGGTAACAAGGCAGTCAGTCGCTCAGCGGTCGCCGCCGCCGCCTGGCATTGCAGTACCTCGGATTCCTCAATCAGCGGGCAAACCCAATAAGCCTGCCGACCGCGCTCACAGGCACGGCGAATGCCAGCGATCACCTCCTCGCGGCGACTGTCGGGTGCCACCACAGTTTGCACTGGCTGGCGACCTGGCGGCAGCTCGTCAATGATCGAGGTATCCAGATCTGCGTAGGCGCTCATGGCTAAGGTGCGCGGGATGGGGGTAGCGGTCATGATGAGCTGATGCGGACAGTGCCCGCCCACGCTGCCCTTCTCGCGCAAGGCCAGCCGCTGGTGGACGCCAAAGCGGTGCTGCTCATCCACAATCGCCAGCGCCAACTCAGCGAAGACGACCGCCTCCTGAAACAAGGCATGGGTGCCAACCACAATGTGGATTGCGCCACTGGCCAACCGTTCGAGCAGCGTCTGACGTGCCCGTCCGGTCAAACGTCCGGTCAGCCAGGCCACCTCAATGCCCAGCGGTTCGAGCCAGGCGGAGAAGTTACGATAATGCTGTTCGGCCAGGAGTTCAGTGGGGGCCATTAAGGCGGTTTGCGCGCCGTTGGTTACTGCGCGCAGCGCGGCGGCGGCGGCGACGACGGTCTTGCCGGAGCCAACATCGCCCTGTAACAGCCGCAGCATCGGTCGGGGCTGGGCTAAGTCAGCGTCAATCTCCGCCAAAACCCGCTGCTGGGCAGCGGTGAGCGTGAACGGTAGCCGCTCCAGAAAACGTTGTCCCAGCCCATCGGTCCCAGTGGGCAGCGGCGCTGCGGCTTGACGCTGCATCTGCTGGCGCAAGCGTCGCAGGCTGAGCTGATGCGCCAGCAACTCCTCGAACGCCAGCCGCCGCTGCGCGGGGTGGCGGCCGCTCTCCAGTGCATCCCGCGCCATGTCGGCCGGCGGCTGGTGCAACCAGCGCAGCGCAGCGCCGATAGTCATCAGTTGCAGTTGCGCGCGCAGCGACGCGGGCAATAACTCCGGCAGTGCCGCTGCGGCATCCATTTGCAGCAGCCCCTGCTCAGCCAGAGCGCGCAGGGTGATCTGTTGCAGGCCAGCAGTTGTCGGATACACCGGCGTGAGCCGGTCAGTCACCGGCAATGCCGCCGCATCCAGCCAGCGGCATTCGGGATGAATCATCTCCAGCCCGGCGTGACCCTGGCGCACTTCGCCGAAACAGCGCACGCGCTGCCCTACACGGCTAAACAATTGTTCCTGGAGCGGACTGAAGTGGATAAAGCGCAAGGTGAGCACGCCTGCGCCATCCGCCACCTGGCATAGCAGAAACCGGCGACCCCGCGCCGTCACTTCCGCACCGATGATTTCGGCCTCGATCTGTGCTTCCGCGCCAGGCTGCAAGGCGTTGAGCGGCGTAATGCGAGACCGATCCTGATAGCGCAGCGGCAGGTGCAACAACACATCCTCGACCGTGTACAGGCCGAGGCGGCGCAGGCGATCCGCCAGTTTTGGGCCGACGCCTTTCAGCGCGGTGAGCGCGCGCGCTGCGGGCAACACCGTCAGCCGCGCCGCGTCGGACATGGTGGGCCTCGCGCCTTCAAGGCTCCAGGATCAGCACCGCATCCATCTCCACCGGCACCCCACGCGGTAGGGCGGCCACGCCAATGGCCGCCCGTGCTGGATACGGCTCCTGAAAATAGCGCGCCATCACCTCATTCACCAGCGCAAAATGCCCCAGGTCTGTAAGATAAACCGTGAGCTTGACCGTATCGGCTAAACTGCCGCCCGCAGCGCGCGCTACCGCCGCTAGATTGTCAAACACCCGGCCGATCTGCGCCGCCATATCCCCCGCGACCAACTGCATGGTTTCTGGATCTAGGGGAATCTGACCAGACAAATAGACCGTGGAACCCACCTTGATCGCCTGGGAGTAGGCCCCAATCGCGGCTGGGGCCTGATCGCTATGAATGATTTCGCGCACCATACAGACCAAACTCCTATGAAACCCTACGCAAGAAGATGCAACCCGGCAGCACCCGGACGCAGGCGCTAGTGGCCACGCTAGCCACTGGGAACCGGGAGCGCGTCACACGCGCCGGACCAGCTTCAAGGCTTCCGGCAAAGCGCGCAAGCGCCGAATCACCCGCGCCAGATGGGCGCGGTCGCGCACATTGAGCAATAAATGCACTGTCGTGGCGTTGCCATCCCGCTCCAGGGTGTTAATGGTTTCGATGTTGGATTCGGTAGCGGCGATGGCAGCGGCAATCGTGGCCAGAACACCGCGACGATTGTGGACATCCAGGCGTAATTCGGCGCTGAAATCAGTGTTCAGTTGGGTTGACCACTCCACCTCGATCCACTTGTCAGGGTTCTTTTTGTAGCTGGCGACGTTGTTGCAACTGGCGCGATGGATCACGATGCCGCGTCCCGCGTTGAGAGAACCCACAATATCGTCACCTGGCAGCGGTCGGCAGCATTTACCAAAACTGACTACCGTGCCCTCTGCGCCCTTAATCAGCAAGGGCTGGGTGCTAGCGTCTAGCCCAGTGCTTTCCTCTTCCTGATCTGGCAGCAGTCGTTTGGCAATTAAGGCGGCAACCCGGTTGCCCAGGCCGATATCCGCTAGCAGATCGTCAAAATCAGACAGGTTGAACTCCCGAGTCAGTGCCCTGATCCGTTCGGCTGGCAATTCATTGAGGCCGCCAATCCGCCCGACCAGCGCTTTTTCCAGCATCCGCTTGCCCAGTAAAATCGCCTCGCCGCGCTGTAAGTGGCGGAGATAGTGGCGGATGCTGGAGCGGGCTTTGGCGGTAACCACAAAATTGAGCCAGGCCGGATTGGGCCGCGCGGTGGGCGTGATGATGACCTCGACGGTCTGGCCGGTCACTAGCGGTGTGCGCAGCGGGGCCAACCGCCGGTCGATTTTTACGCCCACGCAGGTGTTGCCCACATCGGAATGGATCGCGTACGCAAAATCGACTGCCGTTGCCCCACGCGGCAGTTGCAAAATTTCGCCATGCGGCGTGAACACGTACACCTCGCCGGGAAATAAATCGATTTTGACGCTTTCCAGAAAGTCCACCGGATCACCGGCCCGGCGCTGCATGTCGAGCAGTTTGCGCAGCCATTCCTGCGCCCGCTGCTGGGCATGACCGCTCTGGTTCTCGCCATCGGATTTGTAGCGCCAGTGCGCGGCAACGCCGACCTCAGCCATGACATGCATCTCTTCGGTGCGAATCTGGACTTCGATGGGCACGCCGTTCGGCCCGAACAAGACTGTATGCAGGGATTGATAGCCGTTGGTTTTGGGGATAGCGATGTAATCCTTGAACCGCCCCATGATCGGCTTGTACAGGCTGTGCATCACCCCCAGCGTCCGGTAACAGGTGTCCACGGAATCGACGATCACCCGCACGGCGTAAACATCATGGACTTCCTTAAACGGCAAGCGCTTGAGGCGCATTTTCTGATAAATGCCCCACAGATGCTTGCCGCGCCCTAGCACTTGACCATTAATGTTTTCGTCGCGCAGCCGTTGCTGGATGCGGCTTTCCAGTTGCCCAACGATTTCGCGCCGGTTGCCGCTCAGTTTGCGTACTGCGTCCTGCAAGATCCGGTAGCGCACCGGGTATAAATGATTAAAGCCAAGCTCCTCTAGCTCTTGGCGCAAATGGTTCATACCAAGCCGACCGGCGATGGGCGCGTAAATATCCAGCGTTTCGCGGGCGATGCGGCGGCGCGACTCCGGGCGCATGGAACCCAAGGTCCGCATGTTGTGCAGGCGGTCCGCCAGCTTAATCATAATGACCCGCAGATCCTTGGCCATCGCCAAGAACATCTTGCGGAAATTTTCGGCTTGCGCTTCCAGTTTGGAATTGAAATGGATTTGGGTCAGCTTGCTGACGCCATCCACCAGCTCCGCTACTTCTAGCCCGAAACGAAGCCCCAACTGCTCCTTGCTGTAGGGGGTATCCTCAATCACATCATGCAACAGGGCGGCTTGCAGGGTGCCCTGGTCAAAACGGACGTTGGCTAAGATGCGGGCGACCGCCAGCGGGTGAAAGACGTAGGGTTCGCCACTCTTGCGGTAGACACCCACATGGGCTTCGGCGGCAAACGCGCACGCTTCGCGCAAAGACCCTATCTGCTCCGGCTCCAGGTATTCACCAGCGATGGCGCACAGGTCGTCGATCCGCAGGCGCAAGTCATCCAACCATTCGTCAGGCACCGCCAGCCTGTCACTTGACGCAGGCTCAACCTGGATTTCCCGCAACAGCGACCCCATCATCACAGTGGCTCTCCCAAGGTCTCAGGCCGTTGCGCTAATCTGGCTCAAGTCGGTCATCATGCGGCGCGCTGGGCGCAAGATCCGCAGCGGGAACGGGATCGGGCGCTTTTGCGAACACAGGTTCAGGAGTGTTGGAGCGGCTGTACTTTTCCCGAATCAGGGTATCGAGCTTACCTTCGGCCAGTTCGCGCAACGCCACCACCGTCGGCTTATCGTTCTCCCAGGGCACCAGGGCTTCCTTGCCAAGGGCTAAATCGCGGGCGCGGCGGGCGGCGATCAACACCAGTTGGAACCGGTTATCCACCCGGTCTAGACAGTCTTCTACAGTAATTCGGGCCATTCGAGGAAAGCTCTCCCGCACAATTCTGTTGCATTGAGGGTCTGATAGTTTAATAAAAAACAATCGGTTAAGACAAGAGGTTTTGGATGAGCGCGGCATGGCGCTGCACTTGAGTGGTCCGGCGCTGGCGTAAGGCCATAAAGATGGCGCGCAAGCCATCAAGGGCGGTCGCAAACTCGTCGTTAATCACCAGATAATCGAATTCGTAGTAGTGGGACAGCTCCTCCAAAGCCGCCGCCATTCGGCGCTCGATCACCTCACAGCTATCCTGGCCCCGCCCAGTCAAACGGCAGCGTAACGCCTCCAAGGAAGGCGGCAGGATGAAGATACTGACACAGTCAGGTTGATGTGCCCGCACTTGCCGCGCGCCCTGCCAGTCGATCTCCAGAATCACGTCGAATCCGGCTTGTAATTGCGCCCAGACCGCAGCGTGACTGGTGCCGTAGCAGTTACCAAAAACTTGCGCCTGCTCCAGAAACGCATCGGCGGCCAGCATCTCGGCAAAAGCAGACTGAGTGACGAAGTGGTAATGCACGCCCTCTTCCTCGCCAGGCCGCGGCGGGCGGGTGGTGTAAGAGACGGCAGTCACCACGCCGGGGGTGGTTTCCACCAATCGTTTGAGCAAGCTGGTTTTGCCGGCTCCTGATGGAGCGGCGACAATGCACAAGGTTCCAGGAGTCATTGGGCTGGGGTTGGCGAGGTTGAGAAACAAGATGGCTGACCTGCTGTACAGGATAACATCATGCCGCGAATCAGGCTTGGCAAAGCCGCGCCATGCGGTACAATACGCGCCCCCTTCGTACGCATTGCGAATCCAGACCTCCCGGAGAGGTACCGAAGCGGTCACAACGGCGCCGACTCGAAATCGGATGGGGGCTTTACCGCCCCACGTGGGTTCGAATCCCACCCTCTCCGCCAATTTAGCGGCTTGTTTATAAACGATTTTTCATGAGGTGCGGCGGCTGTTGCGGATTAGCCGCCGCACCTCATCGTGGATCTATACGTCCCCGCAAAAACCCAGGCAATCGCCGCCCTGGCCCGCCGTTCCATCAGCTTCACAGATTACCTCCCACAATCTATCTCATGACTACCCTTGCCTTCTTCGCTGAACCGGGCGGCGCTTTACAGGGCCGTGTCCGCGTGCCGGGCGATAAATCCATTTCCCACCGCGCCATCATGTTCGGAGCGCTGGCCCGGGGTACCACCACCATCAGTGGTTTCCTGGAAGGCGCGGACTGTCTGGCGACGCTCCAAGCGTTTCGCGCGCTGGGTGTGCGTATCGACGGCCCGGAGCGAGGTGGCGTGACCGTGCAAGGCGTCGGCTTGCACGGTCTGTCCGCCCCGCGCGGCCCATTGGACATGGGCAATTCCGGAACCTCGATGCGTTTGATGACCGGCATCCTTGCCGGACAAGCCTTCGACACTCTCTTGACCGGCGACGCTTCGCTGACCCGGCGCCCGATGCGCCGGGTTACCGAGCCGCTGGCCCTGATGCAAGCGCGCATCGAGGCCACCGCAGCCGGCTGCGCGCCGTTGTGGATTCACGGCGGCCAGCGCTTACGGGGCATCGACTACACCCTGCCGGTGGCCAGCGCCCAGGTGAAATCCTGCCTGCTGCTGGCTGGCCTGTACGCGCAAGGCTGTACCCGCATTACCGAACCCGCCCCCACCCGCGATCACACGGAGCGGATGCTGGAAGGGTTCGGCTACCCCCTACAGCGCGAAGGCGCGCGCACCGTTGCGCTGGCCGGCGGCGCTGAGTTGATTGGAACGGCGATTGACGTCCCCGCCGATCTCTCCTCCGCAGCGTTTTTCCTGGTGGGAGCCAGCATTGCGCCGGGTTCGGACCTGCTGTTGGAACATGTTGGCATCAACCCCACCCGCACCGGCGTCATCGACATCCTGCGGCTCATGGGTGCCGATATTACAGTGCTGAACCCGCGCTTGGCGGGCGGCGAGCCGGTGGCCGATCTGCGCGTGCGCCACGCCCCGCTGCGCGGCGTGCGCATTCCCGCCGCGCTGGTGCCGCTGGCGATTGATGAATTTCCCGCACTCTTTATTGCCGCCGCCTGCGCCGAGGGCGAGACGATCTTGACCGGGGCCGAGGAGCTACGGGTGAAGGAAAGCGACCGGATTCAAGGCATGGCGGAGGGGCTGAGCACGCTGGGCATCGCCGCCGAACCGACGGCGGACGGCATCCGCATCCGGGGCGGGGCATTAACCGGCGGCGTCGTGCATAGCTATGGCGATCACCGCATTGCCATGAGCTTCGCCGTGGCCGCGCTGCGCGCCCGCACGCCCCTGACCATCTGCGATTGCGCCAACGTTACTACATCGTTCCCCGACTTCGTGGCCCTGGCCCGCCACGCCGGTCTGGCCCTCCAGGAACAGGAAAGCGCCCAATGAGCGGAGTTCCGGTCCTCACGGTCGATGGCCCTAGCGGCGTTGGCAAGGGCGCGCTCTGCCAGTGGCTGGCGAATCGACTCGGTTGGCATCTGCTCGACAGCGGCGCGCTGTATCGTTTAACGGCGCTGGCGGCCTTGCGTCACCATATCGCACTGGATGACGAACCGCGCCTGGCTACCCTCGCCACCGCGCTAGATACCGAATTTTTGACCGAAGCAGACGGCAAGCTCTGCATCCGGCTGGAAGGACAAGTCGTCGGCGGCGAACTGCGCGGTGAAAGCTGTGGCAACGCAGCCTCCCGAATTGCCGCACTGCCCACGGTGCGCGCCGCCCTGCTGCAACGCCAACGCGATTTTCGCCGCCCCCCTGGCCTGATTGCAGACGGTCGTGACATGGGCACCGTGGTATTTCCTGATGCAGGACTCAAGCTGTTCCTGACCGCCAGCCCCGCAGAACGCGCCCGCCGCCGCCATAAGCAGTTGAGCGAACAAGGGATGAATGCTAATCTTGCGACCCTTACCCGCGAAATCGCTGAGCGCGACGCCCGTGACGCCGGACGCACGGTTGCTCCGCTCCGGCCTGCCGCCGAGGCGGTGATTCTCGATACCACCCATTCTAGTTTGGACGAGATCCGTGAGCGAGCGCTGCAATTGGCGGCGCAGCGGCCTGATTTCATCGGTAGTCTTTAGACGCAGCCCGCAGGCGGCGCGCATTGCGCACCGCCAATGCTATAGACTCCAGCGCACCCATTGTTAAAAAGGCTACAATCACCCAAGCCGGTTCGGAACGATTTTAAGGACCGAAGCCATTCTGCCAACCCACCCGTGGCGGTACCGCACCGCCGATTTTTGAGCACTCACCCATGACCGAAAGTTTTGCCGAACTGTTTGAACAAAGCCTGATCGATAAGCAGATGCAGCCTGGTGCCATCGTCCAGGGAACAGTAGTCGAAATCCGGGCCGACGCCGTGGTGGTCAATGCCGGCCTAAAGTCCGAAGGGCTGATCCCACTCGAACAGTTCTATAACGATGATGGCGTTCTAGAAGTTAAAGTGGGCGATCAGATCGAAGTCGCCCTGGACACCCTGGAAGACGGCTTCGGCGAAACCCGCTTGTCCCGCGAGAAGGCCAAGCGCGCACGGGTCTGGAGTGTGCTGGAGAAAGCCTTCGAGAACGAGGAAATCATCAAGGGCACCATCAGCGGCAAGGTCAAAGGCGGCTTCACCGTGGATATCGGCGAGATCCGCGCCTTCCTGCCCGGCTCGCTGGTCGATGTGCGTCCAGTGCGCGATGCGGCCTATCTGGAAGGCAAGGAACAGGAATTCAAGGTCATCAAGCTCGACCGCCGCCGTAACAATGTGGTGGTGTCGCGCCGGGCCGTGGTGGAGCAGGAATACAGCGCCGAACGCGAAGCGCTGCTGCAAAACTTGCAGGAAGGCCAGGAAGTCGATGGGGTGGTCAAGAATCTCACCGATTATGGCGCGTTCCTGGACCTGGGCGGCATCGACGGTCTGTTGCACATCACCGACATGGCTTGGCGTCGGGTCAAGCATCCTTCGGAAGTGGTGGCGGTCGGCGACTCGATCCGGGTTAAAGTACTCAAGTTCGACCGCGAACGCAACCGCGTCTCGCTGGGCCTCAAGCAACTGGGCGACGACCCCTGGATCGCCCTGGCGCGCCGTTATCCGGTGGGCACCCGCGTGTTTGGCAAGATCACCAACATTGCTGATTACGGTTGCTTTGTAGAGATTGAGGAAGGCGTCGAAGGGTTGGTGCATGTCTCGGAGATGGACTGGACCAACAAAAACGTCAATCCGAACAAGGTCGTAGCCTTGGGTGGCGAAGTGGAAGTCATGGTGCTCGATATCGACGAGGATCGCCGCCGCATTTCGCTGGGTATGAAGCAGTGCCAATCCAACCCCTGGGAAGACTTCGATCAAAGCCACGCCAAGGGCGACCGCGTTTCGGGCAAGATCAAGTCGATTACCGATTTCGGCATCTTTATTGGTCTGGATGGCGGTATCGACGGGCTGGTCCATCTTTCCGATATTTCCTGGAACACCACGGGTGAAGACGCCGTGCGTCAGTACAAGAAAGGCCAGGAAGTCGAGGCGGTGGTGCTGGCGGTCGATCCCGAACGCGAGCGCATCTCGTTGGGCATCAAGCAGCTCGACAAAGATCCGTTCTCCAACTTTGTCGCTGACCACACCAAGAACAGCGTCATCAAAGGTCGGGTGCTGTCGGTAGACGCCAAGGGAGCCATTATTGATCTCGGCTCCGGCGTTGAAGGCACCTTGCGCGCCTCCGAACTGTCGCGCGAGCGGGTGGATGACGTCCGGTCCGTGCTCAAGGAGGGCGACGAAGTCGAAGCCCGATTTATGGGGGTGGATCGCAAGAACCGCACCATCAGCCTGTCCATTAAAGCCAAGGACATGGCCGAGGAAGCCGAGGTCTTACAGGATTACAGCCGTAAGCCCGGAACGGGCGCGACCCTGGGCGATATCTTCAAGGAACAGATGAACGCCCAGGACGAGTAAGCAGCTAAACCCATCCCGGTGCCGCTGCGTGCGGGCCGGGATGATGAACCAAGGCGGCGGTATGCGCCCCTGCAAGCGTTGTGCATTGGAGGATTCCATGAAGAAATCCGAGCTGATTGAAATTCTCGCCCGCAGACGGAGCGATATACACTATCGGGATGTAGAGCTTGCGGTCAAAACCCTGCTGGAGCAGATGAGTGATTCGCTGGCGCGTGGCGAGCGCATCGAAATCCGCGGCTTCGGCAGCTTTTCGTTGCATTTTCGGCCACCACGGGTTGGGCGCAATCCCAAGACCGGCGCGGCGGTGACGTTGACCAGCAAGTATGTTCCGCACTTCAAACCCGGTAAGGAACTGCGCGAGCGGGTCAACGAACAACTGCGCGCTGGTAACGCGACGCTGTTCTAAGCACTGTCTCGCTCGGCAGACGGTCGGTGGTTATTCGCCGTTCAAAAACCCACGGTACACAGTGGGTTTTTTGTTGAAAAGCCGCTTGGTGCAGGGGGAAAAGATGTACTTCATTAAGTTCATTTTGATGGCTGTGATCTTGTTAGCGGTGCTGGCGCTCGGCTTAGAATTCTCCACCCTGCACAGCGATCCCGTCACCGTCAATTATGTGCTGGGCGTCACGACGCAACCGCTGTCTTTGGTGGTGATCTGCGCTTTTGCACTTGGCGCGCTGCTGTCGATCCTGATCGCCAACTTTATCGTATGGCCGCTGCGCTGGCGCTTGGCGCGCTTGCTGCGCACGCTCACTGAAAAGGAACAGGAAATACAGCTCCTGACCAAGAGGCTGGAACGAAGCGCCGCATCCGTGGACACCACGTCGGGGACACGCCCTTAGCCCATGATAGAGCTGTTCTGGCTGCTGCTACCGGTCGCTGCGGCATCCGGCTGGTGGGCGGCACGCCGAGCCGACGCTGGACACCGTGGGATGATCGTGCGTGGAGCCGATTACTTCAAAGGATTGAATTATCTGATCGATGAGCAGCCCGATCAGGCCATTGAGGTTTTTACCCGGATGGCGGACGTGGATCGCGATACCGCTGAGATCCACCTGGCCCTGGGCAATCTCTTCCGTCGGCGTGGCGAGGTGGATCGTGCGCTGCATATTCATGGCAGCCTCATGGCCCGCACCACGTTAACCGTCGAGCAAAAGTGTCGGGCCATGCTGGAGCTAGGCGAGGATTATCTGCGCGCCGGCCTGTTCGACCGCGCTGAGGAGCTGTTTCGCCACTTATTGGAGCAGCCCGACCACACCGCAATTGCTCTCTCGCGGCTGATTCGCATCTTCCAGCAGGAAAAGGAATGGCGGCAAGCCATCGATGCCTGCGACCGCCTAGAACGCATCAGCGGCGAATCCAAGCGGCGGGAAACCGCCCATTTTTGCTGTGAATTGGCGGAAGAATCCCCGCAGGATGCGGAGGCGACTACCTGGCTGCTGGAAGCTCTGGCGCGTGACCCCTCCTGCGCGCGGGCTAATTTACTGCTGGGCCGTCTGGCGATGCGTGCCGGAGAGCATCGGGCGGCGATCGCGGCGTTTCAAGCGGTCGAACGGCAGGATCCGGGTTATGTCCCGGAGATCATCGCCCCACTAGCGCAATGCTACGCCGCGCTGGGGCGGCTGGAGGACTGGGGGGCATATCTGCGGGACATGCAGCAGCGCGATCACAGCGGGCGCATCAGCGACGCGCTGGCTGACTGGCTCTTGCAACGCGAGGGCGAAGTGGCAGCGCTGCACTTTCTGGAGCACGAGTTGCGCGACTATCCCACCTTGTTGGGCCTGCGCCGTCTGGTGGAAATCCGGCTGGCGGGCGGCGAGGGGGCTGGATATACCGACTTGCGCGCCCTGCATTGCGTCAGTACCCAAATGCTCAACAGCGCCGCCCGTTACCGCTGTGACCACTGTGGCTTTGTGAGCAAATCCCTGCATTGGTGTTGTCCAAGCTGCCAACAATGGAACAGCATCAAACCGCTCCCCGACCTGGTGATGAAAACCAGTGCCGCCTAGCGGCCACACCCGGGAATTACGGCTCTCTAACTCTATCCAATGACGCACTTCCCGACAGAACGTGTTGTCGTCAATCGGAATCTGGCCCATGTATCGTCCTCTGGAGCTGTTCATCGGCTTGCGCTACACCCGCGCCAAGCGTCGTAATCACTTCATCTCGTTCATTTCGTTCAGCTCGATGCTGGGCATGGCCCTCGGCATCACGGCGCTTATCACGGTGCTGTCGGTGATGAACGGCTTTCAGGAAGAAGTACGGGGCCGGATTCTGGCCATGACCCCCCATGCCACCATCACACGCGAGATCGGCTTGCTTGCGGACTGGCGCGAAGCGCGCGACTGGGCGCTGGCGGAAGATCAACGGGTACTGGGCGGCGCGCCCTATATCCGGGGCGAAGCCATGCTCAACAACGCTTCCTTGGTCAGTGGCGCGCTGATTCAGGGCATCCTGCCGGCGGAAGAACAGCAAGTATCCGACATCAGCGGCAAGATGATTCAGGGCAAGCTGGACAATCTGCAACCGGGGCGGTTTGGCATCATTCTGGGACGGGAGCTAGCCAACGCCCTCGGCGTCATGGTAGGCGATAAGGTCACGGTCATCACCCCGCAGGCCAATGTCACCCCCGCTGGCATCTTGCCTCGGCTCAAGCGTTTTGACGTCGTGGGACTGTTCAAGGCCGGCATGTACGAATACGACCGGCAACTAGCGCTAATCCATGTCGAGGATGCCGCCAAGCTGTTTCAGTACCCGGAAGGCGCAGTCAACGGCGTGCGGCTGAAATTGCGAGATTTATTTCTCGCTCCACGCCTGGCGCGCGAATTCACCAACAAGCTCCCGGATAGCTTTGTGACGCGGGACTGGACCCAAGACCATGCCACCTATTTCCGCGCGGTGCAGATCGAGAAAACCGCTATGTTCGTGATTCTCACCCTGATTGTGGCGGTGGCAGCCTTTAATATCGTTTCGATGCTGGTGATGGTGGTCACGGACAAACAGGCCGACATCGCCATCCTGCGCACGCTGGGCCTGACACCGAGCAGCGTGATGGGCGTTTTTATGGTGCAGGGCGTCACCATTGGCTTGGTCGGTACGCTGCTGGGTCTGATTGGCGGCGTGGCGCTGGCCAAAAATGTCGATGTGGTTGTACCGTTCATCGAACGCCTGTTCCGTATCAGGATTCTGGCCCCGGATATCTACCTGATTAGCGATATTCCCTCAAAAGTCCAGTGGAGCGATGTCACCACCATCGGCTTGGTGGCGTTCGGGCTGGCGACACTAGCAACTCTCTACCCGGCTTGGCGCGCCGCCCGCACCCAACCGGCCGAGGCCCTACGCTATGAGTGAAGCGATGCAAAAACCAGCGATGCGCGACACCTCGCCCACCCCCACGGCGGCGGTGCTGGAATGTCGTCAGTTGGCCAAAGCCTTCCGGCAGGGGGCAGAACGGCTGGAGGTCTTGCGGGACATCAATTTTCAAGTCGCGCGCGGCGAACGGCTGGCGATTATCGGTAGTTCCGGCTGTGGCAAAAGCACCCTGCTACACTTATTGGGTGGACTGGATACTCCAACCGTTGGCTCAGTGTGGTTGGCTGATCAGGAACTCAGCCGACTGAGCGACGCCGAGCGCGGGCGGCTGCGCAATCGCTGGCTCGGCTTTGTCTATCAGTTCCATCACCTGCTGCCCGAGTTCTCGGCCCTGGAAAATGTCGCCATGCCGCTGTTGATCTGCGGGGAAGCCCCCAAGCCAGCCAGCACCCAAGCGGCAGCTTTACTGGAGCGGGTTGGGCTGGGTCAGCGCTTGACGCACCGGCCGGGCGAACTGTCCGGTGGCGAGCGACAACGAGCGGCAGTGGCGCGCGCGCTGATTACCGCACCAGCCTGTGTGCTGGCTGATGAGCCTACCGGCAATCTGGATCGGCACAGCGCCGAACACGTCTTCGCGCTGATGCTAGAACTGAACCGCGATCTGGGCACCAGTTTTGTCGTGGTCACTCACGATGCCAGCCTGGCGGCGCGCATGGATGCCGTGTGGCGGTTGGCCGATGGTCTCTTGGTGCGCGAACGCTGACGCCAACCCGGCTCAAGCCCGCGCGGACGATCATGCGATTGGCGGGAGTGAGTAACGATGATGACTGCCCAATGCGTATCTGTGGCAACCGCGCAACGCTGCCTGATCTGTCAGGCTCCGTTGTTCTTCCCTCTAGCGTCGCAAGAGCAGCTTTGCGGACGCGGGGACTGCCATTGGCATTACACCTTGCTGCGTCAACAGAACAAGCTGTGCAAAATCTGCGCACGACCGCTGACCGAGAAGGAAGTGCCTGCCAGGGTTTGCGCCGCGCCGGAATGCCAGCGTGCCGCCTGCGCCGAGATCATGCGGAGAGACCGCGAGCAAAGAGAAGCGCAGCGGGAGGTAATCCGCCAGCGGGCGACGCGCCTTTTTGAGCGGGTCACCACTAGTTTTGCCATCGGTGATCCCACGTCTTTTCCATTGGCGGTGGTGCCCGCTTACACGGCCGAGATCACCCGGTTGCCGAGAAAGCGCCGGAGCGAATTTCGCGCTTATCTCCAATGGCTTATCCGGCAGGTACTGGAGTTTCCGGACTCCGCCACCACGGCGACCAACACCGACGCCAACACCGACGCCAACACCGACGCCAACACCGACGCCAACACCGACGCCAACACCGACGCCAACACCGACGCCAACGCGTCCGACAGCGCAAGAACCCCACAAGTGCTGGCGGCCTTGGGCAAAGGCTGCGCGTGCTGTAAAGGCTCCTGCTGTCAGGGCGGGGCTTTTTCCCACGCTTATCTGACCGCAGAGCGGATCCGGCGCTATATGGCGGCCCATCCCCAACGCAGCCCCCGCCAGGTGTTAGCGGACTATATGGGTTTTATCGGTGACCGCACCTTCGACCAGTCTTGCGTTTACCATCAAGCGGACGGTTGTTCCCTACCGCGCGCGATGCGCGCCGATATTTGCAATCTGTTCTTGTGCGGCGGCTTGCTGGAGTTCGAGCAAAAATTGCCCGCGACCGCCCCCCTGCGCGCCTTCATCGTCGCCGCCGACAGCACCATCCAGAGAGCGGCGCTGATCCATGAAGAACAGATGCTCATGGTTCCTACCCCACCCCCAGCGGATTAACCCCATTCGCCAGGCAACGGTGGCTACTGCTCATGCGTCTTTCCGCCCTCGCCTTTCTGGCGGGAATCTTGTGCCTGCACGCATGGCCCGCGCCGCTACCCGCGCGCCTGTGGACGCTCGGCTTAGCTGGCGTGGCGCTGGCGCTGGTCTTCATCCCGCGCCTACGCCTCCCGGCCTGTGCCCTGGCCGGATTCCTGTGGGCGCTGCTTTTCGTGCCGCCGCTGGTGTCGCCCTTAACCTGGGAAGGCGGTCCGCTATGGGTGGAAGGCTGGATTGCTAGCCTTCCTGACCGCACACGGCGTGTAACCCGCTTTGACTTGGTGGTGGCTCGCGCCTGGCGCGACGTGCAACCGCTAGCGCAGCTTGCGGGTCGGCGCGTGCGGCTCTCATGGTGGCGCGACGGCGATAGCACTGAGGACGGTAGTACGGCAGCGGAATCGCCACCGCTACAAGTCGGCGAGCGCTGGAGCTTCGCGGTGCACTTGAAACCGCCGCGCGGCCTGTACAATCCAGGAGGCTTCGATTACGAACGCCGGTTATACGCCAGCGGCATCGTGGCCACCGGTGCCCTGCGCGCCCAACCCCCGCCACGTCGGCTGGCCATGGCCGAGCGCTATCCGCTGGATCGCTACCGGCAGCGCGTCGTCGATTCATTTGCGCGCTTGCTGCCCCAACACCCACTCGCCGGGGTTTTGACGGCGTTGGCGGTGGGCGAGGATGGTGGCATCACCCCCCAGCAATGGGAGGTGTTCAACCGGGTCGGCGTCGGTCATCTCATGTCCATCTCCGGTGCGCATATCGGGCTGATCGCCGGTCTCGTGTTCGCGCTGGCCTGGAGTCTGTGGAGCTGGGTTCCAGGACTGGCGTTGCGCTGGCCTGCGGCGCGCGCGGCGGCGGTCGTAGCGCTGGCCGGAGCGGGCGCTTACACCTTGCTCTCCGGGTTGGCAATACCGGCCCAGCGTTCCTGGCTGATGGCGGCGGTGGCGTTAACAGCGCTCATCCTGCAACGGCCCGCGCTCCCCAGTCGCGCGCTGGCGCTGGCTTTGGTGGCGGTCCTGCTCTGCGACCCTGCCGCGCCGCTCAGCGTCGGCTTTTGGCTTTCCTTTGGGGCGGTGGCGGCGATTCTTTACAGCGTCAGCGGGCGCTGGCGTGCGCAGTCCCTATTCGGCCAAGCCGTAGGCTTACAGCTCTATCTTACGCTAGCGCTGCTGCCGCTGACGCTGGTGTTCTTTCAGCAAATCCCGTGGCTGTCGCCGCTGGCCAATCTCATCGCCATACCCTGGGTCGGCTGCACGGTATTGCCGCTGAGCCTGCTAGCGGCCGTGCTGGAACCGCTCGGCGACGCCGCGCAAGCCTTGCCGCTGAGCGTGGCGGCGCTGACCATGGAGGGGTTGTGGCGTATTCTGGTCTGGCTGCATCAGCTACCCGGCATAGTTCTGTACCGGCCCGCGCCGCCTTTATGGACTCTGGTGTTTGCCTTGCCGGGGCTGGCGTTGCTTTTAGCGCCGCGCGGCCTGCCGAGGCGCTGGCTGGGTTTGCCCTTGTGCGCGCCCCTGCTGTGGCCCCCCACTGTCGCGCCCCCGCCCGGCGGATTTTGGTTTACCTTGTTGGATGTCGGTCAGGGGCTAGCGGCGGTGGTCCGCACCCACCGCCATGTGCTGGTCTATGACACCGGCCCCAAACTGGGCCTGACTCTGGATGCCGGGCGCGCGGTGCTCACCCCGTTTTTACGCCAACAAGGCGCAACCCACGTTGATACCTTGATCGTCAGCCACGCTGACCGCCAGCATAGCGGTGGAGTGCGTTCCTTACGGGAGGCGCTGCCGGTGGCGCGTATCCTGACCGCCGCGCCAGAGCAGACGCCGATTGCTGGAGCGGAAGCCTGTCGGGCGGGACAAGCGTGGGAATGGGACGGCGTGCGCTTTCGTATCCTCCATCCTCCGGCTGAGGGTTTCCGGGACGACAATGCCTCTTGTGTGCTCTCTGTGGAAAGCGTGGCAGGGCGGGCCTTGCTGCCGGGAGACATCGAAGTCGCCGCGGAAACCTCCCTGCTCACACGCGAGCCGGAATTGGCGGCGGATATTCTGGTTGCGCCGCATCACGGCCACCGCAGTCTATCCACCGCCGCGTTTCTGCGCGCCACGCGACCACGTTATGTGCTGTTTTCCACGAGCTATGGCAATCGCTTCGGCTATCCGCGCCCCGATACGGTCGCGCGCTATCAAAGCACCGGCGCGCTATTGCTGAACACCGCCGAGGAAGGCGCGATTACCTTCCGCGTGGAACCGGGCCGGATGCTGGCACCGGAGTCCTATCGACGCACCCAACGCCACTACTGGATCGCGCCGTAACGCTTGACGGCGTGGGCAGGGTAGCGTGATCTTTCGGGGTAATGGTGTAAAGGCTGGCTCACCGCCCACGCGAGACAGCAAAAGCTGCGGGCTTTTCCGCCTGAAGTCGGCTTGATCCGCGTGGTTGTGCGGCGCTGCGCGCCGCGCAAGCAGCGGATCGTATCCGCCGCCCCGTTGTCGCGGGCGCGAAGCGCCCGCGACAACGTTTGAGCTGAGCGGCGGGTTAGGGCGCTTTTCGCGCTCGACGAGAGGCGTGTTTGGAAACGTACTCACGGAGAACACCGTCCATACGTGACTGCCAACCCTCGCCAGTGCTGCGGAAGTACTCGAGGACCTCAGGGCTGTACCGAACGGAGACCAGCGTCTTCTTATTCTCCAGCGGCGGCCTGCCCCTGATGGCCTTGAGCGGCACCATCGCTTGGAGCTGCTTCTTGGTGAGGGGCCGTGCGTCAGGGTCAGCCTTGGCCGCAGCCGTGATCTTGGCGTTCTCCTCAGACGAGGGCATGAGGAGCGTACGCTTAGGGGTAGTTCTCGACATAGTGTTTGACCTCTCGGCGCTCCGCGTAGCGAAGACTGATGATGCGGCGCTTGTCGCCGCGGTCTGCGAAAGCCACGAAGTACAGGCGATTGCCTCCTGGTACGAGGCCCGACATGCGAATCTCGTCGTACTCGAATCTGCCGTCGACCCAAACAAGGGCTTCGTCCCAGGTAAGCTTCTTTGCCAGCGCGAGGGACAAGCCATGGCGACTCTGGTTGAGCTTGTCTTTGGTGGGGTCGAACTCGATGCGCACTCTTTACTGTAGCTACAATAAATAGCTGAGTCAAGCGCGGTGTGTTTCGAGCGCTCTAACGGGGCGGCGGATACGGTCCGCTGCTTGCGCGGCGCGAAGCGTCCGCGACAACGGGGCGTTAAGCCGCCGCCGGCCCGCAGCGGACGGTTTGAACGAAACGCTTCCCCGGCGGTCGGCTTGAACGCATAGTTAGGCATCATTCTCTGGGTCACTGCGCTCCAGCGTAACATAGTGCGTCAGATCGAATCCTATCTCTGCCAAAAGCCTCATCAATTTGGTTGATGCACTTAAGCAGAAGCCGACGACGTTAGCTTCAAAGGTAGTGACGTATTCCAAACCTAATGTGCAATGCGTAACCCCGGGGAAATCAGCTAACGCGCGAAGCACTTCCCTATGCTGTTGAATGAATGCGATGGCTATGCCTTGCTGAGTTGCAATCGGAAGCTCCGTGTCATTGCCCAACGCGAATTCAATGCCACTGGTGGGGTAAGGACTTCCGATGCAGGAGTACCGCTTCTGCTCTCCCTTCCGCCAGAAGTAGCTCGGAACAAGCGGACACCCGGTTCGAAAGGCATCAACATCAAAATCGTCTCCAAGTGCAAAGAATCGAAAGTTGTCCATTCTGGTTTGGTCTATCGGAGGACCACGTCAATGACGCCTAACGGGGCGGCGGATAAGCCGCGAGAGGCGGTAAAGCCGCAGGCTTTACCGCCCGAAGTCGGCTTGATCCGCGTGGTTGTGCGGCGCTTCGCGCCGCGCAAGCAGCGGATCGTATCCGCCGCCCCGTTGTCGCGGGCGCGAAGCGTCCGCGACAACGTTCAACTTGAGGGGCTGGCCGGAAGCGGGTGAAGCCCGCTTTTGGACAGTCCCGCTCGAAGTTGTTGTTAGGTTTAGAAGGCAATTTCTGCCTCCATAAATGTGACGGCACTGCCTGACAACAGCACTCGGTTGCATGAGACCTCGCACGCCAGATTGCCCCCACGCTTAGAAACTTGCCTTGCGGACAATGTGTTTCTGCCAAGCTTGCTTGCCCAATACGGCGCCAGTTCGCAATGCGCCGAACCGGTAACAGGGTCTTCAGGTACACCGAACTTGGGCGCGAAGAATCGACTGACAAAATCGACGTTGGCACCGGGAGCTGTAACGATAACGCCGCGTAAATCAAGCTGGCTCAGCAAGGCATGGTTTGGCGTGATGGCGCGTATGGTTGACTCAGTATCGAACACAGCTAAGTAATCGTCGGCGCTCAACACCTCGATGGGGCGCACGCCAAGGCCTTGAACCAAAACATCTGGAATCTCTCGTGATATCGGCGTACACGCCGGGAAATCCATTTGCAAGGAAGCCCCCTGCTTCTTTACGAACAATTCACCACTACGTGTTTCAAAGGAAATGACCGATTCGGCGTAGCCAAGAATTTCAAAGATCACATGAGCCGTTGCCAATGTGGCATGGCCACAAAGATCAACTTCTTTGACTGGGGTAAACCAGCGCAGATCAAAGCCTTTGGCATTGGGAACGAAGAAAGCTGTCTCAGATAAATTGTTTTCTTCCGAGATGGCTTGAAGCAAGCAATCGTCCAGCCATTTTTCCAGGGGACATACGGCTGCCGGATTTCCCTCGAATACACGGGTTGCAAAAGCATCAACTTGGTATTGTTTGATTTTCATGTCCGGTGGCGTATCGAGAGAAACCTAACGTTGAGGTGAGGGGCGTTTTGCCCACAACCGAGGTTTAAGGAAACCCATTATGGCCGTAGAGCCAAAAGAAATTACCAACGCTATGCGGCAAAACGTCCCTTTGACTGCCAGGTTAGGCTTGTATGGATGTAGAACAGTAGTAGTATGCACAAACAAAAACTATGCGCCTGAAACCAAAAACTCACGCAAGACTTCAGGGTGCTTGGCGACAATTTTTAATAAGGTTTCGGCAGCACCGGATGGGTGGCGACGCCCTTGTTCCCACTGCTGCAAGGTACGCGATGAGATATGCAATGCTTTTGCAAACTGTGTTTGAGATAAGCCGCATTTTATCCGTGCGGCAACAATTTCATTAGGCTCAACGGTATAGCTTGCGCCATGATGCCCTGATTTAACATCCTGGATAGCGGCAAGCAATTCTTCGCCAATATTTCGTTTGGTATCGCGTTCTAGCAATGCTGTTTCGTTAAGGGGCATTTCCCATTTCCTCCGCAATTTGTTTGAGTATGTGTGCTGGGATATTCTCTTTCGCACTTTTGGCATAGATGACCAGCAAAACCAATGCGCCGCTTTCAAGGCGGGCGGTATATATGACTCGAACGCCCCCGCGTTTTCCAGAACCATAACGTGACCAGCGGATTTTTCGGCAACCACCCGAACCTGGAATTAAATCCCCGGCATCTGGGTTTGAAGCAAGATAAGCGGTGAAATTGGTATGCTCTTCGTCCGACCAGTAATCAGGCCATAGTTTTGTGAATAAAGAGGATTCAATAATGGTCAGCATTGCTAAATCATACGCCAATGGCGCATAAATCACAAATGCTCAACTAGGCTGCCTAACGGGGCGGCGGATAAGCCGCGAGAGGCGGTAAAGCCGCAGGCTTTGACGGCCGATGTCGGCTTGATCCGCGTGGTTGTGCGGCGCTTCGCGCCGCGCAAGCAGCGGATCGTATCCGCCGCCCCGTTGTCGCGGGCGCGAAGCGTCCGCGACAACGTTTGAGTTCAGCCGTCGCCGGAGCGCGCAGCGCGGAGGGAACCCAAAAGCGCAGCTTTTGGGCGGTCGGCTGGAACGAGGGGTTAGACGTGCGCGGCCTCAAATGTTGCAACCGGCACAGAGCGGGCAACAGCCACCGACTTGCGCAAAGCCTTGATGCGCTCAATTTCATGAAGCGTAGAAGCAGAGAAATAAGCCTCCCCGCAAGTGGGACAAGACCACATTGGAATGGACTCAATGACCAACAGTGCTGTGCCTTTCCCAAAGCTGCGCGTGACATGCTTGAGTTGGACAGATGGGCTACCACAATGAACACAAAGAGTTTGATTAGCAGACATAGGCGGTAATGATGATGAGTGTTCCAGTAAACCCGAATTTTACAACAACTTCTGCCGTTGTACCGTCGAGAGTTGAGCCAGCGACGATGAATTTGGCTTCGCTGGTGTGGGCATCGCGCTGACGCTCAATGATTTGCCCGGAGAGGATGATGTTTTCAAGATCAAGAATCGAGAGGCCATCATCCTCCAGTTCTTCTGCTGCGTGGGTGGAGACAACATAGTTCAGGGAACGAACAAGCTGTTTGAAGTGGTTAATAGTAGAACGAGTCATGCGGAAGTGTAGCAAACTATAAGGTCGGCACCCTTTCAGAACGCCTAACGGGGCGGCGGATAAGCCGCGAGAGGCGGTAAAGCCGCAGGCTTTTCCGCCCGAAGTCGGCTTGATCCGCGTGGTTGTGCGGCGCTTCGCGCCGCGCAAGCAGCGGATCGTATCCGCCGCCCCGTTGTCGCGGGCGCGAAGCGTCCGCGACAACG